>Ga0181561_10001793_pt1 | contig 19050 bp, 19 predicted proteins | sample 011ome_19_FD_133760 | JGI IMG/M metagenome (GOLD analysis project Ga0181561, IMG submission 133760) | Coastal salt marsh microbial communities from the Groves Creek Marsh, Skidaway Island, Georgia - 011510BT metaG (megahit assembly) | ecosystem: Environmental > Aquatic > Marine > Intertidal...
CAGCACATCACGAGCCCTGTGGTCAATGTGTGTCATGTCGGATTAAGGAGACGCATCCTGATTTAGTTCTTCTCGAACCCGAGGGTGCTGCCGGCATGATTAAAGTGGATTCGGTTCGTGATTCGATTGAGACAGCATATACGACAGCTTCGATGGGTGGCCGTCGTGTCATGCTTGTGCGTCCAGCAGACTGTTTGAACCAAGCGTCGAGCAATGCGCTATTGTAGGTGGTTGAAGAGCCACCATCGGGAACAGTGTTTGTATTTCAAACCGCACTTCCTGGGAAATTATTGCCGACTCTTGTGAGTCGTTTGCGGATGGTTAAAGTCCCGACACCAACGCATGAAATTCTTGAAAAGACAGCACAAAGTTTGGGTGTGTCACATGATGATATGTTAGTCGCCGAAACGCTCTTAGCTGAACCCATGGCGATTAAAACAGATCCTGAGCGGTTAACGCTGGCTCGTGATGTACTCAAAGCGATGGCGCGTGTTCGTAATGGTGAGGACTCTCAGGTAGTCGTGAAATCATTCGCGAAAGCCGATGCACTCGTTGCTTCAATTGTAATGGAGCGGGTATGTGAGCAACTGATTCGTGCACAATTTGGCGATGTCTCGAATTCAGTGACCTCAACATTAGTTGCGCCGTATCCACCTGTAACGCTGCTCTATCAATTCAAAGAGCGGATTTCCGAGGTGAAAAAGCAAGCTCAAGCTGGGATCGCAGTGAATGCCGGTTTAGCCCTCGGTTCATTGTTTGCTGCTTGGGGATTTATTTGGACTCGAGTCCAAGGTTAAAACCTTTTCTCACGCCTCCGCTATGCTTCTGGCATGGAACTTTCGCTCACAGTCGCTAATGATCAGGAATTGTTAACTCATTACGTTGAATTTGGGTTGCGACCTGCATTGTTTATCCCGGGTCAGTTTGATGTATCGATTGTTGGTGGAGTGCATCCACTTCTCATCCTTGGTTCATCACTTGGGTCGATTGAGACTCAGGTTCGTGTTTTCTTTATTGCACCAAGTGGTGTGATTGATCCATTTATTCCCGGTATCGCAGTTTCCCTGATACTTGATCATGCCGAACTATTTGACTCGCTCAACGTGCTGTCAAAGCAGAATCCTCAAAATACAGGGAGTTCGCTGTTACAATGCGCTCCGGAGGAAATTCATGATCGATTCGCATTGTCACCTTGATTGTATTGATGTGTCCGAGCGCGAGGGCGGTGTTCAGTCTGTTCTAGATTTGGCACACGCGCATGGCGTCGATCGGATGTTATGTATTTCGATTACCCTTGGAAATGATGGCCCGAGACAGCTTGCAAGAGCCTATGAGTCTGTATGGGCAACGGTGGGTATTCATCCCTGTCACGCGCATGAAGAACCCGGGGTGACGGTCGAGCACCTGTTGGATCTAGCCAAAGCCGATTCAGTCATCGCGTTCGGCGAGACAGGTCTTGATGGATTTCACGACCCTGTCACCGATGTGCAGCGCGAGAGTTTCGTGACGCATCTCGAGGCTGGTAAACAAGCAGGTTTGCCAATTGTGGTGCATACACGTGATGCACGTGATGAAACGATCGAATTGATCAAAGCACATGGTTCGACTGAGACTGCCGGTGTTTTACATTGTTTCACTGAATCCTGGGAGATGGCCGAACAAGCCATCGATCTTGGGTACTACATTTCAATGTCGGGAATTGTGAGCTTTCCAAAAGCGATCAATGTGCATGAGGTATGTCGAAAGATCCCTTCGGATCGATTGTTGATTGAGACTGATGCGCCCTGGCTTGCTCCAGTTCCTCATCGCGGGAAGTCTAATGAGCCAGCGTTTGTGAGTCATGTCGCTGAAGCTGTGGCAGCACTTCGAGGCACGAGTCCTGAAGCAATTGCTGAGCAAACGACAGAGAACTTTTATCGCTTATTTCGGGCTGCAAACGCGTGAATTTATCTGAAGCTGTTCGTCTCGAACGAGAGAAACGTAAGCGACAGGCTTTCATTCGTCGTGAACAGGATATTTTGTCAGTCTGTGAGAGTCTGATGGCGGAGAAGGGTGTGCGCCAAGTCTCTGTGGATACGATTGCTGCTCGGACTGGTATCGGTAAAGGCACGATTTATAAGCATTTTGATAGCAAGCGTGACATGTTAATTGCGATCGCGGAACGCTATTTCGCGATGTTAATTGAGTTACTTGGTCGCTCAAACGATCCATCACGTGCGGTATCTGACTGGATTGAAGCCCAGTTGTATGCCGCAAGACGGTCACTTTTGATCCATGAACTTGTGGATACTCTGTCAGACGATGCAGCTGCCCTCAGTAAAATCCAAGACGCGCGATACCAAATGAGAAAGCGTCTCGCTCAAGTCTTATCTGGTTCGTCGAGTACGCGTGGGAAGCCGTTTGAGCGGGCTATGTGGTTGGATGCAATCGTTCAGGGTGCACTTGTTGAGATGGAGTCGGCGTTGAAGTTCGATTCTTTTGATGAAGACGAATGGGTTGAGTCAATTACTCGAATCGTTCCGATGTTAATGAACCAGTCAAAACAACAATCAAAAGATCAGGGGCTTACCTATCTCTAACTCAGTACGGTGAGTTGATCAGCTATTTTGACGTCGCCATCACTCACTGCACGTAAGAATAATCCGCAGACATCGGTGTCCAGAGATTGATCCAGTCGATCTAAAAATCCGTCGGTTCGCGAGCCATGCCAATCGCACTCAGTCGCACGACAGCGCACGATTGGTTCGATGACCTCAAATGTTGCTGATCCGATCTGTAGCGTCTTACCCACCCAAGTCAGTTCCTCAAATGGAGCCACACCTTCGATTAAAAGATTACCTCGGTAGCGTTCAGGATGATCACGCGTTGATGTCGCCTCAGCAATTGCAGCCACAGTCGATCGGTTCAGTAGAGAGATGTAGGCATCGCGTTCGTCGGTAAAGCCTGTCTCGAGTGTCTCGACGGTGAATGCACCCAGTTCAAGGTCTAGGGAGCTGATCCATTGAGTCAATGCATCATGATCGAGAGGATGACGACCGATTTCTAAGGCATTCCCATGATGATCAAACGCTACCTGTGCGGGTGTCCACTTGATGCGAATTTCTGAGCACAGGTTGGTTTGTACAGATTGAAGAAAATATTTTTTAGGGCGCCATCCATCTGAATTGGGCGGGATGCGCTCAGCATATTGCAGCGCATGTTGTCGATCACCCGGGAGTGTCTTCAGTCGGTGTACCTTAGTTGTCTCAAGCTGCTCCCCAGCAAATCCCTTGATGGGGTAGCGAGTGATTGACAGGATCTGCATTAATGACTCTCTGTCGGATGCTCACAGAGCTCTAGTAAGACCCCCTCGGTATCTTTCGGGTGAACAAAGGCCACTTTGGTTCCATGCGCCCCTGGGACGGGGGACTCGTTGATCAGCGTGTAGCCTTCGTTTTTGAGACGTGCAAGCTCAGCCTCGATATCTGTGACTGTGATGGCCAGTTGCTGGAGACCTCCTTTGCCTGCATTTTTTTCGATGAATTTTGCGATGGGGCTATCAGGCTCAGTTGCGGCGATGAGTTCGATGCATGACTCACCGATCTGGAAAAATGCTGTTTCTACTTTTTGCGAGTCGACACGATCGCGGCCTTTGAGCGTAAAACCAAGGCCTTGGTACGTTTTGATCGCTTCTTCGATATCGGTGACGGCAATCCCAACGTGATCAATTTTATGCAGCATGCCTATTGTTCTCCTGTCTCGTAGGCGTATTCTCACCCTAAGCATATAAGAAAAAGGAGGCTTAGATGTTTCGGTCGATCTTAATTGATGACTTTATGACCAAAAATTTAGCGACAGCGACTGAGGAAATGGATCTTCTTGCGTTAGTCGACATGCTCCTCAGGCGCGGAATCTCGGGTGCTCCGGTTGTAGATGGATCTGGTCATTTGATTGGTATGGTTTCAGAGCATGATTGTTTAAAAGCAATTCTTGTCGGAACCTACCAAGGCGATGTCGGTGGATCAGTTGCAGATGTGATGACTTCATCTGTTGAGACTGTTCCGCTTGGGACGAGTATTGTTGAAGCCGCAAACCAAATGGTGATATCTGGCCGCAGACGCCTTCCCGTTGTTGATCATGACAACCGCTTGGTTGGGCAAATATCTCGCAGTGATTTGCTTCGCGCGGTGAGAGCCTACGAGATTCCCGAGGAAGAGCCTGCTCACTAAGACGAGAGCGCTCTCTCCAGTGGTTCGATACACGCGAGTGCTGCTTGTGGTGGAGCAACTTCACCAGAAGCCACACGTGCTTTTTGTTCGTGGTAGAGAGAAGCCCAACTGGCATTTGCTTTAAGCAGGTCGGTAATGCCGTCATTGAGTAACCGCTCAAACCACTGACTGGCTTGAGTGGCCCGTCTCTCGGGGATGGCTTCGGATCCAGCCTCGCAGTAGGCTTCCATTCGTTCCCACAGCGTATCAATTCCGCGTGGTTGAAGAGAACTGACAGACAAGACTTCTGGAGTCCAGAATCCCTGATGGTTTAAGAAACCCATGGCGTTTTTGTAATGCACGACGGATTGACTGGCTAGACGCTCAGCATCCCCATCTGCTTTATTTACGACAATAAAATCCGCGAGTTCAAGGATGCCTTTTTTGATTCCTTGAAGCTCATCTCCTGCGCCTGGCTGCATTAATACAAGAAACAAATCAGTCATCGAGTGCACTTCATATTCACTTTGGCCAACGCCAACTGTTTCGACCAAGATGACATCAAATCCGGCAGATTCCGCAACTAAGATGGCTTCACGCGTTCTGTTGGCGACACCGCCTAGTGAGCGACCCGCAGGGGAAGGTCGTATAAATGCATTCTCTTCTCGAGAGAGGTGCTCCATGCGCGTCTTGTCACCGAGGATGGATCCGCCATGAAGTGGAGAGGATGGATCGACAGCGAGCACGCCCACACGTTTCCCAAGACTTAATAAGAAAAGACCGAACGCCTCAATGAAGGTTGACTTACCGACTCCAGGGACACCTGAAATACCAATCCGCAGGCTATTGCCTGAGTACGGAAGACATTTCTCGAGAAGCGTTGCAGCTTCTCGGCGATGCACCGGATTGGTTGATTCAATAAGCGTAATCGCTTTGGCCAGTGCTCGCCGTTGACCTTTACGTAACGCGTCAAAATCGATCTCAGCCACCTGTTTTCTCAATCGCATCGAGAACAGATTTGGCACAGGCAGGAATCTTTGTTCCTGGTCCGAAGATCGCTGCGACGCCATGATCATACAGGGCCCCGTAATCTTTTCTTGGGATTACGCCACCTGCAAACACGACGATGTCATCAGCGCCTTCTGCGGCGAGAGCTGCTTTCAGTTCAGGGATCAAAGTGAGATGCCCGGCTGCTAGTGAACTGACGCCGATCGCATGTACATCGTTTTCAATGGCCTGACGAGCGACTTCTTCAGGAGTTGAGAACATCGGGCTCAAATCCACATCAAATCCGAGATCTGCAAATGCTGTCGCGACCACTTTTGCTCCACGGTCATGACCATCTTGTCCCATTTTGGCAACTAAGATTCGGGGACGTCGTCCATCACGGGACTCGAAATCAGCGATTCGAGTCGTTAGAGCCTGCCAATCAGCATCGTCTTTAAAGTGGCTGCCATACACGCCTGAAACACTCCGGTGCGTTGCTTGGAATCGTTTAAATACGACCTCCATTGCATCAGAGATTTCGCCAACTGTACACCGCGCGCGTGTCGCTTCGACTGCAAGGCCGAGTAGATTGCCTGGAGCACCGGCGGCGCAATCTGTGATCGCTTTGAGGCACGCTTCAGCTCGTGCTGAGTCACGTGTTGCTTTGATCGACTTGAGGCGGTCGATTTGCGCCTCGCGGACTTTTTCGTTATCGATCGAGAGCACTTCAAATTCGTCCTCGGAACCTTCAGGCAGGGTGTATTTATTGACACCGACAATGACATCTTCACCGCGGTCGATACGTGCTTGTTTATTGGTTGCTGATTCTTCGATTCGAAGCTTCGGAAGACCTGCTTCGATCGCTTTGGCCATACCGCCTTCTTTTTCAACCTCAGCGATTAGCTCACGCGCACGGTCAGCGAGTTCGTTCGTTAGCGATTCCATCATGTATGAACCACCCCAAGGATCCACGACCTGACGAATTCCTGTCTCTTCCTGAAGGATCAGCTGAGTATTTCGTGCGATACGCGCACTGAACTCAGTCGGCAACGCGATTGCTTCATCAAACGAGTTGGTGTGTAGTGATTGGGTTCCACCAAAGACTGCTGCCATTGCCTCTATCGTGGTTCTGACGACATTGTTGTAGGGGTCTTGTTCTGTCAGCGACCAGCCGGAGGTTTGGCAGTGTGTTCGTAACACAGTTGAGCGGTCTGACTTTGGATTGAACTCATTCACAATCTCATTCCAAAGGAGGCGAGCTGCTCTTAGCTTTGCGATTTCCATGTAGAAGTTCATTCCAATACCGAAGAAGAACGACAAACGTGGCGCAAACTGGTCAATGTCTAGCCCTGCTGCGAGCGCTGTGCGGATGTATTCCTTTCCGTCTGCGAGGGTATAGGCGAGCTCAAGAGCTGCATCGGCACCAGCTTCTTGGATGTGATATCCGGAAATGGAGATCGTATTGAACTTCGGCATATTGCCAGAGCAATAGCTGATGATGTCGCCGATGATTCGCATGGATGGTTCGGGTGGATAGATGTACGTATTTCGAACCATGAACTCTTTCAGGATATCGTTCTGAATCGTTCCTGATAGCTTGTCTTGCGAGACACCTTGTTCTTCAGCAGCAACGATGTATCCCGCCAATACAGGTAAGACGGCTCCGTTCATTGTCATTGAGACAGACACTTGGTCGAGTGGAATTCCGTTAAACAGAATTTTCATATCCTCGACTGAATCGATAGCTACACCGGCTTTGCCCACATCACCTGACACGCGCGGGTGATCTGAGTCATATCCACGGTGTGTTGCCAAATCAAACGCAACAGAGACGCCTTGACCGCCTGCGGCGAGTGCTTTTCTGTAAAAAGCGTTGGACTCTTCGGCTGTCGAGAAGCCAGCATATTGACGGATTGTCCATGGCCGACCCGCGTACATGGTCGCTTTTGGACCACGCATAAAGGGCGCCATACCCGGCATACTCTTTCGTGTATCGAGGTCTTTGACGTCATCTTCTGTGTACAGAATCTTGAGCCCGATACCTTCTGGGGTGAACCAGGTCATCTCGTCTGGAGTGAGTCCTTTTGACTCCTTAGCGACGAGTTCTTCCCACTGCTTCTTGTCTGTCATTCTGTCCTCACAACGTACTCAGTTGTTCGACTGTATGAGAAAGGCGCGCTTTTGCTAGTGCCTCCTCGTCAATTTCTTCGGCAACTTCATCGGGTTCAATGCGATACAAAGATTCACCTTTCTTCACAATCACCCCATCTCCGCGTTCAATCAATGCTTCGGTGACAGTGCCCGAGAATTCAGCATACACCTTGTTGAACATTTTCATGACTTCGATGATGTAGAGCGGATCGCCGACTTCAAAGTGGGTCCCAACTTCAAGGAAGTGAGGCGCGCCCGGTGTTTCTTGGGCGTAGAACATACCTCCAGAAACCGCAACGATCTCATTTGCTGAGGCTACAGGGGGTGGAACGAGAATCTTCCGTGCACGTTCTGTCAGCTCAGAATCTTTGAGGCGATCTGGAATTGTGACTGTCAGGTCATCATTGACCTTTAAGTCATCAAAGCCAACAGCAAGCGCTGATTTGGCGACAGCGCCCATCAGTTCCAAGCCGGCCTGGAATCCTGTGTGAGCCGCCTGGATGTCGCTCCACAGCGCGGCATCAATTCCCTTTGGCGCTTGATTGCTTGAGAGAATGTCTAACCATTCGCTCCAGTTGTGTGTACCGAGTTGATTTTCGAGGTCTTGATAGAAACCGAGGCCTTGTTGAAGGATTGCTTGATCATGGTCCCAAATGACTTCAAGAGCTGGAGCTGCGTCCTCAAAATCCATATTGAGATAATGGTACAGATCGGCTAACACATTGAAAGGATTCGTATTCCACGTCAATCGACCAGCTTCGATGGACCACTCCTGACGGACCTTTGAAATCCAACCGATCAGTAGATGAGGATTGGTGAGCAGTCGTTTCAATGGACGTGTAACGAGTGTCTGCTTACGCGCAAATACCTCGGGATAAGCCGACTGACTTGCGAGGTGATCGAAACCTGCATCCAGATCGAGCTTTTTGGCTTCGTCGAATAACAGCCCAGTCAACGTGAGATAGGGTTGGATAAATGCTGTTGTTGATTTTGCATACGGATTTTTAGCCAGGAACCAATGGACGAGTCCATAATGAAACTCAAGATTGGTTTGAACATCTTGACCGTCAATCGTCATTTTTCTTAAGACTTCAGCCATCCGCTCATAGCTCACCAAACGATCATCACCAACGGTTAAAAGGAGCGCGACGTTAGAGTCATAAGCACCTGCTAGGGTGTATTTCATGAATGCGCCGGTATCTGGATTTTTGACACAAATACCCTGGTCATCACGGATCTCGCCGTCGATCGCTGAAGACCAATACTCAATCACTCCTCCAGCGTGCGGTGCGAGGCCCGCATTCGTTGCGTTGAGACGCGCTTCCACTGATGCGGTCACACGGGGAACGCGCGTTGGCTTCGGAAGCTTTTGTTTGTGCCACGCGATAATCGCCATGGCTTCAACCAGTGAATTGACCACAAAAGCATCTGTTGGATCACTTGGGTTTTCAAAACGGAGGCCGTAACACAGCTCGCTGACTCGATGCTCGACCTGGATACGGGTATTCATTTCCATAAAGAAATGCTGGTCTGCATCAACGATACATTCAAACGTCGAGACTGAATCAAGGCCTACAGCCGTTCCGAAGCGTGTCGCTTCGTCTTCCATTCGCTCAAGAATTATGAGGTCAGATTCAAGTGCTGTCTTTTGCGATGGTTTGTCACTCGATGCATCGATTGCGTGCTTGAGGCTTTCGACGGTTGTCGAGACCTCAAGCAGTTTTTGTTCATGCATCTGCAATGAACAGTCACGTCCGCCAAGTGTGAGACACCAGTCACCATTACCAATGACCTGGATTTCTTGGTGACGTGTGGTCTCGATATTCAATTCGATCAATACGTTTTTGTTGTCGCCACGACCCGTGGCTTTCACTTCGTTGAGTACTTCACGAAGCAGGGCAGGGACTTTCGCTGAGGCATCTTTAACTTGGGTGGCGTGGTCGCCTGCGTAGTCTTTTGGTGCAATCAATATGCGTTGACCCTTACCGCCGCCCCCACCGATCGCTTTCAGGCGGATCCGGTTATTGGGTTGTTGGTCAAAGAGCCTGGTAACTTCGATTTCTGCTTGTGCTGCGATCTCATCAATCGTGATGACATCAACCAATGCATCGTAGCTCGCAGCTAATAATGCTTCTGCTTTGTCAGCATCAGTTGAGCCTTGTGGCGCGTCGAGCTTATGCGCTTGTGCAATGGCATCGAGCCCACCATCGCGCTCTGCTTTTGCAAGCAATGTACGTATCGTGAGATCGTCGACGCCAGGAACTACAGAAACGTCCGCCGCCAGTGCGGTGCGTTTGGCCTCGTCTTTTAACCCGGCTTGGCGCACGGTGCGAGAGCATGGACCGATAAATGTCAGCCCCGATTCTTCAATTGCACGAACAAGGTTTTCATCTTCCGCCATGAACCCATAGCCAGCAAAGATCGAGTTATGACCATTGTCTTTCGCAATTTGAATGATTTGCTGAATGCGTTGATCACGTTCTTCTTTGCTTGCACCTGTGTAGTCAGGAACGCGATGAATGCGGGTTGGATCTGAAATCAGACGAAGCTCTGGTGCGAGCGCATTTTGATAGGTGATGGAGTCTTTTTCAGACAGTAAGATGCCGTACTTGGCACCCATTTCCGTCAAGACATCCATGACTTCCTTACGAATTGGTCCGCGACAGATGATTAAGCAATCAATATCTTCGCAGCCGAATTGCTTGACCCAGGTCGAGTTTGACTGAGACAGGCGACGGTTTTGGTGAATCAAGTCGTGGCTCATTAGTGGAACTCCCTCTGGATCGCGGTCATCGGTTTAGGCTGATATGCCTTGATGTAGCGGATGAAGTTTTCACCAAGTGTGTGTCGCAAATCCTGCGGCATCACGATTTGACTGATTGAACCCAAAGAGAGTGCTTCCTTCGGATTCATGATTTCAGCTTCGTAGCGTTGAATGAGCAGCGTTTCCTGCTCTTTCAGCCAATGAGCAGCCTCTGTATCTCCTTTGGCCGCTCGATTCTTGGCCTCAAGGCGCATCGCTTTCAATTGATCTTTATACACAAACTCTTTGCCTGCAGGTCCCATCACCGCCAGTCGGGTTGTTGGTAAAGCGAACACCATATCCGCGCCGAGCTTGTAGTTATTAAACGCAGCATACGCACCACCAAAGGCGTTACGGATAATAAGCAGGAAGCGTGGTACGCGAAGATCAATGATTGCATCGAGCATGGCGCGACCGGCTTGGACGATTCCGCGGCTCTCTTGGTCACGGCCTGGTAAGAAGCCAGTCGTGTCTTCCATAAACAACATCGGGATGTTGTATAGGTTGCAGAAACGAATGAAACGCGCGTTTTTGAACGCTGCATCAATATCAATTTGACCAGATGAGACAGCCGAATTGTTTGCACAAAATCCGATTACGTGCCCGGCAATCCGACCAAATGCACAGATCGTATTGCGTGCACGATTGGGTTGGAATTCGTAGAAATCACCGTGATCACAGATCTGTTGGATCATGATGGTGACATCGAGAGGTGTATTGAAACCGCTTGGCGAATTAAAAGCGCGCTTCAACAGAATATCGGCATCCCATGTCTTGCGTGAGATTGGATCAGATGTTGGTTGGAACGGAGCCATGGTTTCGTTATTCGATGGCAAGAACCGGAGTAATCGACGCACTTTACGTATCGCTTGGACTTCATCTTCAACGACATAATCGGTAACGCCTGTCTGGCTGTGGACATTGGGACCACCAAGTTCGTCTGGTGTGACATCTTCGCCAAGTACGCTTTTGATAACCCCTGGGCCTGTCAGACCAAAAAATGTCTCATTTGGTTGGATGACAAACGAGCCTTGGCGTGGCAGATAGGAACCACCACCTGCGTTGAATCCGAACATACACATGATTGAAGGCACGCGGCCTGAGATCTCTCGTAGCGCTCGAAATGCTTCAGCATAGCCATCAAGACCACCCACTCCGGCAGGAACATATGCACCAGCTGAATCGTTGAATCCAATGACGGGAATACCGAGCTTGCCTGCCGTTTCAAATAGTTGAGCAAGTTTGGAGCCATTGGTGGCATCCATTGAGCCTGCGCGAACAGTGAAGTCATGACCATACACAGCAACATCGCGTCCACCGACTTTGGCGAGTGCAGTGACAAGGCTTGCGCCATCGAGGTTTGGACCCCAGTTTTGAAAGAGGATCGTTGGCTCTTCATCAACCAACAAGGTGATGCGTTCCCAGACGGTCATTCGGTTTTTCTGATGCTGTCGCTCAATGGCAGCAACAGGTGCACCCTTGGGGCGTTGCTGGAGTTCCCAGCCGGCTTTTAGTGCATCTTCGTAGATACCCGGTTCACGAGCTATCTCTCCTGGAATCTCGAATCGCTTCTCTTCTGGTGCTTGAAAAGGATTGGTGAGACGGGCGCTTTTGGCGGATCCAACCATGGTTAAAGAGTCCTTATCTTTCTGTACGCTTGTTCGGTCAATCGGCTATGATGATGCATTGCACATAAGTTGTGCAAAATGACTTTCGTAGAACAGTACAAGGCCTGATCGATTGTGATTCGACATTTTGTCTTTTTCTCTGCTCAACCTGATCAATTGGATGTGGTGTATGAGGGATTGAAAATTCTAGAAAAAATTCCCCATGCGGATCTTGTCGAGGTTCGGTTGAACGAAAAACTAGATCAGTTATCAAATGAGATCGATGTCGTTGTCTATGCCGAATTTTCCTCGGATGAAGCACTTGACTCATTCAAAGCACATCCGTTGTACCAAGAATCCATTGAGCGCGTGCGGCCCAATCGTGAACTTCGATTTGTGGCCGACACGCGTCCGTAGAGCGCGCTACTCGACAGTAATCCACACCGGGCAGTGGTCAGATGGTTTCTCCATCGCACGCAAGGTGTAATCGATTCCACAATCTGTCATGCGCCCCATCAACGGTTTGGACACTAAGATGTGGTCGATACGCAGACCACGTTTGGGGTCGTCCTCGAAACCCCGGGAGCGGTAATCAAACCAGCTGTATTGGTCGTCGATGTCCGGGTTGACGCTTCGCCAACTGTCAATCAATCCCCAATCGGTTAACCGCTGAAACCATTCTCGTTCTTCTGGAAGGAATGATGTTTTACCGGTGCGTAACCAACGTTTTTTGGCATCGTCTGTGATCCCGATATCGTTATCGACAGGTGCGATATTAAAGTCGCCCATCACAACGACGTGATCTGTCGGAGAGTATTCGGTTTCTAAAGTGGTTAATAAGTCACGATAGAACGCTTCTTTCGCTGGGAACTTCACAGGATGATCGCGCGACTCGCCTTGTGGGAAGTAACCATTGAACACAGTGACTTCGGTTCCATCGGCTAGTGCATACACGCCACGAATCATTCGTCGCTGCGCGTCATCTGTATCGGTTGAGTAGCCACGAATTACTTTCAAAGGCTCGGGCTTTGAAGCGAGCGCAACACCGTAGTGTCCTTTTTGGCCGTGTGTATCGAAGCGATAATTTAAAAATTCGAGGTCGTCATAGGGAAACTGCTCATCAGCAACTTTGACTTCCTGAAGTCCAATAACATCGGGGTCTAAGTGTTGTTTAAGTGCTTCTAATTGATGAATCCGCGCTCGAATTCCATTGATATTGAATGAAACGATTTTCATAGGGTCTTTTCTGCTCAGGTTTGGCCGCATACTATCAGACCTAAGGAGAGGCTCAATGAACATCATTTTAATGCGTCACAGTGAAGCGGTCCCATTTGCACCGAATGATGCAGATCGTATGCTGACACCCAAGGGGAAAGCAGAGGCATCGAACACAGGAACACAATTAAAAAAGGCCGGTTGGATACCCGAAATCGTTTTCTGCTCAACTCGAATCCGAGCGCAGCAGACAGCAGACCTTGTCATTTCGGCCCTTAGCTCGGATCTAAAACCTTCGGTACTTGAGGGGATCACACCAGAAGATGATTGGGCCCAATCAATGGCGATCATTGAGAAAAATGCTGTGGATCAGAGTCTATTCGTTTTTCATCAGCCAATTCTGACGCAGATTGTTGGTCATCTTGCCGAAGGAAATCCTAATTTTGATGTTCATCCGCGAGCAGTCCCCGCGACAGCTTACATCTTACGATTGGATGCCTTTCTGCCAGGCGCGGCTACGCTTGTGGGGGCTTATCAGCCGTAATGATTGAATCAATCCGTTTTCAGATCGCTGGGCTGACGTTCCAGGGGTTATGTTTCGGCCCGGCTGATGGCATACCGGTGCTTGCATTGCATGGTTGGCTTGATAATGCGGCGTCCTTTACTCGACTGGGTCCTTTATTGTCGGGTTGTCGAGTGGTTGCAATCGATCAACGTGGCCATGGATTAACAGATCACTTAAATCGTCCTTACCACATTTGGGATGGTGTTCCTGATGTCATTGGGGTTTTGGATGCCTTGGGCTGGGATCAAGCCATCCTTTTGGGGCACTCAATGGGAGCGGCGGTCGCAACGCTTGTGGCGAGCGCATACCCAGACCGGATCCGCGAGCTTTGGTTGCTCGAAGGGTTAGGGCCCTGGACCTATCCTGACGGCGAAGCACCTGATTTATTGAGAGCGGCGACCGATCGACTGAATCGGGTGATGGATCGGCAAAAGCCTATCTATCCCTCAATCGACGCCGCGATCGATGCGCGCGTACGGGGAGGGGTTGTGCCGTTAACACGGGAAGCAGCTGAACCAATTGTGCGACGTGGTCTGGTGAAACAACAGGGTGGTTGGACGTGGTCGGCTGATCAATATCTAACGTTACCTCCGTTGTTTCGACTGGATGAAAACCAGATCCAAGTATTTATTCAGCGTCTGGAAACACCTGTTTCTTTAGTTCTCGGTGATCAAGGTTTTTTTAAAGAGCCACTGTTTTTACCTGACAGAATCAAACTTTGTCGCGACATAAGGGTGGAAACTTTTGAAGGTGGTCACCATCTCCACTTAGAAGGTGCTGAAAGCGCCATAGCGAAGTGGTTATTAGAGGGGCATTTTAGGGTATGAAGACGTGGATTATATTAGGCTCGATGTTACTGTCGCATTGGTCGATCGCTGCCGATATTCCGGGGTCTTCCGATCTCCCTGAAGTTGAACGGCCTCTGGGTTCGGAAATTGTTCGGTATCGCGAGGGTGTTCAGTCTGCAATTCGTTTTCCATTAGAGCGTGTCGAGCGCGTGAATAATCGACTGGTGATTGATAACGAGTTGGAGATCGAAGGTCATGTGATCGACATTACCTATGAGCTTGGACCGCGTGAAGACTATGAATCCTACATGGCCACGCTTGAGCGCGCGATCGTTGGGCAGGGCGCTGAGATATTATTTTCCTGTGAGAGCCGTGGTTGTGGGGTCAGTGGGTTATGGGCTAACTCGTTATTCAAAGTCCGTGAGCTCTATGGTCCTAATGGAGATCAGTTGTACTTCGCCGCGAAATTACCAGGAGCCACAGATCGATATTTATCAGCGTACGGCATTGAGCGCGGCAACCGCCGTCAATACGTACATATCCGTTTGGTTGAGCCGGACATTGATAAATCTCGATTCCAGGGTGCTCAAGGTTTGCTGTCAGAGGGGCGTGTGATTCTACCGGTTGAGTTCGCTGGTAATCGGGTGAGTCCAGAGAGCCGGGCAGCGATTACTGCGATTGCATCGGACCTGAAATCACTCTCTGCTGATGAATTGGCGATTGTTGCGTATCGTGCGGTCACTCCAGGTGGATCTCTAGATGATGCGATGACGCAGTCGACAGCGCGGGCCGAGCATGTCCAAGCGTTACTTGGAGAGGCGGGTCTTGTGATCGAGAGCGCTTACGGTTTGGGTCCATTAGTCGCTCCTGCTGACTTATCTCCCGATCGTGTCGAGATCGTGAAGTTTCGTTAATTGGTAGACTAGCTTTACTGAGGACTTCGCGGATAGACTTCTGCTATGACAGTTGAACACATGGATGATGTGGTTTCGAGCCAGGTTGCTCGTCAGGTCCTCGATTATTGGTTTACCGAATATGCCGCTGGAGATCTTGCTGCCAAGCAAGACAAGCGTTGGTTTATGGGTGGCGAACTGGTTGATCAAGAAATTGGTCAACGGTTTGGGCATCGCGTTGAACTCGCGCTAGCCGGTGGTTTCAAAGATTGGGAAAGCGAACCAGAGAGTCGTCTGGCTCTCATTATTTTGCTTGATCAATTCACCCGGAATATTTTTCGTGGAACGACTCGCGCGTTTTCAGGCGACTCCCGTGCAGTGAAACTCGCTCGGCGTGGCCAGGCGATGGGAATTTTTGATGAGTTGCCACTGATTCAACAAGTGTTTGCACTGATGCCTTTGGAGCATAGTGAACTCTTGTCTGATCAGGCATTGTGTGTACAGGGAATGACACGTTTATGTGAGCTTGCACCGGATGAAGACAAGCCGCGATTCCAGTCATTTGTGGATCATGCGCTCGAGCATAAAGCGATTATTGAGCGTTTTGGTCGATTCCCGCACCGAAATGCGGTGTTATCCCGGGTCTCGACAGAAAACGAAAGACGCTTTCTAGCCAGCGCTAAGACGTACGGACAGAGTAAAGCCACACCGTGAAAATCTATTCACCACGGCAGGTGGCGCAAACCATATTGGATGGGTTTGCGGCCTACCGCCATCAGTTCATCAATATCACTTTGGGTGCGAGAAGCCGTTTCGAGGAGCAGGCTTGGCGTGATGTGCAAAAAGCGGCTCAAGAGCGGATCGATCTGTATGAAGATGCGGTCGAAGCTGTCCACCGGACTTTGTCTGAGCGTGTCGGTTATGAGAATCTGACCTCAGAAATTTGGGCAGAAACTCGCAGGAATTATGTCGTTCTGATTCAAGAGCGAACAGATCCTGAGTTGTGCGAGACGTTCTTTAACTCAATTTATTGCGACATTTTCAAACATCAAAATATCAATGATGACACTGCGTTTTTGAACTCATGGTTCGGAGATCAGGGTGTTAATGCGACCGGTCAGGTTGATATTTTCATGCAATACAGATTTGACGATCGGTTGTCCGAGGTCTGTGATCGGATGCTCACTGATTATGCATTTAAAGTTGGTTGGGCAAACCGAGAGCTCGCTAAAGAGCAGATGATGAAAGGGATTGAAGAGGCTGTCCCGTTTGAGTTCTTCACCGATGAGTCATCACGTCTTGAGCTATTAAAGCCTGTTTTTTACCGTAACAAGGGCGCGTATTTAGTCGGCCGCTTGGTGTCTGATCAAGGTCTCTATCCCATTGTGTTTGCTCTGATGCATCGAAAAGATACAGGTGTTGAGCTTGATGCGGTGATTACAGATAGCCAGGAAGTGAGCGTTGTTTTCAGTTTTACCCGCAGTTACTTCATGGTGGATGTGCCGATCCCAAGTGACTTCGTGGCATTTCTGCAAACCTTAATGCCCTTTAAGAAAAAGCATGAGCTTTATTCTGCGATTGGTTTTTACAAGCACGGAAAGACTGAGTTTGTGCGGTTGTTTAACAGGCATCTGATCGAATCTAATGATGAATTCATGATTGCGCCAGGCATCAAGGGGTTGGTGATGGCTGTATTCACGCTGCCGTCATTTGAGATCGTATTCAAGCTGATCAAGGATAAGTTTGGTCCGAGTAAAAACGTGACGCGGCAGACGGTTTTGGATAAGTACCATTTGGTGAAAGTCCACGATCGTGTGGGGCGAATGGCGGACACCCAAGAATTTTCGAATTTGTCGCTACCTCTTGAACGGTTTGATTCGGAATGTCTTAAAGAATTATTGGAATTGTGTGGAAGCTCGGTCTCTGTCGAAGATGACCAGGTTGTGATTAAACATCTTTACACCGAACGTCGGATGACGCCTCTGAATATCTACCTAGAGAAAGCTTCGGATGATGAGCGTTTGGCTGCTTTGGATGAATATGGTCAGGCCATCAAGCAACTCGCAGCCGCTAATATTTTTCCTGGTGATATGTTACTCAAGAACTTTGGCGTCACGCGTCATGGTCGCGTTGTTTTTTATGACTACGATGAGATTTCATATCTCACAGAGGTCAACTTTAGAAAAATCCCTGAGCCGCAAACCTACGAGCAGGAAATGGCATCAGAGCCTTGGTACACGATCGCACCTGAGGATGTGTTCCCAGAAGAATTCGCGACGTTTTTGTTCCCATCAGTTCAAATTCGAAAAGAGTTTGCTCAGTTGCATGGTGATTTGTTCGAAGCCGATTATTGGAAGGGATTACAGGAACGGATCCGTGAAGGTCAGATGATGGAATTCTTCCCATACAAAGCCGGGACCCACGCTCCAGGCTGGTCAATCGTCTGACGACTCGCGTTTCGGGAGATGATGCGCATCTCCCGGGTTTTTGTGATTCAGGTAAAATTCGTCGCGGAAGGTTGCGACCCATTCGGGTTTGTAGACCACAAGCAGTGCAAGTACGGTCCCTGTAATAAATCCCTCTGGGAACGTTTGCATCAATGCAAATGGGTAGTAGAAGTCCAATAAATAATCCAACGGGTAGAGTCCTGAGAGCCATAAAAGTGTGGTGATTGCGGTTGCTGAGACCGCGATGCCAATTGTGGCTCCAAAGAATCCACATCCCCAAACGTAGGCGAAAAAGTTAGGGGGTAAGATTCTGAGAGAGAGTTTCCACACGAGAAAAGTCGTCCCGCCTGGGATGATCAATACAGCCAGTGCAGAGGCTGGAATATCAACAATTGAGCCGACTCCTGAAAGTGCATTGGCAATCATCCCAAGTACGCCACCAACCAACATGTATGGGAACCCAAAGAGAAGGGTCAGAAGTGCTGAACCAAAGATATGGAATGAGAGCCCGGGCTCGATACCGGCGCTTAACCGCCAGAGTAAAGTGAAGAACAAGATACTTGCTGCCCAAGCACTGGTATCAGCAAAGTGTTTGAGGTGATTGAGATCCAAGCGAAAGATTGATCCAATGAATAGCGTCCAAAAAACGACTTGGATGCCGATCCAAGCCAGAGTTGGCCAACCGCTTGTTAGGCCTTGGAGGAGCATGAGAAACGTTCTGGTGGCTCTAACGGAAAGCGGACTTCGCCTTCGGGAATCTCGAGAACCAGTGTGTGTGCACCGTGTGTGGCTGCATAACAGCAAAGTCTTGGTGTCAACCAGCTCGCCTCATCGTCTGAAAGCCTCAAGATATTGATTCGCATTGCACCATCGGTGGTATGGGGCTCAATGGCAACAAGTAAAGTCGGTGTATCGAATCGGAGTGATTCAGCATCCAATGGCATTAATGTTTTTTCGGGATCACCGGTGAGTGTCATGGTTCGATGTGGGATACCTGCATCATCGAAAACAGGGCCCTCAGGCAAAAATCCATGATTGGCATAAAATCCCATCGCAGTGATTTGTGCCCCGAGAGTTGGTGTGTTCCCTGAATCTTGGATCTTACTAATCGCAGTCCGTAGTAGTTTGCTGCCCACATTTTTGTGTCGGACGTCTTTCAGAACAGCCATACGGCCGATTTTTGTTAGATCGAGAATACGTGCGCAGCCGACAGGCACACCATCACGCTCAGCAAGCAAATGGATTGCGTCTTGATCGGCAGGATCCCATTCATCTGCGGGATCGATTTGTTGCTCTTCGATGAAGACTTGGGTTCTGATCGATTGCAGTGCGTCTTGAGCTTCTGCCCACGTGACTTCACGTACCGTTGTTCTCGGACGGTATGAGCGATTCTGTTCGGATGAGCTC
>Ga0181561_10001800_pt1 | contig 19018 bp, 13 predicted proteins | sample 011ome_19_FD_133760 | JGI IMG/M metagenome (GOLD analysis project Ga0181561, IMG submission 133760) | Coastal salt marsh microbial communities from the Groves Creek Marsh, Skidaway Island, Georgia - 011510BT metaG (megahit assembly) | ecosystem: Environmental > Aquatic > Marine > Intertidal...
CGGGGACGGGGACGGGGACGGGGACGGGGACGGCGCGAACGCTTCGGGGGCGATGGATGGACGATCGGGTCGTTTTGAACCGTCTGCGAACGAACGACGCGGACGCCGCGGGAGGGGACGAACCGAGCGTCTCCGCGCGAGCCTCCAGGGCTTCTAAGTCGGCCGCGGTCATCGCGCCGTCGTTCGCGCGATCGCGCGAGCCGGGAATGGGGTCTGGCGCGCGTGCGGCGCGCGTCGGGAAGTGCGATCGCGCGAGGGCGGGGACGTTGACTGCGCCGATTTTTACAAACGAAATTCACCCACCGCTCGGTTTCAATATTTGATCGCGTCCCCTTTCAACTGACCGATGAACGGTCGCGTCGGTTCGGCCGACGACCGAAAACGCGGATCGGCGGAGATCTCGCTCTCGCTCTTCGCCGCGCGCCCCGCCGCACTCGAGCGCGCGCGCGCCACACGCGGGGTGCGTCGCGCGTCATGGCGGACGTGCAAGCGCTCGTGAGCAGCGCGGCGTCGCTGTCGTCCTCCCCCGAGGGCCTCGCGGAGCTCCAATCCCTCCTCGAGTCCTCCGCCGCGACGCTGTCGTCCGACGCGAACGCAACGATGTCCGCGCTAGAGTCCGGCGCGCTCGCGCCGGACGCGCACGCGCTCGCGCACACGCACTTCCTCCACGCCGTCGTCGCCGCCGCTCATTCGTCGTCCGCGCCGATGCACGACGCGTCGCGCGTTCACGACGACGAGACGAGTCGCTTCGTCGCGCTCGCGACGACGCTCCTGACGCGATTCGACCGCGCGCAGGTGGCGCGCAACGACCCGTCCAAGTTCGCGACCGTGTGCGGCGCGCTGAGGGACATCGCGATCGCGCGCCGTCTCCCGACGCCCGCGATCGCGCCGATGCTCGCGGCGGTTCGTCGCCTCCGCCCGTCGCCCGAGCACCTCACTCCGCAGCACGGCATGGCGTTGCACCTGTGCGTCGCCGCGTCATTTCACTCGGCGGCGAAATCGCTGCTCGACGACCGCGTCCTGACCTGCGACCCGAGTGAAACGGGCCTTAAACCCGAGGACTTTTTGCTGTACGCGTACTACGGCGGCGTCGTCCTCGCGGGGTTGGGCGAGCACGAGCGCGCGGCGGAGCTGACGCTCGCCGCGGCGACGGCGCCGGCGACGACGACGAGCGCCATCGCCGTCGCCGCGTACAAGAAGCACGCGTTGTGCTCTCTGATCGCGGACGGCGAGGTCGAGCCGCTGCCGCAGTACTGCCCCGCGATCGTGAAGCGGCATCTGAAGGCGGCGTGCGGGGAGTATCACGCGCTCGTGGACGCGTGCAAGGAGAGATCAAAGGGTTCAGGGGCGGAGAAGATCGCGAAAGCCGCGGCGGACGGCGCGGCGGCGTTCGCCGCGGACGGCGAGAATTCGGCGCTCGCGGCGCTCGTCGTGAAGTCTTCGACGCGCAGGGACGTGAAACGGCTCACGGAGACGTACCTGACGCTGTCGCTCGCGGACGTCGCGAAACACGCGGAGATCGAGGGCGGCGCGGCCGCCGCGGAGGCGCTCCTCGTCGACATGATCGCGTCAAACGAGGTTTCCGCGAGCGTCGACCAAAAGGATGGTGTCGTGCGATTCCACGACGCCGGCGCGGATCGCTACGCGTCCGCGGCGATGGCGGAGCGGCTCGACGAGGAGATGAAGGACATGATGACGCTCGCGAATCGCGTCCGCGCCGCGGAGGAGGCGGTGATGGAGGACAAGCATTACCTGCAGAAGGCGACGGACGTTCTCGCGGGGCCCGCGGGGGGACTCGCCGGGATGGGGCGGATGCGCGTGGACTCGGGGGGGGACGCGGAGATTGAAGACTTCGTGGACGCGTGACGGGGGACGGACGACGCGCGTTACGTTGCCGCGAGGGGAGGGAGGGAGGGAGGGAGGGAGGGAACGATTCGCGCGCGCGCTCGGGACGAGCGTTGCTCTTAGAACGCGCTGCTCTTAGACGTGATAGACGGCGGCGCGATGATGAAACTGAACGATGAAAACGATTCGCGACGGGACCGACCGAATCGCTTCGCTTCACTGCAGCGACGCCTCGATGACGACCGGCCCGGGCGTCAGCAGCGCCCTCGCGAACGCGATCTTAAACTCGCCCATCGTCTCGGCGACGAACGCCTTCGCGCCGAACCCCTCCGCGAGCTTCCCCCACGACACGGGGGGGTCGTCGAGTTCGGTGAGCGCCTTTTGGCCATTCCGCCAAACAAAGAAAATTCACCGGTCAGTTGAATAAAGGGACCCACGCGATCAAATGTTGAAACCGGGCGGTGGGTGAAACACGTTTGGATACAGTACTGTAGAACGCGCCTTGGACGCCTTCCCGGGCGCGCCGACGCGTTGCATCGCGTGCTCCAGCTTCAAGATGGCGTACTTGCGGTTCGCGCAGACGACGGTGACGACGTCCAGTCGCTCCTTGGCCTGCGTCCAGAGCGCCTGCGCGGAGTACAGCCCGCTGCCGTCGGCTTGAATGTTGATGATCTTGCGACCCGGGCACGCGACGGCGGCGCCGACGGCGGCGGCTGGGCCGAACCCGATCGCGCCGCCCGTGAGCGTCAGGTGCGAGAACCGCTCGCACGTCGCGCTGTGGTCCCAGTAGCTCGCGCCGCTCGTGAGCGACTCGTCGACGACGACGCAGTATTTCGGCTGCAGCGCCGCGACGATGTGGCACATCGCCGACGCGGTCAGAGGCCCGTCGTGCGTCGGCGGCGACGGCGGAGAAATCGGCGAGAAATCCTGAGAAACGTTCGGCGCCGGGTCCCTTCCACCGCCTCTCTTCGCGAGGGCTCGCACCTCGTCAAGGAGCATCTGCGCGGTGACGCACACGCTGTCGCCGACGTCGAGGTCCCACACCGCGTCGTCGTGGAGGCGGATGAGGTGCGACGGCCCGGCGCCGTCGTATCCGAACATCGCGATCGGTCGCCGCGCGTCCATCGTGACGACGAGCTCGTACGCCGACAAAGCCCTCGCAGCGTCTTGAGGGAAGTAGGGCAACCGCGTAGGGCACGGCAACCCGCCGCCGCGGTCGACGCGCGCGAACGCGTTCTCGCACAGGAAAGCCGCGCCGGAGACGCGAGCGATCTCGCCGCAGAGGCGCAGCGCGCCGCCCTCGGCGACGTCCTCGGACAGAAGCGCGTCGCCGCCGCAGTACAACGCGGCTTTGCCCTTCTGGCACTTCATCAGCGCCGCCGCGCACTGCGCGATGAACGCGCGCGCTTCCGCGCGGCGCTGCTCGACGAGCCACCCCCCCGATGACGCGCGTCGGGGCGTCGACGACGCGGGCGCGCGCGCGGGCGCGGGCGCCGACGTCGGCGGACCCTTCGCGGCGGCGGCGGCGACGAACGCGTCGACCCCCGTCGCTTCCGTCGCGAACGCGACGATTTCGCCGATCGACGGATGATCGAACGCGAGCGTGCCCGGCAGCTGATCTCGCGTGCGAATCTCCGGGCGCGCGCAGTCGATCCACAGCGCGTCGTTGAGGATGTCGCGCAGGCGCACGGCCTGGGAGGACGTCATCCCGTGTCGCATCGCCAACGGCGCGTCTTCCTCGGGGAGAGGATCGTCGGCACTAAGGGCCGTTCCATACAAGCGAATGTCGGGGTGGAGTTGAAAGGCGTCAGAAGCGGAGTTGAAAGGCGTCGAGGGCGGGGATTGAAAGCGAGGGGTGGGCGCAGAGAGACGCCGGCAAAAGTCCTTAAGGAATGGCGTTCACCACGCCGACGGGGTCGTATGGGGACCAGTGTATAGAACGCACCTAAGCGCCAGCGCGCCTCGCACGGCGTCGTGCACGGCCGCGGTCACGAACGCGGTCGCGTCGTCGCCGGAGCTGATGACGGAAGAGGGCGCGGGGTGAGGCGCGGGCGTGGGCGGGACGTACGACGCGGGCGCGGCGCGCTTCGCGTCGTCGACGTCGTCTTCGTCGTCCGAGTCCATGATGGAAGCCAGCAGCGAGCCCGTTCTCTCCCACGTCCGGTCGTGCGGCACGATCAACGTCGCGACGCGTCCTCTCCCGTCGGCGTTCGTCTCCGATCGATCCGTCGCTTTCAGCGCGTCGATCGCGTCGGATCGCATCGCCCCCGGGACCGTGGACGTGTGCACGTGCGAAGACACCGCGGCGGCGAGGGCCTCCACGTTGAGGGCCAATCCATACGAAGCGACGTCGGGGTGGAGTTCAAAGGCGTCAGTTGGAGTTGTGAGGCGTCGCGGTCGAGGATTGAAAGCGAGGGACCCTGGGCGGAGAGATGCGCCGGGAAGTAAAGTCCTTAAGGATCGGCGTTCACCACGCGAACGCGGTCGTATGGGAACCAGTGTGAGATAGAACGCGCCTCCACGTCCATCTCCAGGAGCGCGTCCGCGCCGCGGTGCCACGTGGACATGTCGCCGACGATGTTCAGGACCGGGACGTTGGCGCGGCGCGCGTTGTGGAGGTTCGCGAGCGCGTTCGCGAGCCCGGGGCCGAGGTGAAGGATCTGCGAACGGCGACGACGACGACGACGACGACGAGAGGCGAACGGAGGAGCGAGTGAGCTCAAACGCAAGGTTTCTTTTGGCAGCGGAGAAAACCAAAACCAAAAACCGGGGCGCGGGGGCGGACGACTCGGGGAAGGAAGACGAGCGGGCGCGGTCGGACGCGACGTCGACGCTTCCGCGCCGCCGCCGCCGCGCGACGACCCGCGCCGCCCGCCGTCTCTCCCGTCCCATCGCACCGTGCACGCGGGCTTCCTCGCCATTCGCGCGTATCCGTCCGCGGCGCCCGCGCAGACGGTCTCGTGCAGGCCGAGCACGGGTCGCACGCGCGGCTCCGCGTCGAGCGCGCCCACGAGCCACATCTCCGTCGTGCCCGGGTTCGCGAAGCACGCCTCGACGCCGCGGTCCGCGAGCGCTTTCATCATGGACTCCGCGCCCGTGGGGGCCTTCGGTCTCTCCGCGCGCGTATCGACGGGTCGCTTCGCGGCGGAGGGAGCGAAGCGAGGCATGGCGGGCGAGCGCGCGGAAGGGAGGGAGGGACGGACGGACGGAGGGAGGCGACGTCGCGCGCGCCGTCTTCTGCGATGCGACCGGGGACGCGCGTCCGCTTCAGCGCGCGCGAGAGAAGACGAAGCGGCGGCCGCGGGTCGTCTCGAGACGCACGATCGGCTCGACGGCTCTCGTCGTCCAAGACGACGGGACGAACCGAAACCGGCGGCGGCGGCGGTCCTTCGTCCCGCGCGGCGCTCGCGCACTCTCGACCGCGCCGCGCCGCGCGATGCACGTCCTCGCGCGCGCGCTCCTGTGGCAGCTCGTCCTGCTCGCGGTGATGCTCCGATGGCGCGCGCGAAAGGGCGCGCGCGCGCGCGTCGGAACGCCCGCGCCGGCGACCGCGCCGTCGTCGCCGCCGACGTCGTCGCGCTGCGTCGACCGACTCGAACGTCTGAACGGCGCGCGGACCGCGCTGTGCGCGCTCCCGCTGTCGCCGCTCCGGCGGATCAACGCGCAGACGGATTTCTGCGAGCTCGGCGGAGGGGCGGGGGTGTCGCGCTGAGCACGATACTGTACGACGCGGATGGGAGGGGACGAGGCAGGCGGACGGGAGGTCGATGTTCTGCGAGGATACTAACAGAACGCGCGAGGCTTCTGTTCCTTTCGGTGCTGTGGTTCCGTTCGTTCTAAGCTTATTTCGGTCCGTCGTCGCTCCGGCAACCACCTCGCGCCGACGTCGCGCCGCTAGACAGACGCGTCACCTCTTCGCGCCGCGAGATCCGCGAAACCCGAACGCGCGCGCGATGCGACCGAACACGCCGCCGCCGCCGTCCGAGCGCTCTCCCCGCGGGGACGCCTCCCCCCCGCGCGTCTTCTCTCCCTCGCCGCCCTCTCCTCCTGCCGCGCCGGCGCCCGGGGCCCCGAACAACCCCCCGAACACCTCCTTCCTCGCGCGCGCTCTCTTCGCGTCCTCGCAATCGAGCTCCCTGAGCGCGCGGCGTATCGCGGGATCCTCGCCGCCGCCCGCGCTCTGACGGAGCTCGTTCGCCTTGGCGTAATCCGCGCGCGCGTCGTCGTCGCGCCCGAGCGCGCGCCGCGCCTCGCCGCGCCTGAAGTACGCCTTCGCGCACTTCGGGTCGACGATCAGCGCGCGGTTCGCCTGATCGATCGCGTCGTCGTGACGCCCCAGTCTCAAGAAGCACGCGCAGAGGTTCAAGTGCGCGGGCAGTTTCTCGGCGGCGGCGGCGTCCGCGTGGGGACCGGGAGGGAGCTGCATCATCATGTCGTCCGTGAGGAAACTCAGAGCCATCTCGTACTCCGCGCGCGCTTCGCGCGTTTTCGCCTCCTTCTCGTCCCCGTCCCCGTCCCCGCCCTCCCCGAACGCGACGTTCCCGCGCTTTCGGTGCTCGCTCGCGCGCGCCAGTCGCTCCTCGAACAGCATGTCCGCGCGCAGCGTCTCCGGCTCCGCGGCGGAGCCGCGCGCCGCGATGAGCTCGAGGTCGCAGATCACGTGGCACCGCGGCGGCACCGCGGGGAACGTGAAGTTTCCCTCGTCGCCGTACGCGAGCTCCGGGGGAAGGTGGAACAGAGCGCGCTCGCCGACGCGCATCGCGCGGAGGCATCGCGCGATCCCGGCGTGGTGCCGGTCTCGCGACCGCGGATTCGCCGCGTAGTCGACTGAGGGCCGTTCCATACGAAGCGACGTCGGGGTGGAGTTCATAGGCGTCAGAAGCGGAGTTGAAAGGCGTCGCGGTCGGGGATTGAAAGCGAGGGACCCTGGGCGGAGAGATGCGCCGGGAAGTAAAGTCCTTAAGGATCGGCGTTCACCACGCCGACGCGGTCGTATGGGGACCAGTGTGAGGAGAACGCGCCTGAGAGATGGATCTGCCTCGGCTCCGACTCGCGTCGCGTGCTCCACACCTCCGCGCTCGGGTCGTCGCGCTGCCACATCTCGTAGTGCGCGTAGCACGTGCTTCCCTCGGGCGGCGCGCGCGCGCCCGGGGCCGCGGCGCGGATGAGCTGCTTCGAGACGCCCGGCGCGGCGGCGTCGCATCGGACGCGACGCGACGTGCAGAGCGTCGCGGCGTTCGCGTCGTGCGCCGGGCGTTTCCACTCGCCGACGAGCGGGGGCGCGGGGTCGTCGAGGGCGGGGTGCCATCGCGCGCGCTCGGCGTCGGCGGAGGACGTGGGCGGCGGCGGTTCAGGCGGCGGCGGTTCAGGCGGCGACGCCGCGGGGGCGTCGTCGTCGCCGCCCATCGCGAGTGGCGACGGCGCGTCCGAGAAAACGAACTTTTAGGAAAACGAACTTATTTCATGTCAGAGCAGAGCGCGCGACGCGGCGGCGGGAGAGCCGCGGCGCCATGGCGGGGTTCCCGCCCGCGGCGCAGCCGGACATCATCCGCGCGCATCAGAAGGACGAGGTCTACGTCCGGGTGCGCGCCGCGCCCGAGCCGACCGCCCGCCCGCCTTGGCTCGGCGTTGTTGGTTTTTCCTCCTCCGCTGCGCGCGATCGATCCGATCCTTCTTCTCTCGTCTCACGTCCCTCCTCCCCCGTGGATCCCTCCCCTCTGGGCCCCAGATGCTGCGCGACGCGATGCTCGACGCCGCGCGGCGGCTCGTGAGCGCGCGAACCGTCGTCCGGCACCAGCAGAAGATCGGTCTCCTCGCGCGGCTGTGGTACCACGCGCTCACTACCGGGCTCGGGACGCAGACGCTCGGGGAGGAGTACTGCGACCTTCATCAGACGGACGCGATCGGCGCGGCGCCGTCCTCGTTCCGACGCGTCGCGCTCGTGTTGTTGGAGGCGCTGGCGCCGGTGGTGTTGAAGAGGGCGCGCGCGCGCGCGCGGCGCGTCGCGACGCGGCGCGAGAACGACGACGACGACGGAGACGAAAACGAAAACGAAAACGAGGGCGGGGCTGGAGACGTCTCCGCGGACGAGCGCCGATCGCGCGCGGCGGACGCGGCGACCGCGCGCACGGCGGCGTCGTCGGCGTCGGCGTCGCCCTCGCCCTCGCCCTCGTCCACGCCGGCAGCGGCCGCGTCGGGCGCGGCGAGAGAGGCGCGATGGACCTGGACCCCCCCGAACGCGCGCGCGCTCCTCGCGAGAGCCCTGAGGCGCGCGGCGAGGGCGGCGGACGACGCCGCCGTGGCGGTGTTTCACCCGCCGGCGACGCGGGCGGACGGCGCGGACGAGGATCCGACGGCGCTGATCGACGGGTTTCTGCCTCGAGCGCATCTCGCGGCGTTTTACCTGTGGGGGACGTATTATGCGTTTGCGAAACGGATTGCGGGGGTGCGTTACGTGTTCGTCGGGCAGGAAGGCCCGGAGGGACGGCCGAGGTACGGCGTCCTCGGCGTGTTTCTCGCCGCGCGGTTAGCCGCCGCCGCCGCCGCCGCCAGCGCGGCGGCGGCGAGCGCCGCCGCCGCCGCGGCGGCGGCGAGCGCCGCTGGAGGATCGAGCGGCGCGGCGTTTCGCATCATGGACGAGCACGGGAACGACGTCGAGGTGGAAGACGAACCGGCGCTGACGGCGACGCCCGCGGGGGGCGGCGAAGAGGGCGTCGACGGCGTCGGGATTAAAAAATGCGCGCTGTGCCTGTCCTCGCACCGCGCGCCGACGGCGACGGCGTGCGGGCACGTCTTCTGCTGGCACTGCGTCGCCGCGTGGTGCGCGAGGTCGCACCAGCCGGAGTGTCCGATGTGCCGCGCGCCGTGCAAACCGCAAGAGCTCGTGCGGCTGGCCAACTACTTTTAGCCTCTTCGCGTCTGATAGCGAGATAGTCGCGATTATTACGGAAGTACCGACTCCAAAAAATACTACTGTATGTCGTCACCGAGGGAAGTACAAAGGACACACGCTCACGCCGCCGCCTTCCCAGCACACCGCCAGCGTGCTCGACGCCTCCTCCCCGCCGTCTCCGCCGCCCCCGCCCCTCCCGCCGCCCGGCCCCGCCATCGCCACCGCGCGCGCGGGCCCGCCGACGCCGAGCCGCATCCCGACGTCGCGAACCCCCGGCGCGGAGACGTATCCCAACAGCGACGCGCGCACCACGGGCCGCGTCGTCGTCGCGTACAGCGCGACGCGCCCGGGCTCGCGCGCGCCGCCGTCGTCGTCGCGTCGCGGCGCGGACGCGTCGAGGACGACGGCGAGCCGCGAGCTAGACGGGTCCCAGGTCATGTCGGCGACGTCGACGCCGCCGCCGCCGCCGGCGTCGTCGCGCGCCGGCGCTCCGCCGTCGTCTCGAGTCGTCTCGGTCAGCCGCGGCAAGTCCACGGGCAGGAGCTGCGCGAGGAGGCTCGGCGCGCCGGAGGGGGGGAAGTGCGCGGCCGTGAGCGAGCCGCCGCCGCCGGAGACGGCGAGCAGGAGCACCGCGCCGCCGGCGTCGCCGTCGCCGTCGCCGTCGCCGCTTCGGCCCCAAGCCGCCGCCGTCACCCGTCTGTCCTCTCCGCCCGTGTCCCACTTCGCGGCGCTCCACCCTCGCGTCTCCCACACCGTGAACCCGCCGCGCGGGTGCGACGCGAACAGGTACCCGCCGCACGGCGACCACAGCAGCTTCGCCACGCCCGCGAAGCCGGACGAGACGCGCGCGCACCGACCGGTGCCCACGTCCCAGACGGCGACGTACCGGCGATCCGCGCTCCCCGCGGCGAGGAGCGCGCCGCGCGGGTGCCACGTCAGCGTGTCGTACGGCACGCCGCCGCCGAACGGGGAGTCGAACAGGCCTTGAGACGACGACGACGACGACGACGACGACGACGCGCCTTTTGACATGTTAACGGCGCCGCGGCGGGCGTTTTTGTTTTGGTTTCGGGAGGCGCCGCGCCCGTCGGAAACGCTCGAAAACGCCGACGCCGGGCTGAGCGTCGCCAACGCCGTCGCGAGAGACGGCACCTTCACCATCCGCTTCACGAACGCGAAGACGCGCTTGAGACCCTCCGTGGACGCCGCCTTGTACGGGTCGTTCGCGTCGTCGTCCTCCAGCGGCGCGTCCTCGCGAAGATGCCGCAGCCGCCACTCGGGCGCGCCGCCGATGCGGCCCCTCCCGGCGACGCCGCTCACGGCGCCGCCGCCGCCGCCGCACTCGCTCGGCTCGTGCGACCAAACGCAGACGCCGTGCGCGCCCGCGACGGCGAGCGTCGCGCCCGCCATCGGGCGCCACGCGAGCGCGCGCGCGCCCTGATGCAGCGAGTGGCGCAGCACGCTCGGCGCAGCTGTCTTCTTGGGGCTTCTTCTTCCGTCGCCGCCGCCGCCATCGTCGTCGGCGCCGCGCCCATCGATTCCCGCCGGGTCCGCGTGCACGAGGACGCGGCCGCTGCCGTCCACGGTCGCGAGTCTCGGCTGATGCGCGTGCCACGCCACGGGCGCGGTGAGGCCGTCCGCGACGGGCGGCGACGGCGGGAACGCGGCGCCGAGGAAGACCGCGGCGAGCCATCCTCTCGCGCGCGTCGGCGCGTCCGTCGTCGCGAACGTCGCCGGCGTCGGCTTCGTCGCGGGAGGGATCGCGCGTCCAGCCTCGGGGAGTTGGATCGGCGTCGTCGCCTCGAAGGAGTGCTCTGCGCGCTTCTTCCCCGCGCCGATCGCGCTGCGGAGCGTCAGCGCGCTGCGGATCTCGCACAGCGCGTCCGAGGACGGCGCCATCTGTCTCTCCGAGGATCGCGCGAAGGAGATCTCGCGCCGCGCTTCGGTGGTTTCCCCCTCGACGCACGCGCGCGCTCGTCTCGCCGCGGCTCCCGACGACGATCGCGAGGCGCCGTTCGAACGACGGCGTCGGGGGCGATCTGTTCGCGCGACGGACTCACGGCGACGGAAGCGGCGACGCCCGCGCGCGGTCGCGTCGTGCGGCGCGGCGTGTGGGCGAGGCGCGCGGGCGCGACCACGATTTCGAACGGCTCGTTCAGTTCATCAGCTCGCGCGCACAGCCTCGCTCGTCATTGTCGTCAGCGTCACAGCGTGCTTCCGCCGCGCCACGAACCGTCGCGCCGCACTCCGCGACGCCCCGCGGCGTGATGCTCGCGGCGTCGCTTGATCTCTCCGCGTCCTCGCTCGCTCGGCACGGCGCGCGCGTCCTCCTCTCCCGCCACTGCCGCGCGATCGCGTCCTCGCGCGCGTCCTCGCCCGCGACACGCCTCTCGCGCCGAGCCACGACGACGACGACGACGGTCGTCACCGCGATGGCGTCGAAGGCGACGACGCCGCCGAACGACGCGCCGTCGCCGTCGCCGCCGCTCGTCCTCGACGCGCACCTGCACGTGTGGCCCACCCCTACCTCCTACGCGTACGTCGAGGGGAAAGAGCCGCCCGCGTCGCTCGCGACGACCGCGACCGCGGAGGCGCTCGTGAGCGCGATGGACGACGCGGGAATCCACGGCGCGCTCATCGTTCAACCCATCAACCTCCTCCACGACCACGCCTACGTCGCGGACGTCGTCCGAAGGTACCCCGGGCGATTCGTCGCGTGCGCGCTCGCGGACCCGACCCGAGGCATCGCCGGCGTGAACGACCTCTCGCGTCTGCTCCACGCCGGAGACGCGCCGGGGAACGCGTCGACGGGGACGTACCGCGCGGTGCGGTTCAACCCGGGGCTGTGGCCGGAGGTGCGTTCTATACACTGGTCCCCATACGACCGCGTCGGCGTGGTGAACGCCGATCCTTAAGGACTTTTGCCGGCGTGTCTCTGCGCCCACCCCCCGCTTTCAATCCCCGCCCTCGACGCCTTTCAACTCCATCTGACGCCTATGAACACCACCCCGCCATCGCCTTGTATGGAACGACCCTGAGGGAGCTCGCATGACGGACGAGGTCGGGGTAGCGATGTTCGAGCTGTGCGGCGAGCGGAGAGCGCCGGTCGGATTTATGTGCTTCCACGGCTTGCACCTGCACGTCGAGGACATCAAGGAGCTCATGCGCGCGTCGCCGCGGACGCCGGTGATGATCGACCACTTCGGGTTCTGCAAGGGCGTCGACGATCCGAACTGGAAGGCGCTGTTGGAGCTCGCGAAATTCCCGCAGGTGGGCGTCAAGGCGAGCGCGCAGTTCCGCGTGCTGCCGCTCGACGCGAGCGACGAGGACAAAGAGTGGCCGTACCCGACGACGGGCGCGCAGCTGCGGCAGCTCATCGACGCGTTCGGCGTGGAGCGCGTGTTGTGGGGGAGCGATTTCCCGTACGTGACGCGGGAGTGCGGGTACGCCGAGGCGGCGACGATTCTGGAAAACTGCGGCGCCGGCGTGACGCCGGAGGAGAAGGCGTTGCTCATGGGCGGGAACTTGCAGCGGACGTTCCCGGGGGGGTGGTACTGAAGCGAGGGCGATCAAAGCGGGGTCGATACGTTACGATCCACGGTTAAAACGAAACGGTTCATACAGTCATCAGTAGGGTTAAAGTCAATCGTTCACGATCGCGTCAGAAGCCGCTTCAGCTCAGCGACGCGAAGAGTTCCTTCCACTTTCGCCTCTCGCCAGCCGCGCCGGGCGCGTTCGCCGCCTCGAACGTCAACACGTCCCCCGGCTTCGGCGGCGCGCCCAAACACCGCACCGTCACCTCCGCGAGGTCCTCCAGGCTCAGCTCGCCCACCTCCCCGCCGCTCTGCGTGAACGCGATCGGCTGCTTCCCCCCCGGCGACGCGCGCGTCTTCCCGGCGCGAACGATCGTCAGCGGCGTCTTCGATTCAACGCAGCTCGCGGCGAACGCGTCCTCGCGCGTGCGGTCCCGCCGCGTCGCCTCCTCGTCCCCGAACAGCCCGCCGATCACGCCGTCGAGGACACCAGCGCCCTTCGCCGCGGAGGACACCAGCACCACGTGCTTCACCTTGTCGTCCCTCGCGACCGCGGTCGGGAGCGCGCCCACTTTCGAGACGCACACGACGCATCGCGCGCCTCGTCGCAGCGCCGCGGTCATCGCGTCGGCGTCGTCGACGGCCATCTCCGCGGGCGCCGCGGTGACGTACGGCCCGAACCGCGTCGCGGCGAGCTCGGGCGCGATGCCGAGGACGACGACGTCTTGCTTCGCGACGATGAGCTGCATGACGACGGCCTCGCCGAGCGCGGTGTCGGCGCCGGCGACGAGGACGGAGCGACGAGGCTTGGCGTCGAACGCGCGCAGCGTCGCCTCGTCGAAGCCAATGGATCCTGACGCGCGCGCGTCGGCGTCCGCGACGTCCGAGGACGGGGCCTTTCTCTCGACGCGCTCCTCCCCGGGCGCGCCCACGGAGGAGTCCGAGCCGTACCATCTGCGGAGCTTCGGGCCGCCCTCCATGACGTCGAGCATCTCGTCGAACAGGCCCTTCTTCTTCGCGTCGCAACGCAGCGAGGAGGCGCGATCGCGGTGGTGGTGAAGCAGGTGATGGTGATGATGACGACGACGACGACGCGACGACGCGCTCGCGCTCGCGCTCGCGCTCTGTCGAGCGAGAGGACGCGACGCCGCCGTCGCCGCGCGAGCGGTGAGACGCCGCGACGACGGCGCGGACGTCGACGCGGTGACGGTCGCGTGAGCGGCGGACATCGCGCGCGTCGAGCGTGCGCGTCGTTATCATCGCGACGTGGCGTCGACGGGTGGTGTCGAGAGCTCGAGACGACAATGCGCGGTCGGTCGGCCTCACGGGTCAATGCGCCGATGAAAAGTGGGCAACGGCGGCGGCGAACGAACGCATTGCCGTTCGCCACATCGCCCTCGCGCGCGACCCACGCGGCGCGAGTCGTCCGCGAGTCGTCCCGGCGCGCGTCCTCCTCCTCCGCAAAGGCGAAAGACGCGCGTCGCGCGGCGGCGCGCATCGCTCGCGGGTCGTCGATCGCGCGCGGCGTTCGCGTCGCGCCGTCGACCGATCGCGCATCCTTCGTCCGCCGCCAAAACTTCGCGTCGCCGTCGCCGTCGCGGAGGTCGCGATGGGGAAGATCCGCGTCAAGTCGCACGTCCAGCAGGAGCGGAACATGTCCGGGACCGCGAAGAAGTTCCCCGGGCCCGCGCCTGAGATCAACAAGCCGAAGCGCGCGACGCCGTACGTCCCCAAGCTCCCGAAGGACGGCGGCGGCGGCGCGGGCGCGTCGTCGTCGTCGAACGGCGCGAATCCGTTCGCGCGGCAGCTCGCGAGCGGGGACAAGGAGGTGCGCGACGCGACGTTCGCGGCGCTCGCGAAGTGGTTGAACGCGAGGAAAGACGTCCCGATGCTCGACATGAAGAAGATATGGAAAGGTCTCTTCTACGCGATGTGGCACGCGGACGGGTGGGACGTCCAGGAGGAGCTCGCCGAGCGCATGGGCGAGGCCGTGCACGAGATGAAGCACAAAGTCGCGCTGTGTTACCTCGGCGTGTTTTACATCACCGCGCGAAGGGAGTGGATCGGGATCGATCGTCACCGGATGGACAAGTACCTACGGCTCGTGCGTCGCATGACGTCGCACGCGCTCAGGTACTGCGCGAACCGCGACTGGGCGGAGGGCGCGACGTCGGACGTGTCGCAGATGTTTACGCGCGCGGCGATGGCGCCGGCGTCGGCGCCAAACGCGACGAGCGAACGCGGCGTCGTCGACGTCGGCCTGCGCCTGCACCTCGCGGAGGTTTTCGTGCCGGAGTTGCGCAAGGTGGCCGCGGGGCAGGACTACGTCGAGGTCGGGTGCGACCCGGAGAAGGAGAACGAAGGGAACGGCGGCGCGCCGATCACGGTGTTTCGAGGCGGGAAGAAGCCGACAGAGAAGAAGGGCGTCCCCGGCGCGTTCGGCAGGGAAAAGCGGCCGGACACCAAGTCGAAGGATAAGAAAACGAAGGACGCGAAGAAGGACTTAGGCCCGAAGAAGCGCGACCCGAAACCGGTGCCGCCGTCCTCCGTCGCGCTCTTGCTCGCGCCGTTCAGCGCGGTCCTCGCGGTGGACTCGCACAGGGCGCTGCACGAGCGCGTCGTGTCCGAGGTTTTCGAAGCCGCGCTCGAGGGCGCGGACGGCGGCGTCGCGACGCGGATGATGGACGACCCGGCGTCGGACGAGGACGACCGCGCGGAGTGCGCGGCCGCGATCATGGTGCGCCTGGACGCGGAGACTCTGAGGAAGATGTCGCGGGAATTCATCGACGTCGGCGCGGAGCCGGACGTCGGGGATTTGCAGCGGGAGAGTTTATACGCGTTGCACACGATGTTTAAGAGAGCCGCGCGAGTCGCGAAGGCGGCGGCGGAGGAGAAGGCTGCGGGAGGGAGCGTCGTCGTCGCGGAGGGGGTGGTGGAGAAGAAGCAGAAGAACAAGGTCGTCGCGATGGAGGAATCCGAGGAGGAGGAGGAGGAGTCCGAGGCGTCCGAGGAGGAGGAGGATGCGTCCGAGGAGGAGGAGGAGGAGTCCGAGGAGGAGGCGGCGGCGGAGGCGGAGGCGGACGACAGCTTCCACACCGCCGACGGAGAGGACGACGACGAGGAAGACGACGAGGAGGACGATGACGACGAGGACGAGATGGACGAGGACGACGAGGAAGAAGAACCCGAAAGTGCCCCGTCCACGCGTCGACTCGGAGCGAAAGACGACGACGAAGACGCCACGGACGACTCCGACTCGGACTCGGAAGAAGAAGAAGAAGAAGAAGAGCTCGACGAGTTCGAAGAAGCGGACGAGTTCGAGGACGACGGCATGGACGTCGACGTCGGCGAGGAGGTTGAGGACGAGGAGGAGGAGGAGGAGGAGGAGGAGGAGGAGGACGACTCCGAGGAGGACTCCATGGACGACACCTCGGACCAGGACGAGTCGAGCGAGGAGGAGTCGGAGGGCGACGTCAGCGGAAGCGAATCCGACGGCGACGGCGGAGAAGCCGCGATCGCCGCCGCGACCGCCGCCGCGGAGAGAAAGGCGCTGCGCAAGGCTGAGCGCTGGGCTGCCGCCGTCGGATCCCCCGCGCCGGCGTCGAACTCGAAGCACGGCCACGGCGGCGGCGGCGGCGCGTCGGCGCTCGCCCGAAGAGCCGTCGGCGCCGTCGGCGGCTTGTTCGGCGGCGGGTCCGTGTCCGGGTCGGCCGCGGCGATGGCGTCGCCGTCGCCGTCCAAGCGCGTGGCGTGGAACTTGAAGCGGAACACGCGGCACACGCCCACGGGGCCGCCGAACCCGGTCAAGGGCGCGAGCTTGAGATCGCTGCTGTCGTCGACGCCGAAGAAGGGTCTGCTGCGGCCGATTCACGCCGCCGCCGCCGCGGGAATGGCGGCGCGCGCGGCGCCGGGGAGCGCGCCCGCGAAGAGCGCGAGAGGGAACGGCGGGCTCGGGGGGGGTAAGCAGGGGAAGGGGGGCGGGAACCGCCGCAAGAGCGGGTTCTTTTGACCGCCGCGACGCGTAGTTAGTGTAACAGACGCTCGCGTTCGCCTCGTCTCATTATTCGCGTCTTTTCTCACTCCGTCACATCACTCGTCATCGTCAGAAGGTCGGAGCCGCCGCGCCCGCGCGGCGGCGGCGGCTTTTTCGGCGATCCGCGCCGACGACCGCCCCCCACAAGCGTCGCGCGCGACCGAGACGCGACGCGCGCGAGAGCGGAAGGCGCCGGCCCGCTTCCTTCTCATCAATCCTCTCGTCCGCGCGTCATGGTGAAGGCGTACCTTCGCTACGAGCAAGCGCGCTCGTTCGGCGTCGTCGCGTCCCCGGACTGCGCTCCCGTGTACGACGCCGGCGGTAAGAATCTCGTCTGCGCCGCGCTCGAGCGTCTCGCGGTGTGGGACGTCCGACGCGGCATCCTCGCGAGCTCGCTCGTCCCGCCGCCGCGCGAGAGCGGCGCGCTTCCCGCGGTGACGCGCATCGCGCGCGCGCCGGGGAGCGACGTCGTCGCCGCGGGCGCGAGCGACGGATCGATCCGCCTGTGGAATCTCGTGGACGGCAGCACGGACGTCCTCTTGAAAGGGCACAAGAGCGAGGTCACCGCGCTGCGGTTTTCGCGCGACGGCTCCCTGCTCGTGTCCGGCGGGAAGGACACGAACGTCGTCGTGTGGGACGTCGTCGCGGAGGCGGGTCTGTGCCGCCTCAGAGGGCACAAGGGGCAAGTCACGGACGCGTGTTTCGTCGACGGCGACAATAATGCCGACACACGAGGCGCGTCCGCCTCGGGGCGGCGGCTCGTGACGTGCAGCAAAGACGCGACCGTGCGCGTGTGGGATCTCGACACGCAGCACTGCGCGCAGACGGTCTCCGCGCTGGGCGCGGAGGCGTGGTCGCTGGACGTGGACGCGCGAGGCGCGAGGCTCGCGGTCGGGACCTCGGACGACCGGCTCCACCTCTTCGCCGTCGCCGGCGGAAAAAGCACGCCGACTCCGAAGGGCTCGGACTCCGACGAGAACACCGACCTCGTCGCCGCCGAGACCGAGACCGAGACCGCGACCGCGAATAGGAACGAACCTAAGGCGCCGCTGACGCGCGAGCAGATCGCGTCGAGCATCGAGGACGCGTCCAGGACGTTGACGCCGATGGGGCACCTACCGCGCGCGGACAAGTCGCGCGCGTCGCTCGTGCGATTCGACGACGACGGCGAACTCCTCGGCGTCCAGACCGTCGGTCGCGCGGTGGAGATGTACCGCGTGCGAAACGACGCGGAGATGGCGAAGCGGCGCAAGAGGAAGGCGAAGCGCAAGCGCGAGAAGGGTCGCGACGGCGGCGGCGGCGACGACGACGCGAACGAAAACGAAAACGTCGCCGCGGACGAGCTCGAGCTCGCGGCGGTCGTGCGCACGAAGGCGAAGACCAGGGGGTTCGCGTTCGCGCCGAGATCGCGCCGCGGTCGCCCTGGCGTCCGCGCCGTCGTCGCGGTGCTGCTCGATAACAACGCCGTGGAGGAGTGGGAGCTGGAGGCGGCGGACGACGCCGCCGCGAACGACGCGGCGACGGCGTCCGCCTCCAAGTTCGCCGAGCCGACGAGATCGCGCGCGCTCGAGGCTGCGGGGCATCGCTCGGATATCCGCGCGGTCGCGCTGTCGTCCGACGACGCGACGCTCGTGAGCTGCTCCGCGAAGGGCGCGAAGGTGTGGGACCCGAGCCGCGGCGCGTGCCTTCGGTCCGTGGACGGAGGGTACGGGCTGTGCGTCGCGTTCGCGCCCGCGGGAAGGCACGTCGTCGTCGGGACAAAGTCCGGCGCGTTAGAGCTCGTGGACGTGCAGGCGGGCGCGCGGTTGAGAGGCGCGCCGGACGCGCACGAGGGCGCGGTGTGGGGCGTGTCGACGCTCCCGGACGGCAGCGGGTTCGTGAGCTGCTCGGCGGACAAGACGGTCAAGTTTTGGGAGTGGCGTCTCGTCGACGTCGACGACGACGACGACGGAGAGACCGGCGGCGACGGCGACGGCGTCGCGCCCGGCGCGGGGCCGGGGCGTCGCGAGCTCGGCGTCGCGCACGTTCGAACGCTGCAGATGAGCGAGGACGTGCTCTCCGTGCGCGTGACGAAGGACGGGAAGCTCCTGTCCGTGTCGCTGCTGGACAACACCCTGAAGGTTTTTTTCGTCGACACGCTCAAGTTTTTCCTGTCGCTGTACGGGCACCGTCTCCCCGCGCTGTGCCACGACGTCAGCGACGACGGCGCGCTGCTCGCGTCCGGGGGCGCGGACAAGAACATACGCATATGGGGCATGGATTTCGGCGACTGCCACAAGTCGGTGTTCGCGCACGGGGACTCGGTGACGGCCATCGCGTTCGTGCCGAAGACGCACTACATGTTCAGCACCGGTAAGGACCGCGCGGTGAAGTACTGGGACGCGGACAAGTTCGAGCCGCTGCTCACGCTCCAGGGGCATCACGGCGAGGCGTGGTGCGTCGCGGTGAGCGCGCGGGGCGACTTTTGCGTCACCGCCGGACACGATCGCGCGATTCGAGTCTGGGAGAGGACGGACGAGCCGTTCTTCGTGGACGAGGAGAAGGAACGGCGGTTGGAGTCGCTTCTGGAAGAGGGCGGCGGAAACGGCGCGGACGACGACGACGACGACGACCGCGTCGCGGCGGCGGCGCGCGAGCGCGCGGCGGCGCGCGGCGCTTCAGCCCCCGCGGGCGCGGAGGCGGGGATGGCGGGTCGGAAGACGCTCGAGACGTTGA
>Ga0181561_10001801_pt1 | contig 19009 bp, 27 predicted proteins | sample 011ome_19_FD_133760 | JGI IMG/M metagenome (GOLD analysis project Ga0181561, IMG submission 133760) | Coastal salt marsh microbial communities from the Groves Creek Marsh, Skidaway Island, Georgia - 011510BT metaG (megahit assembly) | ecosystem: Environmental > Aquatic > Marine > Intertidal...
ACTTACAACAACGACCGCCCCAACATGGGAATAGGCGGCATCACACCCGCTATGAAACTGAACCAGTATAAAATGGCCGCGTAGCTCTAGTTTCAAACAGCCCCACAAATGGGGGGATTACCATATAACTGTAGATACCGCAACGTGCCGTCGTTGGCGTCAGGCGAACACCAGCAAGAACCCTTCCTGTATCATCATGGACAGCGAGCCAACGGGACACTGGCGTGTCGTATTGATCGTATTCCATCCCCATTGTCTCGGGGAGATCCCAATTATTTTTGACGATAAACGACTCGCGGCGGGCGCGCAGAATGTTTGCGAATAGCTCGCCATGGTTGTGCATGTTTGCGAACGAAAGAGTGGTACTATGCATAGGAGGCCTCCTGGCAGGGGGGTTAAGGGCAACACGACCCTGCCAGCGCCTCCGACGGGAGACGTCAGAGCAGTCTGTAATCCCTTGCCCGCTGAATGGCCTCTGCTGTAGTGCGCGCAAGTAGGCTTGCACGGGCAGCGGTCAAACGCGCTTTAAAAGCGCTTTCCGAGATGTTCAAGCGAGCGGCAGCTGCTGCATGACGATCCCCGTTGGCTACGCACCGCAGGGCTTCGATTTGGGCGTCCGTAAGGGACTTTGGGGGCTCAGTGAGTGTATGGAGTTGTTGAATGAGGCGTGTAAAATCCACCATCTCATCATCCGTGAATTCCCGATCCGCACGTGCAGCAGATGCAATTGTGCGCGATTTCATAGGGCCACAAGATACGGCGAAACCGTATTTCATGCCAAATCCACGAGCCTTTCCCAAAATATCAAAAGGGTCGGGAATCGCAATTTCACTCCAACGCGACGTACCAATCTCACTAAAGCCCCAAGCTATGATTGGATCGCGTAACGCATAAGCCTCCTCTGTATACAAATCGGTCCAGCCCTGCGGATACGTTTGGTGGTGCATAAGCGGCAAAGCAAAACGGATGTGCAAGGCGAAGAAGAACCCGCCTGGTGCCAAGGCCGAAAGCCGTGTCGTATAATAATCAACGCTCGTTCGTAGGGACATAATCATATGTATCTCAACCAAAGTGCCATAAGGTCAACCTAAAATTGTAGTCAAATTTGAAGTAAATTGTCGAATATTCAAACCCTTACCTAACGGCAACAGTAAGATTAGTTAAGAATTTATTAACCATGCCCCATCTAACGCATTTACACCACGGTACGAACTTGGATTGAACCAAGAAAAAAAGGCCCCGCAATTGCGAGGCCTTCAAATTCTTGTTGCAGTTTAATGGCTTATGCCGCGTCTGCGTCCACATACTCTTCAAGACGCGCACGATCGGCCGCGCCTTTTGCATCGAGGTCACGGTCAACGAATTCGATAATCGCCATTGGCGCCATGTCACCGTAACGGAAGCCAGCCTTCAGAACGCGCACGTAGCCGCCCTGACGCTCTGCGTAGCGTGGGCCGAGGATCGCGAAGAGCTTCTCAGTGTGCATCGCCTGCTTGAGGCGCGCATCTGCTTGACGGCGTGCGTGAAGGTCGCCGCGCTTGCCAAGTGTGATCAACTTTTCGATGATACGCTTAAGTTCTTTTGCTTTTGGCAAAGTTGTTTTGATTTGCTCATGTTCAATGAGCGAACCGGCCATGTTTGCAAACATCGCTTTGCGGTGTTCGTGTGTCCGGTTGAGCTTGCGGTAGCCGCTTGCGTGACGCATTTGAGTAGTCTCCTAATTATGCTTTGTGCAGAGGTCTGATGCGTGCCAGCCTCGTTATTGGGGCAGAATTGCCCGGTTTTTCGCGTGCACCACCCGTACACTATGTGTGCACGGGTGAGACGCAATTTCTCTTAGAACTGGTCTTCGAACTTCTTGGCCAGATCTTCGATATTGTCGGGTGGCCAGTCCTCAACGTCCATGCCGAGGTGCAGACCCATACCGGACAGCACTTCTTTGATCTCGTTCAAAGACTTGCGGCCGAAGTTTGGTGTACGCAGCATTTCTGCTTCGGTTTTCTGGATCAGATCGCCGATGTATACGATATTGTCGTTCTTGAGGCAGTTCGCAGAACGGACAGACAGTTCCAACTCGTCCACTTTCTTCAACAGAAGCGGGTTGAACTCGAGGCCGTCATCATCCGCACCAGCAGACGCAGATTCAGGCTCGTCAAAGTTGACGAAGATCGACAGCTGGTCCTGCAAGATACGCGCAGCATAAGCCACTGCGTCATCTGGCGTGATGGAACCGTCTGTTTCGACTTTCATTGTCAGCTTGTCGTAGTCCAGAACCTGACCTTCGCGGGTCGGCTGCACGTCGTAAGACACTTTCTTCACCGGCGAGTAGATCGCGTCGATGGAGATCATGCCGATTGGTGCATCTTCTGGCTTGTTCTTGTCAGCCGCTACATAGCCCTTGCCAGTGTTCACTGTCAGTTCCATGTAAAGGTCTGCGCCCTCGTCGAGGTGGCAGATCACGTGATCCTTGTTAAGGACCTCGATACCAGCAGTCTCAGAGATATCCGCAGCAGTCACAACGCCTGGGCCTTTGGCCTGAACGCTCAGGCGCTTAGGCCCTTCGACTTCCATACGGATTGCAACGCCTTTGAGGTTCAACACGATGTCGGTGACGTCTTCACGTACACCAGACACGGATGAAAACTCGTGCAGAACGTTGTCGATTTGCACGGCCGTAATCGCGGCACCCTGCAAAGACGACATCAGGATACGTCGCAGGGCGTTGCCCAGCGTCAGGCCGAAGCCCCGCTCCAGTGGTTCTGCGATCACAGTTGCTTGACGCATCGGGTCATTGCCCGGCTTTACTTCAAGCTGTGTTGGCTTAATCAATTCAGCCCAGTTCTTGTGGATCATGCGTCCCTCCATTCTTGTCTACCTTTCATGTCCAAAAAGGCAAACGCCCGAGGTTTCAAAATGACGGATTGGGGCCATGCAAACAGATGCACGACCCCAACACGTTTTGTCGATCTTATACGCGGCGACGCTTTGGTGGGCGGCAGCCGTTGTGCGCCATTGGTGTCACGTCACGGATCGATGTGATGTTGAAACCAACAGCAGCCAGAGCGCGCAATGCGGACTCACGGCCAGAGCCTGGACCCTGCACTTCGACTTCCAGTGTCTTAACACCGTGGTCTTGTGCTTTTTTGCCCGCATCTTCAGCAGCCATCTGAGCCGCATAAGGTGTGGATTTACGGGAGCCCTTGAAGCCCATTGTACCAGCGGACGACCATGCGATCGCATTGCCCTGTACATCGGAGATCAGGATTTTTGTGTTGTTGAACGAAGAGTTCACGTGAGCAACGCCAGCGGCGATGTTCTTGGAGACCTTCTTCTTGGTGCGTTTAGTATCGCGTGCCATATCTGATGCCCTCCCTTATTTCTTCTTACCAGCAATGGCCTTTGCAGGGCCTTTGCGAGTACGAGCGTTGGTTGATGTACGCTGACCACGAACGGGCAGGTTACGACGGTGACGCAGGCCACGGTAGCAACCAAGGTCCATCAGACGCTTGATGTTCATCTGTGTTTCACGGCGAAGGTCGCCTTCAACAGTCAGGTGCTCGTCGATGTATTCACGAACCTTCAGGATTTCAGCATCCGACAGTTCGTTAACGCGACGTGCGCGATCGATACCGACAGCTTCGCAGATTTCTTCTGACTTAGCTGGACCGATACCAGTGATATATGTGAGAGCGATCAGAACACGTTTCCCAGTTGGGATGTTCACGCCAGCAATACGTGCCAAGGTGGTATTTCCTTTTCGTTGCGATTCCGTCGTTCCGGAACCTTTTTTCACAACGGAGGCCCGAACGTTTGAACGTCGGGCCGCGTCATATCGAGGTGTTCTGTGATCTTTGGGGGCGACCCATTAACCACAAATTGATTCCCCTAAGGGATGGCGCTGTTTATGGGCGATATGGGCAGGGGTCAACCCCCGCCGCAAATCTGTTTTAGCCGAGTGCCTTAGTGATAGAGGCCGCGACCTCATCCATGCTGGCCAGGCCGTTCACGGACTTCAGATCACCCTTGGCGTAGTAGTAGCCAACCAATGGTGATGTCTGCTTATAATAGGCCATAAGACGGGTCTTGAGGCTGTCCTCGTTGTCGTCTGCGCGGCGCGTCTGGTTGGTGCCGCCACAGTTGGAGCATTTGCCGTCAGCTGGCCAAGGTTTGGTTTGGTCGTTGTAAACCTCACCACAATCGCCACAGGTCGAGCGTGCTGTGATACGGGCGACAAGCGCCTCATCATCAACTTGCATCTCGATCACGCGGTCAAGTGTTTCGCCCATTTCTACCAGAAGGTTCCCTAGCGCGTCAGCCTGAGCCAGCGTCCGTGGGAAGCCGTCGAAAATATACCCGCCGGGTGCATTGTCGGAGGAGAGTTGCTCACGGATCAGTCCGATCACGATCTCATCCGTCACAAGATTGCCTGCGTCCATGACGGCGGCAACTTTTTTGCCCATGTCGGTCCCGCTGGTCCGCGCCGCGCGAAGCATGTCACCAGTGCTAAGCTGCACCATGCCACGTTCGTCAACAAGTTTGCGTGCTTGTGTTCCTTTGCCCGCGCCTGGCGGTCCCAGCAGTATAATGTTCATCGACGAGATGGCCCCTTCTTTTTCCCAGTGCGGCTCTTCCCACGCAGCTGAGACTTTTCAATCAGGCCCTCGTATTGGTGGGCCAGCAAATGAGATTGGATCTGTTGTATCGTATCCATCCCTACCGAAACAATAATCAGCACGGATGTGCCGCCGAAGTAAAACGGAATTGAGAGCTGGCTGCGAATGATTTCTGGCAAAAGTGCGACAAGCGCAAGATAGCCGGAACCCAGAACCAGAATACGCGTGACGACGTAATCAAGATACTCGGCGGTCTTCTTGCCGGGGCGGATGCCCGGAATGAACCCGTTTTGGTTTTTGAGGTTGTCGGCAACTTCGTCCGTCTTGAACGCAACTTCACGTGTGTAGAAATATGTGAAGAAGACGATCATGCCAGCAAAGAACAAGAGGTAAAGCGGTTGACCCGGTCCGAAGTAAGCGAGGATCGTGGACATCACTGGGCCAGTTGAACCGCCAGAGAACGTACTGATCGTCGTTGGCAGCAAAAGCAAAGCGGATGCAAAGATCGCAGGGATAACGCCTGCAGGGTTCACTTTGATCGGCAGGTGCGACGTAGAGCCGTCATAGACCTTCATGCCGCGCTGTTGGCGGGGGTATTGGATGTGGATCTTGCGCAGGGAGCGTTCCATGAACACCACAAAGGCAAGGATAGCCACGACCATGAGGATCACGCCGACAATCACAAATGGAGAGATCGCGCCAGAACGGCCTTGGGACAAGAACTGAGCCGCTGCCGCAGGAATTTCGGCGATGATGCCGACGAAAATGATGAGCGAGATGCCATTGCCGATGCCGCGCGCGGTGATCTGCTCGCCGAGCCACATCAGGAACATGGTCCCGCCAACAATCGTGATCACGCAGGCTGCTTGGAAATAAAGACCAGGGTTTGAGACAAGATCCCCAGCCTCTAGGCTGCGTGCAAGGCCGTATGCTTGGAATGTCGCGAGAATAACCGTCAGATAGCGGGTGTATTGGTTCAGCTTGCGCCGCCCCTGCTCGCCCTCTTTCTTGAGGTTTTTCAAAGGCTCCCACATGGAGCCCATCAACTGCACGATGATCGACGCAGAGATATATGGCATAATGCCCAGAGCAAAGATGCCCATGCGGGACAAGGCGCCGCCCGTGAACATCGAAAGGATACCACCGATACCTGCCGCGGCGTCTTCCATGAAGGACCGCAATGCGGCGCCATCAATGCCCGGAACAGGGATATATGTCCCCAAACGGTAAACCATCAAAAGGCCAATTGTGAACAGGATGCGCTGGCGCAGTTCGGTTGCTTTACCGAATGCGCCCCAGCTCATGTTAGCTGCCATTTGTTCTGCTGCGGATGCCATGCGTCTCTCTTTTCATGAAAACACCGCCAGTCGGTCTCCCGATTGGCGGCGTTTGGGAATTATTTACCGTATGTAAGTGACCTTAGGGCCCCTCACAAGGTGTTACTCTGCCGCAGCTGCTTTTGGAGTGGCTGTTACGGTCAACTTACCGCCAGCTTTTTCCACAGCTTCAACCGCACCAGCGGACGCACCGTGAACAACGATGTTCACTTTGGATGTGATCTCGCCCTTAGCAAGAACACGAACGCCGTCTTTCACGCGGCGCAGAGCGCCAGAAGCAACCAGTGCCTCTTGTGTGATGTCAGCTTTGATGTCGATCTTGCCAGCGTCGATGAATTTCTGGATCAAACCAAGGTTGATAACAGCAAATGTCTTTTGGTTTGGCTTGTTAAAGCCACGCTTTGGAAGACGTTGGTAGAGTGGCATCTGGCCGCCCTCGTAGCCCTTGATAGCTACACCGGAACGGGACTTCTGACCTTTGATACCACGGCCAGCTGTTTTACCGGAACCAGAACCTGGACCACGTGCTACGCGCTTGCGTGCTTTGGTTGCGCCTGGATTGTCGGAAAGTTGGTTCAGTTTCATGTCGCTTCTCCTTTTGCCGGAACTGACCCCCAGCGACGGGAGCGGTCAAACGCGGCGTTTCAATAATGAATCAGCACGAGAGTCGCGCGGACTAGCGGCGTATAGACGGGGAAAACGATTGGGGCAAGGGGTCTGACGGCTCACGAGCGCAATCAAGGTGCGTTCCTTGGCTTTTTCCGGTTTGCCCGCCTTTCAAACTGCAAGCGACATCCTGAGCCTTGACCCAATCACCCTCGAAATTAACAAATCGTTGTTTCGTGAAACCATTGACGCTAGGTTCACTTGCGAACGCCACTTTAGGATTTTGCCCGATCACGGCCGAGTTAACCAGCATATTTTTTGCAATATTAAAGGGACCACCCATGAGAATTGAAGTTACATTTGAAGCCGATACGCAATTCCAAATCTTTATTCTTCCCGCATTACTCGAATTCACATTTATCGACGCGGGCGGACAGACAACCGCGAACAGCATCGACCTATCGGGCTCATTTTACGGTCAATACGTGGTGATTACTGGCGCGGGCAGTAATATGGGTCTCACGATCGACCCTGCGACTGGCGATGCTACTGGGGCGAGCGGCACGGTTGACTCGCTGGACTTCATATTTACGACTGAAACCATATCGCTCGATAATATGAACTTTAAACTCAATGACGTTTTTCAGGCCCTTGTGCTGGATTATCAATCAAATCCAGATGCATTTCTGGCTTACCTTTTTGAACAATCTTGGGACCTGACGCTCGGCAATAATGCCGATGTCTTTACCAGATTTGATGGTGGAAACTTGGTAGGCAACGACATCATTCGCGGCAGGGGCGGCAATGACGATATGTACATGGGTGACGGCGCTGACAAAGCTTATGGCGGGAACGGTCGCGACCGTCTTGATGGTGGAGCTGGCGCGGACAAACTTTACGGTGGGAACGGGGCGGACGAACTCATCGGCGCAAGCGGATATGACAGCCTGTATGGCGACGACGGCGCAGATGACCTGTCTGGTGACGCTGGCAACGACAGGCTTTACGGAGGCGCTGGCACGGATAAGTTAAAAGGCGGCAATGACGCGGACATCCTGAGCGGTGGTAGCGAATTGGACCGCCTGTATGGGAATAGCGGCGCGGATAAGCTGTACGGCGGCAATGGCTACGACAGGCTTTACGGTGGTGCCGACGCGGACCAATTGTATGGGGGCCGAGGCAATGATCACCTTTATGGTGGCAGCGGTGCCGACGACTTTTTCTTCCGTAGCGGTCAAGGCGCCAACGTGATCCATGACTTTAACGCCACCAACAATGCCGAAGATATTGTCCTGACAGATGTCACTGCCATCAGATCATTTTACGACTTGTCCAATAACCACATGGAGCAGGTCGGCGCAGATGTCGTGATTGCCGATGGCGCAGGCCTGACGATCACATTGCTGGACGTGAATATCAACGACTTGGACGCAAATGACTTTCTGTTCTAGAAGGCCGCACCCCATTAAAGACAAAACGCCCCTTCATTCGACGGGGCGTTTTGTATGTGAAAACCAGTTTCTGGAAATTAGCCGTGATCCACTGCCGCTTTTTGGGCGATGTCGTGGATCGACAGTCGAGAAACGCCGATGTCTGCGAGGTTCTTGTCGGTCATCTCGCTGAGTGCGCGAAATGTTGCGTTGTATGCAGCGCGACGGGCGCGGGATGCTTTGAAGTCCGCGATTGTATCCATGATAATCCGGCCGAAGCTGAAACCTGCGACGTGTGGTGCGATATTTGTGATGTTAGCCATTTGCGTTTGTCCTGTGCCGTTCGCTCATTTTGAAGAGCGATACTGATATATGTTACGTGCCCCGATACGCTACCTAGCTATTCGGCCTGAACTAACAATCGCCAAAAAACCAAGGCTGCTATGCGGTTTGCGCATGCCAGAAGAGGACGCCTTCATTGGTATTAAATAACAACCACGTACGACGGTCTTGACTGCGGGTTTTGGTAACCTGAGTGCGCTGCCTGTTTGGTCGTAGGGTGGTGATGATAGAAATGCAAAACGCCCCACAGAAAACTGTGAGGCGTTTTTGACTGTCTAGGGCGGGTCGAAACCCAGCTTAGATTTAGCCTTTTTCTTCGATGATCTCTACCATGTGAGAGACCTTACGCACCATGCCGCGTACGGAAGGTGTGTCTTCCAATTCGCGTGTGCGGTTCATTTTGTTCAGGCCCAGACCGATCAGCGTAGCGCGCTGGTCGGCAGGACGACGGATTGGCGAGCCAACCTGTTTAACAACAATTGTTTTAGCCATTGGTTCGGTTCCTTACGCTTCTGCGGCTTCTGGAGCGGCGTCTGCAGCTGGGGCTTCATCCTTGCGGAGAATGTCAGCAACTTTCTTGCCACGACGCTGTGCGACGTTGCGTGGAGACTGCTCTTTTGCAAGGCCGTCGACAGTCGCGCGGATCATGTTGTATGGGTTCGAAGAACCGATGGACTTGGACACAACGTCCTGAACACCGAGCATTTCGAATACCGCACGCATTGGACCACCGGCGATGATACCAGTACCGGCAACGGCTGTGCGCATTACCACGCGGCCAGCGCCGTGGCGACCTTCGACGTCATGGTGCAATGTGCGGCCGTCTTTCAACGCTACACGGATCATTTGACGCTTCGCTTGCTCAGTGGCTTTACGGATCGCTTCAGGAACTTCCTTCGCTTTACCTTTGCCAAAGCCTACGCGGCCTTTTTGATCGCCAACAACGACGAGGGCTGCGAAACCAAAGCGCTTACCGCCTTTTACTGTTTTAGAAACACGGTTGATTGCGACCAGACGGTCTGCAAACTCTGGTGTTGCTTCTTCGCGAGGGCGACGATTGCCACCGCGGTTGTTATCACGTTCTGCCATATTCAGGCTTCCTTTATCGTTGTGACGCCATCGCGCCGCAAATTCTGTCGATCGCAGTGGGCCGCCAAAAGCGCCCCCCGATCATCGAGGCGGGGAGATTTCTCCCCCCGCCCACTTTTCACTTAGATTTTGAGACCAGCTTCACGGGCTGCGTCGGCCAAGGCCTTCACTTTGCCGTGGAACAGGAAACCACCACGGTCGAAGAACGCTTGCTCGACGCCAGCTTTTTTCGCGCGTTCTGCAATTGCAGCGCCCACGATTTTCGCAGCTTCGATGTTGTTCTTGCCGACCATGCCCAGCGCTTTTTCCAATGTAGAAGCGGACGCGAGTGTCACGCCGTTTACATCGTCGATCAGCTGGACGCTGATGTTTTTGTTGGAACGGTGAACGGACAGGCGAGGACGCCCTACGTTCGCTGTTACCTTGCGAAGTTTGTTCCGGACGCGCATGCGGCGCTTCAGAAACAGTGTTCTTTTGCTGTTTGCCATTTTCTGCGTCCTTACTTCTTCTTGCCTTCTTTGCGGAAGATAAACTCGCCTTTATACTTGATACCCTTGCCTTTATATGGCTCGGGCTTACGCCATTCGCGGATGTTAGCCGCGACCTGACCTACAAGCTGCTGGTCGATACCTTCCACGATGACTTCGGTCTGCTTCGGGGTTGTGACTGTCACACCCTCTGGCACATCGAAGTTTACTTCGTGGCTGTAACCAAGTGACAGTTTCAGGACGTTGCCCTGAGCTGCTGCACGATAACCCACACCGTTGATTTCAAGCTCTTTCTTGAAACCTTCGGTCACGCCAGTTGCCAGGTTTGCAACCATTGTGCGGCTCATGCCCCACTGCTGGCGTGCGCGCTTGGAAGAGCCGCGTGGCATTACGGTTACGGACTGACCATCAACAGTGATGGTCACGTCGTCTGTTGCTTTGAAAGTACGAGTCCCCTTAGGGCCTTTTACTTCAATGGTTTGACCTGAAACAGTTGCCGAAACACCTGCTGGCAGCTCAACCGATTTTTTACCGATACGAGACATGTCTATGGCTCCTTAGAATACAGTGCAGAGCACTTCGCCGCCAATATTGGCCGCCCGTGCTTTTGCATCCGACATCACACCTTTGGAGGTGGAGACAATCGACACACCCAGGCCCTGACGGACGACTGGGATGTCATTTGGACCCATGTAAACGCGACGGCCAGGTTTGGAAACCCGCTTCACTTCGCGAATGACAGGAGTGCCTTCGTAGTACTTGAGGCTGATCTCGAGAGCCGGGTGACCGTCAATGCCGGTCGTGGCTTCGTAGCCGCGAATGTAGCCTTCGTCGAGCAGCACGTCCAAGACCCATGCACGCAGCTTGGAAGCTGGTGTCATGACTGTTGGCTTGCCACGCATTTGGCTGTTGCGGATACGTGTCAGCATATCACCGATAGGATCGTTCATCTTATATGCTCCTTACCAGCTTGACTTAACCAGACCGGGAATTTCGCCATTGGAACCAAGGTTCCGCAGCGCGATCCGGCTGATCTTGAGTTTGCGGTAGTAGGCGTGTGGACGCCCAGTCAACTGGCAACGGTTGTGCAGACGCACAGCAGAAGAGTTACGTGGCAATTTTGCGAGTTGCATTGTTGCTTTGAAGCGCTCTTCTACAGGCTTCTCTTTGTCGTTGATGATTGCTTTCAAAACGGCACGCTTTTCGGCGTACTGCTTTACAAGCTTCTCACGCTTCACTTCGCGTGCGATCATGGATTTCTTAGCCATATCTAATTCTCTCCCTACCGCTTAGCTGTTGAAAGGCATGTTGAAGTTCTTCAACAGGCTCTTTGCTTCAGCGTCGGTTTTGGCGGTGGTGCAGATAACGATGTCCATGCCCCAGTTCTCATCGATCTTGTCGAAGTTGATCTCGGGGAACACCAGATGCTCTTTGAGGCCAGTGGCGTAGTTGCCACGACCGTCGAAGGACTTGCCAGATACGCCGCGGAAGTCGCGGATACGAGGCATAGCAACGGTGATCAGACGGTCGAGGAATTCATACATCTTGTCACCGCGAAGTGTAACCTTCGCACCAAGAGGCATGTCTTCACGAACGCGGAAACCAGCGATGGATTTCTTCGCAACAGTCGTCAAAGCCTTTTGGCCAGCGATTGTCGAGAGATCTTCCTGTGCGGATTTCGCTTTCTTGCTGTCACGAACAGCTTCTGCGCCACAGCCAATGTTCAGAACAATTTTGTCCAAACGTGGGATCTGCATGTCGTTCTTATAGCCGAACTCTTCTTTCAGAGCCGCGCGAATTGTCGCGAGGTATTCGGCCTTCAGACGCGGGGTGTATGTTGCGTTATCAAGCATTAGATCGCATCCCCTGTTGTCTTCGCAAAACGAACCTTGTTGTCGCCATCCATACGGAAGCCAACGCGGGTTGCTTTGCCATTTGCATCTACAGCAGCCAGATTGGACAGTTGGATCGGCATCGCCTTTGGCGTGCGGCCACCCTGTGCATTCTGGGATTGCTTCACGTGGCGCACGGCCATGTTGACACCGTCAACAACAGCTTTACCGGCTTTTGGATCAATCGACTTGATCTCGCCTTTTGCGCCTTTGTCCTTGCCAGCAAGTACGATGACTTTGTCACCTTTGCGGAGTTTAGCAGCCATAGTTACAGCACCTCCGGAGCGAGTGAGATGATTTTCATGAAGTTTTTCGCACGAAGCTCACGAACAACCGGTCCAAAGATACGTGTACCTACTGGCTCGTTGTTGTTGTTGAGGATTACGGCAGCATTGCTATCAAAGCGAATTGCTGTGCCGTCTTCACGACGTACTTCTTTGGCAGTGCGAACGACGACGGCTTTACGCACGTCACCTTTTTTCACACGACCGCGAGGAATGGCTTCCTTCACCGATACTACAATGATGTCTCCAACACTGGCGTAACGACGGTGAGAACCACCCAGAACCTTGATGCACTGAACACGGCGAGCGCCGCTGTTGTCAGCAACATCCAGATTGGTCTGCATCTGGATCATTTGGTTTCCTTTTTCGACCTACAGGGCTACTCCCGATTTCCGACCGGGCCCCTAGGGTTTCGATTAATATTGAAAGTTGAAGCCCTTAGGAGGCGACAAGCTCCCAACGTTTCGTTTTTGAACGTGGCGCACATTCGATGATGCGAACTTGATCGCCCACCTTGCATGCATTTAGCTCGTCGTGCGCCCGGTATTTCTTGGACTTACGAATTGTTTTCTGAAGCAATGGGTGCTTGTAACGACGCTCTACAGATACTGTGATCGTCTGCTCGTTTTGGTTGCTTGTGACAACACCAGTCAGGATACGCTTAGGCATTGATTAAGCCTCCTTAGAAGCGGCAGCCGCTTTTTCGTTCAGAATTGTTTTAACTTGAGCCGCAGCACGACGTGCTTTGCGAATCCCAGATGTGTTTTCCATCTGGCCAGTTGCTTGTTGAAAACGGAGGTTAAAACCTTCCTTCTTCAGGTTTACAAGTTCCGCACGAAGCTCGTCCGGCGTCTTGTTACGCAGTTCGTTGGCATCCATAGCCACATTCCTTTATTTCAAACACTGGCGGGCCCATGACAGGTCACCCCGAATCCAGTGGAGGGGTTAGAAGTTGGCCGTATAGGACGCCCTGCCTTTGCTGGCAACCCCTTTGTGACAAGTGCTTTCATGGGGTGGCGTGCTGGCGAAGAATAGAGCGGATTTCCGTCGGAGTTCGGGTGAAATCGTCACTCTTTACGAGCCCTCGTCTCTGCGACCTCAAGCTTGACCCACATCAAGGTCCGCTCGCTTATATTGCAGCATCTTATGGGCGTAGTAACAAGGGGGGCGATATGACCGCAAGGAATTCTACAAAAGCCGACCATGCACGTGAAACGCGTGCCGCGCGGATCGTCGGGTTCGAGCAAGGGGAATACCCTTATGCCAAGCGCCTTGGCTCCAAGACCTATGAGGCCGAGAAAGCCGCATTGCAGGTCGAACTGCTAAAGGTCCAGCACTGGGTGCAAGAGACGGGTCAGAAGTTTGTTCTGCTCTTCGAGGGCCGTGATGCGGCTGGTAAGGGTGGCACGATCAAGCGGTTCACCGAACATTTGAACCCACGCGCCGCACGTGTCGTGGCCCTTAACAAGCCAAGCGACGAAGAGCGCGGGCAATGGTTCTTTCAGCGGTATATCAAGCATCTCCCTACGGCGGGTGAGATCGTGTTGTATGACCGGTCTTGGTATAATCGTGCGGGCGTTGAGCGGGTGATGAACTTTTGCGAACCTGCCGAGTATCTGGAGTTTATGCGCCAGACCCCTGACTTTGAACGAATGCTGACGCGATCTGGGATCAAGCTGTTCAAATACTGGTTCTCTGTGACGCGGGAAGAGCAGATGCGCCGCTTCAAGGCCCGCGAGACCGACCCGCTCAAACGCTGGAAACTATCTCCGGTTGACCGTGCCAGCTTTGACCGCTGGGATGATTACACAGAGGCGAAGGAGGCAATGTTTTTCTATACCGACACCGCCGACGCGCCGTGGACGGTGATCCGTTCCAACGACAAAAAGCGGGCGCGCCTGAATTGCATCCGTCACTTTCTCTCGCAACTCGATTACCCCGACAAAGACCTCGAAATTGCGAAGCAGCCAGACCCGAAGATCGTGATGCATGCGACCCATGTTATCCAGAACTCCGATCACATTCTGGCTGCAGCCCAACATCCACACACACGTAAATCTTAACAACAGGCGGAAAAACTATGTCCCACACACCTCATGAGCTTCACGAAGAATTCCCAGAGCACGCTGATAAAATTCATGCGTTGAAAATATCGGACGCGCATTTTGCGAAGATGGCGGAAGATTATCATACACTGAACCGCGCGGTGCACCGTGCCGAAACAGATGTGGCGCCAACTTCGGATGATTTCATCACTGAAATGCGCAAAGAGCGGCTGCAACTGAAGGATAAGATTGCGGCTTATCTCTCAGCTTAATTTAGCGATCAGGATCGCTTCACTGGCCTTGGCGCTGTAACGGGCGGCAGGGCCAAATCCGTCGAGATCCGCTGCAAGCTGCGGGAAGAGTGACAGCAATTCTTGCCGAGCGGCCTCGGCCATTGATCCCACCCCGACCCGGCCTGGATGGAAGCTCTCCGAGGCGATGCCTTCGGCGATTACGATCTGATGATCGTCGAACAGGATGTGGATATAGTCGACGGTGCCGCCCGTGATTTGGCGGATCGAGCGATCGTTGATCAGGTGCTTGGCCGCAACCAGCACCTCGTCTGTGCCGCAAACCAACTCGCAGCGCCAATCAGAGACAAGCATGCGATGCTGTGGGGAAACCTCCAGTGGCTGGACATTGCCAAGCGCCCCTGCGGCAATTTGAATGGGTGCGCTGTTTGGCGTGGCGGGCACGGTTGTGCGCCCGATCCAGCGGATCGGTTGCATGCCCGCATCAAGGGTAAAGACCCAATCGCCAACCACAAGATCGTCGATCAACTGCATACCGCGTGCGGTGATGATCCGCGTGCCTGTGGTAAAGCAGGTGACGGATTCAAAGTCGCGGAATTTGGTGATCTCGCCCGTCTCGGTCCCGTCCGCATCGAGGTAAATGACCGTGCCATTGCCGGTTACCGGATCGTCGTTCTCCCATGCGATCCGATGCGGCCCCTGCACGATGAGGCGGTCGTTGTCGTTGTAATCCTCGCCGCCGCGCACGACGCGCACATTGGCCCCTGCGGCCAGAATGACGGTATCATCGCCATATCCAAGGTCTACTGCATCCACCGACGCGTCGGCACCGATCGTCACAGTGTCATTCCCGTCGTTGGTCTGGATCGCTCCATCAATGCGGGCATGGCCCGACAAGTTAACGACGTCATCGCCCAGCCCTGTTTGCAGATGCGATTTGAGATGAGCCGTCCCAGAGAGGCGAACGATATCGTCACCTTCGTTCATTTTGACTTTATCACCTGCCGTGCCGCTGCTCATCTCAAATGTATCATCACCGCGGCCAAGCTTAATGACGCCATCGACAATGGAGCCCCCAAGGATAGCAATGTGGTCAGCACCTGCATGGGTATTGATGGCGCCAGATATGTGCTGCGAAACGATATCGATCTCGTCGTCATCCCACGTGCCGTCGGGCGCGCCTGGGTCCGACAGGCTACGCGTTGCCGCAACAAAGGGATCGTCTTGGATCACGTCGATTTCGGTGTTGCGCAGGATGATGTCGCTGAGCGTAGTGGTGTGGACTTCGGCGATGATGCCATCGCCGAGGTTTTCGTCGAGATGACCAAAGGTCTCGTCCGCGCCGCGTGTTCTGCCGAACTGCTCACCGACAATAAAGGTAAAGAGCGGGCCGAATTGAGTGCCCTCAATCGCGTCCTCTGCAAGGCCACCGACCCACAGCTCCACATCATGCACAGTTGGGTAAACCGAGGCGAGTTGCGCTTGCAAGTCGGGGTCGTCGGTGATGATCGAGAAATCCGTCGGGTCGATTGTGGCGGGGTCGATATCACCCAAGAGGGCTGCGCGGGTGTCAACGTAGCTTTGCAGCCCGAGATCTTGGCCACGGAGCAGGTTGAGGCCCACGAGGCTAAAGCCGGTCATGCCATTGGGCGTTGACAGAAAGAAGTTGAGGTCATCGACGACTTGGGTGTCGACCTCTTGGGCCAGTGACCCCGCCTGCCCGCGCAAAATGGCATCAACGCCGCCGTCGCGGATCGCATCAGGGTTAAAGAAGGCCTCTTGCAGAGACAGATTGCCCTCTGCAACCGTGGAGCCGTCATCGTTGATGCGGTCGATACTGCTGGAGACCATTGTATGGCCGAAACGGAAACCAGCGGTGGCGAATTCGACCGAGACCTGACCGTCGAGGGTGGGGTCAAAGCCCGTGTCCTCGCCCGCCGCGTCGCCAATCAAATGGGGGAGCCATTCATTGTAGGTGATCTGCTGGATTTCGACCTCGACGATCTGGCGCGCACCGTTGAAAAGCTGCTCATCGGTCCAGTCGGGGTGTTCTTCCGCCAGACGGTCGGCCCAATAATTATGCTCGCGCATCATCAAAGTGTGCACGGAGGTAAGCGCGGGGTTTTCGTTGGCACGGATGTCACCTGCGAGGAACACAGGATCGTCGGATGTGATGTCACCCGCCATAAAACTATCGGCGTCGGCATTGGGCAAAAGCCCGTCTTCACCTTCGCGCAAATGACCGCCCTCAAAACTGCGCAGATCGTTGGTGCGGTCCTCGGTGCTGCCGTAGATTTGGCTACCGTCGAGCTGCCACGTGATCTCGTTCATCGGCATACGGGGACCGTCAACGCCAGTGCCCTCCACGTGAGCAGCACGTGTCAGGGGTGCGACCAACCCGTCAGCGGTGATAACCTCACCATGCCCCTCAGTGGTCAACGTCAGGTCATGATCGGTGAACTGTCCCCATGCAACAAACAGATTGCTTAGGCCCGCGCTATTGGCGACCACACCTTCCTGATCAAACAGTTGCGAGGAAACCGCAACAGGATCAACACCACCAGCAGGCGCACCAATGCCATCGGCGTAATTGGCGTCCGTCAACCGGATCATCGGTTCTGGGTCAGGTAGGATTGGCATTTTTGGGTCACCATTTACACTTAACTTTGTCGGTATGGCACGTCGCAAGACAGCTGTTAAGTAGTCCAAAAGGCTACTTTTAAGGGATTATCTCGAAATCGAGAACAGTCCCAGAGCCGTGACCGCTTTGCCTGAGTTGTGGAAACAGGACGGGGTGGAAAGTGTCTCGCCATGGTTGCGCGGCTCGGGTATCAACGGGGCATGTCACATATTGAATCACTCTTCGTCACCCGCCTTTACCGTGCCGCTTTGTCCGAGCATGGCAAACCCATTGACCCTGCGGAGTTGGAAAACTCTTGCCTCGTGATCGCCGACGATGACGAAGCGGGCCAAGAGTGGTGCGAGGCGAACGGCTATTTCGGCTATACGTCTTATGCGTCCTTAACCGACCTGCCGTGGCGCTTTCCGATTTTTAAGGATCTGGTGAAGGTGCTGGATAAGCATGTGGCCGAGTTCGCCAAAGATTTGGAATTCGATCTGGGCGATAAGAAGCTGAAGCTGGACAGTATGTGGATCAATATCCTGCCTGAGGGCGGCATTCACACCAGCCACATCCACCCCCATTCCGTGATCTCTGGCACGACCTATGTGGCGATGCCCCCAGAGACGAGCGCCATTAAATACGAGGACCCACGGTCCGCAATGATGATGGCCGCCCCCCCCCGCCTCAAAGATGCCCGCCCAGAGATGCGGCAGTTTATATATGTGCAACCGAACGTTGGCGATGTGCTGCTGTGGGAAAGCTGGCTGCGCCACGAGGTGCCGATGAACATGGCGGAAGATGACCGGATTTCGGTGAGCTTTAATTACGGCTGGGAGTGACGGGAGGAGTCGTGCGTAAATGTCGACTCCGCGGGACTTAGCTGCCGTTGCTTTTCAGTTTCCGAACGGCGGCTTTGGTTACTGAAACTCTCCGAACGAAAACGCGTTTCCGAAGTTCATCGCTTTCAGATCATCTGTTGAGATATAAAATACGACCCAGTTTCCAGCAAAAGCGAATCCGATATCACGGTCATGTTTGACAGCTAGAAGCCTGACATGATCGCCCATTGGTTCCGATCTAGAATTAGCCCCTGAGAAATGATGGTGGGCAAAAACACTACAAGCGTTCTCGGCATCTTGAATCGCCCGACCCGTCAGTGTTTCTTTCACGCGGCTTGAAACCTGTATATTTTTCTCTACCGCGCGCTCTTCAAATGCGCGATTTCGATATACATCCTCGGCATACCCATCAAAATCCGAAAAGCTGAGAGACCATTTTTTGTAACCTTGGCTAGGGTTTCGAGTATATGCGCCCGAAACACTCCAATCGTGATCAATCGGCGGCATATCCGGCATGGTGCGTGGCTGAAAACCAGAGACATCTTCCGCCACATAAATGACCCGTTCGAAACCGTTAAATGGATCGTAGACTGGGCCATGAACCGGATCGTAGAAAAAGAACAATGTACCGCGCTGAGGGAAGTCTGGCATGCCTTCTCGACGCGGCAATTGGGCAAGGTCCAGTTGACCTATAAAGTGCATCGGAACGCCATGAGGCCCTTCAGGATATTCAGGGTCTTCTGTCTCGACCATCGGCCAGTCGATTTCCGGTGGTAAAGTTGGCTCTCCTCCCAACCAGCAACCAAGTACTCCATCATCATTTGAATACGTCGATTTCAGCAATGAAACACCGGGGCGTCTGGCATTTTCTAGCATTTCTGCAAGCTCTGCTTCAGTTGGAATGCGCTCCCACTCGGCGTTTTTTTCGGCATTGGTCATATGTTAGTCCTAGTGAGCGGATGGGTCGTCACAGTTGATGGTAATCGGCTTGTTTGAAATTGCAATCGGACATCGGTAAGTCGCTCGCCATCCGGTACTTTGGGCTCTAGCACTAAATCGCTCCGCGATAGGGCGCTTGTTTTGAGCGTTGCGCTGAGTTGGGATTTGTTTCGCGTTTTGTGAAGTTGGGTGTGTGCTGTTGGTTGAGGTGATTTTGCCTCGATTGACAGA
>Ga0181561_10001803_pt1 | contig 19002 bp, 14 predicted proteins | sample 011ome_19_FD_133760 | JGI IMG/M metagenome (GOLD analysis project Ga0181561, IMG submission 133760) | Coastal salt marsh microbial communities from the Groves Creek Marsh, Skidaway Island, Georgia - 011510BT metaG (megahit assembly) | ecosystem: Environmental > Aquatic > Marine > Intertidal...
AAAAGTTCAAAATTCAAAGTGATGAAAAATTGATTCTGGAATTTTTGTTGCAGGAAAAGGTATTAATGGTTCAGGGTAGCGGTCTTAACATAAAAGACCAACAACATTTCCGAATTGTTTTTCTACCTAGAGAAGATGTTTTGGCAGACGCTCTCAAAAAGCTGTCGCATTTCCTTAGCAAATATTCGTGATCCTGCTTAATTAAAACCCAATAACCTTAAAGTTTTTTCAGCAGAAGCGGTAAAGGCGGCGTAATCCAAACGATACGACTGAAACTCTCGACGCAAGGGATAGTGCTTGCGTAAAGCATCAAAACTGACAGATGGATTATTGGCTAATTCCAGCATCTGCAAATAGTCATCTTGTATGGCATAGGCTGCCAAAATCACCTGATTGATTTGTTCAAGCTCTGAGCTGCTCGCAGGAACCTCCAGTAGCCTGGTGTTGTTATCCAGCGGATAAGCTTGCACGTTTTCAAAACCAAAGAACTCCACAAAGGCCTGATAAATTTTCGCACTGCCCTGCTCTTTGCCTTCATAACTGTAACCAGCAATATGGCTGGTCCCCAGATCAACATCTCTCAATAAGGGAATAAAAATATCCGGTTCGTTTTCCCAGACATCCAGCACACATTTCCAGGAATGACTTTCATATTCCTGATGCAGGGCTCTATTATCAAAAACAGCGCCTCTAGCGCTATTAATCAATATCGCATTTTTACTCAAACTATGAATCACCTGCTTATCAAATAAATGATGTGTTGGAAAAGCACCTTTAGTAGTTAAGGGCGTGTGCACGCTAATAACATCCTGTTGTTGCACTTCATTGAAGGTTGCAAATCTATCGCTATAAGGATGAGTCGCTGGCAAAAAAGGGTCATAGATAGAGAAGTTAATTCCGAGTTTGTCTAGATAATCCGCTAACAAACCGCCCACATGACCGGCGCCAACTATGCCAAAAGATAAGCCCCGCCAGTCAAAATCATACTTTTGGGAAAGAAAAGCCAAGCTGGCAAATACATACTGCACAACTGAATTGGCGTTAGAACCTGGCGCATAAGCAAATTGAATATTATTTTTTTGCAGGTAATCAATGTCGACATGATCAATGCCACTGGTAGCACTGGCTATAAATTTGATTGCGGTATTTTCCAGCAACTGCTTATTGATTAGTGAAACAGATCTCACCAATAAAGCATCTGCATGCTTTATATTTTCCCGGCTAATTGCACGTCCTGAAATTTTTGAAACAGCTGCGATTTTCTCAAAATGCTCAAGACCGCTGATATTTTCATCAGCAACCACATGAAGCTTTTTATTATGCATTGCAACAGATATCAGACATCTTCACTGCTGCCTGCTTTAAGTATGACAAAGAAAAACTCATTGTCCTGATTTTTGCTTTCAAGCAGTTCATGACCCAGGAAATGGCAAAACTTGGGAATATCCCGGGTTGTTGAAGGGTCTGTTGCTCTAACTGTAACTTTTTCACCACTTGCAATTTCTCTGATTTTTTTATGCAACAACATCACAGGCTCCGGGCAAAACAAACCTCTGGCATCAAGTATGTGTGTTTTATCCTCAGACATCTGACTCATCTATTTTGTTAGCTTTTACTATGTTTTTTAGACTTTATGTTCTTTTTACAATATTACAACTGCTTGTTTCCGCGTCGTAATCTATATAAGCACTGCCCTGTTCCAGTTGCCTCATCACGTGCCTGACTTTATCTTGCATGCTATAAACTTGCACACCATAGTCCGTACCCTCACGACTAACAAACTCTTCAATAAGGTTTTCAAGGGTGTTCTGTTGCAGTTCTTTATATGGAATTTCCACAAATTAAAAAAGATTAACAGTGTTCAATAGCTTACTTTCATCTTGTTTACTATTTGCCGACTTTTGTCGCTCTACTTCAAGGTTATTAAAGGCGAACAATGAAGTATCTGCCAGGTGCGAAGGAGCAACATTAGTGATACTCCTGAAAATTACTTCCAGGCGCCCTGGAAATTGTTTATCCCAACTGTTCAGCATCTTTTTAATTTCCTGACGCTGTAAATTCTCTTGATTTCCACATAGGGTACACGGAATGATCGGGAATTTTTTCAGGTCAGCAAACTCTGCAATTTCCTCTTCTTTGCAGTATGCCAAAGGTCTTATAACAATATGTTTTTTGTCATCACTCAATAATTTCGGCGGCATCGCTTTTAACTTGCCACCGAAAAACATATTTAGAAAAAGGGTTTCCATGATGTCATGGCGATGATGGCCCAGGGCTATTTTACTGGCGCCAATTTTCTCTGCATATGAATATAAGTTCCCTCTGCGCAGACGTGAACATAGCCCACAGTAACTTTTACCTTCAGCCGTTTTATCAACCACTACAGAATAAGTATCTTGTTCGATTATGTGGTAATCAACTTCTATCGACTCCAGATATTCAGGCAGTACATGCTCAGGAAAACCCGGTTGCTTCTGGTCAAGATTAACGGCATGTATGGAGAAGTTAATTGGTGCATGCTTTTGCAGATTTAAAAGAATATCCAGCATGACATAGGAATCTTTGCCACCCGATAAACAAACCATAACCAGATCGCCTTCTTCAATCATATTGAAATCAGCAATGGCTCTTCCACACTCTCTGCGCAGGTTTTTCTGCAGACGATTTAGACGCAAATGACTTTTTCTGACAGTATTGCTCACATTAATCTCATCAGTAAATCTAGGTAAAACTTCAAGTGCGACAGTATAATTCTCATTTCTGAGCAATGCCATGACAGAAAATAGGCAAAAGAGTCAAACTATGGATAATTTAAAAATAAATCAATTTGGCGCAGGACTTTCGCATTTTATTTGCCTGATTACATTACTCGGCTCCTGCTATGGCCACGCTGCCAGTGCTCAAGGCAGCCCTGAAAACAAGTCACAGGCCGTGATCCTGCAATATCACCATGTTTCTACTGATACGCCGCCTATTACCAGTATTTCACCGGGTGATTTCCAACGCCATATGGACTATCTATCTGAAAATAACTTCACAATTCTCCCTCTTGAGCAAATCCTGAACAGCCTGCAAAATGGTGAGCAGCTCCCCGAATATACTGCCGCCATTACCTTTGATGATGGATACCTCTCCGTTTATACCGAAGCCTTTCCTGTGCTGAAAGCAAAAAACTGGCCTTTTACCATCTTTGTGACGACGGGTTTGTTGGAATCGAATGAGCAGTTGTATTCCAGTTGGCGTCAAATCCGGGAAATGGCCGAAGCCGGCGCGACTATAGCCAACCATACTGTCAGCCACCCTTATTTTCTGGAGAGGGAATCAGGGGTATCAGAATCTGAATGGCTAAAAAGTATCAGCGATGAAATAACACTTGCTGAAGATAAAATCCTGCAGGAAACAGGACAGAGTCATCGCTTACTGGCCTATCCCTATGGAGAATACGAGCCCAGAATTCAGGCTTTGGTTGAACAACTTGGCTATATTGGAATCGCCCAGCATTCAGGACCAATTAATGCTGATTCAGACTTTACTGCATTACCCCGATTTCCGTTTTCCGGTATCTATGTCTCAATGAATACTTTCCCCAATAAAGTAAAAAGCCTTGCTTTTACGCTTGATAATATCAGTCCGGCTTCGCCAGTAACTGCTGAGCAAAGTCCTTCTGCTGAATTAGACTTTGGTGGGGAGATCCCGCGCATAAATCAGCTGAGCTGTTTTAACAATAATGATGTGATTGATGTAGAAATTTTAAATGCAGAGGAAATGCGCTTTCAGATTACCACCCATATCCAAAACCGTAGCCGACGCTTTCGCTATAACTGCACTGCCCCTGGTGACGATGGCAGGTATTACTGGTATTCAATTCCCTGGGTTAATCCGGCCATACCTGAATAGCCATAACGATTATGCATCATTGTTAGTACGGTCAAATTCCAGCAAATTATTTGAATAAATCATTGATTGCAGTTCAAAAATATAGTCATCACCCCGTGAAGAATAAGTATCCAGCCCTTCAGAAAGGCTAATGCCATCTATGCTTCGTCCACCCTGCCTTACCTGTTGTCTGATATCCCGTAATTTCTGGTAGTTAGGAAAAGTATTCAAATTCATAATATAGGCCTTTACCGATTCAAAGACACTATCGAAACTTTTTACTTCATGATTTGCTCCTGCAATACGTCTTGCCGGCACAATGCCGCAGCCTTCGGTATAGCACCATTGCCCATAAAAGTTATTTCCTTCTACAGCAAAACGTGAAGTCCCCCAGGCTGACTCATTTGCTGCCTGAGCCAAAGCCAAAGAACTCGGGATAATATCCACCCTGCGAAGCAAACGGTTAACCAGATTGGCAGTATTTAATACTTCATTCTCCAGCTCATACTCTACTCGTAAACCCGATAAATAATTCATTTCATTTCGGGTAAGCGTTGAACCGTTATTTATTTTTTCCCTAAATGTGATGAGGCGCTGGCGCTGCGCCAGAATCTGCTGGTTTACTGAATCAATATAAGGACTGAGAAATTCAAAAAAACTGGCTTTTTTTTCTGCAACATCCTGTATTACAGCAAAATCAGGAATGCTTTGTGGCAGTTCCGGTGCCTCTATGACGATTTCAGTTAAAACGGGTTCGGGTAAGTCAATACGTTCTGGCCGAAAAACGATTGCAGCGACAAACAGAAATAAGAGAATGACAAGATAACTTAACTGGGGACGATTGCTTTCTGATGATGTTCTCATCTTGTTGTTGTCCTTTATTCCTCTTACCTTTCTTCTTAGCCTTCCTCTTGCCTGACCTTGCCAGGTCGGGCTGTCATCGAAATTGCGCCTAGAACTTCGTATAATTCGCCAATATAAGTCTGGCAAATCTTACCATAATTGCATCCCTACACAAGCTTATTTTAATTATAAATTACTTTAATATATTACCTTAATATATTGTTTTATATTAGTTTTTACCCTCACAGTTTGGCGATTTCTGAATTTCCTTATCTCCAGCTTCCCACTCTGCGGGGCTATAGAGATGCAAAGCCAAAGCATGCACCGGCCCTGCCAGCTCTTGCTTCAACAACTTGTAAACAGCCTGATGTCTTTGCACCTTTTTTAAGCCTGTAAAAGCCTGACTGACCAGTAGCAAATTAAAATGTGAATCGGTTGCTGGACCTGCATGCATATGACTTTCATTTAAGAGTTCAAGATGCATTGGTTCAAAGGCATCGGATAGTTTTAATTTTATCTGCTCTTCTAAAGTCATTGCCTACCTCTAAGTTCCAGTCATTCTATTGAGTTAATTATGTCCACACTACTTCCATAGCACTTCTGCACTACAATAATTTTACAATAGCTCTACAATAGCCCAACTTTTAATTATTGAGAATATATATGACGATTGGCTGGTATCCGGGCCATATGAACAAGGCCCGGAAAGATATCACTAAATTACTCCAGCAAATTGACCTGGTGGTTGAGCTGGTAGACGCTCGCCTCCCATATTCCAGTGAAAACCCCTTATTAAATGCGCTGATAGCCAACATTACCCATCTGAAAGTACTCAATAAGTCTGATCTGGCTGACCCCGTGGTTACCGGATTATGGCTTGAATATTATAAGCATAGAAATATTACAGCCTATGCACTCGATAAAACCCAAAAAGAAAGCATTAAAAAATTATTGAAAACTGCCCGTAAACTTTCAGATAAAAAAAGCGATCAGGTATTGCGTATTATGGTTGTCGGCATCCCAAATGTCGGCAAATCCACTTTTTTAAATATCCTGCTGGATAAAAAAGTTGCTAAAGTCGGCAATGAGCCTGCTATCACCAAAGCGGCTAGCGAAATCAGCTTGAATGATTCAATCAAACTCATTGATACGCCAGGAGTTTTATGGCCCAAAATTGAAGATCAGGACTCCGCTTATCGTCTAGCAGTTACCGGCGCCATCAAAAATACAGCCATTGAATTTGAAGACATCGCACTGTTTGCCGTCGAATTTCTCAGCAAGGCTTATCCCGAAAGTTTAATTCGGCGCTATCAGCTTGATGATGTTCAACAGGAGGCAAGCCGCCTGCTTGAAGCGATAGCCAGACAACGCGGCTGTCTGCGAAAAGGTGGTGTTGACTTTCATAAAGCCAGCGAAGTTTTGCTTAATGACATTCGCAGTGGAGCGCTTGGTAAAATAAGTCTGGAAAAACCTGAACCAGCACTTTAAGCCTCTATCCTGAAGAGACAATTTCCTGATCTTTAATAATGAATACGCTAGAATTAGCGCTTCGTAAACTTTCGAGAAAGCATTAATGCAGTCAGAAGTAGACCACAACCCAAACTCATCTTTTTCACTAATCCGCAGCCGGTTCCTCGAAACGCTGAATATCACGGTTGAAGAGTATGACCACAAAGTCACCGGCGCCAAGCATTTCCATTTAGCCAGTGACAATCCTGAAAATGTTTTTATGGTTGCTCTGCGTACCGTACCGATGGATTCAACAGGCGTTGCTCATATCCTTGAGCATACCGCGCTATGTGGCAGTAAAAAATTTCCAGTTCGGGATCCTTTTTTCATGATGATCCGTCGCTCCATGAATACATTCATGAATGCCATGACCAGCAGCGACTGGACCGCTTATCCTTTTGCCAGCCAAAACCGAAAAGATTTTGATAACCTGCTGCAAGTTTATCTGGATGCCGTTTTCTTTTCCCGGCTTGACCCGCTGGATTTTTCCCAGGAAGGTCATCGTCTGGAGTTTGCAGAAGCCTCCAACCCTGAATCAGAGCTGGAATATAAAGGTGTTGTCTATAATGAAATGAAAGGAGCCATGAGCTCTCAGAACAGTATTATCTGGCAGCATTTATGCAAACACCTGTATCCAACCACAACTTACCATTACAACAGTGGCGGCGATCCTGCAGACATACCCAAGTTGAGTTACGAACAATTACTGAAATTCTACAAAACTCACTACCACCCCAGTAATGCCATTTTTATGACTTTCGGCGATATTCCGGCTATTGAGCACCAGGAAAAATTTGAAAACCTGGCACTTGCAGAATTCAGCAGACTTGATGTCCACATAGCCGTCGGTGATGAAAAACGCTATCAGTCACCACTCAAAGTCACTGAATACTTTCCTTTGGAAAAAGGTGAAGCTGAAACTGATTTAAATAACAAAAGCCATGTGCTGATGGCCTGGCTATTAGGTAAAAGCACCAGCCTGGAAGATCTTTTCAAAGCTCAACTGCTTTCTTCTGTGTTGTTGGATAATAGTGCCAGTCCCTTATTACAGGTTCTGGAAACAACCGAGCTGGGGATGTCACCCTCCTCTTTGTGTGGTCTCGAAGATTCCCATCGTGAAATGACTTTTATCTGCGGTCTTGAGTCCTGTGATGCAAATGATACCGGGGCTATCGAAGAGCTGATTTTAAATACTTTGGAGAAAATCGCAGAACAAGGGGTAGAACAAAGTATGGTAGAAGCCGCCTTACACAGCCTTGAACTTCACCAGCGAGAAATCACAGGGGACAGTTACCCTTATGGACTGCAGTTAATACTATCTTCACTTTCCACAGCTACGCATCGGGGTGACCCTCTGGAACTGCTTGATATTGACCCTGTACTAAAAAACTTAAAACAGGAAATACAGAAGCCTGATTTTTTACCCAAGCTGGTGAAAGACTTTTTGCTGGATAATCCGCATAGGGTCACCTTAACCGTTAAACCTGATCCTGAACTGGCCAAGAAAACCAGAGCTGAAGAAAGGCAAAAGCTGGCCCAAATAAAAAGCAGACTCGATGATGACGAAAAGAAAAAGCTAGTTGAACAGGCTGAGGCCTTAATCAGGCGTCAACAACAGGTTGACGACATGAGCATCCTGCCGAAAGTCGATCTTGATGACGTTCCTGCTGACATTAAATGGCCACAGGCCGAGTCCAGCTACATCAATAAAATACCGCTGGCTTTTTATTCGCAGGGAACGAATGGTTTAAGTTATCAGGATATTATTACCACTCTGCCGTCCCTTCCCGAGGAGCTTAAATCCTTATTACCGCATTACAGCAGTTGTTTGCCTGAACTCGGTGTTGGGAGTTCCTCTTATCTGGAAATTCAGACTTTGCAGGCATCAATATGTGGTGGCATTAACGCCCATATCAGTATGCGCAATCACCTGCAAAACGAGCAAAACATAGACGCCTACATGATTCTCAGCAGTAAAGCACTGTATGGCAACCAGGATAAGTTAAGCCAATTAATGAAGGATATGCTTGATTCATGTCGTTTTGATGAGCTGAATAGAATTAAAGAACTTATGCAGCAAATCTCCAGTCATAAGGAACAAAACATAACCAATCAGGGGCATGTTCTGGCTATGGGCATTGCCACCAGCCAAATGAATGCAATTGCTGCATTGAATTATAAAAATTCAGGCATGCAGGGGATAAGCAAGTTGAAATCCATGGTTCAGGCGTTTAACGACCAGGCCCAGTTGTCTGCTTATGCGGAAAAGCTGCAGACATTGCATGAGTTAATTATCCAGGGGGATAAACGGCTGCTTTGCATCGCTGAAGAAAGTGAAAAACCGGCATTAATCAGTGGTCTGGATGAATTATGGCATCACACTGACAATACCAATAAGACTAGCCCCTTTAGCATGGATCCTGTGCGTGAAAGAGTCAGCATAGCCTGGCTGCATAATACCCAGGTTAATTTTTGTGCCACAGCTTATCGGACAGTTCCGGCTGCCCATGAAGATGCAGCTGCTCTGACTGTACTTGGTGGCTTCTTGCGCAATGGCTATCTGCACGGCGCCATCAGAGAACAAGGTGGTGCTTATGGCGGTGGTGCCACTCAGGATTCAAGCTCAGCAAGCTTTCGATTTTACTCTTACCGGGATCCACGCCTGTCAGAAACACTGAACGACTTTGAGCGTGCAATCACCTGGCTTCATGACAGTACTCACAAGCAGAGTCAGCTGGAAGAAGCCATTTTGGGGGTAATAGCCAGCCTGGATAAACCCGCATCTCCGGCAGGGACGGCCAAACAGGCCTATTACAATGAACTATTTGGCAGAAACAAAGAACACCGGGCTAGATTTAGGCAACAGGTGCTTGAAGTTGATATCCCTAAACTTCAGGAAGTGGCCGCCCGCTACTTGACCCCAGAGAATCGCAGCACTGGTATTATCAGCAATTCTGAGCATGCTGCTGAATTAGAAAAGCTGGAAGTTTATATAAATAAACTTTGAATAATCAATTAAATACAGTAAATACTTAAAGTAATTTCTATTTTCTGGTTTGTTTAATTAACTCGTAGGCTGCTTTAATATCCTGGGTTTTCTGGGTGGCTATATCCATCATTTCCTGGGGCAGTCCTTTTGACACCAGCTTGTCAGGGTGATGCTGATTCATTTGCCTCCGATAGGCTTTCTTTAACTCTTCGTCACTGGCTGAAGAGGATATACCCAGTAACTTATACGCATCAGCTAAATTTAGCCTGCCACGATCTGAGCTGCGCTGGGATTGCGAGCGCCGATTCTGCTGATAGTGCTGTTGTGCCTGCCCTCTTTGCAAAATGTGCTGAAAAGCAATTTTGGAAAACCCCAGGGTTCGGGCGGCCTGCCAGAGTGCATTTTCCTCACTTTTATGCAGGGCACCATCAGCAAATGCAGTCATTACCAGAATCTCCAGAAACATCTGCATCAGATTGCGCCGTCGATGGCATTCCTTGCGGAACTGCTCAAGAACCTCCACCACCTCAACATCCTGATTTTTACCCTGCTCAAATAAATTAATGGCGGCTTTTTTCTGCTGCGCATTCAAATTCATTTGCCGCATAACATGCTGAGCAATATGGATTTCATCCTGAGACACTCTGCCATCCACCTTGGAGATGTGCCCCATCATGAAAAAAGTAGCTGTAAAGAAAGCAGACTGAATAGTCTCTACTTGTTCTGCGCCCTTATTACCATTTAAGCGCCCCATACCACGATCAAAATTATGCCCGAGTGATGCACCCAGCAAGGCCCCTAGAGGCCCGCCCAGCATAAACCCGAAAGTTCCCCCGAATACTTTGCCCCACCAGCTCAGAAGAACAGCCTCATAAACCAGTTTCGTCCCAGTTCACGCTCACAACTTTGATACTGATTCTGATACACGTTAGCCGTATTCTGAACATTACGGGCAACATCCATCAGCCAGCCTTTGCTGTTATATGAACCTCTGGCCCAGCCGCCATTGCCCTCGTGGTAAGCTAAATAAAGGTTGTATGCATCATTTCGCGCAATGCGATTACGGCGGGTTGAGCTATTGGTATACCAGCCGACAAAATCCATCGCATCGGAAAAGCTGGAACGCCGTGCTCCCCAGTTTCCGGCGTCTTCCTTATAGTCTGTCCAGGTTTCATCAAGTACCTGGGCATAACCATAAGCTGAAGATGGTCGACGCCAGGGAATCACCCAGAGTAATTTGGTTCTTTCCGGCTTGGCCCGCCCCTGAAATGATGATTCCTGTTCTATGATTGCCATACTGACATAAACAGGTGTGCCCCAGCGCTTTTCTGCTTTCTTGGCAGCCTTGTACCAGCTGCGACGTTCTTCAAACATACTGCAGATATTGGCTGTGTTTTCTGGCGGCGGTGAAACACAGGAAGACAGTATAGTTAGCATCGTGAATACAAAAATCAGGCGCATTTTTGAATTCCTCTAATCATGTTAATGTCATTAAGCCCAATAAGTACTGGCTTTACTAGCTTATGGGGCTATACTTTACACTGTTATGCCGTGTTGTGTAAGCAATGACACAAAATCTTTTTCGTCAATCACTTCAATCCCTAATTCCTCAGCCTTGCTCAGTTTACTGCCTGCACCGGGGCCCGCAATGACACAGGAAGTCTTGCTGGAAACACTGCCAGCGACTTTTGCTCCAAGCTGCTGCAAATACTGCTTTGCTTCTGATCTCCCCATTAATTCAAGGGTTCCTGTCACGACATAAGTCAGGCCACTTAAAGGCAAGGTTTCACTCGCGTTGATTTCGAGCTCTGAGGGACTCACGCCGGCTTTTATCAAGGCTTCGATCACAGACAAATTATGTGCTTCCGCAAAAAAAGCCACAATATGCTGTGCCACAACCTCCCCTATGTCTGGTACCTGAATCAAAGCCTCCATATCAGCCTGCATGATGCCTTGTAATGAGCCGAAATGCTTTGCCAGGGCTAAAGCAGTGGCTTCCCCTACCTCCCTGATTCCCAAAGCATAAATAAAACGCTGCAGACTGATATGCTTACTGTTTTCAATGGCTTCCAATAAATTGCTTGCTGATTTTTCTGCCATCCGCTCCAAAGCTGATAGCTGAGCCAGATTTAAACGATAAATATCTGCAACATTATTGATAAGCTCTGCTTCGACCAGCTGCTCAATTAACTTCACGCCCAGACCATCAATATCCATCGCTGCCCGCGACGCAAAATGAATAATGGATTGCGTACGTTGCGCCTTACAGTAAAGCCCGCCTGTGCAGCGCATAAGCACTTCACCTTTAATTTGCTCAATATCGGAATGACAGACCGGGCACTGCAGTGGCGCAACTATCTCTCGGGCATCGACCGGTCGTTTCTCAAGTACCACCTTGACCACTTTAGGGATCACATCACCGGCACGCCTGATAATGACAGTATCCCCTATTTGTATTCCCAGCCGTTCAATTTCATCCAGATTATGCAAAGTTGCATTACTTACCGTCACGCCTCCGACAAAAACAGGAGTCAACCGGGCAACCGGTGTAATTGTTCCGGTTCTGCCTACCTGAAATTCCACATCCTGTAAGACTGTGCTTACTTCCTCTGCCGGAAATTTAAAGGCAATAGCCCATCGCGGGGTGCGCGCATTAATTCCGAGCGTGTCCTGTAAAGTAAAATCATTAACCTTCAGGACAACACCATCAATTTCATAATCCAGATCATTACGTTTAGTTAAAATCTCTTCACAATAGCTGTAGCAGGCATCGATACCTTCGACAGCTTTGCGAATAGGATTGACCGGCAGCCCCCATTCAGCCAATAGAGAAAAGACTTCACTCAAACGGGAAGGTAAAGCAATACTGGTTTCACCCAGGCTATAACAAAACATTGTCAGGGGTCTTTTTGCTGTAATGCGGGAGTCAAGTTGTCTTAAGGTGCCAGCAGCCGCATTTCTCGGATTAACAAAAGTTCTTTCGGTTTTTTTTCGGGCCGCTTCATTCATCAGGGCAAAACCTGACTTGCTCATAAATATTTCGCCCCGTACTTCCAGCACATCTGGATAATTCCCCCCCTTTAGCTTTAGCGGAATGTCTTTTATTGTTTTTACATTATGGGTGATGTCTTCACCTGTCGTGCCATCACCTCTGGTCGCTGCCTGAACCAGTATCCCTTTCTCATAACGTATGCTGACAGCCACACCGTCTATTTTAGGCTCGCAACTGTATTCAATAGTTTTTACATATTCGGGTAATCGTTTTCTTAAACGGATTTCAAATTTGCTCAGGCTTTCAGCATCAAAGGCCTTTTCCAGAGAAAGCATGGGAATCTTATGGGCTACCTGCACGAAACCGGATAAGGGTTCACTCCCAACACGTTGACTCGGTGAATCTGCTGTTACCAGTTCCGGGTGTTGTTTTTCGATTTCAAGGAGACGATCAAATAAACGGTCAAATTCCTGGTCAGGAATTTCGGGGGCATCTTGCTGATGGTAGAGTCGATTATGACGTTCAATCAGTTGACGAAGTTCGATAAGCTCTGACTTCAAATCATCTGTTGCTGTGCTCATATGACTATTTTTTTGAAAGCTGGGCGAGCTCAAAATCCTGGATGCGCTGACGGCAATGCTCAATAGTCTGACGTGTAATCACACTACGGTGTTCATCTTTTAAATCACCGTTTAACTTATCTTTTATGGCATCAGCCGCTTTCAGCATTTGCTCAAAACTCTTCATATTGCCGAAAGCATTGGGCAGCTGTAAAAAGAAACTGACACCCGGTGTTGTAAATTCTTCCATCTGGGTTACATCAAAGGTTCCTGGTTTTACCATATTAGCCATACTGAATATGGCCGGACCATTGCCACTGCTATCTGCATGCTTATGAAAAATACTCATTTTTCCCAGGCGCATATTCTGCTGTAAAAGTATTGGTAAAAGATCACTACCGGCAAATAATTCACCCTGCTTGGCCATCACATTGATAACAATAACTTCTTCTGGCTCCAGATATTCCCCTTCACTCTCATCGTGTTCTTCATCCTGAATGAAATCCTCGGGACTCTCTGCAAATAATTCAGCCTGACTACCGCTTTCTACCGCGTCAGCATTATGCTTTTTCTGCTTGGATTTTAAATGAGCTGGTTTGTCTTCCAATTCAGCTTCCGTAAGAGAACCTAATTCACCCAGTGTCGGTTCGATACGTTTTGAGTCTGATGCTTTAGTCTTTCCAATATTTTCCGTTGCTCTGGTGCCAGCGTTTCTTGGACTTGTGCGAACCACAGAAACGTCATCATCATCTAATTCTGCTAATTCAGCGTGTACCTGCTCATCAGCATATGGCGCTTTAGGTTTTTCTGTTTTATCTGCTTCCAGATAGTCTTCGTTGACGGGGGCATACTCTTCATATTCTTCATATTCTTCATATTCTTCATAGGCCTCATCAAGGTCATCCCTGTCTTCGTCGTTATCTATGTCATCTATCTCATCTATGTCATCGTCTTCATAAGAAGGCTCAGCAAAATCTTCGCTGTCTAAATTATCATTTTTTGGTTTATTGCTAGCAGCCGCTACATTTTCCAGATCAACAGCATCCATAACAACAGGAACTACTTCTTCCTCTTCGATGTCCTCGTCCTCGTCTTCTTCATCATATTCGTCATAATCATCTGCATAATCATCTTCAATCATCCCTGAACTCTCATAACGCGAAATTACCCTCGCTCCACCGTTTGGCAATTCTGCTGCGGTATCTAGTTCAACGTCATGATCAGGAATATTTTTTTCCAGTTTCACCCGGATGCTGTCTTTGCGTTTTCGTCTGTATCCATCCAACAAAATGAGAACAATACCAACGATAACGATGATAATTAACCAGTCTCTCATCCCCATGGCTTAAACTCGCACTTTCTTATTATTGAAATTCATTAAACGGAAATCTGACAAAAGTTTTCAAATATCTGAATATCTTATCTGTCTTGGACCTAATTTAAAACCCGCTCACATGGCAGCCAGTTCAGCCGCTTCATCAATATCCACAGATACCAATCTCGACACACCAGGCTCCTGCATGGTGACCCCCATTAACTGATTAGCTGATTCCATGGTTAAACGATTGTGAGTAATAAATATAAACTGTATCAGACCTGACATTTCTTTAACCAGGTTAGCGTAACGCGCAATATTGGCATCGTCCAGAGGGGCGTCAACCTCATCCAGCATACAGAAAGGTGAAGGATTAAGGTGAAAGATAGAGAACACCAAAGCAATAGCAGTCATGGCTTTTTCACCCCCCGATAAGAGGTGGATTGTGCTATTACGCTTACCAGGAGGCCTTGCCATAATCGCAACACCTGTATCCAGTAAATCTTCGCCAATCATATCCAGATAAGCGTGACCGCCGCCAAAAATTTTGGGGAAGAGCTCCTGCAGACCCTTGTTAATTTTGTCGAAGGTTTCTTTAAATCGTGTTCGGGTTTCACGATCAATTTTACGAATAGCATTCTGCAAGGTCTGCAAGGCTTTCTCCAGATCATCATTCTGCTGATCCAGATAAATCTTACGCTCGGACTGACTGGTATATTCATCTATCGCTGCCAGGTTAATCGGGCCAAGGCGCTGAATTCTGGCGGCCAGTTTTTCCAACTCTTCTTCACAGCTCGCTACTGTTAACACTTCAGGTAAGGCAGCTATAACATCCTGTAGATTATAAGAAGCCTGTGTTATCTGCTGCTCCAACGCTTCACGTTTGACACTGGCGCCCTCGATACTTAAACGTTTGCCGGCTAATTCATCTCTGATGCCCTGGCTGTTTTCCTGAGTTTCAGTACGCCGTTTTTCCAACTCACGAAGTTGATGCTCCACTTCATCAACCTGCATTTTTGCTTCTTTCATTTCATTTTCTATAGAAACTCTTGAAGATAGTTTCTCTTCAAGTTCCTGCTTCAACGCCGGTATCGGATCATCATTCTGCTTCAGGTTATTTTGAATCTGCTGCTGGCGCTCAACGTAGCTTTGAACCTGAGTCGTAATCCTGTCCAGTGCCGTGTTCAATGATCTCAGTTGAGTTAATTGAGTCTGATGTTTGACGGTTAATTCATGGCTGCTATCTTTATCGCGCGCTGCTTTCTGACGGGCATTTTCCAATTCCGAACGAACTTTCTCCCGTTGTTGAAGTAGCTCCTCCCTCTTCTCGGTATCTTTCGCCATCCGATCAAGGGCACTCTGTAAATTAACCCTGGCCTTTGCAATATTTGCCTGTTCCAGCGCCACCTGCTCCTGCAATTCTTCTATTTCCTTTTGGATGCGTTGCCTACGCTGATTAGTCTGCTCAATTTTCACTTTTACTGCAGAGCGCTCTGCATTTAAATTTGCTGCGTTCTTATTCAAGGCAGTTAATTTATCCAGGTAAGCTTCCTTTTCCTGTTCGTACTTGCTCAGGTCAGCCTGTAATGTTTCTGTGTCAACTGAACTTTCTTTGATTCGCTGGTTTAAAGACTCAATGCTGGATGCAAGCGCAAGCAGCTCTTCCTGGCGTTTCAGGATACCTGTTTCTTCATCAAAGCCTTTGGCCACACGCAACCAGTTTTTACCCAACCAGATGCCACCGCGTGTAACAAGTGACTCATGGTTTAACAGCTGTGAACGTAATTCCAGCGCTTCATTTAAGGTTTCAGTGACATAAATACCATCCAGCAACGTTCCCAGGTTTTGCTCACTCGTCACCTTATCTTTTAAAGCCTTGCCTGCTATGGAGTTTGCGGTATTGCCGGCGTCGGTATGGTTTTGCTCAATAAACTGTAACAAGCCGCTGCTAAAGCTTTGCAACACATCATCCAGGGCAGCAAAGTCATCAACACAGACTGCCTGCATGTGTTTACCCAGAACAGTTTCAACGGCCAATTCCCAGCCTGCTTCCACTTTAATCTGATCCAGCAGTCGCTTGTTGTTACTGAAATTATTCTGTTCCAACCACTCAAGGGCTTTTTCTTCCTTGCCTAGGGCAGACTGTTGTAAAGCTTCCAGGGACGATTGGCGTCCAACCTGGGTCTGTAACTCACTACGTAAGTGAGCAAGTGAATTATTAGACTCTTTTATCTTGCCTCTTATTTCATCAATATGATTAAGCAGCTTTTTATTTTCTTCCTGTAAGGCTGCTGTATCTGTCTCAATAACACTGGCTTTTTCAGTCAGGCTAATGACTTCAGCTTCATCATTAGCTGTATGCAATCCGTTTAGTTCTTCACTCAGCGTGCCCTGACGTTGGATACTGCGTTCAACAATATTTTCAAGGTGTCTGATGCGTTGCTGTTCCACTTCAGCCAGACGGGTTGCTTCTGCCGAATCCGTATTGAAATGATCCCAATCCTGCTGCCAGACAGACATGGCCTTTTCAGCTTCTTCCAGAACAGATGATGACAACTCTTCCTGCTTTGAAGCTTTTTCCAGTTCAGGTTCAATTTGTGCGATCGTCGCCTGTAGCTGTGTGATTTGCTCCTTATCCTCAAGCAGTTCCCGTTCGGCGTTATTGAGATTGACTTGAATATTTCCCAGCTCTTCTGAGAGCTCCAACTGACGCTGACGCTGGTGTTCAATATTCTGTTCAATCTTGCTGATTTCACTGCCCAGGGAGTAAAAATTGGCTTGTACTCTCTGGTAGGACTCCTGCAGCTCTGTATTCGCTTCTCTTTTTTCCTCTATCTCAGCTTCAAAGGCTCGAAATGAGGCAATACTGGCTTCCAGTTTAACTTCCAGTTCGCGGATGGTTTGCTGAGCCTTTGTCACTTCATTATTAAACGACTGCCAACGCAGCGCATTTAAATTAGCCTGGGTATCACGTTCCTGCTGTTTGTATTCTTTATACCTTTCTGCTGCTTTTGCCTGTCGTTGCAGGTGTTGCAGCTGACGTTCCAGTTCTTCACGAATATCTGTTAAACGCTCAAGGTTCTCTTTGGTACGCTTAATCCGGTTTTCAGTCTCACGACGCCTTTCCTTGTATTTTGAGATGCCTGCCGCTTCTTCGATAAATACCCGCAGCTCCTCAGGTTTGGATTCAATCAAGCGGGATACCATGCCCTGCTCGATAATTGAATAAGAACGCGGACCCAGACCAGTGCCCAGAAAAATATCCGTGATATCCCGACGACGGCATTTCTCACCATTCAGTAAATAAGTGGATTGCGCCTCGCTATTCACGACACGCTTAACCGACACCTCATTAAAGCTGGCATACTGCCCTTTGATCGTGCGGTCGCTATTATCAAAAACCAGCTCCACAGAGGCTTGGCCAACCGGTTTACGGCTGCTGGAACCATTAAAAATGACATCCGTCATCTGCTCGCCACGCAGGTTCTTGGCAGAGCTTTCACCCAGCACCCAGCGCACTGCATCAATAATATTGGATTTACCGCAACCGTTAGGGCCAACGACAGCACAGAGATTGGTGGGGAGATTGACGGTAGTCGGGTCTACAAACGATTTAAAACCTGCTAATTTAATGCTTTTAAGTCGCATCGAACCGACATACTCCAGTGACAAAGACAAACAACAATCAATTCACAGAAGTTTAGCCGATATGCACGCTAAACTCACCTGTAAAATTAAGCCTAGCTAAAATATTTAGTAATTTGACTCAGGTCAGCAGCTTTTAGTAATAGTTATATACAGAAGCTGAAGTTAAGTGTTATAATAGATAGGTAAGACCATGATTTCTATGAACTTACAGTATTTACTGGATCAAGTGATGCCACGAAAGCAATACTCGATGATAAGGTAAATTACTCCCAAGCATTAAATATGTATATATTTGAATAAGTTTAGTTTCATAAAAGGCTATTTAAAAAAAACAATTTTATAAGACTCGATCATGGAAAATAGCATTTTATTACTAGAATCAGCGCTAGTTAGTCTGTTACTCAGCTTTCCACTGCACAAATTAGCAAGATCGGCAGGTCTCGTAGACAGGCCTGACGCTAGAAAATCCCATGAGAGAGATACTCCGCTTATCGGCGGTATCATTATATTTCTTACCATCCTAACTTTCGCCATATCCAAACAGCCGACATATCTTCTACCCTATTTTTTGGCATTAGTTTTGGGGCTCGCTGACGATCGTTTTCAGCTCAGACCCTTTTTACGAGTTTTAGGTCAAGTAGTGATTGCGGGCATAATTGCTTCAGAGATACAGATTTCTAGCCTGGGAAATCTCTTTGGCAGTGAAATTATACTAAGTGGATATACTTCTTATATTTTTACTATTTTTGCCATCGTCGGCCTAATGAATGCCTTTAATCTAATTGACGGCCTCGATGGCCTTTGCGTAACTATTTTTTTAGTTGGGTATGTCGGTTTTTGGGCATCTATGAATTTTTTCCCCACAGGTTTTTTTATCATGGCCGGAGCGTGTATAGGCTTTCTATTGCAGAACTTTCGGTTTTATTTGAAGAAAAGAGCCCGCATATTTTTAGGTGATGGCGGTGCATACCTTCTAGGGGCAATATTTGCTGCCAGCTTAATAGGGTATTCTCAGGGCTATTTCAATGAAGGTAATATCTATCACAATTCGCCTGTCCTAGTCTTGTTTACTATTATGGTCCCTCTAAATGAGACTCTAGGGGTCCTGATAAAAAGGACTTTCTTTGACAAAAAAAGTTTTTCGGTAGCTGGCAAGGATCATATGCACTACTACATTGCTGAAACCTTAGATTCTAAGAATAAAGCAGTCTTTCTACTCAACATGGTTGCTGTCTTTTGGATATTATTTTCTTTAACTCTACATTCGCTT
>Ga0181561_10001817_pt1 | contig 18955 bp, 15 predicted proteins | sample 011ome_19_FD_133760 | JGI IMG/M metagenome (GOLD analysis project Ga0181561, IMG submission 133760) | Coastal salt marsh microbial communities from the Groves Creek Marsh, Skidaway Island, Georgia - 011510BT metaG (megahit assembly) | ecosystem: Environmental > Aquatic > Marine > Intertidal...
ATTAACCTTGGCGACTTTATCACTCATATCTCCTTTGATTTCAATCGGACAGGCAGAGCGTCGGTTTCTTCGAAGTGCCTCGAGTTCTGGCATTTCATCTTCTCTCGGCGCAATATTTTCAAACTCTGAGGAGTGCGAGATGACGTGCAAGACTTCTGGCAAGGACATGTGTCGGTTCATCATCTCTTCAAACAGTTCCATGGATGCAACTTTGATGTAAAAGTGCGACGCGATGCGTCCAGCTTCGGTTTGATACAGTTGGCCCGATTGTTCGTCGAAGCGAATCATCTTAGCCTTGTGTAGCTTTCTCGCTGCTGTTTTAATCAAGTTTCTCCGATGTTCTATGAGGCCTGGATCCATGCGAACTTCATCCCAAGTCAACGCATATCCAAGTGGATTTTGCTCCATTCTCGTATGTAAGTACGAATAACTTAACCACTGCGCTCCTTCGCGGACATTCGTCACGGTTCCTAAAACAATTTCTGCATTTAAATTATCCGCCAGACACTCAATGAATTGGGACTCGATTGGCGTAGAGTGCGTCAACATCGCGACATATTTCGTGAGCTTCTTATGTTCGGTGATAATGACACCTTCACCACTCGAATCAAAACCCGGCCGACCTGCTCTACCGAAAATTTGCTGTACATCTAGAACACCGAGATCCTTAAATCCTCCCGCACTCGCGTCATAGAGCTGCGTTCCCTTGATGATTACTTGATGGGCGGGTAAGTTGACACCCCACGCTAAGGTTGCCGTACACACTAATACTTTAATGACACCAGCAGCAAACATTTGCTCAACTAACGTCCGATCTTTTCGAAGCATGCCAGCGTTGTGGCAGCCAAAGCCTTTGAAGAATAATTCTTTCATCTCTTGGTTTCTTGATCGCGACACTTCTCTAGCAAATATTGATTTCTCCTCGTGCGTGTCGTTCTCAAACAACTCGAGTTCGCCTTCTTCTCCCGCTATTTCAGCCAACTGTCGAGCTGTTTTTACAGTATCCTTTCTTGAATGCACGAATACCATGGCCTGCTTACCCTTACGAAGTGCATCGCACGCTTTCTTAAATGCTATTCGTACCGTCAAGTTCTGACGTTTCATCGCATTCGTCTCTGAAACGCCGATAAAAACTTGTGTGAGTGGGATCGGTCTGTATGATTGGTCGAACACAAACAAACCTTTGCCTTCGGCGACGCCTAAAAATCGCGCAACATCCCTCGGATTGGGCAAGGTTGCTGACAAACCGACGATTCGAATCATCGATTGCGTTTGCTCGACTTGACGACGCGTTCGTGCAACTAGCGTTTCAATAACCGGTCCTCGCTCGTCGTTCAATAAGTGTACTTCATCGATAATGAGGAGTCTGAGAGTTGAAGCCACGGAAACTTCGCCACCCTTTCGCGTGATGACGTCCCATTTCTCAGGCGTCGTAACGATAACGTGCGTTTCTTCTAATTCTCTCTTAGAAAGTTGCGTATCGCCGGTAAGTTCTCGACACACCATACCTAAGTCGTTGAGTCGCTTCTGAAACGTCCGAGTGACTTCAGCCGCCAATGCCTTCATCGGAGCCACGTAAACAATCTTGAAATCATCGTGCTCGAGCAAGCAATTGTTCTCTTCATCAAAGTGTTTAGCTATTTCTTGCATCGCGCAAAGCATGGCAATGTTTGTCTTCCCTGCCCCAGTAGGTGCACACACGAGAACATTCTCGTTCGACGTATATGCACACTCAAAAATTTTAGACTGGATACGATTGAACGTCTGGATACCTTTGAATGCGGTTTGGGCCCAAACTGGGAGATGCGAAACCGACACTTGCAACTCACCGTCTGCTACGGCGTCTGGGATACGCGCAGGCACGTAAATTTCTTCGTAGCCTTCCAAGACTTTACGCGTTGTTCCCGGTGGCAGAGCTTTTTTGCCTCCATCAGTTCCCAAACCTAATCCGCGCAAACTATTCAAGATATCATCCACACTTCCAGGCGCGGCTTCGTTCCTGTTCGGTAACGGTAGAGAATCGTCACAGAATGCGCCAAAACCAAGTCCAGAATCGTTAGTGAACCATTCTAACAAATACTCTCCGTGACCACCAGCTGCGCGTCGCTTATTCCTCCGTTCTTCTTTCTTCCGGATTTTCTCCATCGCAACGTCCGTCGTTGATCGAACGGAAACGGCAGATCTACTTTTTGCATAATCATCTTGAGCAGATTCTTCTGGATCAAACGCTTCTTTTAAAGCTTGCAGACGTCGTCTGATGGCATCAGCAAGCTGCCCTCGTCTTTCACAAACGCTTGCGACGAGATCAAACCCACCATCGCCGAGTAAATCGAACAACTCGGATGCAACCTGGTCGTCGCTGCTCGAGCTGTTCAAACATACGCGACATATATTTCCGCAAATATCCGTCCAACCTGCAAATGCGTCTGAATTCTGATTGTTTTCCCTGAATATTTCGCATTGTTCGCGAAGCCAAGATAGAATTGACCCCGAGCCGCCTTGAAGAGAAGTTGACGCCTCGCTCTCATTACCTAAAGCGTCCAACTCGTGGAACGAAGGGGTTCTAGACCGTTCGAGCTCTAAAGATGCGAACGCATTCGCGCTATCTAAACCGCGAGTCAAACTCGATAAAATGGCAGATTCTAAACCTCCTGATGCTTTTTGATGGCTGCTCGTCTCGAATTCATTGGCGCCATAAAATTTCGGCGGCACGAAAAACAAATCCTCGCCGTAATAGGACTCTTTTTTCTTCCCAACTTCCACCGTCGCACCGCGCAAGTCACCTCCAGTATTACTCGTACCCATCGATCCGCCTCGTCTTCTCAGCGCATTCGCGCTCTGCCAGAAATCTTTCCATCGCTGCACGGCTTCACCGCTCTCGCTCAACGCGCCACCTAGTTGCGCTTTCACAAAAGCGAAAGCTTCTCTCTCGTTTCCCCTCCTTTTCGCTTGCACCTTCTTTCTCTCCAATTCCGGCGCGTTCGAATACTCAACTACATCTTCTAAATCTGTTTCTAATTTCCAATCTACATCGCAATTTGTTGCTACAGCTGCATACAAATCCGCCGGCGCCTCTAAAAGCTCCTCCGGAGAAATCAAGTCGTTCTCCAAACGCAACAACTGTATCGAAGCGTCCGCCACTGACTCGAGCGCGAGTCTCGTCTCCTCTTCCACTTCCTCAATCGAGGACGATGAAGTTTTCAAAGCTACCTGAGATAACTTTAAAAGTGCCGAGTCTCTGTTCTTGGTCGCTTTATTCGCGGTTTGCCGAAATGATGAAGATGATGTCGTCTTCGTCATCGCGCTTCCGTTGTTAAAACCTCCTTCTTCTTCACCCATTTGTTTCGCACGAGCCACGTACGCTTCGTCCACATCGCTCGCGTACCAGTATCGATCGACATCGTCACCTTTCTTATCGCCACTTCTTTCGCGAAAATGTGCGCGCAAAAACGTCGTCAGACGCGGCGGTGCTCGAGAATCAGACGAAGAAGACTCCATCGCGCGCGCGCTCCTTTTATGAAATCACCTAAAGGAGAACGCAGAAGAAGAAGAAGAAGAAGAAGAAGAAGAAGAGTGCACCTTCCCCGTGGTCGTTATCATCGTTCGCGCTTTTCTCTCGTCCTTCTCTCCTTCAGTAAGTTCCCCTGCGAAGAGAAAACTCGCTCAATTCGTCTTCCCGTTCTCTCTTTTCCGTGCGCTCGCTCGCGCGCAGCAGAAGCGCTTTTTTTTCCTGCTTTGCTGTTGCTGCTTTGGAGTGTATCACTTTTTCCCCATTCTCTCCTCCTTTGTGTTGGAGGAGTGAGGTGTGCGCGAGGAACACTACTATTACTACTACTACTATTATTATTATCACCACCACTACCTAAGCATGTCTCCGAGGAACGCCACCAACGAACGAGAGGAGGAGAAAGCGACCAGCGCTTCTTCTTCTTCTTCTTCTTCTTCTCCCTTGGATGGCATGGCGGAAGCCATCGAAAAAGGAGCGCACCTCCCTACCGTGGAGGAGAGAATAAAAGTCGCTTTAGAGTGTCCGTGCGTGAAACCGTTGAGGGATACGTCCTGCAGAGAAGAGTTCGACCAGGCGTTGACGTGTTTCATGAAAGCGGACGAAGAGACGCGAGCGAGCGATTGCGCGGATAGGTTCGTGGCGTTGCATCAGTGCATGGTCAAACACAGCGAGGAGTTTAAAGAGTTCGCGGAAGAGTTGGTGAAACACAAGAATATAGAAGGACCGGCGCAGGTGTGATTAGATTAGATTAGATTAGTGTTAGTGTATTAGTAGTTTGCAATTCAATTCATCAAATGATATATTTATATAGAGAGATTCTTTTCATCCTTGTTTGTTGTCGTTGCGGAACGTCCTTTACTTCTTCGTTTTACAAAGAAAGCGTCATCCACTGTGCCGCTTTCGCCGAGACCGAAGCCTTGGCCGTCTTCAATTTAGCCGCTAAGAGAGCGTCGGCAATCGTAAACGTACTTCCGCACAAGTAGTCGTTGGCGCCTTCCAACGCTTTTTCGACTCTCGCGACAACCTCTTCGATGTTGGTATGATGGAACAGTTCAACGAGAGCTTCGCATTTGGCGTTGTCCTTCGCAGCGGTTGGTAACAAAGCGAGACTAGCCGCTTGCGTCGTCTTCGCGAGGTATCTCGCGATAGCCGTAGCTGACGTCAACACAAAATCACCGTCTTCGATCATAGCTGGACCAACAATGTTTTCGGGGTCTGGGAACAATCCTTTCTCTTCTTCCGTGACGTCGACGGCGATGGATTTTTTCGTAGCCGCGGTGTCCGGAAGCTTTGATAAAATCGACTCCAATGCCATAGATCCAGCGCATTCGCCAGCGTTGACGAAAACACTTAAGGAATTCGCGGAGTCCGCTCCACCTGCGCCACCAAACAACGGGGCCGGAGCCGGGGAAACCGCTACCAAACGTTTCTTCTTGTCTAACTTGTTCACGAAAGGAATGAACTCGATGCCGCACATCCACGGGCGCAACGCGGGAGGTACCACGAACCCGTCCGGCGTTTGCCAGTTTTCCAACAAACAGCACAGCGATCTCTCCGTAGCAGTCAACGTCGAATTCAGTAAGTGCACGTATGACTTGGTCTTTTCCGGGCCTTTCTGCGGCGCGCCGTAACGAATTTCCAATCGTCTGGATTGGTAATCCGTGCAGTTCGAGCAAGATACCAACTCTCGGTGAGTTCTAGAGGATGGAAACCACGCTTCTAAATCGTACTTCTTCGCTGCAGCGTCGTTCAATTCCCCGGAAACTATGTTCACCACGTTATACGGAATGTTCAAAGATTGGTAAAAAGCCTCCGCGTTTCCAATCAATCTGTCCATCTCTTCCCACGAAGCGTTGCCTTCTGGCGTCACGGCTACGAATTGTTCAACCTTTTCGAACTGGTGAACTCGAAAAATACCCAGCGTATCTCTTCCGTGACTCCCGACTTCTTTTCTGAAACACGTTGAGTACCCAGACAAACGAATAGGCAAGTCTTTCTCGTTCAACCACAACTTTCTTAAATATGAGCAGCACGTTTGTTCACTCGTCGCGATTAAATACTTATCGTCACCCTCCCCGGTCACTTTGTACAACTGCTCGTCGAAATCGGCTAACTGGGCGCACTCTGCCATTCTATCCTTTCTCATGAAAAACGGCGTCGCTAGCGGAGAATGTCCTCGTGCGGCCAAAAACGACAACGCGTAGTTAATCATCGCTTGGTTCAACAACACCCCGGCGCCTTTCAAATAATACCCTCTCCCGCCAGCTACATCTGCGCCTTTATCTGTATCTGCAATATCCAACATCCCAATCAAATCTACGTGATTCGGTAAATCTTCTTCCATTCTTCTCTCCCCCCACGTCGCGTGCACCGTGTTAAACTCCTCGTCGTCGTTCACCGGCACCGAGTCGTGAACGATATTCCCAATCTTCAACAACAACTCGTTCGTTTCCTGTTCCAACTTCTTCTCCAATTCCACGGTATCTTTTCTCAACTGGTCCACTCGTTTCACTTCCGGCATCAACTTTTCCGCCTCTTCCTTCTCCCCGGCTTTCATCTTCAGCGCCACCGCTTTGTTCGCTTTGTTAAAATCCGCGTTCAACTTATCGAGATCGAATCGGACCGAGCGCCACTGCGCATCTTTCTCGATGCACTGGTCGACGATTTCCACGGATTTGTACCGGCGTTTTTGCGACTCTCTCACGATATCCTGTCATGCATAAAAAGAGAGATAGAGAGATAGAGATATTGAATGGAACGCTCTCGTCAGTCATCATCATCCTCAGAGAGAGGGAAAAAAAAAGCTTCTCTCCTAAAATCGGATTTTTCTCGGGGGTCGTGTCGGCGCTTTTTTATTCATCATCATCATCATCATCTTCGCGAAAGAAAACGCACTATAGGGGGGAGAAAGATACAAAAAAAGTAAAACGCACCGGGTCGCCGCCTTTCTCTGGTCTCAGCAAGTTAATGTCGAGCATGTTCTCGTCGTCGTCGTCGTTGCGTGTTTATGTTGTTATGCACCACGCACACTATTACTACTACTAGAGTATTCTGTGAGGAGGAAAAAGAAAAGGGCTCGCACACGAAAAAAGCAAAAAATCCGGATTTTTGAGTGAGAGCACGCAAGAGAGCAGTTTGAGCAGTTTTCTTTTGGCTCGTGTGGGGGAAAAAAGTTTCTTTCGATTTTCATCACACAGAAGCACACGCTTTGCGCTCGCGCAACGCATGTCGAAACCGTCGAGGTACTCGAACCGCGTGCCCACTGGTAGTGGTGGTGGTGGTAGTGGTAATAATAATAATACTAATAATGATAACGGGTTACAAATAGCCACGGGAGTGCGAATGGAGAAACCGCTCTCGTACGAGGGACCGTGTCACCGGTGTAACAAACTCGGACACAAAGCGAAGGATTGTTCGAAACCTCGGATATGCGCGAAGTGCGGACAGAACGGACACGTGGAGAGAGACTGCGCTCATAATAATAACAATAATAATAGAAATAATAACGGCGCGGTTCCTAGGAAGAAGAAACACGGGCAGAACTATCGCGGTTCGGTGTGTAAACGCTGCGGGCAGAGAGGGGGACACTCGAGCTCGAAATGTCCAAACGTCGCCAGGTGTAAAATATGCACGGAAAACCACGAGACGAGAGAGTGTCCGAGAAATTTAGGAGGAACCGTGAGCAAGAAAAGAAGAGAGATTGAAGAGCAGCGGTCGTTCGTGACGCAGAGAAAAGCCATGATGATGGAGGAGGAAATCGGTTTAGGAAGAAGAGCAGACGGCGGCGACCGCGACGACGAAGAGGACGCCAACCGACGAAAACCGAGGAAGAAAGTGAAACTGGTGCGCGTGAAGAAGAAGGAGAAGAAAGAGAGCGACGAGGAAGAAGGAGAGGAAGACGACGCCGAGGAAAACAAAAAAGACGAAAAGGAGCTCAAGGAAGACAACGCGTGCGCGCCTCTCGTCGATTACGCCTCGTCCTCGGACGACGACTGACAGAACGCTTCGCATAACTCTCTCTCTTTTTTGTTCACCGATAGAAAAATCAATTCTAAAATAGCTCTCGTGCAACGCGTATAACAGATAGATAGATAGAAGAATACAACAGATGCAACGCGCAAACGATGACCCGATAAAAACTCATTCTCGACTAAATTAATATATATATATAGCGCGTATTCTTCCGTCGCGTGTGCGTAGCAAAAAGTTCTCATCTCTCTCTAAATAATAATAATACCTAAATCGCCATCAACTCTCCGAACGCTCGCATAAACACGACCGAGCCGAAAAAAATGGCCGCCGAGCGCACCAACTCCACGTTCGCTCTTCTCACCTCCGGCGTGGCGTTCGTGAATTCTCTCTCGATGATGTCTTTGACGCCCATATTTGATTACGTACGTATGAATATAATTTTATATACGAGTCGTGTGTCTCTGATACGAAAGTGTGTGAGTGACGATTTTTCGCAGTTTTTTTCTTCAAATTTACACGCGTATCACACACACTTACACACATAAAAAGACAATGACGAACCCCGAGGAGGCGTTGGCGACGGCGACGGCGACGACGAGACGTGCATCTCCCAGCGGCGATGATGATGGTGCCGTCGTTGCCGCGACCTCTTCTTCCTCTCCGTCTTCTTCTTTTTCTTCCTTCGCGGAGACGCTTTCGACCAATTTTATCTCCCCGACAGAGCTCGGGTCGATCGCGAAAACGCAACTGTCGATCGTCCAAAAGTTGCAAAACGCGAGCGGGAAACTGGACGAGTTTACGCGGAAATCGAAAGAAAACGCGAAAGATTCGATGGAGAAATTAGCGGACGCGGACGAGAGTTTGCGAAACATAGCGGAAGATTTAAGGTTTACGCATCAGGTGTGCCTGCGGGTGAAGAAAGGGTTGTCGACGACGACGAGTGTGAATGTGAACGCAACGGAGAAGAAGGGTGGTGGGTGATTCTCGAGAGAGAGAGAGGGAGAGGGAGAAGTTAGTCGCGAACGTAGCAAAATATAGATCTTATGTAGATGCGCACGCAGAATTAGTACCTAGAAATACACGCAATCTAAAACGCAGACCAAATATAGACTACACTTTCTTGTACACGACGGCGTTCCGGCCTTTGAACGGTAAAAACGTAACTTTCACGTCTTTATCTTTTCGGAGTAAGTAATCGACGAACTCTTTCTGCGTCGTGACCGTGCCGCCTTCCTCCGTGAGTCGGTCTGGAAACATCGACGGGAAGACGCAGCAAGGGACCACGGCGAAGGATTTGTTCAGTTCGAGAGCGGCGTCGACGATGCTTTCGGTGGCTTGATCCGAATGTAAACCAACCAAGACATCCGCAGACTCTAGCTTTTGTCGAGTTCTCTCGTTGACGCCCCAAAATTCTTCTCTCACGTGCTCAAACGTCGAACGCGTGTCTTCTTCTTCTTCTCCTTGCGCACCACCTCTGCTCTCAGCTTTGATAGCCTCTACTAAAAGAGGAGGAACCTTTACCGCTCGTTTCGGAAAGATTTCTAATTCTTGATTTTTATCGTATTTCGTTTCGTAATACGACCGATAATCAGGAGTATCTACTTCGCCGTCGCCGAGATTCGTGTACGCTAAAACTCTCTTCTCGTGTTGTTTCAATCTTTCCTCTTCCTCCTCGTTCGCGACGAGCATCCAGTTTTCTAATCGCATCCACTTCTGAACGGATGATGTTTCCTTAAGATTATCGCTACCTTGTTTACTATCGTTATCGCTATCGTTATCGCTATTACCGCTACTCTTTCTTCTCTCCACGCTTTGTAGCGCCCTACGACGGGCGTTTTTAATCTTCGCTTGTATCTTGGTCAACGCGACGCATCTCGGTTCCCACAGAATAACCGTCTTCCATTTCTCCACATTAAGCTCATAGGATAGTGTTCCTGAACCGCCAGCGACGTCTACGAACGTTTCAGCTTCAGGAAATTCATCACACAAAAAAGTTGCGAAGAGACGTTCCGCTTCGGCTTTATTCTTCTTATTCTTCGCGTGCGCTTCTTGTTCGCCTTCAACGTACGCCGTCCGCGCGGCGTAGCTCTTTCCTCTCTTCGAAGCTTTCGCTCTGCTTTGCCGCATCGTTTCGAGCAAATCATCGTCCGCGTAATGCCTTTTCGTACAAAATGGGTCGTTGCACTCCGCACCTTGTATGAACGTGCGACAGACCGACGGCGATATCAACGTCGCGGCGTTCGTTGAAGACGCGACGCGAGACGAAGACGACGCGGAAGAAGAAGAAGAGGTAGAAGAAAGCGAGGAGGAAGCGCGACGTTCACCATCGCCCGCCAAAAACTTCCTCGCGTTCACAACCATCGAAGCAGGCGCCATGTTCACCAGCTCTGGCACGCTCTCCGTCTCCACGTACGTCCCTTTCGTTCTCTCGCCTCTCCCGCCGCCGTGTTCGTATTCCTCCCCTCGAAAACGAACGACCGCGCCTACTCGTATTCGTTTCGTAACGTTCGGTTCTTGCACTTTCAAGTAATAATACTCCTGTCGTTTAGTAGTATTGCTCTTATCGTCGTCGTCGTCGTCGTCGTCGTCGTCCTTCTCGTCGACGACGACCGCGACGTCGAGAAACGTCAAGCGTTTCCCCAGCGTCGCGCGTCTCGTCACCACCCCTTGGTTCGTTATTATTTTTCTTCTTCTCTCAGAGTCGTTCCCGTCGTCACCACCACCAAAATCACCGCCGTCGCTTTTTTCGATGTCGCTCCAAAACCGCCTCGTCGTTCTCGTTCTCGTTCTCGTCCTTCTTCTCAAAAGCAGGTGAGAAGAAGAAGAAGAAGAAGAAGAAGAAAAGTAACGAGCAGAAGTAGACGACGACATCTTCGTGGCGGAGAGGAGATGAAACAAACGCATTTATAATGTATAACTGTCACGAACGGAGGAGGACGACGACGACAAAAAAAAAGGCGAAATCGATCCAAAAAAAATTTTCTGTCCGGCGCGCTGCTGTTTTTGCTCTTTTTCACTCATCAGCGCCGCCGGCTGGCTCGTCGTCGTCTCCGAAGTTTTCTCTCTCTCTCTCTTCTCTTTTTTGACAACTCTTCTCTCTCTTCTCTGTGTTCTTTTCCCCAAGATTCTCTCTCTCTGTTCTTCGTCTTCTTCTTCTTTAAAAGTTTTACGCGCGCGGATATACACACACACGCGCAAAGCAGACGGAAGGGTACATATACATATATACACACATATATATATATGGCCAGGAAAGGAATCCATCCCCTTCTTCGCAGAGTTCAGTACGTGGGCACGCAAGGACAAACCTATCAGTTGTGGTCGACCGTGAAACACCACCAAGATCGATACTTTCTGTCGCAAGACCAATACACGCATCCGGCTTGGACGGGGATCGCACCGAAAAGCGCCGCGACGGGACAGGCGGCGAAGTTTAAGAGGAGAGGGTTTGACTTTTTGAGCGGGTTGAAAAAAGTGGGAACGACGACGACGAGCAGCGGCAGCGCGCAACAGCAAGCGAAGAAGAAACAAGCGAAGAAGTAAGTCGGGAAAAAAGTCGTCGTCGTCGTCGTCGTCATGTCGGGGAGTTTCGTCAGTGCGACGACGAGGACGTTGTCTTCCTCGCTCGCTTGGAACGCTCGAATCGCCAAGAACAGAGCGAATGGTAACGACGCCAAGCCGAACGCGTCGTCGAAATCATCCGCGAGGAGGACGAAAACCGCGCATACTTTTCGCATTTCTGCGGCGGGTGATGACGGCGCTGATAAACCAGACCCGAATGAGTGGATGGAAAATGCGAGGAAGGATACCGAACGTCGAGCGATGCAATTTCGCAGAGCGAGAGAAGCGAACGGTAAATCGAAAGAAAAGCGCGAACCGCGAAGGTATTCTCGGGCCGGTCGCGATCTGGACAAGATTAGAACGGCGATTTCTCGAGGGTGGGTCCTCGACGAGGAAACGGGCGAGTACGTAAAACCAGAATCCTCCATCGGTGACTTTGAAGCCTCTTCTTCCGAAGAAAGCGGCGTGGCTGTCGATGCACCTGGCGTCTGGGAGCCCGATATGGTTTCCTCGAAAGACTGGAAAGACCAGTGGACGATGACTTACGACGAGTGGAAGGTGATTCAAGCGGAAGCGAAACAAGCCGTCTTTCCTCAGGAATGTTTGAAAGTTTTCGAAAATGGAGGTTTGCGTCGCGTCTCTCCAAATATTGCCGGTAAAATGCTCCAAATTTTGGGAAACAAAGTTCAAAGCGTTAAAATGGATAGATTTGAACGTGCGGGGATTAGACGAGACCCGCGATTCGCGCACTTGGTGGGTTTAACTGTCGCCGCGGCGCGTCAAAATTCCGAAGAGTTCAAGACGTCAGCCGTCTGCCAAGCAATTTGGGGACTCGGTGTCGTCTCCGGCGAAGCTGCAAATGCGGCAGAAATGGAAGTATTGTCGAACCGAGCGGCGCGTTCTGTGATGGAGATGAAACCAAAAGACGTCACCAATGTCGCTTGGGCGTTGGCGTCGTGTCGACACGCCAACGAAGGTTTGTTTTCAGCCTTGAACGAATATGCCGAGGAAGGAGGACTGAAAGGATTTGACCCCTTTAAAATCACAACGTTGTGCTGGGCCACGGCTCACTTACAAATGGACGGTGAAGGAATCGTCAAAGGAGTTTCAAAATGGGCTTCAAATGCCCCGGGATCAAACGAAGGCGAAGATGGGACTCAACAAACAGTGAGCAAATTGAAAGGCGGTCAGCTTTGCACGCTGAGTTGGTCCCTGGCGACGTTGCGCGATGACGTGGGATTGAACTCGGACATTTTAAAAACTGTTTGGAGTCACGTGTGCTCTCAAGAAGGTCTCAAAAAGTTCACAGAAGACAACAGCATACGGGGTAGAGACTTGAATCAACTGTATCAAACAGCCGTGGCGATTTCATCGTCCAGTGCGAATACAAATGCGACTCTCCCAGATGCTTTAATGGAAAAGTGCTCCAACGCATGGGCCGAACAACGTCGTCCTCCGGTTATTTCTTGGTTTCAACGGGACGTTTCAGCTATTCTCTCGTACATGGGTGAAAAGTACGAGGAAGAGGCTATTGTTGCCGGCTATCGAGTAGATGTTTTGCTCGAATCCATCGGCGTCGTGCTCGAAGTTGACGGACCTTCGCATTTCGCTCGCAACGTCAAAGGCCACGCACTTGGTCAAACGAATTTGAAGCGTAACTTATTGAAAGCGGCTGGATATAAAGTCTTTCCCATTGCCGTGACAGACTGGGATTTGTTATTTAACGTAGAAGATAAATCGGATTATGTCCGAGCTGGGTTAGATGCGCTCGCGAATGGTGAAGACATTCCAGAGATTGTGCCGAGCGAAGATTTCTCCTCAGCGCGATCGGACGGTAAAAACGAAGGCGATAGGGGCGGATCTGCTTGGAATAGACGTCAAATGAGCACAATGTAGATAGTATTAATTATCGTTGCTGTTGTAATTACACCTTGCATATTATTCTCATTTATATATTTTATTATTATTATTACTCATCGTCGTTCTCCTCCACTTATACTCGCTGGTGAATCGGTAGCTGCGCTCGGCTGATTCTTAGATAAAGATTTCAGGGATGGAAGTGGGAGCAATCTAAACGACGAGCCGATTTCATTTAAACGCAACTTATTCCAATCAATCCATTTTCTTTGTTTTAACTCCGGCTCGATGTTCTCAAACGTTGCCGTCACGGCTTCTAAATCTGGATAACTCACTCTCAAACAGGTCAACAGTCTCTCAGGTAGTTCTTTTTCGTTTTCTCCTTGGACGACCACCCCAATATCTAAAATCAAATACTTGAAGTACGCGTGGCACGTCCTCAACGAATTCGTTGCCAATGGTTTAAACGCGTGTCCGTCAATATCCACTTCGAAGCAGCCCCCTCTTTTGGTGAAATTACCAGTTCTATCCGTCATGAATGGCTTCCCGTTCCCTTTCGAAAGTGCCATTCGCACTGGCCACGGCAACTCGTGCTGCCCACCTTTCACCATGACTACCACTTTCGTTTTCTGTCTCGCCACGCACTGATGCGGTGGTCCATCGAAGCCATCCTTCCCATCCGCACCCTCGATATATCTCAATAATAGGCTCAACTCTGGAGGCAAATCCTTCCAATTTTTCGTATTCTCAAATGCCTCTCTCGCCCAATCCGATATTGTGCACACCATCGCCACTTGATGACCTTGCCCATCCGGAGGTATTTTCGCCAATTTACTAAACACGCCACCTTCGGGAGGATAGTCTGGAATCATCACGTTCACAATCAATACCGACGGTACCCTCTCCCTGATCAATTCTCCAACCTTTCCACCGAATATCTTATCGTGCACGTCCATCACTTTCTTCTCCGAGCGAAACACTAATAGTTGTTTCACCTCGTACGCCGATGATTGACTGCTGAACTTCTTCCGGTCCCTTTTATAGTTTTTCCCTCGAAGAGAGAACGAATGCGAATTCCCAGGATTCCCAGACCACGTCGATGGCTTCCCTACCAACGGTTCGTTAACCGGTGTGTCGTATCGAGGTATCGAAGCGCCTTTCATGGAAGTATCGCCTTGTAAGTTGCCTAAAATCGGATGCAAGTGGTGCGCGTACGGTTGAAAAGATTCGTTTCTATCGTTCACCGCGTATTCTGGCGCTGATATGCCATCGTCCGCGTCGTGGAACGCCTCGCTCCCGCCTTCTAACGACCCCCGTTGTTGTTGTCTACCGAAGGATGTTTTCTTTTTCCCGAGAGAAGAAGAAAAAGATCCCCCGCGTTTGTTATCGTTAGAATTTGCGCCTCCGGCAGCGTTCTCGGTTTTGTCTTTACCCCCGCCGAAGCACCCGCACGCCATTTCGTCGATGCCGTTATTTTATCTCCGTTCACTCTCTTTCTCTTTCTCGCGCAGATCTTTTATCTATATTTACGGCTCGATCTATGCGAAAAGCGCTTTGCCCTTTGCGGAGAGAGAAGTTAATTATTCTCAAGAGTTTGCCCTGCGTTTGCGAGCTTTTTTTTTTGATGTGTCGAAGAAAAGATGAAAAGCATGGCGTGCAGTCTGTATATCGACTTATCCGAGGAACGCGGTGAAGACATGCACGACGTGATCACGTTGATCTTATTATGAAGCTATGAGAATAATATAAAAACGAGCTAAAGTGTTGCACGAAGCATTTCTGCGCGCGCAAAATGTGTTTCTTGTGTTCTCTCGAAAAGCAAAAAAACGTCCCTCACATATCTTCTCGCTCGAGCTCGTAGCCAGCGGGCACGCTCGGAGCGACTTCTTCCATGGACGTCGAGGTAAGATACACAACGGCTGGACCTTGGCGAATGAAACCGTGATCCTCCGCGGCTTCCAATTCGCCTGGTTTTAAGACTGGACCACTGGCTTGGCCGTTCAGTTGAGCTTTCCAAAGCGTCCCGAGGGACTCGAGTTCGTCCCTGCGGATTTTTTCTCTCTTGTTCACCCGCTCGCAAAGTAAACGCAAAGTTTCCAAGCCGACTCTCGCGCGTTTGAGCAAAGTGATTTCTTCAGCCGTCGGCGGTCTACGCTTGACGCTAGATTTGACGTAAGACGAACTCGTAGTGACTCCCTTAATCTTGCTCGGCTTGGTGTTTCGGCCAGCATCGCGTTTGGCTTGCGTCGAATGATTCTTGCAATAGTGTCCAACCGGAGTGCCTTCGGTTTGCGGACTGTACTCGATGTAGTAATTTGCGCGTCTCGCGCAGAGCGGGTGGAAGTACATGCGACAGCCTTCCTTCGAGCATTGAACTTTTGCACCATCTTTCCTACTACAAACCGCGCACGTCGCTTGGAGTAATCGAGAAGGTATGGACTCTTCGCCGCGAATAGCCTCCGGCTCGTTAGAGAACAAATCGCAGGATATACCCGGCATCCACTTTGCACAGACAACGTGAGCCCATTTCAGCTTGTGCGGACGCATGTTCGCTGGGGATTCCAACGTCGGTGTTTGATTCACCAGAGCTTTCACATCGTCCTTCATAGCGGACGGCTTTTGCGTAGCAGGCGATGCCATTTCTTCCTTGATTTTGTTCGACGGCGTGTCTTCTTGTTTCTCCGTTTCAGGCTGTTCGGCATCCGTCATGGTGACATCTTTGGCGTCGACATTTTCCATCTTAACCTCCACCTTTGCGCCAGGCGTACTTGAAGTAGTACCTGGACGAGAGGAAGAATTCGGGATTGACCCACATTTGATCATCTCTGAAAGTGGACTCGAAAGTTTCGCCGGAACCATTGCGCGCATAGCACCGCGCATGACTGGGCAGAGTTCGCACTTCACTCTCGGATCGTACATTAACCCATCGCCAGCTTCGCGCATATATCTCGGAGGCCTTGTTCTCGGCGCGTTCATTTCTCTCTCGCGATCTTCGACAATTTGACACGGCCAGCATAACCAATCACCGTCTGGAATTTCACCAACTCCGTAGCAGTCTTGATGCACAGCCACTTCACAACGTTCGCAAAACATAATCTCATTCGGTGGCTCGGATTCACCGCCAGTGCATACGCAACACAGCGCATCCTCCATAGCCACTATCGTACACAAAGGATCGATCAGCGCGCCCGAGGCGTTGAGGCTTTCCAAAGACCCGTCACCCCCATCCGCCAAGGCTGGGAGTTGTCCACCGGCGCGGAGTTTCTCAACTCGCCAGCGTCCACCTCGATACCGATTCTCGTACGCTTCGACATCTTTCACCGTTCGTTCCATCTTTTCGACGCGTTTTTGCACGTTTGGTTGATCAGCTTCTATGCGTTCCAAGAGTTCATTCGCCATCGTTCGGGTAACGTTCACAATTCTCGCTAAGGCTGCCTGCGCGCGAAGTAATTCAGCCGTGACTTCATCTTCCGGGGCAAACTTTTCGAACAAGTGCTTGTGCTTGTTCAATCTTTCCAGCTCTTCCTTCGGGGTGAGCATCTTGCTCTCCGACTTCGGACTATTCATCCCGAGGTTATCGTCAATCTCCTTTTGAAGTGATTCTATATTTTCCTTCCTACGTAAGCATTTCAACGGAGCGTTTGATGTGCCACACGACGCCCCTTTCTTCATCTTGATGCATACCATACACTTCTCGGCTAAGCTACTACCTCCGCCAGCCGCAGCTTTATTCGCTGCTGCAGCCTTCATCTTTGAAACAGCGATTTGCGCATCCTGACGTTCGTCCATCAGAAACTCATTGATATCTGATGGAAGTTCCGGCGGTGGAAATTCTAAAGCTTTCTCCATGAACTCATTAACGGCGTCCTTCGGGCCATGTTTTGGAGACATCGGAGATACCATATCATCTCGGTATGATGAATTCTCATTCGCGGACTTATCGTTCTTGTTCGCCGCCGGCGTTGCCATCTCCGGTTGGGACGGAGTTGTCGACGGTTTCATCACCTTCTCCGGCGAAACACTCGCGCTTTTGTTGCCGCCTTTTCTGTTGTTCTCCTTTTCGCTCTCTTTTTCTTGGTCATTGTCGTCGTCATCGTCGTCCTCTTTACCTCCCTTATTGCCTTTTTCTTCTTGAACCTCATCTTTCTCAGACATATTCTTTCCACCTTCTTGCTGCCGCTGCTCCACAACTTTGGCCGCCTTATCGAGGACTGCCGCGTGCTTTTCGCAGTACACTCGATAATCAACTACTTCTTCTTTCTTTTTATCGGTTCTAACTTCCATCCGCATGCCCGTTTGCACCGCGCACATTGGATGCACGGGAACCGTGCAGTTCCCGTACGCGCACTGAATGCAAGCGCCTTGGTTTCTTGTCTTGCAAACCACGCAGTTCATCGATAAACGTTCTTTAACTAACTTATTCATATTCTCCACCGGTTCCATAGCTTTCGTGTTTGAAATGAACAGTTCTGGAATCCATTGCGCGCAGAACAAGTGCGCCCAACGATTATCTCGCGTAGGTTTCAAAGCGCCGTCCGGGCACGTACACAGACAGCACTGCTTCCTCACCGCCTTGGAGCTTCTCGTCGAGCATGCGCGACACATCCAATCGCCTTCCGGTACTTTCTGTAAACCATAGCACGCCAGGTGTACGGCAACATCACAGCCTTCGCAAAAAATGATGGGATCTTCTTCGTACGACTCGCCGTCGAAACACACCCCGCAATACTCTTTGATCTCCTTCAAATCCGCAATCGGAGAGATTCGAGTGACGATGAACTTCGTGTCATCGTTAACCATCTTCGCCCCGGCAACGTACCCTTTCTGTTTCGTTCCGTTTTCTTTCGATTTTTGTTTCTTTTTCTGCTTAGACTGGATGGATTCTATGCGCGCGATTTCTCTCGCTCGCCGCCTATTTTCCTCCTCCATTTCCTTCATTTTCTTATCCATCTCTTCCCATTCTGTTCGATGTTTTATCGTGATAAAGGTGAATAGAGAACAACGAATGATTAGTCTATCATCAATTTGACGATTTGCCAACGCGATCGATCCATCGCGCGCGATACCCCCGCGAGAAAGGTGAATTTGAAACAGACAGAGATTTGAAAGAGAGAAAGAGAAGAGAAAAAACACATTTTGAAAAAAAAAAAAAGGATCGAACGCGCACCTTCGTAATAGCTCCTCTCCTTCTCCGGCAGCGTGCAGAAATCAGGATCTTCCTCTAACCTCGGTTGGCTCGTGCTCGGAATTAACTTCTTCGCGTCTGCCATCGTCACCTCCCGAAAGTGTTCCTCGCACCACGCTATGAACGGTCCTTGCTCGGGATCGGCCAACGACGCTCCGACTGGTTTCACCCACGGTTGCATCTCGTCCTGCAAATAATCTTGCTTGTTTTTCACCTTGTCTTTACTGCTGCCTCCCATCGTTCCAACATTGTTTCCTCGCTTCTGCTTGTTTTGCTTCTCCTCTCCTTTTTGTCTCTCCTCCAACTGCTGCTTCTCTTGCGCGTCGCCTATGGCAGAGGTGAGCGAAGAGGGCGCTTTAAAAGAAGTCGTCGTCGCGGCGGCATCAGAAGACGACGTCAACACCAACTTCTCCGAGATGGAGTCGAGCTTAGAACGGAGACTCGCGTCCAACGCTCGGAGAGATTCTCTCAGCGTCGTCGATTTCGACGACGATGTCGGAGCTGCGACGAACGACGACTCCAAAGAAGAGATTTTCCGTTTTTTAGTTTTTTCCTCTTCTCCTCCTCCTCCTCCTCCTCCGCGCGTCGCCGCCGCCGTCGCCGCCGCCATGACGCGTCGATCACAACGACGACGACGACGACGACGACGAAGACTCGCTCCTCGGAAGAGAGATGGAGAGAGAAAGAGAGAGAGAGAGAGCGGACACGCACGCACGCACGCACGAGGAAAGGGCGCTTTAAAAAATCTGAAGAAAAAGAAAAGAAAAAACTTTCCGAGCGAAAAAAAAAAAAAGAAAAAAAAACACCGACCAAAGATCGCCCTCGCGCGGGACGCCAGAAAAAAAAAACAACAAAAATCTCGCGCCCACCCA
>Ga0181561_10001818_pt1 | contig 18953 bp, 8 predicted proteins | sample 011ome_19_FD_133760 | JGI IMG/M metagenome (GOLD analysis project Ga0181561, IMG submission 133760) | Coastal salt marsh microbial communities from the Groves Creek Marsh, Skidaway Island, Georgia - 011510BT metaG (megahit assembly) | ecosystem: Environmental > Aquatic > Marine > Intertidal zone...
ACTCGATCGAATCGCATCCCGCCCACGCGTCGTCCGCGCGGCGGCAACGGACGCCGCTCCTCGACGACTTCTTCTTCTTCGAGAAGGTGCCTCCTCGTTGGTCGCAAACCCTCCTCCTTTGCCTCCTCGGGGGACAACCCCGTAGCAGCGACGACAGAACCATTTTCCGACGACGACATCATCCTCCTCGCGCTCCCGCTGCTCACCCCGAGCACCGCGAGGACGGCCACCAGGAAGATCAGCGTCGAAGCCGAACGTCGTCCTTTCGTCGCGAAGTTGCCGTCGTCCTTCGGGATAACATCATCGAGCAACGTCTCGTTTTCCTCCTCCTCCCTCGTCGCCTCGTCCAAAGGTGTCAAAGTTGCGCCGTACTGTTGTTTCATATCGCAGCACGTGTAAACAGAACAACAACAAAAACAGATCTCTCTTTTCGAGAATAAAACGGGGTTTAGATGCGTTTTACCTCTCGCGCGCGCGTTCTTTCTCGCTCTCTCTTCTCTCTCTTTCTGGCGAATTTCCCCAACAACGGAAACGTTTAGGGTTCTCAACCCTAAACCCTGGAAAGAGCGTTTTGTTCTCGAATTTTGGCGGCAGAGAGAGAGAGAGAGAGATCGACGCGCATTCTCCTCCTCGCCGGTTCGTAGTACACGAGCGTCGAGAGAGAGAGAGAGAGAGAGAGAGAGGCTCCGGGGCCATCTTCTCGTCGAAAGAATCTTCTTTTTAATAAAAGAGAGAAGAGAGAGAACAGACACAGAGAGAGAGAAATCCGCGTTGTTTAAATAACAACATGGGCGTCCTCGAGGACGACGAAAAGAATGTTGGCGCAGCCGAACGAGCGGCTCGGTACCGGCAGTACGAATACAAAGCGAACGCGTCTTTGGTTTTACAGGCGGATAAGACGGAACGACGGATGCACGAACCGAGCGGGATGCCGGAGAGTTTATGGGGGAGGATTGATGCCAAGGCGTTCGGCGATCGAGCCGGCAACGACAAGAAGAAGGATGATTCGACGAAGAAAGGACGGAGCGAGGACGAGGAGGCTTTGAGAAGGACGAAGAAGAAGAAGAAGAAAACGATGGATTTGGAGTCAGATTTTGTTGACGTTTTCGGTAATTCGAAGAGAAGAAAGAGAGACGCGGTTGGGGGGCAGTCGAGCAACGCGGCGGCGCGGCGAGACGTGCTCTCCGCGGAGACAAACTTTAACGTCGGATATAAGCCGAAGACGAGAGAAACGAAAGCGGCGTACGAGGTTTTGTTGAAATCGATGACGGAACAGTTCGGGGAGCAGCCGTCTGATGTTTTGCGAGGCGCCGCGGAGGAAGTGCTGGAGACGTTGAAAGATGATTCCATGAACGAGAAGAGACGAAAGGAAGAGGTGGAGAGTTTGGTTGGGGAGTTGTCGGAGGAGAAGTTTGCCAAGTTGGTCGCGGTTGGAAAGATGATTACGGATTTTACGCCCGTTGGCGGAGAGGAGGAGAATCCTGACGCAAACGGAGAGAATGAAGAGATGGACGACGACGCGGGGGTTGCTGTAGAGTTTGAAGAGAGCGACGAGGACGATTCAGACGATTCGGACGACGATGAAGGTGGTGGGAACAGAGCGGAGTTGAGAGAGTTGAGGTCGGAGTCAGACGAAGACGATTCGGACGAATCGGACGACGACGAAGGCGACGGAAAAGCGATGGAAGATTCTGACGCTTCCGACTCTGACGAACCGAAAAAACGCCACAAGAAACAACACGTGATAGTTCGCCCGTCAGAGATTGACGCGTATTATTTGCAGCGGCTCATTTCCAACGCTTTCTCCGGTTCGTCCACCGCGGCCTCGGAAGAAGAAAAAGAAAACGATCAGACGAAAATGTCCGAAATCGCCGAGAAGGCTTTGCAAGCGCTGGAGGCACCGGACGATCGATCGCGAGAGAACGAACTCGTTCGACTTCTCGAGTACGACAAATTCGATTTGGTGAAAACGTTGATGCAAAATAGAGACGCCATCGTGTGGTGCACGAAACTCGCCAGAGCGCAATCGGACACCGAGAAGAAAGACATTGAAAATTTAATGAGCAACGATTCTAAAGGCGCGGTAATCTTGTCCGAAATGAAAGCGACGAGGGCATCCGCGCGAGAGCGACAAGAAAACGTGGAGAACAAAATCCGCGAAGAAGCGAAAAAGTTACGATTAGACGCGCAAAAGAGAAGAGAAAAAGAGCTCGGCGCGAGCGCGCACCGGAAAGTCTTAGAACTGGACGCGCTGGCGTTTCATCAAGGGAGTCGCTTGATGGCCAACGCAAAGTGCGAACTTCCGGAAGGCTCGTTTCGAACGCAAAAGAAAGGATACGAGGAAGTGCACGTCCCTGCGATGAAAGCGCCGCCGTTTGCGGATAACGAAAAGTTACGACCAATCGAGGAAATTCCAGAGTGGGCCAGGCCGGCGTTTAAAGGCATGAAGAGTTTGAACAGAGTCCAATCGAGAGTGTACGAAACGGCCTTGCTATCGCCAGAAAACATGCTACTCTGCGCACCGACTGGGGCGGGGAAAACAAACGTTGCCGTACTCACCATATGCCACGAAATAGGAAAACATCGCGATCCAGACACCGGCGAGATTGATTTGACCAAGTTCAAAATAGTTTACGTCGCTCCGATGAAAGCGCTCGTCGCGGAAGTGGTTGGTAACTTGAGCGAACGATTGAAAGATTTTGGCGTAAACGTCCGCGAATTAACCGGTGACGTTTCCATGTCTAAAGCAGAAATTGAAGACACGCAAATCATTGTCAGTACTCCAGAAAAGTGGGATATTATCACGCGAAAGTCAGGCGACCGCGCATACACGCAATCTGTGTCGTTGTTGATAGTCGACGAGGTGCACTTGTTGCACGACGGTCGCGGCCCAGTCTTGGAATCCATCATTGCGCGTACGATTCGACAAGTCGAAGAGACTCGTAAACACGTGCGATTCGTTGGATTATCTGCCACGCTGCCAAACTACGACGACGTTGCCGCGTTCGCTCGCGTCGATCACGGAAAAGGGTTGTTCGTCTTTGATAACTCCTACAGACCGTGCCCGTTGCAATCGCAATTCGTCGGCATCACGGTGAAAAAACCGTTGCAGCGGTTTCAGTTGATGAACGAAATATGCTACGAAAAAGTCGACGAACAAGCTGGTCAAACGCAAGTGATGGTGTTCGTGCACTCGAGAAAGGAAACGTTCAAGACAGCGAAAGCTTTGCGGGACATGGCGATAGAAAACGAAACAATCGGGAAGTACGTTGGAAGCGACACGGCGACGGCGGAAATTTTACGACAAGAATCCGAAAACGTTAAATCGAACGAGTTGAAAGAGTTATTGAGATACGGTTTTGCCATCCATCACGCCGGAATGGTTCGAGCCGATAGAACGTTAGTCGAAGAGTTGTTTGCTGACGGGCACATTCAAGTGCTCGTATCGACGGCAACCTTAGCGTGGGGCGTAAACTTGCCCGCGCACACGGTCATCATCAAAGGGACGCAAGTGTACAATCCCGAAAAAGGCGGGTGGGACGAGTTATCTTTCCAGGACGTCATGCAAATGATGGGCAGAGCTGGTCGTCCTCAGTTCGACACGTTCGGAGAAGGGATCATCATCACTCAGCACACGGAACTGCAGTATTATTTATCTTTATTCAACCAACAGTTACCGATAGAAAGTCAATTCGTGGCGAAACTAGCGGATTCGCTCAACGCGGAGATTGTTTTAGGCTCCATAGCCTCAGTAGACGATGCCGTCAAATGGCTCGGATATACATACTTATTCGTTAGAATGCTGAGAAACCCAGTCTTGTATGGTGTGCCGCGATCGGCCGTGGAAGACGATCCGACGTTATCCAGTCGAAGAGCGGATTTAGTGCACTCGGCGGCGTTGTCGTTGGACAAAGCGGGATTGATACGATACGATAAAAGAGGCGGAGGTTTACAAGCTACGGATCTGGGTCGAATCGCCAGTCAATATTACGTCTCTCACGGCACAGTGAGAGCGTTCCACGAACACTTAAAACCGCAGATGGGTGACATTGAGCTGTGTCGCTTATTCTCGTTAGCCGAGGAGTTCAAATTCGTCTCGGTGCGTCAAGAGGAGAAAATTGAGTTGGCGACGTTAGCGGAAAGAGTACCGATTCCGGTGAAAGAATCGATAGAAGAGTCGACGGCAAAGATAAACATTTTGCTCCAAGCGTACATTTCAAACATGAGTTTAGAAGGCTTTTCGTTATCGGCGGATATGGTATATATTACTCAATCCGCGGGTAGATTGTTGCGATGCATCTTTGAAATCGTCTTGAAACGGGGTTGGGCGCAACTCTGCGAAAAATCGCTCAACTTGTGCAAAATGGCTGGAAAGAAAACTTGGTCGTCGCAAACGCCTTTGAGACAGTTTAAAGCGATCCCAAACGATATTTTGATGAAAATTGAACGCAAAGATGTCAGTTGGGAACAGTACTTTGAATTGACGTCGCAGGAAATTGGCGAGTTGATTCGATTTCCGAAAATGGGTAAAGCGATACACAAGTTCGTCCATCAGTTCCCTCGGATGGATATCCAAGCGCACGTGCAACCAATCACGCGTTCTACGTTGAAAGTGGACGTCATTTTGACCCCTGATTTTGTTTGGGACCAACGGTTTCACTCATTCGCGCAAGGCTTTTGGATCATGGTCGAAGACAACGACGGGGAGAAGATTTTGCACTCGGAATATTTCACTTTGAAGTACCAAAACAAAGATGAGGAACATTCGGTAAGTTTTACGGTGCCGTTGTTAGATCCGATTCCTCCTCAATATTTCATCCGAGTCACTTCGGACGCGTGGTTAGGCGGAGATACCGTCATCCCAGTCTCGTTTAAGCACTTGTTGTTGCCTGAAAAATTCGCCGCGCCGACGGAATTGTTGGATTTACAACCTATTCCCACTCGTGAGGCAAAGTTTGGGTTTCCGAAGATGTATTCAAAGCTTCCTCAAGGTGGTGGTTTCAGAATGTTGAACCCAATTCAAACGCAAACGTATCAAGCGTTGACGGACTCCGACGAAAGCGTGTACGTGTCCGCTCCAGCTGGCTCAGGAAAATCCGTCTGTGCCGAGTTGGCCATCTTGCGCGCGATGGAAACGCACGGTGTGGAAAATGCTAGATGTGTATATTGCGCACCCATCGACGACATCGCCGAAGCGCGATACGCGGATTGGAAAGAGAAGTTTGAAAACACAATGGGCATTCCGACGTGCTTATTAACCGGTGACGTGGCGACTGATTTGAAGTTGCTCGAACGCTCTCGAGTCATCGTCTCGAGCGCGAAGAATTGGGACATTTTATCGAGAAGATGGAAACAACGAAAGAACGTGCAAAAAATCAAACTGTTCATCGCGGACGCGCTCCATTTGATTGGCGGCGCGCACGGAGCAACGATTGAAGTCGCGTGCTCGAGAATGCGTTACGTCTCCGTACAAAAGCAACGCGAAGAAGAAGAAGAAGAAGAGGACGGTGGAGCGAAAAAGGACGGTAAAAAATCACCGCCGCCGATTCGCATTCTCGGCTTATCCGCCTCCGTCGCGAACGCGAAAGATTTAGCCGAGTGGCTCGGCGTAAACTCCAAAAGACAATTTAATTTCGCACCGTCTGCGCGTCCAACGCCTTTGCGATTGTTTGTTCGCGGATTCGACGTAGTCAATTATGAATCTCGCGTCCAAGCGATGTCGCGTCCGACGTACAGAGCTATCAAGACGCATTGCGGAAACAAAGAACCGGCGATCGTTTTCGCGCCGACTAGGAAACATGCGAAACAACGCGCGTTAGAGTTACTCTCTTACGCTCTCAATGATAACGACGAAGGGTACTTTCGAAACGTCTCCGCGGAGGACGAAAACGTCTTGGAACAACTCTCCGAGAAGATTGAATCCGACGCCGGCGTGAAACACGCGATGACTTTTGGCATCGCTGTCATTCACGAAGGTTTATCAAAAGTTGAAAAGGAAGCGTTGTTCTTGGCGTTTGAGTGTAACGCGTGTTCGCTGATGATTTGCGAAGCTGCGTCGGTGTGGACTTTACGACAGAAAGCGAAACTTGTCGTCGTTTCTGGGACGCAACTCTACGACGCCGGAGGCTCCTCCGCGGCGGATTACCCCGTCGTGGACGTGTTGCAAATGACCGCCAAGTGCGGGCGTCCGGGCATCGACGAACACGGCACGTGCGTGTTGATGTGCTCGCAAGCTAAGAAGGCGTATTATTCCAAGTTCCTTCACGAACCGTTCCCGGTTGAATCGCACTTGGATCACTTCTTACACGATCATTTCAACGCGGAAATTGTCACGAGAACCATCGAAACCAAACAAGATGCCGTGGACTATCTCACCTGGACGTACTATTATCGACGATTAACGAGAAATCCAAACTATTACAATTTGACCGGAACGTCTCACAGACACGTCTCGGACGCGTTGAGTGAACTCGTCGAGAGCACGTTATCCGACTTGGAGGTTTCCAAGTGCGCGCAAATCGAAGAAGACGACGAGACTGGCGAGAATGAAATTTCACCTTTGAACCTCGGTATGATTGCGAGTTATTATTACGCGCAATACACCACGGTCGAGTTATTCGCGGCATCCTTAACCGCGAAAACAAAGCTGAAAGGTATCTTGGAAATTGTTTCCGGCGCGAGCGAATTTGATTCGGTGCCGATCCGCCCAGGCGAGGCGGAAATCATTCGTCGCATCTTGAACCACTCGCCCATTGCGATGACGAATAGGAAAACGAACGATCCGCACGTCAAGACGTGCGCGTTGCTTCAAGCTCATTTAAGCCGCGTTGCGTTACCGGGTGATCTCGCGAGAGATTTAGAGTCCATCTTACCGACCGCGTTGCGTTTACTCTTAGCCATGGTAGATGTGATTTCCAGCAACGGCTGGTTATCGCCGGCGATGTGCGCCATGGAATTGTCGCAAATGTTAACGCAAGCCATGTGGGATAAAGACGCCGGCGTGTTGCAGTTACCGCACGTGACGAAATCCATAGCGCTAAAAGCGAAAGACAAAGACGTGGAATCCGTGTACGAGTTATTAGATGCGGAAGATTCCGTGCGAGAGGACATTTTGAGCGACTTGTCCAAGCGACAACTCTCGGACGTCGCGAAGGCTGCCAACCGGTACCCGAACGTCGATTGCGAACACAAAGTCACCAACGCCTCGGAAATCTCCACGAGCTCAACCATCGACGTCGAAGTCAACGTCTCTCGCGAATGGGAATTCGGCGATTCCGTATCGCTTTTACCTCCCGTCAATTGCAGTCGTTATCCAATACCGCGCGAAGAGAGTTGGTGGGTCGTCGTCGGCGACGAAAAAGAAAACCGCTTGTGCGCCATCAAAAGAGTCAACTTGGTAAAAACTTCCAAGGTCAAGTTAAGTTTCGCCTCGCCGTCCGAGGAAGGCAAGCGCAAATACGCGTTGTACTTCATGTGCGATTCGTACCTCGGAGCAGATTTAGAGTTTGAATTTGACGTCTCCGTCGCCAAAGGCGACGACGACGACGACTCGGAGGAAGAAGAAGAAGAAGAAAGCAGCTCCGAAGAAATCAGAGACGAAGAAATGAAAGACTAAAAAAAATAATTGTAAAACCCTAAACATATACGTATTGCCATCTCAAAAGTCGAAACTCTCGCGCGGACGGCAGAACAAAGCGGCGTTAATCTCCACGGCCAGAGATAAAAAACAACAACGCGTGCATTTATATATACAAATATACAGATCAGATATAGTCCTTTTCGCGCGCGCACACACACACGTTGGGTAGAAAGAGAACGAGAGAGAGAACGAGTACAAAAATCTCGGGAAAAATCTTTTAGTGTTGAGAGAGAGATCGAATAAACCAATCGATATGCGCGGCACCGATGCGACGTCGTCTTTACTGCCGTCGTCGGAAAAGACGACGACGACGACGAGAAACGTTCACGGACTCGCGAAAGTAGCCGGCGTTTCAATCTTCTTGGCGTGCTCTGCTGCCGCTGCCGTCGCGATTCGGGGTCCGAGTGGCACCAACAACGCGGCTCATTTAGGGGCTGAACAACAACAACGAACTTTATCGCGTCCTCTCGGCGCGGCGACGCCGGAGGCGGAAGAGTGGCACCGGTTGCACCCGGGCTTTTGCGACAATATGACGTGGTCTGTTGTCGCACCCGCCCCCGCGGAAGAGGGAGAAGAAGAAGTTTACGGGAGGAGCGGCGATGAGTTGACGGAAACGCCGTTTGTTCGCAGAGCGAAAGCCAACGCCAAGTGGCGCGTGTACGACAACTTCCGGAAGAAGTTTGCTACGGCTGAGAAAGGGACGGAGAAAGGAGATGCTTTGTTAGGAGATGACGATGAGATACCGTGGGAAGATTCTCCGGCGCGCGTTTACTCGGCGGATATCGTCGTCATCGTGCAAAGAAACGACGCCGAGGATCACGAGAATTTCAACAGAATCAAAAAGACGTTGCCGGATGCGAGGAGCGACGTCGGCGTGACGCCGACGGAATGGCCGGAAAATATCGGTGACGCGGAATGGGCGATCGAACCTATTCGAAAGTTGAACAAGGAGTTCTTCAACAGAGGATGGAAGCACCCAGACCCGGTGAGAAACGGAGATAACTTGAAGAACTTACCGTGGCTGGGTGTCATCGACGAACGAAACGACGCGGGAGGCATGACGGAAGAGCAATACGGCGGCGCGCATCACATCGGGTGTTTATTTGCGCACATGCACGCCTGGCGCACGGTTTTAGAATCCAACTCCGGGAAGAAGTTTTCTTTAATCATGGAAGCGGATGGTTTGAACTGGCAGATGAAGCATTTAGATGCGATCGTCGCCAACGTCCCCGAGGACGCCGATTTCGTGTTGTTGACCAACTTTTACGAAGCCGCGTGCGCGCAACCCGACGAAGCAGGATTTTGCGATAAACAAGGCAACACGTACCCAATCTTAGCCGAAGACGGGCCGAAAAAAGGCCAACAATTGACTGGGAACTTTTACTATTGGCCAAAAGATCGCTCGGGAGCGGGATTTACCAGGTACTTGATTGGCCCGAAGTTCCAAGAGAAGGTGTATAAATACATGGCGCGATTCGGCGCGGATATGATCGACGCGTTCACGTTTGGCCACTTGTGCCAAGACGATTACGCGAATGCGAAGATGCGGGACGAAGGTTTTGCCATGCCGGACGGATCCGATCCGTTTCAAAAGAGAGAGACCAGTCGAGACGAGAAGAACTACGGATTGAAGGTTTTGAATTGCTACTTGACCGATATGCATCAAGACATGATTTACAATTAATTATATAAGAACGAGAAAGACAGAGAAAAGAGATGAAAAAAGAGATTACGTTACGTCACTTGCTGCTATGGTGATACCCACTGGGTACCGAAAACATACGCACCATATATATATTTATATTCTTTAGCGCCGTTATCAACGCATCGGTTGTATTTATAAAACTACTTTATACTGTGGTACATTTTTCCACTAAAAACCCCTAGAAGACGAACGCGCTTCGATGATGCGCACCAACACCGAGACCATTTCCTCTACTCGGTCTATTTCTATTCCTACGACTAACTGCAAAAGTGCGACAATAACCTCTCGGTGTTGCTACAGAAGACAACGATGGTACGAGTTCAACGATGTTTTTCCTTCTCTTGATGGTATGATTGTTACGATAGTCAAAAGTAACCACGGTCTTCGCTCCTCTTCTTCTCGTCAAAGCGTTGGTGGAAACGAACCGCTTCTTCCCGTCGCCGATATCTCTGATTTCAAACGGCTCGTCGTTTCTACCTTCTGAATATTCGGATGAAGATTCTAACGCTTTTTTATTCATAAAAATACCCAATCCCACGAAAAGAGTTCCGAGCGACGCGAACAAGGACATTAAACTTCTCCGTTTCGTCTCGAAATCCGCCCCGGCGAGGAGCAAAATAGCGACGAAGGACACCGCGTTACTCGCATTCACTGCCGTAGCCGCCGGTCCTGAGTTCAACCCAAACTGTTTCGAATATCGAATGGAAATCAACGGTACGGGAGCGGTCAGAGCTAACGTCAATACCGCCAAACCGCTGGAGCCTATGAATTGGTACATGTTCAACGCGATTGCCGTAGCGGCGATGATTAATCCGCTTCCGTATCGAATTAATAACAGCGTCACCACGTCTCCAATTTCGCTCTTAGACATCTTCGGCTCAAACAATATTCCGAGCGACAGCAATGCTAGCGGTTTTGCCGCTACCGCCAACGAGCCTAAAAACTGATCCACAACGTACGGAATCGACGCGTTCGGAATGGCTTTCAGCGCGATTGAAAGGTACAACGCGAGTAAACACGGCGTGAACATTTGCGTCTTGATTGCTTTCAAAACGACATCTTTCGTTTTCTCACCTCCCGCGCCATCATTGCTTCTCTTACTCAGCGCAAACAACGCGTAACTCGCGACTAAAATGGACACTTGATTAAAAAAATCGAACACGACGGCTCTTCGCAACCCAATCTCGCCAAACACCGCGAACACGAGCGGGTAGGCGAACGTCCCGAGATTGACCCCGACCGTCGAACCGGCTAAATGTTCGCCTCCTCCTTTTTTACGATTGCGGAAAAGCAAAAAGCCTAACGCCGTGCCCGCGAGACACTGCGCGACGGAATACGCGAAAAACACCGCGTAGTCCGCGCTCGCCGCGATCGAAGCGAACGTCTGTTGTCACGTGTAAACACGAATAAATACGCTCGAGGGGTCAGCGTGCGAACTCTTTTGTCCTCCCGATAAAAACGACACACGAAAAAAAAAGGATCACACAGAGACGCGAGAACGACGACGACGAAGAAGAAGAAGAACGACCAACGCAAAGCGAGCGGCGCGTTCCTCCCGAGCGCGCGCCAGGGGATAAGGTTTCCGTGTGCCCAAATTCATCGCGTACCTGTATCAACAAACTCGGCAACAAAATACCGAACACGACCGCCAAAAGCGATTCGCCGTTTTCTCTCGTGACGACGCGGGTAACTCTCAGAGCGCATCCGGTTAAAATCGTCGCCGTCGCGAGGGTGAGTTTGAGCGAGACGTCCGGGTTTAGTGACATGGCTGGTACTCCTTGCGCAGTAGGAAAAAAGGTGCGCGTTTCCCCAAAGGAGGAGAAAACGCAAATCTTGTATTTAGGGTTTAGGGTTGACACCCTAAACATAAACCCTAAACATCTTTCGCAAATCCATCCAAAACGCCTCTCTCTCTCTTTCTCTTTCTCAGAAGCCGCGCGCGCGAGAGAGAGAGGAACGAAGGAACGCGACGACCGCGACGACGCACGAACGGACGATACACGAAGATGTTTTGGTTCAAAGAAGAAGAAGGAGAAGAAGAAGAACAAGAAGTTTTATTGTTGGGAAGAAGAAAAGAAAAGGTTTCCGACGATTTGAGCACCACCACCAGCGACAAAAGAATACATATAAAAGGGATGACGACGACGATGCTCGGCGCCGTCGCCGCATTGTGCGTCTTCGTTGTTATCAGTGGTGGCGTTCTTCGAGGAGGTGGATTTGAGAATCGCGCTGCTGGGTTAACCGCGACGGTGGGAAGTGGAAGAGAAGAAAGCGAAATGGAAAGGAGCGATGACGACGCGCGGCCTTTTGCTGCTCCGCAGCGGCGCGAGTCGATGTCCTCCACTGGCACCGCCACGACCACCTCCCTTGGCGTCAACGACGGAGCGTCGTCGTCGTCGTCGTCGTCGTCGTCGTTCGCGAGTTTGGGAAATGGTTCGAAAGAAGAAGAGCGGTCGGTGTTCGTCGCCGTTCGGGACTTGTTCAAGTACGAATCGAGGATTCTGGTCAACTCCACCGCCTCTTCCTCCTCCTCGGTCGACGCTTCGGCGACGGCGGCGAAGAGAAACTACGAGCTCGACGACGGCGCGTTGTTCGGCGCCAGTCGCCAGTGGGGGTCGATACGAGCGAAGTTAAATTTAGCAGTCAACGAAACCAGCAGCTCGAGAGAAAACGGACGGAAGTTGTTCTTGTTCGTTCGACACGGCGAAGCGACGCATAACGCGTGGGGCGAACGACGGACGGGCGAAGCACCGTTGCCGAACGAACAGGTGCCGTGTACGGACGAAGTGACGGGGAAGTCGTTGCTCGATCCGAGTTTGACGCAAGTGGGTTTGCACGAGGCCACGGAGAGTGGTAAGGCGTTGGGGACGTACTTAGAGAAGGCTTTCAAGGAGAGCGAAGAGGAGGAAGCAAAAAAAATTGCGTTTTTCACCTCGCCGCAGGCGCGGGCGATCGAAACCTCCCGAGTAGCGGTGTTGCACACGTCTAGCGTAAAGAAGTACCAAAGTGCGAGTGAAAAATCCATCAGAGTGTCCGATTTGCTTCGGAACAAGATCGATTTGACCGTGCCCTTTGAAGTTCGTCGACCGTATAGCTTTGAAGATGACGTGACGGGAGATCCGATTCGTTACGGCGGTTTGTCTCGAGCGTTGGCAAAGAGAGAGGAGAAGTATTTAGAAGGGTGTGAATTTACAAAGACGCTGGAAGATATCACGTCAATACACGAAAACGACGACTATGAGATTGTCAGAGAAGACGTCACGCGAGAAACAAAATGTAGACTGGGAGAAGCGACGAGCGATTCCGTCTTTACATGCGCAGACGAACTCGGTTTACTTGTCAACAGCGACGGCGAGTTAAGATATGAATCGAACGAATTGACCATACAATCCGTACGCGATCGAATGCGCGTCTGGTTTGCGAACGTGTTCGAGGAGGAGCGCGACGCGAAAGTTATCGTCGCGTTTGTTCACAGCGACGTCATCGAAGGCGCGCTGAAGGAATTATTCGGAGAGGATATGAAATCGGAGTACAACGCGTTGAACGGTGATGTGGTGCCCGTTTTAGTCAAAGACGTTCGTCCGAAGGAGTATTTAAACTTCTGGAACGAAACGGATTATTAGAATAGAAAAATAGCAAGAGTTTTAAAATAGATGTAGTTTATCGTGGACTTCGTGCGTTTAAAAAAAATGCACTACAAACAATCTCAATCCTTCTTCGCTTGATCGACCAACCTTTTCAACTCTTCCATGACTTGCTTTTCCTTCGCCGCTTTCTCCTCGTAGTTTATCATCGCCAAAGCCGCTTGCTCTTCTGCGGAGTACACTTGATTCTCTTTTCTCAATCGCACGGCGTTCATGCGCGCGTGTCGACTGCCACTCATGACGTACCCCATCTTCTCGAAGTTTTCAATTTGTTCGCTCGAATACCCGACTTCGCCTCGTCGCGGGATTCTTTGCCCGGATTGTACGAACTGCGCCATGGCCGAGCCTTCGCCCGGTAAGAGTTGACCGCCGTATCCTGGTTTGCGTATTCCCGCAGCAACGTCGAGAGTAGTTTCGTTTTCCGGAGGCGGTGCCGCTGGGCCGAAGTCGACCGCAACTTGAGTTCCTCCTCCTCCTCCTTCCGCACCATTTCGTAATAAACTCTCTTCTCTCTTCTTCCGTTCTTCTGATGCTGCGACGGCGACGAGTTTCTCTTTTCTCTCTCTCTCTTCTCGCTCTAAAAATCGCAAGAACCGCTCGGGTTGTTCCTTCTCGTCGTCATTACCTTTCCCACTCACGCCATCAAAGTCTGGTATCAACTCGCCCTCGTCGATATCGTCGTCTTCGCTACTACTACTGTCGCTATCACTGCTACTGTCGCTATCGCTACTTCCTCCTTTGCGCTTGCGCCGCGAGGAAGATTTTCGACTCTTCTTCTTCTTACTTTTCTTCTTATCTTTGCTCGAACGCTTTTTCTTCTTCGCCTTCTTTCTCCGCTTTTTGTCGTCGTCCTCTTCGTCGTCGTCTTCTTGCGCTCTCGGCAGAGTTGGTCCGGCCATTTTCTTCGCGCCTTTCGCCTTCGGATTCAAAATATTCTCGATCCTCTCGTCCTCGTCCGTCTCCGACCATAGCACCGGACTCCCCATGTTCGCTACCGATTCGTACAGCTTTCGATGATACTCGGGATCTTCAATAGTCCATAATTTATACCGTTTCAAACGTCTGTAATCCAAGTGATCGATCGCTTGCTCGTACAACTCTTGGTCCGAATACGTTCCGTCCGCGCGTTCCGGGTTGCGAAAGTGCGAAGATTTTTGTTGCTCCTTGGCGTGGAAGACGGACTTTCTCGCTCTTTTCTGTTGTTGTTGTTGTTGCTGCTCGTGGCCACCAAATCGCGGCGGATTATTGCGATCGTTATCGCGATGATTAAAATCATCTCTCTCCCTTTTCGACGAAGGGAATGAACCCGTCAGGCCTCGTTCGCGCGATGCGCGCGCGTTTCGCGCGTAAGAAGAAGAAGAAGGTTCGTTCCCTTTCGCCTCGTTTCTTCCGTCAAATCGATTGGACGAATGCTTTTGCGCGTCCAGTGCTGGCGGCGAACGAGATCGAGACGCGCGACGGGTGCTGCCTCGAGTTTCTCTCATGCGTGGTATTCCGATTCTTCTTCTTCTCTCGATGCGATGGTTTGAAAACGTAAACGCAGGCGCGGTCGTGTTTGTTTGAATTGCGTTCAGTTTTATGAGGTTTCCCTCTTCTATACGTACACCGCGGGTTTCGAAAACGCGTCGCGGAAAGTTGCGTCTACGTGTCAATGGTATAATGATACAGATTTACAGGTGCACACTATTACTACTGCTGCGTTGTTGTTATTCTTATTATCCCGTCGTTGTTATGTTTTCTTCTTGTTTCACGCGTCGCTTCGCCCGTTCTTCCTTGCACGCCTCTTTGTGCACTTCAATCATTCGAACGAGAATATCGCCCATCTTTGGTCGCCGTTCCGGAAGCTTGAACCAACAGTCGCGCAAGATGGACTGTAACGGAGGACTGAATTCGCCGTCGTTCATTTTCAAGTGTTGCTCACACGCCGCGTATTCGGTATCGGGATTGTCCAAAGCCGAACTCATGCGATAAACTATTTGATATTCAGTCAAACCGTCCCAGGGAATGTTCCTACTGACGATTTCCCAAATGGTGACGCCGTACGAAAAGACATCGGATGACTCTGTAAATTGGTTTCCGACGATAACTTCTGGTGCGGCGTAGGATACCGTACCGGTGACGCCGGTTTGCCTCGTCGCTTTGCTGTGTTGCTTGACTTTGGATAAACCGAAATCAGTGACTTTTACGGCGCCGTCGCGATTCACGAGAACGTTGTTGCAATTCAAATCGCAATGGATAATCGGGTTTGGCTTATGAGTGTGCAGGTACGCCATTGCTTTTGCAATTGAGATGGACCAGCGAATACGCGTAGATAAGGTCAGGACCGCTTCTGTGCGATGCAACACGTCGTGTAAAGAACCTCTGTCCATGTACTCGAGAATGATGGCGGTGTTTGGCGAGACAGTGCACGCGCCAAGCCATAAGACAATTGATGGATGTCGCAAGGTTGACAAGACTGAAACCTCGCGCTTGAATTCGTCCAATCCCTTACCGACGGGAGATTCAAACAGTCGTTTTACCGCGACGAGTGACCCGTTGTATCGACCTAAAAACACTTCACCAAAGCCACCTCTACCGATTCGGTTCGAAGAAGACGCCTCGCCGGTTGAAAATTCAATGTCGTCGTATCGAATCTCGCACTCTTCGGCGAGCTCCATCACCGAAGACACGTGTCGTAAATGGTGCACATTCGATGGAGACGCGCTTCTGGAGGACGTTTCCATCTCTAAAGAAGTCCCACTCCCAATGAACGATTGCGCCTTGGCGTTCAACTGCGGTGGCGGAGTAGTAGACGCCCCTTCACTTCCCATCAAACTATTCGCCGCCGCGTGATTCTCGAGATCTTCCTCTTCTTCTTCTTCTTTCAAAAGTAAATGCAAAGCGATCAAGTTCTTTTGCAACTGTTGCACGTCCAACGTCTTCGGATCGTCAAACAATCCCAACTCCTTCGACCATCCTTTGACTGTTTCTAAGCTTTCTTTAATTCTACTTTTTCTATTTGTCTTTGTCGTTGACGACCTGTTGGTAACTTCTGGTATATCCATTTCTGCTTTAATCGCCGAGACGCAATACACGCTGATCTGTGCGGCGATTGTATCACGCTTTGATCCAACGTCCACGTTGAATCGTTCTATGACTTCATCTACAACGTGAGAAAGCCATCCGCTCAGTACGGCTAATCTCCGCATAGGTAGGACAAACTGTAACCAAGAAACGTCCGCTTCCAACAAATCTACCGGAGTGTTGAACGAACTATTATTCGCCGTTGTACCGTCTTGACTGCCGTTCAACTTATCTCGCGTTTCCTTCTCGAGCGATCTAGTTTTTTCCTCGAACGGAACGCGCGAAGCTTTCAAAGCGTCGATGTTTCGAAACAATCTCAATCGTTCCACGTGAGAGGTCACCCGTAAATCTTTCAAAACGTCTTGATCGGTAAGCCTCAACAACACGTACCCATCCACGGAGGAGTTGGTAAATCTCGAGGCTAAAAAACCAAGCTGGTTAGATTCTAACCAAGTCGCGACATCCTTAACCGTCCACGCGTTTGGATCCGCTGGCGTTTGCTTGTTCAAGTTCTTTCTACTGCTATCTCCCTTTCGGTAATCGCTATATTCTTCGTCGTTATCGTTTTCATCGTCATCGTTGTCGTTATTGCTCTCTAAATCTAAATTTCGGAACATGTTGCTCGTCGCGGTGTTGTTCGGGTACGTGAACCTTCTCCTGGTGCCGAACCCGTCTTTCTTTTTACTCGGGCTAGAACTACTCAACATCCCCGCCGCGCGATTTTGCGGGTTGCGTCTTGCTTCCCCCAAATCCTCCTCCTCGCCGCTGCTTTCCGTCCCTTTCACCGCTAAAATCTTCCTCATCAAATCGGGCTTAAATTCAACTCTCTCGATTGTCACCTTCGTCTCGTTCTCATCGCACTCGAAAAACTCGAGCGACCTCGTAAATTTCACCGGCGGTCGGCGTAAACTCGAGCGGAACGTGATTTTGATCAAAACGTCAACCCCTGACAACGCCGTTGAGAACGAAGCCGAGAACGGCGAGCTCGCGATTTCTATTGTCCCTAAATCCTCATTGCCAAACGTAAAATCGACGCGTTTAATGACTTTGTTCCCCAAATGTCGCGCTTCCAGAGGCTCCTCGAGAGAGACGAACATCTCGCCCCGGTTTTTCGCCGACGACTTCTCCGCGACTTTAAACCCGATTCTAAAATCTATCAAACCATTGTTCGCGTTGTTCTCGTGCATCAATCCGAACGAGGCAGAATCGTACACCGGCGGCCTCTTTTCCACCGTCGAGACTTTATTACTCGCCGCGCTACCACCAAAACCACCACCACCGCCACCACCGTCAGTCGTCGCGCCGTTGTTGTTATTGTTCTTATTATTATTGTTAGACATCGTCCTCTTCTTCTCGACGTCGGGGTCTTCCGACAATAAAATCCCGCTCGAATGTTTCGGCATCGGCGTTTGTTTGAAGAACTCTTGCAGAGACATTTTCGTCCTCCCGCCGGAAGAGGAGTCCTTCTTCTTCTTCCCCATGACCGATGACACGCGAATGAAGAGAGAGAGAGAGAGAGCGTGTGTCGTTCAACGCTTAATACGATAAATGAGAATTGCTTTTGTTTCGCGCGCGCGTGTCTCGTGTCTCGCGCGCCACCACCGCCGTTTTTGTTTTTACTCTCTCTCTCTCTCTTTCTCTTTGCCCGTGCGCGCGAGTGCGTGTGAGTGCGCGTGTAAGTGTGTGTTTAAGTGTGTAAGTGTATCTGGAGTTGTCGTTCTTTTCGCGCCGGCACGTTTTTTAATGAAGAGAATTGGAACACGAAGAAGTTTCCCCACAGAAAGAAGTTCAAAAAGCTTTGCGCGAGAAGATATATATATATATACATACACACACGCACGCACGCGCGCGCGCACGTCCGAAAAGGGTCCGGGTTCGTTCTGCACTTCTTCGTCTTTTTGTTCTGGGCGCTTGCGCGTGGGAGAGAGAGAGAGAGAGAGAGAGAAGGAAGTACATTTGGGGGATTTCTCTTATTCGAGTGTAATACGTATTAAACACAAATAAGAGAGAAGCGTCGCGGGGCGATGGTGAATCCGGTGGATAAACTCCGAAAGGAGCAACAAAAGAAGCTCTTGCTGAAGCAGAAGAAAGCGCGTCAAGAGCGGAACAAGACAAAGTTTCAAAAGCAGAGCAGAGATGATGTGGAATCGGAATTGGAGAAGTTGAGGAGGAAGCCAAAGTCGATGGTCAATCCGAAAGACGAGCAAAAGATGAAGAGCTTAGAGAAGATGTTGGAGGAAAAGCGAGAGGAGTGGGATAAGAATGTGAGCGCGGTTGGACCTAACGCGAAAGGGCCGAAAGATGTCGGGGTAGGAGTGAACTACGATGATTTCGTCGGCGACCGCGCGCGGGACGTAAAGGATAGCGTGTATTATCATCCGACGCTCAATCCGCTCGGGAAACCGCCGCCAGGAAAGCCGCAAAAGTACGTGCAGAGGAAAAGCGCAGCGAAAGTGAACGTGGGGATGGCATTGCCAGCACCGGAGAAGAAGAAGAAGAGGAAGAGAGAAGGAGATGAGGAGGAGGGGAGTAGCGATAGTAGTAGCAGCGATAGCAGTAGCGAGGAAGAGGAAGGTGGAAACATTTTCACCAAAAACAACAACGAGAGCGTAAAGAGGGAAAAAGTGCCAGGCCCGCCGAAAGGTCCCCCACCGCCGTTGTCGAGAGAAGAAGAAGATGATGATGATGAAGACGGGGAGAAATACGCGGGCGTCGTGATTCCGGCTCCAATATGGCCGCCGCCGGGATGGACGCCACCTGCGCCGAGCGGATCGCCGCCGACGTCGGACGACGAAGGAGAGGGTGAAGAGATAGAAGAAGAGATAGTTATAGACGGCATAGTTGTTCCGCCACCACCTCCGGACGATACCGACGAAGAGGACGAGGAAGAAAAAGAAGAAAA
>Ga0181561_10001823_pt1 | contig 18932 bp, 9 predicted proteins | sample 011ome_19_FD_133760 | JGI IMG/M metagenome (GOLD analysis project Ga0181561, IMG submission 133760) | Coastal salt marsh microbial communities from the Groves Creek Marsh, Skidaway Island, Georgia - 011510BT metaG (megahit assembly) | ecosystem: Environmental > Aquatic > Marine > Intertidal zone...
CGCTCGGCGGCGACGCCGTCGCCGCCGCCGCGTCGGACGCCGTGGCGTCCGACGCGCCCGAGCTCATCGCGCTGACGAAGGAGCTCACCAAGAACCTCGATGAAGTAACGCACAGCGTCGAGCCCGTGATCGCCGCCGCGCGCGCGGGCGAGCTCGCCACCGCGGAGGGCATCTCGTACCTCGACGCGAAGCACTTGCTGATGCTCTCGTACTGCGTCAACATCGTGTTTTACCTCCTCCTGAAAAGCGAGGGGCGCTCGGTGCGCGACCACCCCGTGGTGCTTCGGCTGGTGGAGATCCGCGCGTACCTGGAGAAGCTGCGGCCGATCGACCGCAAGCTCCGGTACCAGATCGACAAGCTGCTCAAGACGAGCGCCGCCTCCGAGCTCGCGGGCGGCGAGGACGACGGCGAGGACGAGGACGACCCGCTGCGGTTCAAGCCCAACCCCGACGCGCTCGTCGGCGGGGCGGACGCGGAGGATGCCGAGGCGCTCGCGGGCGGCGCGTACCGCCCGCCCAAGATGGTCCCCACCGCGATGGACGACTTCGAGGAGGGCGGGAAGTCCGCGAAGCAGAAGCGCAAGGAGAAAGAGGCGCGGCGACGCGCTTCGAGGTCGGCGCTCATCAAGGTGCGAAGGTTTTCGCGTCATTCGCGACGTTTACGCGACGCGTTTTTTTTTCGTTTTTTTTGGACGCGTTTGGCTCGGTTTTCCCGCGCGAACACGACGCGTGCCACTCAACTTCCTCGTTCTTCGGCGCGCTTTCGTCGGCGACGCCGTTCCATGGAGATCGAAGGCGACCATTTTTCGTGGCACAGAGCGCACGTACCAAATCTTGGGCAGGGTACCGCCCTCCACGCCGTGGGCGACTATCCAATCAAGAGCTGGACAGTCTTTCTTTTCTTTTCTTTTCTTTTCCCATCAGCTCGGCGCGCTCGACGTTTCGACGTTCCTTCCCGCGACGCGCGCTCACCGTACCGCACCACCTCACACCTTTTCCGCTACACCGTACACCCTTAAACCCTCACACCCCCGTTTAGGAACTCGCGCAAGAGCTCGGCGAGGCTCCCGAGGAGCTCGGCGGCGACGCCGGCGACACGTCGAGCGCGTTCGCGAAGCGCGAGTTCGCGCGCATGGAGGCGCGCGCGAAAATCGAGGAGGACCTGTTCACGCGCGTCCCGCTTTCGAAAACCGAGCGGCGGCGGGCCAAGGCGACGACGCGCTCGATGAACTCGCTCCAAAACGTGGGCGACTTCGGGGACGACGTGGCGGACCTGGTGGAGGTGGCGGAGGAGCTGGAGGGCCAGAGGGGCAAGAGGCAGAGGCTGGTGGACTCGGTGACGCTCGCGTCGGGGTCGGAGGCGCGCAAAAACCAAAAGCCCGTCTCCGGCGAGCAAGACGTCCCGCTCAGGGACTCGCTCGGGGTACGCGTCCCGCTCTTTTTCCTTTTTCCTTCTCTCCGTTTCCGCGCGCGTTTCGCGGCGGCGTTTCTTATTTCTTTTCGCTTTTCGCTTTTCGCATCGTTCGAAGCGTCGATGACAGTCCCCCGTGGTCACTCGGCGTCAAAAACGATGCCATACGGACACACTCGCTCGCCGAAGTTCGGAGGGCGAGGCGAGTCGCCGCCGCCGGCGCCGACACGCGCCGACGCGCGGAGACGCCGCCGAACATCGCGCTCTCGTTCGCGCGCGATTTCTCAATCGCGTCTCGAATTCTCAATCGCGTCTCTGACCCTTCGCGAACCTCGCCTTCTTCGTCGCCTCGTATTCGCTCTCGTCATCGCAGGACCGCCGCAACAAGTACGAGCGCGGCGTGAACAAGAAGCTCGCCGCGCGCGCCGCGGAGGAGAACGGCATGTACGACGACGAGGCGGGCCCGGCGAAAACAAAGCCGTTTGTGGAGGAGGACGAGGCGTACGTCGCCGCCGCCGCCGCGCGCGACGAGCGTCGCGCGGCGAAGGAGGAGAAATACCGCCGCCGCGCCGGCATCGTCGCGGCGATGGAGGAGGAGATGGACGTGGACGAGAAGCGTGACGTCGGTGGGAAGATCATGGCCAACCGCGGGCTCACGCCGCATCGGAACAAGGACCACAAGAACCCGCGCAAGCGTCTGCGCGGCAAATTCGAGAAAGCCGTCGTGCGCCGGAAGGGCCAGGTTCGGTCGATGCGCGAGGACCAAGGCGGGTACGGGGGCGAGGCGAGCGGGATCAAGACGAGCGTCACCAAGTCGCGCAAGTTCGGCGCGTGATGGCGTGATGGTAGGGTCGTTAACGTGGGAGCGTATTCGTCACGTTGTGTCGTTGTCTCGTAGGGAAGCGTTCGTCGTACGAATCATCGATGATCATCAGATTGACACGAACCGGCCTACGTATACCGGCGCTTGTTTTTTCGTCGCGACGTTCGTCGACTCTCGTCCCTCGTCACGCGACAATCTTGGACGATTTCGCGGTGAGCGAGTCCACGACGCGGTCCATGTTGGCGATGGTGTCCAGCGTGGCCTTGTACACGGCGTTTTGCTCCTTGTCGTCGTACACGATGAGGCACCCCGCGCCCTGGTCCAGGATGCCCTCGAACGTGCCGTCCAGGATCATCTGCGACAGCTTCGTCTCCACCTCGGCGAGCGGCAGGTCGATGAGCGACGCGACGTGCGCGATTTCGACGCGCGAAAACGGCTCGATCACGCGGAGCAGGTTCTGCTCCATGAGCGAGTCGCGCAAAGAGTCGAGGTGCGCGGCGATGATGGGGTCGTCCGACAGCTCCTGCTCGTGCGACGCGAGCACCGTCTGCAGGTCCTTCAGCGACCGCGCGCTGTACGCGCTCGCCACCGCCTTCATGGCGTCCAGCTCGGCCCCTTGGTGCTTGATCCCGCCCTTGGCGGCGGCGAGGGCGGCGACATCCTCCGCCTGGCCGCTCATCACCTTGCACATGAGCATGTACTTGAGCGCGCGCTTCGCCCTGCGCTCCTCCTCCAGGTTGTTGAGCTGCTCGAACGCCTCGAAGAAGTACGAGTACGCGGTTTTGTAGTCCTTCTCCTCGGCGTGCAGGATGCCGCTCTGCGCGTCGATGACGCACTGCGCCGACGGCGGGACGTAGATGGCGTTTCCGTTCGTGCGCGCCGCCGTGAGCGCGGCTTTCGCCTTGGGCATGTTCCGCAGCGCGTAGTGGATCTTGCTTTCGAGGAGGTGGATGTCCACCAGTAGGAGCTTGTCATCTAACTTCTTCACCTCGAACGCCAGCGCGCCGATCAGCTTCAGCGCCTCCGGGAACCGCTTCGCGTCGAGGAGAAGCGACGCCAAACGAAGCTCGACCCGGTGCCGGAGAAACGCGCGCTTCTCTTCTTTCGCCCACTTTACCTGCTCCTCGCACACCTCAATCTGCAGCGCGTCGCAGTTCGGAACGGTCGCGAGCGCGTCGATGATCCCGCGCACGATCTTCGCGGTCTTGGCCTTGGGCACCACCTTGAACAGAGGGCGGAGCTCGGGGAGAAGGAGACGCAGCGCCGGAGCGTCGTTCTCCCTCGCCAGGAGCTTCGCCAAGCGGTCCACCGCGCCCTCCTTCGCCTTGACGCTCTCGGCGTCCGTGCCGCCCGCGCCGAAGATCACCGAGCGGTACAGCTCACGCGCCCTCGCGGGGTCGGAGGCCTCGGCGTCCGCAGCGGACGCGCACGTCGCGGCGAGCTCGGAGGCGCCCATGATGCCGGGAACGATCGTCGTTCGATCGAACGACGTCTCGATCGGAGGATCTCGCCGTTTGAAGTTTTCAGATCTCAGCGCCTATCGCACGCGCGAGCCGGGGTCGCCGAAAAGGTCGAGTCGCGCGGGGACGCTCGTCCGTCCGAGATGTCGCGCTCGCGAGGTGCGGGGCGAGGCGCGTTGTGGCGGCCGGGTCCGGCAGGGCGACGAGTGTTGTAGCCGGGCGGTGACGATGACGTGACGAGACCTTCTGCTTCTTCTCGCGTTCTCGTCAAACCTTTTTCACACGCATCGTCGATCTCGCAAGTGCAAGAGTTTCGAGTCGAGAAAAAGGGGAACCGAACGTCTCAGTCGTGTTTTCCAAAACGGTCGACTCGTCGGAAGGGACATCCACGCGCACGCGCACCGCACGCGCTCGAACATGGCCGAGGAAGAACCCCCCGCCGAGGCTCCCGCCGAGGTGCGTTCGCGCCGACTCTTCCCTTCACGCGCCCGATAGCGCGCATCATCCCGGTCGTTTGCTTTCCGACGACGATGCCTTCGTCTCGCGCTGACGCCGACCCATCCGACACGCAGGAGCCCGCCGCTGAGGAGCCCGCGCCCGCCGAGGAGCCCGCCGCTGAGGAGCCCGCGCCCGCCGAGGAGCCGGCCGCGGAGGAGCCCGCGCCCGCGGAGGAGCCGGCCGCGGAGGAGCCCGCCCCGGCCGAGGAGCCCGCGGCCGAGGAGCCCGCCCCCGCGGAAGAGCCCGCGGCCGCTGACGAGCCCGCTCCCGCGGAAGAGCCCGCTCCCGCTGAAACGACGCCCGCTCCCGCGGACGCGCCCGCCGCGGAGCCCGCCGCGGAGCCCGCCGCGGAGCCCGCGGCCGCGGCGGCGAAGCCCAAGGGCGTGCCCGTGCGCCAGTACCTCGACGAGACCGTCGTTCCCGTCCTGCGCAAGGGCCTGCGCGAGCTCGTCAAGCAGCGCCCGGAAGATCCATTCGAGTTCCTCGGGGAGTACATCAAGTCCAACAAGCCCAAGTAGACGAGAGCATCAGGTAGTCGGGAGCGGCGAAGACGACGAACGTGACGAACGTCGATGACACACACACATCGAGGATGACGGATGAGAAAAAAACACTCCACTCGTGTGTTCTTTACTACTGCTCCGTCAGCCCGACGCGTTCGTTCGTGTTCGCGTCGATCACCTGCCGGTCGCGCGCGCCGCGCGCGTCTCTCGCGAGCTGCGCGAAGTGCGTTCGGTCCGAAGCTTCAAACGGCGGGTACCGCGCCGGCCGCGACGCCGAGACGACTTTTTTTTCAGTGAAATCTTTTTGCGCCTCCGCGAGCGCGCGCGCGTCCACGCGCGCGTCGTAGTCCGGCGCGTGGAAGAACACCAGGGACAGGCGGTCGCGTCGCGCGTCCTCGGCGTCGCGCACCACCACCCTGTGCCGGGTGCTTCGCCATAGGTCGTTGGTCCAGAACTGCGTCGCGTCGCCGAGGTTGACGAGCAGTTTCGTTTTCGTTTTCGTTTCGTTTCGTTTCGGCGCTTCCATCGCGCCGGCGGCGTTTTCGGGCGCGGGATCGATCCACGCGTTCGCTCCGTTCGCCCAATCCGGCAGCACCTGCAGCCCTCTCGGGCCGTCCTCGAACAGAAGCACCGTGACGTCCGTGGGGTCCGTGTGCGGCCTGACGCGCTCGAGCGGGAACCCCGCGTCGCTCGGGTCCGCGACGGGCGGGTAGCGCAGCGCGACGAGGTTGGAGACGTGCTTTTTCGAGCTCTTCGCGAAAAACGTCTCGGGCGCGCCCAGCGCCTCCGCGAACGCCCTGTGCGTCGTGTCCACGAAACCCGCGACGGCTCGGTAATACGATTCGTACGCGTCTCGAAACCCGCTCGGCGCGCTCGGCCACCGGTTCGGCTCGCCGAAATACAGCGCCGCGCGCGCGTCGGCGCCCGCGTAGTACGCGTCGTTTTCGTCCACGTCCACGGGACCGCACGAGAACTTCTCGTGCATCGAGCTCGGGCGCACGGCGTTGTCGCACCCGCCGACGGGTATGTACCCCTTCTTCAGGTCGGCGACGCGCATCTTCGCCTCGAGGGGCTGCTCGAAGAACCCGCGCGCGTGGCGCAGCGCGTCGGAAAGCACGCGCTCTTCGATGCCGTGGTTGGACGCGAAGAAAAATCCCACGCGCTCGCACGCGTCCGCCACCTGTCGCACGACGCGCGCGTGCGCCTCGGGGTCGCGCCCCTCGAACGCGCCGAAGTCGATCGTCGGCACGGAGACAGACATCGGAACGACGACGCGAGGGCGCACGGGGGCGGGACCGACGCCTCGCGCCGGGCCACGCCGCGCGCGCGGTGGAGTGATGCGCGCGTCGCGTGGCGTCGAGGCTTCGTGCGCGGCATCACAACGACGCGAAGAAGTGAAGATGGTGGACTGGGTGAGAGTGCCAGAAAAATAGTTGTGCTGATCGAAAATGGACGCGCGTCGCGTCGCGCCGTACGCGTCCGACGCTCCCCGGTTCGGCTCCGACGCTCCCCGGTTCGGCCTCGCGAGACACGTATGCATCCTACGCACGTTTCGTCTATCGTCTGTCCGTCTTGCCGATCCCCCGCTTCCCGCTGAACAGGTGCTTGGGCATCTTGGTGATGATCGTGCGGTCCGCCTCGCCGATCTTCGCGCGCTTGTTCATCCGCCTCTGCGCCTTGTCCGCCATCTTCTGCGCGCGCATCCGCTCGTCGTCGTCGCGCAGGCCCGCGCCCTTGGAGCGGTCGGCGCGCTCCACGCGCCGCGCCACCGACACCGAGCGCGACTTGGAGCTGTGTTTCCGCGGCGTCTCCTCCCCCTCGCCCATCGCCTCGTCCGCGTCCGCGGCGCTCCGCGAGCGCTTCCGCAGGCGCCCCTCGCGAGCGACGCTCTTCTCCCGCGCGCGCGCGACGGCGCGCGAAGGGTCCACGCCCATCGCCTCGAGGCTCTCCTTCATGCGCCGCGTCGTCGCGCGCTTCGCGGGGTCCGCGTGGCTGGCGCTCACCGTGCGGGGCAGCGTGGGCGCGTTGTTCCCCGCGCTCTTCTTGCGCCGGTGCGTCTCAACGAGCTCCTTGCGACGGCCGCGCACTTCCGCCAGCAGCGCCTTCTCCTCGTCGTCCATGTCGGGCTCCGCCTCCATGTCCGCCTCCGCCTTGTCCGCCGCCCACGCATCTTCGAGCGCATCCTCCTCGCGCTCGAGCTCGGCCAGGCGCTCGTCGATCTCGGGGTCGATGAAGTCGGCGACGTTCTTGCCGTTGAAGATCTCGGGCATGATGTCGTACTTCCAGCTGTCGTCGTCCAGCTGGTAGTCCTTGCGCAGGTCCGCGGAGTACACCCCCGCGCCGCCGTTCGCGTCTTGCATCTCTTTCTCGGTGACAATCTTGAGCGACCCGTCCGCTTTCTTCATGCGGTTGAGCGCGACGGAGTGCGGAATCACCGCCGGGCGGGACACGGCGTCCCTCGGCTTGGGCTGCGCGACGTGCAGGCGGTTCAGGACCTCGCCCGCTCTTCGCGACGCGAGCTTCTGCTCGACGCGCGCGGCGAGGAGCTTATCGCAGCACACCTGCTTCACGAGCGAAACGCCCTCCTCGTTGAGCGTGGACATGGTGGGCAAGTCGTCCTCGTCGTCGCCCTCCATTCTCAGCGACGCCGGGCCGCGCGCGGCGTCGCGCATCCCGTCAATCAGCGCCGCATCCGCCGGCTTCAAATCTTCGAGCTTGCGCACGTCCGTCTTGTTGATCGCCACGACGAGCGGCTTGTTCGCGAACAGCGGCTTGATGCTGTGGAACAAGTCGCTCTGTTGCTTGATGGTGTACCCGCACTGCTCGCTGGCGTCGACGATGTACAGCACGACGGCGCGTAGGTGCGCCATCGCCGTGATGCTCTGCATCTCGATGGTGTTGCGCTCCTCGAGCGGGCGGTCCAGGATCCCGGGAGTGTCCAGCACCTGCCAGCGCAGGTACTTGTAGTCCGTGTGCCCCACGTAGATGCTCTTGGTAGTGAACGCGTACGGCTGCACCTCCACGTCCGCGCGCGTGACTTTGTTCATGAACGACGACTTGCCGACGTTGGGGTAGCCGCACACCAGGATGGTGCGCGTGTTGGGGTCTATGCTCGGCAGACGGGACATGTGCTGCCTGACTTGCTCCAGGTACGCCAGCGACGCCGCGTGCTTCTTCATGATCGTGCACATGCGCCCGAGCGCCGCGCGTTTCAGCTGTTTGCAGCGGTACAGAGAGTCGCCGTACTTCAGCAGCTTGACGTAGTCCTTCGCGATCTTGTCGATGATGTTGCGCGCGGTGTTGAGTTGCCCGAGCGCCAGCTTGTAGTGGTCCTTGTCGTATAACACGTTGAGCAGGTCGGAGTAGAACGGGTGGATGTCGTCCACGCGCGGGAAGTCGTCCAAGATGCGGCTCAGCTTCTCGTTCCAGCTCGTCTGCGTGAACTTCACCTTGCGCATGTAGAACTGGCGGATGCGCGTGATGGCGTACCCGCGATGCACCACCGTCGGCGTCTGGCGCTGCGTCCGGGAAAGCACCACATCGATGAAATCCTTCGCCGTCGGGACCTGCGTTAGGGGGAGGTCGTGGAGGTCGGGCGAAGACGGAAGAGGTCAGTCGAGTTCCGCGGAAGAAACGGGGGGGGACGACGCGCGACGGAGGTAGGTGCGCTGGACCGTCGCCCGACGCCGCGGCCGCGCGTTTCGGAGACGCCCGGAAGAGGCGTCTCGAAAAGAGCCTCCGCGGCGGCGGCGGCGTCGGCATTTCCCGAGACGGGCGGTGGAGTCGCGTGGCGGGTCAACGCACCGAGGTGATCTTCTTGAAGTTGTACTGCATGCTCGCCATGGCTGCTTCCGTCGTCCGCGCGCACCTCTCGAGGGATGGGCGGGCGCGTGCCTCGCAGTGCCCCGCGCGGGGCGCCGTCTTTCGCTCTCCTCCACGCCGTTTTTTCGCTGGCAGCGAGAGGCGGCGGACGACGGCCTATACGATTGTATGGACGCGCAGTCATCGAAACGTGCGCAGTTTGTGACATATTCCTACATAAGATCTAGTCTTAAAATATGGGAAATGTGGCAAAATAATAAACTCACCCGAACATGCCGGTGACGGCGACGACGACGACCGAGCTCACCAGCAGACACAGCGACCCTTCGTTCCACCGTTTCGCGGCTCTCGGCGCCCCGTCGAACTCCTTCAAAACGACGGACCACGTCTGCGCGGTGAACACCGTCGCGCTCATCACCAGCGGCCACGCGAACACCGCGCCCGTCGGCCCGAGTAAGACGGCGGCGACGCCGTACGTGTGGATGTGAAACGGCATGGCGAGCGCCATCAGCGCGCACATGAAGACGGCGTGAAGGGTAACGCGTCGGTCGTTCGTAGACACGAAAAACAGACGCCACGTGTCGTTCGCGCGCAACAAGTACCCCGAGTACGCCAAGTGTCCGAACGCGTTGCACGCGAAACACAGCAGCCACACCGGCATCGCCGCCGCCGCGTCGGAGACGCCTTTCCGCTTCGCCAGGTCCACCACCGCGCCACCGAGCACGAACGAGAACTGGAGCATGGAGGACAGCACGCCGCCGGCCAGGCACCACAGCATGCTGACCCAGAAGGAATCGGAAAACACGCGTCGGTCCCGCGATTCGCGTTTCGCGTCGCGTACGTCTCCGAGACGAGACTCAGGCTCAGGCTCATCAGACTCAGGCGTCGCCTTCGCGTCGTCGCGCGTCGTCGCGGGCTCGACCAGCTCGACGTCTACCTGCGGGTGGTCCACGGCTCGTCTCTCAAGAGCCTGGTCTCTCAAGAGCCCGGCTCTGCCTCCCGCGACGAACCCGGCGACGCCGAGCGCCACGCCGAGCGCCACCCCGGACGCTTGCGTCGCGGTGAGGTCGTCGGCGCCGAGGACGGCGGGCAGCGCCGTGCCGATGACGACGATGATGCCCATGACGATGCTCGTCCCGAGCGCGACCCCCAGGCGCTTGATGGCCTGCCCGAACCCCACGCCGCCCCAGCCCCACGCCAGCGAGGGCACGCAAATCGCCCACAGGTGCCTCGGCTCGGCGTCCGCGAACACCTCCGAGAGCACGGACGGCCCTATCACCGCGAGCACCACGACGGTGTTGAAGACGGGGATGAGCACGTTCGCCACGAACCATATGTTCTCCCACGCCCACACGGTTCCCGCGTACACCGACCGCGGCGCGTCCGGCTTCGTGGGGAGGTTCCAGCTCCCGTTCGCCAGGCCGCTGCACACGGCGGCGGCGACCCCCAGCGCGGCAGCCATCGCGGCGAGGAATGGATGGCATCACGAAAACGCGTCGTGTGGGCCACGACTCGCGAGTGCGTGAAAACGAGCGGCGGCGGCGGCGGTTGAACGCGAATGTCGCGAACAGGCGAATGCAAATTTCTTCAAGCAGCAGCGGCAAAAAAGACTTTTTTTGCGTCGTCGTCGTCGCGTACCTCTAACGTAACGAACTACGAAAGTAGTACCTTCAACAGCTCGTCTACAGATAATACGTGCTGTGCCTACTCGTCCTCCCCTCCTTCGTTCCCGTATGACGTACGTATCCCCGCGAGCCTCGCGATGGACCCGAGAAGCGCGTCCCTGCGCTTCGTCTCGCGCGCCGCGCGCCGCGACACGAGCGGCGCCGCGAAATCCGCCGCGTATCCGCGCGCGGCGCGCGCGGACGCCGCGCGCGCCGCGGCGTCCGCCTCCTCCGCGAGCCTACGCGACGCGATGCCGACCGCGTGCGCTTCGTCGCCAGTGAAGCTCGAAGCCGTTTCGTTCCGCGAACGAACGGTCCGCGACAGCCCGCCTGATGTTCGTTCGCCTCTTCTTCGTTCGCGCTTGCTTTTCGCGGAACTCGAAGTCGGTTCTTTTCCCGAAGACGCGCTTTTCTTCACCCTCTCCGGCTTCGCGCGCGCTCTCTCGCGCGCCTTCGCCAGGCCGCCCCCGGGCGTGAACGTCACCGTCCCGTATACCCCGTCGATGTCGTCCGCCGCGCCGAACCCCGCCATCTCCAGCTCAGCCTCCAGGCGCTCCGTCTCGGCGGCGGCGCGCGCCAGCTTGGTCTCGTCCACGTAGCCGGCGAGCCTCTTCCCGCTCCGCCGGAGCTTCGCGGATGCGCTGCGCTGCAGCCCGAGCTCGATGGCGGCGGCGCACTGCTTGCGCAGCGCCTGCGCGTAGTCGTGCTCCGGGAACGCGCTCGGGCATCGCAGCGAGAACCACAGGTACAGGTCGTACGCGGCGTGCGCCTGCTCCAGAACGGAAAGCTCGCCCTGCGTGACGGGCGCCCGGCGCAGCGCGGAGGGACGCTCAATCGCGCGCACCGAGACGCGCCCGCGTTTACAAAACGCCTCCGCGAACGTCACGAGGGCTTTGCTGCCGAAGCCCTCCAGGTCCTCCGCGGAGCACGGCGCGACCGCGAACATCCAGCGGTCCTCCAGCGTCAGCGGCAGGTGCTCGACCAGCCGCGCGGCGGCGATCATGTCGTCGCACGCGCGCGCGAAGTAGTGCTCGGGAACCACCGCGTCGCGCGTAAACGCCGCGAGCGCCTCCGGCACCGACGCGGAGGAACCGGTCGCTTCCAGGAACAGCGCGATCTGGTCCAGCGTGGGCGCGACCGAGGCTTTCGTGAGCGGCACTACCGGAGTGTCGATGGCAGCGCGCAACTCCTTCAGCGTATCACGGCGCATGGTGGTCGCGCCGCCCTCGCTGGCGCCCATCCCGAACCGACCGGCGCGGCCGGCGATCTGCCGCGCTTCGGGCGGCGCTAACGCGCGAAGCGCGGCGCCGTCGTACTTTCTCAAAGTGGTGAACACCACTCTTTTGATAGACAGGTTCAGCCCCATCCCGATAGCGTCGCTCGCGATCAACACGTCGTACCCAGAGTTGGCGCGGTCGTTAAAAAGCTCAGCCTGCCTGGCTCTCGCCTCCGGAGGCAAAGATCCGTAAATCACGCACGCGCGGCGTCCGGCGTCCGTCTCGACGTCGCGCTTCAGCTGGTGCACGGCTTTCCGGGAAAACGCCACCAGGCAATCCCCCGGACGCACGTCCGCCACGCGCCGCAGCGGCTCCCGAAGCACGTTCAGAGGCTGCAGGCGCTCGTACGTGTGGACGGTGAGGGGCTCCCCGAGCTCGCGCGCGATCTGCTCGATCAGAGGCACCATCGCGGGGTCGCCGCACAGGTGCAGCTCCGCCGCGGGCAAGCCCAGCACGGCGCGCGTGAAGGCGTACCCTCGCGCGGCGTCGCCGAGAAGGTGCGCCTCGTCGATCACGGCGACGTCCACCGGCCGGCGCACGTCCGCCATCTCCACCGTGCACGCGACGTGCCTCGACCCCGCCACCACCTTACGCTCCTGGCCCGTGACCAGGTTGCAGGTCAGGCCTCGTCCTTCGGGGTCCGCGTTCAGCCCCTCCGCCACCTCCCACGCCAGCAGCCGCAGCGGCGAGCAGTACGCGCCGGACTCGGCGCGCTTTAATTTCTGCACGGCGGCGTGCGTCTTCCCCGAGTTGGTGGGCCCGACGTGCAGGTGGATGGCGCGCCGCATCGCGCGCGCGGCGGGGTACCACCGCCCGGGCTTCGTCATGTCCAGGACCATGGCCATGAGCGCCTCGGGAGACGCGTCGGTCGGTCGGAACGCGGTCGGATCGATCGAATCGGCGTCGGCGCCGAAGGCGTCCACCGTTCGATCACCTTTTCGGTTCGCCGGCGCGCGCGTCGCGCCGCCGCTTCGCGTTCGGAGCGAAGGAGAAGACCCTCCCCTTTCATCACGTGCGGCTTTGAGACCTCGGGCTTTGTCTACTCCCTTCGATGCGGTCGTTCGCGCGCGCGTTCCTTGCGTGGGCACGCCCCGCACCTTCGCCTCCGCGTCGTACGCCGCGACGGCTTCCTCGACGGAATCGAACGTGCCCAAGGTTTTCTGTTTCTGCCCGCCGCCCGAGATGCGGACGGACACGCGGCCGTTGGGACGCACGGTGATGCCTTTCAGCTTGGGCGCAGACGCTTTCTCGGGACCCGCATCGCGCGCGCCCGCGCGCGTGGCGAACGACGCGACCCCGAAGCTGCACGCGCGCGTTTCGCGCCGCGCGAAGTCGCGATCGAACCACGAAACGCGAGAACCCGCCGACGCCGACCACGGACGCGACGAAGCGCCGCGCGTCGAACCCGCCGCGAGCCTGACCGCGTGGCGCGGCGCGGGACCGAGCGAGGCCACCGCGCGCTCAAGCGCGCGCGCGACGTCCCGCCGCCGGCACCACATCGCCGCGAGCCGCGAACCGGCGGGCGCCCACCGACTGTGACGATGAAGAGCCCTCGGTGGGCGGCGGCACGAGTTTCGCCGAAAACGGGGCTGCCTGGTTACGAGGGAAACGCCAATAACGTCGGCCCGTCGGCGGAGGCGGCGAAAAAAAACGCGGTTCGTGATCGAAGCGTTTACGTACAACTTCGACCGTCAGAGCTAGGGTGCAGCGGCGCGTCTTCAGTCTCCCCCGTACGCGCCGCGTCGCCGGAACCGCCCCCGTCAACCCGTCAAGATGGAGCCGCGGTTCCCGGCGTCGTCGTCGGATGCTTCGCTTGTTTTTTCGCGAGGACGACGTGTCAAATGCTAGTTTTCCTCCGGGGTCGCGCGCCGGCGCCGGCGCCACTCGGATCGAAGGAGGCGATCGCCCCCCCGCGACGCGCCATCACGCGACGCGTAATACTCGCGCATGCCTCACATGCCCGACCCGACCCTTTGCGTGATCTTGCCGTGCGCCCAGAGCGCGGTCTCCCGCAGCTGCTCGTCCTGGTTGGGGTCCGCGCACTCCTGCAGGAGTTGGCGCCAGAACGGCTTCCGCGCGTAGAGCTGGCCGATGCCGTCCATGGTGTCCGCCATGTCGCCCATCACGCCCACCATCGCGCGGGTCACCGCCTCGTCGCGGTCGGCGTCCTTGTGCACCTCCTCCACGAACGCCAGCACGAACTCCGCGTGCTGCATCAGGAGCGCGATCTTGCTCTTGTCCTCCTTGAACCCCTGCAGCATCCCGGCGTACGCCTCGAAGATGCCGTTGCGCAGCGCGTTGTTGTAGTCGATCATCTCCTCGTCGTCCTTGGGCTGGCTCATCGAGAGCTGCGTGGCGGACTGCAGCATGGGCGCGACGTACGCCAGGTACTTCTCGAACAGCGGGCCGATCGCGAGCGCGATGTCCCCGAAGCACGACAAGATCGGGGGCTTCACGCTCCGGTGCAGCTGCGTGCTCTGGAGATCCGCCAGCAGCTGCTGGACGATCGGGTCGCACCAGCGCGCGACTTTGGCGTCGAGCGCGCGGCACACGTCGCCCACCACGCCGACGGTGACGTTGCACACCTCGTACTCCTCGTGGTTCTTCAACCCGACGTCGATGAACGGGAAAAGCGCGTCCACGTACTTCTCGAAGTGTTCGCCGCAGGCGTACGCGAGCGCGCCCACGCACAGCATCGCCTCCTCGTGCACCGTGCTCGCGCGCGCGCCGAGCACGCGGAGGAGCGTCTGCATGATCTGGTCGGAATACTGGCGCACGAGCGCGTCTTGCGCCTCGGCGCCCGAGGACGACATCTTCTGCACGATGGTCTGCAGCGTGCCGCACAGCAAGCCCTGGGTCTCGCCCAGCTTCTCCTTCTGCTCCGCGGACGCGCCCGGCTGCGCGAGCGCGTCCAGGGTCGCGCCGAGCTTCTGCATGACCACCGGGATGAGGTGCTGCACCACCGCCGCCGCCTCGGCGGTGGACGCGCGGATGATCTCGTTGAGGCTCTCAAACGCCTCCATGCGCAGGCCAAACTCGGCGTCGCCACGCTCGGACGCCACCAGCAGCGCCTGCACGGTGCCCTGGAAGTAGGGCGCGAGCGCCGCGCGCATGGGGTGCGCGTCGTCCTCGCCGCAGCAGGACACCGCGAGCCGCTGCAGCGCCCAGCACGCCTTGCCGGCGACGAAGGGCTTGTCCTGAAGCGCGGCGACCAGCGCGGTGAGGATCTCGTTCAGGTTCGCCGGCGTCACCACCGGGGGCGAGGCGGCGCCCACGAACTCGAACACGCGCCCGATGGTCCACGCGGTCGTGTCGCGCACGTGCGAGTTGCTGTCCTTGGTGGCGGTGAGCAGGAACGGGAGCGCCTGCGCCGCCACCGGCGCGAGCTTATCTCCGTCGGGTCCTTCCAAGACGCTGCCGAAGGCGAACGTCGCCGCCTCGCGCAGGCGCCACTCCGTTTGGTTGGAGATGTTGGCGGTGATGAACGGCATCACCGCGTCCACCACCGGGTCTTTGACGCACGTCGCGACGAGACCCAGGCAAGTTCCGCCGGCCATCGCGACGTTCCACGCGTCGTCGCCGTCCTCCACCTGGTCCTCGTCCTGCTTGGTGAGCGTCTCCAGGAGCATGGGCACTAATTGGCCGAGCGCCTGCTCCACGAAGCGGTGGTACGCCGGCGGGTTCGCGCCCCCCTCCTGCAGCTCCTCCTGGATCGCCACCTCCTCCTCGCACACGGCGCTCCAGAACTCGATCGCCTGCAGCGCGACCGCCTCCTCGTCCTCCTTGGTGGCCTTCGTGGTCAGGTTGAAGACGGCGGTGATGTACGGCGCGAGCTTGTCGTAGTAGTTCTCGGCGACGCCGACCAGCACTTCGTACGCCGCCTGCCGCACGCGCACGTCGGGGCACGTCGTGCACTCGCACGTCACCTGCATGATGTGGTCGCGCTCGTGCTGCCGCTCGAAGTTCTGCTCGGCGAAGTACATCGCGTTCGAAAGCGCCACCGTCGCGGCGAGCCGCACCTCGACATCCGGCTCCTCCTTGCGCATGCCGGAGAAGATGGCGGTGAGCATGGCGTTCACCTCCCCCTCGCTCAGGTGATCCGCGTCGATCTCCTCGCAGATGTACCCCAGCGCCTCGAGCGTCGCTTGGCGCAAGCCCGCGGGCGCGCCCGCGTTCGCCACGTTCGACTGCAACCCGGTCACCAGGTCGGGCCACTGCTTGGTGGGGATCTCGGCGCCGGCGATCTTAGCCACCGCCTGCGCGCCGGTGTGGCGGATTTCCGGGGTGGGGGAGCCCAGCGTGTTCCACACCTGCGCCTTGATGGCGGTTCGCGTCCCGGCGTCGAGGGCGAGCCATTTCTGCTGCAGGTCGGCTTTTCTCGTCTCGTCGCGCGCGTCGAGCGCGTTTTTCAAGATCAAGCCCGCCAACCGCCGCACTTCCGGCGGTTTCTGCTCGTTGGCCAGCTCGCTGGCGAGCCCGGTGAGGAAACCCGCGAGGTTGGACTCCTGCGCGTTCTTGAGCTGCTCCTCCGCGGCTTGGCGCGCGCCCGCGTCGGCGCTCTGCGTCGCGGTGAGGATGGCGGTGATGTCGGCCATCGTGCGATCGGTCGGTCCTTTCACGCGTCGGTGACTTCCGAACCCTGCGCGAAACAGAGGCGGGAAAGCGGTTCGCGATCGCGCGGCGCCGGGCGTGGCACGCGGGCGGAACGCGACACGGCGGTGGGGTCGCGCGCGCCGACAGCCGCTCGAAGCGGAATGCAACCTCCTGTGCGGATCGTTGTGGCTATGCGACAAAGCGGCGGACGGACAACCCGCGATCTCCCCGCCTCGAGAAACGCGATGCCTTCGTTCCCCGGTTCCCGCCTCCGGCACGATCAAAAAAGCAGACTGCAGTCAGACGTCAGATCCCCCTCGATATGGGACCGTTTCTTCGCTTTCGTTTCGTGTGCGCATGTGTTTGGCCGCGCGCCACTCCGGAGGCGCGCGAGGGCGGCACTATGATGGCGTGTCTCGCTCCCGCGGTGATGAAGAGCGCGCTCAAGAAGCGCAAGCGCTCGCCCGCGGAGGGCAGCGAGCACGCACCCGGCGCGGTGGGCGTCGGGTTCAAGACGCCCTCGACGGACAAGAAGGTGCGCATCGGCGACGGGAAGAGCTGCGAGAAGGCGGTTGGGAGCGCAGACCCGGACGTCGACCGCACCCCCATCGAGTTGCCGTTCCACTGCGACAACTGCGGGCACTACATCCTGACCACCCGATACAACTGCGGGAAGTGTGCGGACTACGACCTGTGCGAGGCGTGCTTCGGCGCGCGCCAGAACGACAAGAAGATGTGTCCGCACAAGCACCACGCCTCGCACTTCGTCGTCGCGGCGGTGGACGAGCTGTTCCACGACGAGCGCGGCGACGTGCCGCCGGGCCAGGCGCCACCGGAGGGCGGGGGTTCGGAGGAAAAGACGACGCACGCGGCGAGGACCGAAAACCGTTCGCCGTCTCTGGCGAGCGCGGACGCGACCACCCCGGGGCTGGCCGCGCGAGGGTGGGACGAGGCGTCCTTCGTCACCCCGGCGGGGGAGAAGACGAAGCCCGACTCCGTGGCGGGTTCGCCACGGGAAGAAACCATCTGAACGAGAGGAAACATTTTTAGAAGTTCTTGCTCGATAACGAAACGACCATCTTGCGAATAGAGTCCTTCGCGGCGGGGGGTTCGCGCGCCCAGAGCGATCCTATGGCCTCGCGACCCCGTCGGGATCTTCCGGCGGTACCACGGCCGCGTCCGGGTTTCGACGTTCGAGAAGCGCGTCTCGACGTGACGCCACCCCGCGACTGAAACGCGGCGACGGAGAGATGTTGGGTCCCTCGTCCTTGTTTCCTTCTCGCCGATTCCAGCCTTGAATCGACGTCCGACTGGGAGAGGGCGCGCATTTTTTCGCGCGCCACGTGTTGTCGGCGGCGAGCAGGAGAAAGGGGACGAGATGAGCGGTCGCGGCGGGCGCGGCGGACGCGGCGGGCGCGGGGGCGGGGGCGGCGACTTCGGGGGCGGGCGCGGTGGCGGGCGCATGACCGCCGGTCAACGGCCGGTCACTGAGGGCACGCGTATCCACATCGACGTGCAGCTCGAGCGGTTCAAGTCCTCCGACGAATCCGAGATCGTCTTCCCGCCCGACATGAGCAACCACGACCGCGCGGTGGTCCACGCGTGCTGCAAGAAGCTCGGTTTGAAGAGCAAGTCGCACGGCAAAGGCGAGGCGAGGCGCGTGCACGTCACGAAGCCGAAGGAGTACAGGCCGGAGGACCACGAGGACCTGCACGACCTGAAGCTCCACCCCAGCTCCTTGGAAGCGCTGTCGGGCCATTTCCGCAGGTTCCCTCAGACCAGCCGCGAGCTGGAGATTGCCGCCGGCGGCTCGCTCGAGGACGCCTGGGACGAGGTCGACGGCGTGGACGGCGTGGACGCGACGCACGGCCCAGGCGGTCATTCGGGAAGAAAAGGCAAACGCGCGCGCGGACCCCCGCCTCTGCTCATGCGTCCGTTCACGAGCGTCGCGCCGGAGGAGGCGTCGCGGCGCGCCGAGGCGCTGCGAAGGCGCGCGGCGACCGATTCCAATTTGGCGCAGATCCAGCGCCAGCGCGACGCGCTTCCGGTGCGCGCGTTCCGGGAGGCCTTACTCGAAGCCGCGCAGGCGCACCAGGTGGTGCTCGTGGCTGGCGCGACCGGATGCGGCAAGACCACGCAGGTCCCGCAGTACCTGATCGACGACGCCTGGGCGCGCGGGCGCGGCGCGGCGATCATGTGCACGCAGCCGCGGCGCATCTCCGCCATCACGGTTTCCGAGCGCGTCGCGGCTGAGCGCGGCGAGCAGATCGGCGTCGGATCGGTGGGGTACCAGATCCGCCTGGAGAGCAAAGCCGGCCCGGAGTGTGCGTTGTTGTTCTGCACGAACGGCGTGCTTCTGCGCCGGCTCACCTCGCCGGGCGCGGACGCCATGCTCGCGGCGCTGTCGCACATCGTGGTGGACGAGATCCACGAACGCGACCTGTTCGCGGATTTCCTCGCCGTCGTGCTGCGCGCGGCGCTGCAGCGACACCCGCACTTGAGGCTGGTGCTCATGTCCGCCACCGTGCGCGAGGACCTGTTCTCGGAGTACTTCAACAATTGCCCGGTGATCAAGGTGCCGGGCCGCACGCACCCCGTCGCCGACTACCACCTGGAGGACATCCTGGACGTGGTCGGCTACGGCGGCGCCTCGGGACCCGGCGCGGCGACGCGGCGAGCGGCGACGGCGGACCCCGACTCGCCCGAGGGGAGCGCCGTGCAGGCGGCGACGATGCGCGCGTTCCTGGAGGGCACGGATGAGAGCTTCGAGGACCTGCTGTCCGCGATCACGCGCGGGAGCGGGGGGGGGTTCGCGGACGAGCAGGCGCTGGCGGGGGTGGCGCACGCCGGCACCGGGGCGACGCCGCTCATGGCCGCCGCC
>Ga0181561_10001826_pt1 | contig 18912 bp, 10 predicted proteins | sample 011ome_19_FD_133760 | JGI IMG/M metagenome (GOLD analysis project Ga0181561, IMG submission 133760) | Coastal salt marsh microbial communities from the Groves Creek Marsh, Skidaway Island, Georgia - 011510BT metaG (megahit assembly) | ecosystem: Environmental > Aquatic > Marine > Intertidal...
AACGCGGGCGAAGCGCGCGCGCGCCGCGTCGTGGCGGAGCTGCTGCCCGCGGATCTGCAGGCCAACGCCGCCGCGGCGGACGCGCCCGGCGCGGCAGCTGAGCTCAGCGACTGGGCCGCGTACCTCTCCGCGGCGTCCTCGCTGCGCGCGTGGCGCGACGCCGCTGAGGCCAGGGACGCCGCCGCCGCGATGGCGGGCGCGGGGACAGGGGATCCCGCCGACGCCGCGGCGGGATCGGCGCGCGCCGCTGCGGCGCGCTGCGCGCGCGCCGCCGTGGACGCGGCCACCGCGCTCGCCGCGCCGCGCGCGCCCGAGCTCGGTTTCTACGAGTCTGGGGCTGGCGCCGCCGCGGAGCCGGACGCGCGTTCGGACGGCTTCTGGCTGGACTCGGAGGTTCTCGTGGACGCGCCGGAAGCGGTGGCGCGGGGCTTGGTGTCCGGCGACCGCCTCGACGCGACGCCGCCGGCGGCGCGTCTGCTGGTCGCGCCGGTTTTCGGCGGCGGCTCCGCGGCGGAGCCCCCCCCGCTCCCCGCGTTCGCGGAGGCGCTGCGGCTCGCCGTCGAGACGCGCGCGGCCGCGCTCCCGGTCCTCGCCGAGCACGGCGTGGAGGTGCGCGCCGAGGCGGTCGCCGGCGCGCGCGACGAGCCCGAGGCGCGCGGGCTCCCGGCGGGCGCGCCGCGGCGCGCGCCGCGCGGGCAGGTCCTGCTCGAGGTGGCCGTCGGCGGAGGTCTCGTCGCCGGCAGCGCCCTCGAGCCGGCCGCGCGCCGGTCGCTGTGCCAGCTCGTGTGCGAGGCGCTCAAGGGGGAGCTGGCCGTGCGCGCGCGCGCGGAGGGCGCGGGCGCGGGTCTTCCACCACCCGCGTTCGAGCTCGCGTTCAGCCTGGAGACCTCCGCCTGCGACGGGTCGGATCCCGAAATCGCGCGCGCGATTTGCCGCGGCGTGCTGTGGCCGAGCCTTCTGCTCGAGGCCGCCGCCGCCGAGGCCGACCTGGGCGAGGGCTCGAGCGAGGTCGCGGCGCTGGTGGCGGACGCGCGCAGGGGGCTGCACGCGCTCTTCTCCAGGCGCGAGATGGCGGCGCTGGTAGAGGCGCAGAGAATAGGCGAGCTCAACGCGCTCGCCGCGGGCGCCAGAGAAGTTTAAAGTGCGTGAAAAACGGCGTTTTCTTTTATGTAGGGTTGTTTTTCAGCCTGCCGTGAGGGCACGGGTAGCACTTCACGCAGCTGTCTTTCCTCTTGCCGTGAGGGCACCGCTTCTTCCCCATCTCCCGCGGTCGCCCGCCCTACGCCTCCCTCGCGCCATTTTTTTTTTCTTTTTTTTCTCGTTCGTTCCGAGGAAACAAACCCGCGCGGTCTCGAGCAGTCGAGTGACTGCTCTATTTATGCTTTCCTGTGCCGAGTATTTGAACCTCACGGGCCGCTCGGCACAGGAAAGCACGCGCGCGCCGCGTGGCACGTTCCGGACGCGCGGGTGGGCGCGATGGAGCTCGACGACGTCGCCGACGACGGCGCGCCCGTGATCGCCAGCCTCCCCATGGGCGGCGGCGCGGTGCGCGGCCCCGGCGCGGGAAAGCTGTGCGTGCGCTGGGGACTGGGCAACGAACTGCGAATCGTTCGCGCGCGCGGCCCCGCGAACGCCGCGGGGGCCGACGCGAACGACCCGGGGACGTCCCAAGGCGCGGCATACGTCGTCCAGTGGTGCGTTTGAAGCGCACATCCTTCCCCCGACCCCGCCTCCGCGCCCCCCCGGCCGCACGAGACGCGCGCGTCCATCCCCGAACGCACGATCTCAACCCTAAAAACACGCACTCACGCGTTCGTTTTTCATTCGCTCACCCGTTCGCTCACCCGTTCGCTCACGTTCGCTCTTCTCCGCCTTGACGTGACCGTCGCGCCGGCCGTACATCGAAGGGGCTGCTTGACCGGCGCCTCTAAATCTTTGGCGGAGGCCACGCTCGCACCTTTCGAGCGCCTGCGCCATCGCCTGGACCTGGCGGCGCGGGGCGAGCCCTCCGCCGAGCCGGCGCGGTGCGTCGCGGCTGCGCGGATGTTCGCGGCGGCGGTGTCTTCGCGCCTGGCGGCGCACGCCGACGCCGCCGCGTCGCGCGCGGCGGCGGCGCCCGAGGACGGCGCCGCCGCGGCGAGCGCCGGGTACCTCGCCGCGTCGCGCGCGGCGTGGCAGCTGTGCCACACCGTGTTCGTGGAGCCGGGCGACGGCACGGGCGTCGTCTCCGGCGCGCTGGTGGATTGGTTCCGCGAAAACGCCGCCGCGCTCGGTTCGGGCGAGCGCGGCGTCCCCGAGCGCCTGCGCGCGTTGCTGACGGACGTCGCCGCCGTCGCGCGGGAGAACGCCGAATCGGATGCGACCCTCGAAATCTCGTTTGAATCGAACGACGAATCGGAGAAGAACCGCCCAGTTCTTCAAACGCGTAAGCCGGAGGACGCGCGCGGGTACTGGAGCTGTTTCTGCGCGCTCGTCGCGCTGGGCTGGACCGACGCCGCCGCGGACCTCGCGCACCTGCACTCGTGCTGGGACGAGTGGCGCATGGGCAAAAAGTCAGCCGAGCCGCACGCCGAGCTGCTCGAGGCGGTGGTGGCGCTTCTGCGGTGCGCGCCGCGGCTGGAGACGGTCGACGAGGCGGACCTGGTGGAGGAGGAGGCGTTCGGCGAGGATGTTTTTTCCATCTCCCGGTCGGGCTCGGATCACGATCGCGACCGGGAGCTCTTCGGCGGGCGCGCGTCGCGCCGAGGCGAAAGGTTGGTTTTTTCCAAGGAGGACGGTGGTTTCTTCGAAGGAGGACAAGACCAGCGTGTGACCGATCGGGATCCCGATCGGGATCCCAATGTTCGGTCAAACGCGGGAGGATCCGGTTTCGTGGCGACGAGCGCGCCGCAACTGGCGGCGTTTCGCGAGGCGTGGACGCGCCAAGTGCGGCGCGTGCTGGACGACGCCGCGCTGTTCGACCGGTGTCCCGACACACACCTGGCGGAAGGGGCCAGACTCGCGCTGCGCGCGATGGCAGGTGAGGAAACCGCCGTGGCGCGCGCCGTCGGTGATGATTCGACGTGGCTAGAGCTCTTCGTCGCCGAGGCGCGGTGTCGCTTCACGTCGCTGCGCCCCTCGGGCGACTGCGCGGCGCTCGCGCGGCGGTGCGTGGCGGCGCGCGGCCCGGGGGCGAGCCCGGAGATGGACCACCTGCTCATCGCCATCCTCGAGGCGGACGCCGCGGCCGTCGCGTCGGCGTGCTCCAAACACCTCGACGCGTGGTTCCTCGCCAACGTCGCCGAGCTGCTCGTCGCCGCCGCCGGCGGCGAGAGCTGGGCGGATTCCGCCTTCTCGGGCGCCGCGCTGCGGCGCCCGGTGGCCACGCTGCGCGGCGCCAGCCAGGCGGAGCTGCACCTGGTGGAGTACGGCTCCGCGCTGGCGACCAGGCGCAGCACCAGGGAAGGCGCCATGCGCGTGTTCCCGCGGTGCCACACCCGGGGCGCCGGCGCCTGCGACGCCGTCGCGCGCGCCGCGGATCATCCGCCGGGCGCGGCGTACGATTTTCCGAATTTTGTGACTACCGAATCCCGGAAAGCCGCTGAGGCGCGCGTCGCGTTTGAGACGGCGGAGCGCGCGCTCGTTATGTGCGCGGCGGCGGGCTTGCCGGCGAGCGCGCACGCCGGCGTGGCGTGGCGCGCCTCGGCGAGCGCGCGGCGGCGCGGCGACGCGCACGCTGCCGCCGCGTGGGCGCACCGCGCCGGATCGGTTCCCGGAGCGTCCGGGAGGAGCTCCGGGGTTTCCGTCGCCGCGCTGGCGCTGGCGCAACTCCCCGACGCCGCGGCGGCGGCGCGCCACCCCGCGGCGGCGGCGGCGGCGCTCGCGCGCCTCGCCGGGGACCACCCGTCCGTGAACGTGAACGGCCGTGTACACGACCACGCGCGCGCGCGTCGTGACGATATACGATATACGATCAACACGATCAACACGATCGGTATGACTCACCGCGGTGAGTACGACGGCGGCGCGGCGGCGTTTCTCGACGCGCTCGCGTCGTTCCGCGCGTCTCTCGCGCAGTTGGCGCGCGTCGGATCCGGCGAGAACGCCGCGCGCGCGGCGGCTGCGGTCACCTCGCCCGCGGCGGTCGCCGCGGCGCATCGAACTGGGGACGCATTCGTCGCGCTCCTGCGCAACGACCACTCGTCCTGCGAGGCGGCGGCGCACCTGTGGCGCGAGTGCGCGTTCGCGGCGATCCCGCTGCTGGAGGGGGAGACGCGCGCGTTGAGCGCCTCCGCGGCGGAGCTCGCCATGGCGCGGCTCGAGCAGGCGCGGTTCGCCGCCGCGGACGACGCCGACCGCTCCGCGCTGGAGGCGGACGCCGCCGACAGGGGGACGCATACGCCCGCGGACGCGCGCGAGCAGGCGGCCAGGCTCGCGCTCGCGAGGGAATACGCCAGGGCGTGCGTCGCGGGGTGACGCGAGAGAGAGGCGCGCGGGTCGCTTTTGTAAAAAACGCGTATGGAGCGTAGTCGTCATTTCTTCGTCCGCAGAAAAAGGTGGAATAATATCGGGTCGCGCCCGCGCTCGTCTTCGGCGAATCTGTTCGCGCCGAGATTTCGGGCACGAAACGACAGGGGAACTCGTGTCGGAGTTTTCGTGAAGGCCATTTTTCGTCTCCCGTGTGGCGTTCCAGTCTGGAAAAAAACGCGCAAACGGTCACGAATTATTTACGAATTCGGGACGTTCAGCTGTGCGTTGTTGTCACGGTTTCCGCGCGTGGGGGAACACGGGAACGAGCGAAAAAAAGCCGTGCGGTGCGATGCCGGCGGTCACTCCGCTCCCGCGTGCCGACACGAGTTTCGGCGCTTGCACGCAACTCACTTGCGCGGCGGAGGTCAGAGCGCAGACCGCTCTCTCATCGGTGACAGAAGCTCGCGGTCGAACGGTGCGTCGCGATTGCGCGAAACCCGAAGTCCGGCCGAACGAATCTGGTTCGCGTCGTGGCTCGTCTCTGCGAGCCGTGCGAGCGAAAAAGCGTGCACAGGGGTCTGACGGAATCGCCCTCCACTCCGCGCAGGCGCAATGAACGAGAACGCCAGACGGTCGACGGGTGACATCAATACCCGCGGAGAGAAGGGTACGTCCCGCGAACGCGCGCGCGACGACGCGACCGCGCTCCGGCGCGGTTCTCCGGCGCGCGCACCGTCGCGGAATTTCTTGCCACGAATCTAACGCTTCGCTCGCCCATACGGTAACCCGCAATTTTCCGTATCGCAGTCATGTCCGGCCGCGTGCCGCTGGCGGCCGCCGGCAACCGTCGCGCGCTCGGCGATGTCAGCAACCAGCTCGGTGGCCAGGCCACTCGCCAGGCTGGCAAGGAAGGCGTCAAGTGCGTGTCGCCCCGTCCCATCTCCGCCTCCATCTTACCGGTCGCGTGCGATTCTTAGGGCTCCCTGACGCGACGAAAAACGAACGCGCGTGCGATTGGGGGACCGAGGAAAACGAACGAAAGACGACTGACCGCCGCCGTATCGCGCCTCAATTCGCAGGGAAAATGCCTCCGAGAGCCTCAGCGACATGTCCACGCTGCTCAACAACTTCCGCGAGAAGACCCAGCGCGCTGGCCTGGTGCGTCCGACCCCCTCCGCCCGCGCGTCGCGCGTGTCTGCAAGTCCGCTGCGCACTTTCCCCTCGTCCGATTCGCGTCGCGACGATGACGCGAAGTCGCGGCGGCGTGGGGTGTGACGCCGTGCACGCACGAGCCACGATGTGCCTCACGACGTCTTCGCGACACCGCGAGAGAACGTATTCGGCTTCCCACGCGCGTCTCCGTACCTCTCTGACGTCCTTTCCCTGTTTCCTCGAACTCTCAGGGTGGCGTCGCGAAGTGGGGCCGCACCTCCACGCGCACGTCGCACACGCGCCCCCGGGACATCTCCAATGCGACTGGCGGCACCATGACCACGCGCACGGGCGAGCCCGCTTCGAAGCGCGAGAGCTACACGCAGTACATCCAGGGCCGCGCCGCGGCGGTACGTCGATACGCACCCCCCCTTTCCCGATGGCGTCTCGCTCGCGCGTTCGCGCGCCGAGTCTCGTACCCCTCTCCGGTATTCCTTTTTCGCGCGCGCGCGCGCCTCGACGTTTTCACCTTCTGACTTTTTCCACCTCCCCGTCTCTCCCCTCACACCCGACAGGAGATCCCCGACATCGACGCGTGCGACCGGGAGAACCCTTTGGCGGTGACGGAGTACGTCAACGACATCTTCTCGTACTGGTTCCGGGTTGAGCCCGACACGCAAGTCGCGCCCAACTACATGCTCATCCAGACGGACATCAACGACAAGATGCGCGCCATCCTCATCGACTGGCTCGTGGAGGTGCACCTGAAGTTCAAGCTGATGCCCGAGACGCTGTTCTTGACGCACAACCTGATCGACCGCTTCCTGTCCAAGAAGGTGGTGACGCGCAAGAACCTGCAGCTGGTGGGCGTCACGGCGATGCTGCTGGCGAGCAAGTACGAAGAGATTTGGGCGCCGGAGGTTCGCGACTTCGTGTACATCTCCGACAAGGCGTACTCGCGCGAGCAGATTCTGGACATGGAGAAGCAGATGCTGAACACGCTCGGGTTCCACCTGACCGTGCCGACGCCGTACCAGTTCCTGAGCCGCTTCTACAAGGCGGCGGGCGCGGACAAGCAGTTCCAGCTGCTGGCGTCGTTCATCGTCGAATCCAGCCTGCCGGATTACTCGATGCTCAAGTTTCCGGCGTCGCTCACGGCGGCGGCGGCGACGTACGTGGCGATGAAGACGCTCGGGAAGGGCGAGTGGAACGACGTGATGGTGGCGCACACGCGGTACACGGAGGCTGAGATTCGGCCGTGCGCGAACGCGATGGCGCGGTTGCAGCGCAAGTCTGCCACCGCCTCGCTCTCCGCCGTGCACAAGAAGTACAGCAACCCCAAGTTCATGGAGGTGGCGCGCCTGCCCGCGCCGGCGGGGCTGGGGGAGGAGAACTGAGCGCGCCTGCGCGGCGCGGGTTCCGGGGTGGCGCCGCGGCGGGTCGCGAAGACGCGCGCGGCGACACGACGAGACGGGGAGAGGAGAGGGGAGGATATCGAGGCGCTAACGATGACGCGCACGTAGGAAGCTGCGAAATGACTCGTTTCGCGACGCGCGAGACGAGACGACGCGACGCGAACGGCGAGAGGCGGATCCGGGCGCGAGACGTTTTTTCCGCCGTCGCGGCGACGGCGATCTTCGATCGGTGGGGGGGTTCAAAACTTCGGGCGAGATCCTGTGGTTTTTCATCACGGTTCACGGACCCGCACTTGTTTGGGTGCGCGACGCGAAGGGCGCGCGCGTACCCACTGTACACACAAGGTGGGCACACCAACCACGTTTGACAATACACGCGAGACTACTCGTTTCGACGCGTTTCGACGTCTGTTCGCGCCGCGACGACGGCGCGCGCGAATTCCCTCGCTTTCTCCGGGTCGTCCTTCAGCACCAGCCGCAGCCGCAGCGACAGCTCCAGCTGCACGCTCACGAGCCCGAGACGCGCGCTCTGCTGCGACAGGGTCATGCGCCCGTCGTCGCGCGCGCCGCGCAGAACGGGGCGCTCGTTGACGCGAAACGCCTCTTCGCCTTTTCGTTTCTTCGCGCGCGTCGGAAAAGCGTCTCCTACGGTTGCGAAAAACGCGCGGAGACGCCTTCCCAGGGCTTCCGCCAGCGCGTCCGCCAGCTCCGGGCGGTACGCGCGCAGCGCCCCCGTGCCTATGTCCACGTCCCCGGGGCCCAGGGTCTCGTGGCTCACCTCGGGGTCGCGGCGACCGTGCACGTCCACGTGGAACCACGCGCGCGTCTCGCCGTCTGTCGCTAGACTTCGATTCTCGAACGACGCGCGGTCCGCGAACCGGCGCAGCAGGACGCCCCAGTTGTACGTGCCCGCGATATCGGTCGATACGCAGTTCGGATCGATGTGGCCGGGATCGAACGTCCTCGTGGCTTCGCTGCGCTCGCGTTCTGCGCGGTGCCAGGTCATGGACGACCCGTTCACGGCGCCGGCGAACGCCAGGGCGATGAACGAAGTCCACCGCTCGGGAACGTGCGTCTCGAAGGCCGGTCCGTTCGCGGTCACCACCTCTCGACGCAGGTACACGCCGTGCGGCGCGGTGAACAGGACCCGAGCGTCCCCGTGCCGCTCCACGGCCACCGCGGCGAGTTCGGCGCACACGTCCTCGGGAGTCATGCCGCCGACGCTCCCGGGAGTGACGCGCCGATGACATTCGCGTTCAGAGAACGTCCGTCTGGGAACCTGAGAACGTCCGTCTGGGAAAGCGTTCATCTGAGGAACGCACAACCGAGGACGCGGGCGAGGCCGCCGCGGGCGCCGGCGCGCTCGCGACGCCGTGCCGATGACGACGCCGGAACACGAGGTGCGCCGCGCACCTCTTCTTCACTCTCTGACGCTCTCTGACGCCCTCTGGGCGCGCACGACGCCGCACCGCCGAATCCACGCCGCGCTCCACTTCGGTCGTTCGATTCGCCGCTGACGCGCCTCCTTCCCGCAGGCGTCCTTTTCCGAGGACGGCGCGTACGTCTTGCGCGTTTCCCTGCCCGGCGTGACGAGCGCGGCCTCCGTGTCCGTGGACGTCCTCGCGGGCCGGGCCGTGGAGGTGGTCGCCGGCGCGTTCGCGTTGACCCACGATCTGCCCTTCGCGCTCGCGCCCGACGAAACCGCGACCGCGGTCAAGTGGAGCAAGAAGACGAAAACGCTGACGCTGGCGTTTCGACGCGGCGCGCTCCGGATCGCAGGCCTGGACCTGGACCCGGGGCTGCTGTACGTCTCGGAGGACCCGGAAGGGAAGAAGGGCCGCATGCTGCGCGCGGCGCGCGACATCGAGGCGGGCGAAACCGTCTTGGTGTGCGAACCCGTCGCCGCCGCGGTGCACGACAACGCGGCGAACGACGCGTGCGCCGACTGCTTCGCCGCCGCCGCGCGTCATCGGTGCGCGCGCTGCCCCGCGCGGTACTGCGACGCGCGCTGCGCCGCGAACGACGTCGCGCACGAGGGCGAGTGCGCGCTGGTCGCGCGGCTCGGGGGCGCGTCGAAGATCCGAGGCGCGCGCATGTTCCTGAGACTGCTGTACCTGCGCGCGACGCGGCCGGCGGCGTTTGAAAAGACAAACGTGTGGAGAGCCTCGGAGCCGGGCGTTCCGAGACACGGGAGCGCCGCGGGAAGTTTCGACGTCGCGGATGATTCAAAGTCCGTCCTCGGCTCGGTGGCGTTCCTGCGATCCGTGCTCCCGAACTCGGCGCTTCCCGGTGACCCGGAGCGGTTCATCCGCGCGGCGCGCGAGAACCTGCACGGCGTCGTGCGCGCGGACGGGACGCTCGTCGGGTCCGCCGCGTACGCCGCCGCCAGCCTGGCGAACCACGCCTGCGACCCCAACTGCGTGGCGAGCTTCCTCACCGGGGACGACGACGAGCGCGACGTCGACGCGCGTCGAGAGGAACGCGCGACAGAGCTTCCTTCCGTCGAAGGAAGCGTCTTCAAAGAAAAGAAAAAGCCGCTTCTGGTGATGCGCGCGACGCGGCGCGTGCGGAAGCACGAGGAGGTGACCCTCGGGTACGTGGAGCTGTACGCGTCGCGGGGCGAGCGGCGCGCGCGGCTTCTCAAGTCCAAGGGGTTCGAATGCGCGTGCGCGCGGTGTCGGGACCCGCCGGAGACCGAGCGCGCGCTCACGGGGTGGCGATGCGCGCGGACGGAGTGCCCGGGCGTCGCCGCGCACGACGCGTTTTTTGTCGCGGAAGCGAGCTCACACGCGAGGAGCGCGAAACTCGACGGACGCGTCGCGGAAGGGGGTATTATTAATAGTATCGAGTCGGCCGTTTCGGGAAAGGGCGACTCGGCAAGGGCGCCCTTGCTCTTGCTTTGCGGGTCGTGCGGCGGCGCGACGGCGACTCGCGCGACGCGCGCGAGCGCGACGGCGGCGGAGACGCGTTGGCGCGGCGAGTATCTCCAGCGCGCTCGAGACGCGGCTCGGGCGGGGAACCACGCGGACTCCTTCGCGCTGGCGTTCGAGGGGCTGCGCGAGACGGAACCGCTTCTGCACGACGCGCACGTCGTGAGGCACGAGCTCCGGCTGGCGCTGGCGGCGGCGGCGGAAAAGACGAGCCCCCCCCGGTGGCGCGCCGCCGCCGACGCGTGCGCGGCGACGGCGAAGCACATGGCGCGCGTCGTATCCGCGCGACACCCGGGGCTCGTCGACCAAAGAGCGGCGTTGGCGAGGGCGATCGAGAAAAGCGTAGCTACATACACTACTACGTAGGGTGTGTACCTCTATCTAACTAAACATGAAGTACTTCGTAGCTATACCTTCATCCATCTCGTTGTCTATCTAATGCTCTTCTGTGGCTCCCTTCGCTGTTATCTAGTGATACCTGCCGCCAGCCGTCTCGGATACTCGCGCGCCGAGAAACGCGGCGAGCGCCAACGCCCAGACGACGCTCGCCTCGGCGGAGGCGACTCGCGCGCCGGTGGAGAACGTGTACACGCAGCTCTGGATCTTGGACGAGCCCGGCGTGCTGTTGAAGTGCCACCGGGGACACGCGTCGCATCGGAGCCGCGAGTCCGCGCCCTGCTCCAGGCCGTACGTGCGCGCGGGGCACAGCTCGCACTCGGACATGCCGAGGTTCTCGTTGAACGTGCCCACCGGGCACAGGTCGCACGCGCCCGACCCCGCGCGCGCCGCGAACCGGCCTTTGGCGCACGGCTCGCAGTCCGTGGGGAACAGCGCGCCCTCCTCTCCGATGAAGGTTCCGGGCGCGCACTTCCAGCACTCGGGCATGCCCGTCTGGTTGCCGTACGTCCCGGTCGGGCACGGCAAACACAGCGCTCGGCCGTCGAAGGCGTTGTGGAAGCCCTTGCCGCACGCGACGCAGGCGTCGAAGGACGCCGCGCCGGCGACGGCGTTCACCGTCCCCGCGGGGCACGCCGAGCACTCCGCCATCGCCTCGCGGTCGCCGTAGTAGCCCGGGGGGCAGGGGATGCACGAGCCCGCGCCCGGGGGCGAGCGCGTGCCGACGCCGCACGGGCGGCACTGCGCGGGGTCGTCCGCGCGGATGATGGGCAGGAAAAAACCCGCGTCGCACGGCGTGCACCCCACGGACCCTTCCGTCTCGGCGTACGACCCGGTGAGGCAATCCAGGCACTCCGCCATGCCCTCCACCGCCGCGAAGGTGCCCTTCGGGCACGGCAGCGACGCGCCGCTGGAGTTGGCGCCCTCCACCGGCAAATACGTGCCCTTGGGCGTCGGCGAGCACCGCTCGGCGCCCGTCCGGTCGGAAAACGTGCCCACGGGGCAGGGCGCGCAAAGCGCAGCGCCGGGCGTCGCCGCGAAGGTGCCCAGCGGCGACGTCGGACACGGCGCGCAATCCTCGAAAAAACTCGAGCCCTCGAACGGCAGGTACGAGCCGACGGGGCACGACACGCACGTCGTCTGACCGGTCTCGTTGACGTACGTGCCCTGCGCGCACGGAGCGCAATTCGACGTGCCCGCGTCCGGAGCCACGGTCCCGACGGCGCACGGTACGCACGCGTCGGTTTGGTTCCCGCCGAAATTCGGGTTGGCCGTGCCGGGGGGGCACGGCGTGCACGCGTCCGCGCCGAGCACGTCCACGAAGGTGCCCGGGGGGCAGGGCGAGCACTCGCCCGTCCCCGCCTCGGCGGCGAACGTGCCCGCGGCGCACGAAACGCACTGGCTCGCGTCCGTGGCGTTGCGCTGCGCCAGGAACGTGCCCGCGGGACACAAATCGCACGCCGGCGAGGCGAACGCCGCGCTGTACGTCCCGGGGAAGCACGCCGTGCAGTTCCCCGTGCCGGCGACGTCGCTGAACGACCCCGGGGGGCACGCCTCGCACCCTGTGGCGTTGAACGACCCGAAGACGTCGTTGAACAGACCAGCGGGGCACGCCTCGCACGATGTCGCGCCCGTGGTCTCGGCAACCGTACCCGGGGGGCAGGGGAGACACGCGTCCATCCCCGAGACGGGCGCGAACGTGCCTACGCCGCACGGCGCGCACGAATCCGCGGTCGACGCGCCTTCGGAACCGAGAGACGTGCCCGGGGGACACGGCGCGCACGCCGTGGCGTTCTCGAGCTCGGCGTACGTCCCCGGGGCGCACGAAGTACACCCGACGTACACGTATTCGATCTCATCATCCGACGTGATCTCACCGCCGACCGAGAGTTCACCGCCGTCCGTCGCGTCGGCGTCGGCGTCGGCGTCGGCGCCTCCCTCCGCGCCGCCCGCCGCCGCGCCGTCGTCCTCCACCACCAGCACGAGCGCGGCGGCGCCGGTGGTGGGGTTGGCGCGGCCGGGGGGGCACCCGAAGCACGCCTCCGCCTCGCTGGGCATGCCCTCGAACTTGCCGAAGAACCCGGGGGGGCACGGCGCGCACTCCACCGAGCCCGCCTCCGCGCTGAAGGAGCCCACGGGGCAGCGCGCGCACGCCGTCGCGCCCAGCGAGCTGGAGAAGTTGCCGGCGCCGCAGGCGGCGCACCCGTCCGCCGCGCTGGCGGCGGCGGCGGCGACGCCGAAGGTGCCCGCCGGGCACGGCGCGCACGTCTGGCCGGCCTCGCCCTCGGCGAACGTGCCGACGCCGCACGGCAGGCACGCGGTCATGCCCGGGTCTGGAGCGATGAACCCCGGCGCGCACGCCGCGCACGCCGCGGCGCCTTCGGCGCCGGACACGTACCCGGCGGGACACCGCAGGCACTCCTCGGCGGAGACGGCTTTTTCTTTGGGCGAAAACGTCGCCGAGGGGCACAGGTCGCACTCGGTGGCACCGAAGGCGCTCTGGAACGAACCCGGGGCGCACGTAGCGCACCGCGTGGTGGCGTTCGCGGCGGCGAACGTCCCGGGCGCGCACGGCGCGCACTGCTCCGCGCTCGAGCCCCCCCCGAACCCGAGGAACGTCCCCGGAGGACACGCCGCGCACGCCGAGGCGCCCTCGACGGCGGCGAAGGTGCCCGGCGCGCACGCCTCGCAGGCGGAGGCGCCCGGGGCGCCCGCGACGCGTCCCCGGGGACACACGACGCATGTCTCCGCGGAGGCCTCGTCCGTGAACGTCCCCGCGGGGCACGTCACGCATGCGCCCGTGGCGCGGTCCAGGCGCGTCCCGGGACGGCACGCGCGGCGCACGGCGACGGTGAACCCGTCCCCGGCGGCGGCTTCGCTCACCTGCGCCAGCCGGTGCACGAGCTGCGGCAGCGCCGCGCTCTCGACGCGCCCGGCGCTGGCGGCCACCTGGCCCACGGTCCAGCCCCAGCCGTACGCGCGGTTGCGGATGGAGTCCAGGTCGAAGGCGCTGGCGGCGGTCTCGGCGAAGCGGTAGGCGTCGGACCAGGGGGGGGGGGTCGTCGGCTCGACGCCCGCGATGAGCGCGCGGAACGTCGCGTGCGAGTGCGCCACGTCGCCCGTGCCGTCGGGGGCGTCGCGAAGCCGCTCGAAGATCAGGTCGAACGCACCGGCGGGGTCATCCTCCGTGTCGATGCGGAGCAACGACCGGGCTCGTCTACGAGCGCTCGCGCTCGTTTCATCGACGTTCGTGCTGTTGTCGTCCTGCGTCCAGCCTCGGAGCGTGAGGTACGGCGGCCCTTTGGTCGGGTCGAGCGGCGGCGGCGGATCCAAACCGAGCTCGCCAAACTCGTTGGAGCCCCAGGCGTACGTCTCGCCCATGTCGTCCACGGCGACGGTGTGGCGCGTCCCCGCCGCCACGGACGTGACGTTCACGCCCAGCAGCGCGCGCACGACGCGCGGCGCGAACGCGGGCCGCCGGTCGCCGTGGCCGAGCTGCCCGTACGACCCAGCGCCCCAGGTGTACACGCGCCCGGCGCGGTCCACCGCCGCGACGTGCGTCGGCCCCGCGCTGACTTGCACGACGTCCACGCCCTCCAGCGCCGCCACCGGCGTGGGGACGGAGGCCCGGTACGCGTCGGGCATGTCCGGCGTGAACCCCGTCCCGTGGCCCAGCTGGCCGACGTCCCCCCACCCGAACGTGTACACGCGCCCGCCGATCGCGCCCGCCGCCTCGTCGAACGCCGCCTGGCCCATAACCGTGGCGTTGGGAGGGAACCGCGGGTCCGGCGGGCGCTCGGCGCGCGGGACGCCGCCTGGGTCGCGCGCGCGCGCCGCGTGCGACGCGAGCGCGGTCTCCGCCTCGCTCCCGGGCGGGGGCCCGTCCGAGATGGCCACGGTGTACCTCGCGGCGGCGGCGACGAACCGAAACTTGACCCCGATTTTCAAATCGGCGTCCCGCAGACGCGTCCCGGCGGTTTCCGCGCCCGGCCGCTCGGCGCGCGGCTTCATGACCAGGCCGACCGCGCCCGGCGTCTCGAGCACGCCGTACGCGGGCGCGCCCCAGGTCTCGCATCCCGCGGCGCCGTCCGCCGGGTTCTGAATCAGGCACTCGAGCCTCCCGAGCTGGCCCCCGGAGTTGCTCCCGAACGTCCACAGCGTGCCGTTCGAGTCCAGAGCCACCGTGTGCGCGTCCCCGACGGCGACGTCGCGGACGAGCACGCGGTCCAGGCCGCCGGCGGTGACCCGCCGCGGCGCGCGCGGCTCCGCCGCCGCCGCGGCCACGGGGTCCACCGACACCGCCGCGGGGCCGCGCAGGCGCCCCGTGCGCCGGGGGCGGCCCAGCTGCCCGCCGTCGTTGGCGCCCCAGCACCACAGGTGGCCCGCCTCCGTGACGGCGGCGGCGTGGGCGGCGTGCGCGGCGACGCGCGCGACGACGGCGTCGCCCAGCGCGCCGATCGCCGTCGGAGACGTGCGCGGGAACGCGTCCCCGGTGCCCAGCCGGCCTCCGGAGCCGTCTCCCCAGGCGTACGCCTTACCGTCCGCGTTGGAGATGCCGATGGTGGACCTCGACCCGACGGCGAGCCTGTCCAGGTCCAGGCCCCTGTGCCGGACGTCGTCCGCCAGCGTCGGGAACCGACGCGGCCGCGCGCTGCCCATCCCGAGCTGGCCGATGTCGTTCCGGCCGAACGGGTACGCGAACGCGCCCATCTCGCCGAGGCGTTTCGGGACGAGGAAGTTGGTCACACGCGTTTGGTCAAACGCCGCGCCCGTTTGGTCAAACGACGCGCTCCCGTTCCGTCTCGCCCACCAGTCCGCGGTGTCCTCGGCGCGCGTCCCGACCCAAACCGACGGCGAGATGGGGCGGAACGCCCAGTGCGGGAACCGCGTGAACCGCGACGCGGCGAGGTTGAGCGCGTGCTGAACGAAGACCCGCGCGACGGAGGCGTTGGCGGATCGCGCGCCGGCGGCGTCCGTGATCCCGTACGCGAACGTGGCAAACGGGAACCCCGCCGCGACCGCGGGGGGTGTGTACGCGAGAATCAAACGCGCCGAGAACGGCACGATCCGCGCGGTGGCGGGATCGTAACCGGTGGGTCCCACGTCCACGCCACCGAGCGACGACGTCCACGCCGCCGGGAACGCCGCGGCGGACGCGCTGTCGACTTCGGCGAGACTGGCGACGGAGGCGACACCCAGCCTCAGCGCCTCGGCGACGATTCCACGCAACGCGATTCCGTCGTCGTCCACCTCGACGCGCTCGTACCCCGACGCGTTCGCGAGAACGAACCGGTCTTTGTCGAAGCCCGAGACGACGCGCGCGGCGAACCCGCCGTCGCCGAACGCCGCGTCGAGGTCGGCGAGATCATCCGGAAAGACGACGGCGCGCAACGAACCCTTCTCCGCCTCCTCCGCGCTCCCCTCCACTGGTGCGTTCAGGATCACCGCACCGAGCGGCTCGGAAACGCACGCGACGGACGGCGGCACAGTGCCGGAAGTGGACACTGTGGACACTACATCGACGCACGTCTCCTCGCCGAAGTTGCGCGCGGCGAGACGGAAGTACGCCGTTTGACCCTCCGCGGCGAATACGCGCGGCGGGGCCCAATACGTGTCGCGCGCGTCGTCGTCCGGCGGCGTCTCGGGCGCCCTCGAGCCCGGCCGCACGTGCACGTCCACCACCCCCTCGGCGCTCGAGCGCGAGCCCAGCGCGTCGCGCGCGACGTACGTCAGGCGCCCGTAGAAGTGGCGCGCGGGGCAACACAGGCAATCGTTCTCCGGCTTAACGGCGAAATTTCCGTCGGAATTTCCGTCGGATTCGACGTCGCCGTCGTCGAAGCACGGCTCGCACGTCGCCGCCACCTGCATGCCCCCGCACGTTCGCGCGGGGCAGCACGCGTCGCTCGCGCCGACGCCGCGCGGCGCGAACCAGATCCGGCTCGAGCCGGGCGTCAGCGCGTGCAAGGTGGAGCCGGAGAGCAAACCCGCGCCGGGGGTGACGCCGTCCGCCTCCACCGCGCGCCACTCGCTTTTTTCTTCGCTTTCGCCGCTCGCCGTTCGCGCGAAGAGCCTCGTCCCCAGCACGGGCGCGGTGCCGGGGAGCGCGCTGGTGATCTCGATGGCCACCGCGTCCCCGTCCGCGTCCGACGCGAGGAACGCCAGGGGAAACACGCCATCGAACGCCGAGTCCACGAACGCCCTCCGCGGCGCCGTCGGGACGACGGGCTTAGCGTTGACCCGCACCGGCGCGACGGCGGTTTCGGACCTCCGGTCCGCGTCTGTGACGTCCGGACCGACGTCCACGACCACGAACGCGAGTGTGGCGTACGCTGCGCCGCCGGGGCCGCCCGGGTCGCGGCCGCCGGGCTCGGGCGCGAACCAGACGCGGTTCGCGGGATCGCGAACGGCGCAGGCGGAGTCGGCGCCGGCGCTCGGCGCGCAGTCCGCGAGCGGAATCGCCTCGCCCTTCTCCCCGTCCGGAGTCACCTGGAACAGCGAGCCGCACGTCACGACCGGCGTCTCCGCGCTCGCGGGCTCGCCGCAAAGCAGGGGCGCGGTGAGGACCGCGACGATACCGCCCGCTCGCGTCGTCCGCGGGGGGCCCGCGGACGACCCCGGCGAGCCTTCCAAGGAAAACACGATCCCGCGCGTCACGTCCGCGTCCTCCCTGGCGAGCCGTATCGTGGGAGGCGTCGCGACCGGCCGCGCGGCCGTCTGTAACAAGCGCCGTCGTCGCGTGGACGGAGACGCGTCGGTCGCCGTCGAGTCCGTCGCGGCCGCGGAAGCGGCTCCTTCCGACTTCGAACGCGCGACCGGCTCGCCATCCGGTTGTTGCCATGGCGCCGAGGCGCGCCGCGCGGAGGTCTCCTCCGGCGCCGCCGCGGGCGTCGCGAGCGCGGTCAGGAGAAGCACCGCGGCGAGCGCGGCGCTCAGCCCGGCGCGACCCGAGCGACGCATCTCCGCGAGGGGAACAGGGCCGCACCCGACGCGCGCGCTCCCCGTCTGCTTCGTCGAAGGACCGAAGAACACGGGTGCCTAACAGCGAGCGTTCGAAAAAAGCGAACAGATGCGGAAAAATCGCCGCACACGCGGGGTGTCTCGTCGGGCGGTTTCCCTGGAGTCACAGACCGTGAACAAAATAAAAAGCGACCTCTTCCGAACGTATTGAGCCTGCGGATAGCGTGCGTTCTCCGCCACGAGAAGCGTTCGAGTTGCCGTCACCAATGGCGTCCGCTGCCGACCCCGCGTCGCCGCGCCACAACCCCGCGCGACGTGTGGTGTGACCTCCGCGTGACCTCCGCGACCACTCCTCCTCCGACCGAACGATGGCGCACGCGTCCCTCGCGTCCCTCTCCTCCGTCGCCGCGCGCGTCTCCGCCAAGTCCTCCGCCCTCCGCGGCAAGCCCCTCCGCGTTTCCTCCGCGGCTCGGTGCGCGCGCCGCGTCGCCATGTCCGCGCGCGCGGAGATCACGCCGCTGGGCGACGGCGACAAGAAGGGCCTGGTGGATTCCGTGGAGACGTTCATCTTCGACTGCGACGGCGTGATCTGGAAGGGGGACTCTCTCATCGAGGGCGTCCCCGAGACGATCGCCATGTTGCGCGCCATGGGCAAGCGCCTCATCTTCGTCACCAACAACTCCACCAAGTCGCGCGCCGGGTACCTCAAGAAGTTCCTCGGCTTGGGGCTGGAGATCACCGCCGAGGAGGTCTTCTCCTCCTCCTTCGCCGCCGCCGCGTACCTCGACTCCAAGAACTTCCCCAAGGACAAGAAGGTGTACGTGATTGGCGAGACGGGCATCCTCGAGGAGCTCGACGGCGTCGGCATCGCGCACCTCGGCGGCGAAGCCGACGCCGGCAAGACGGTGACGCTGGCGTCCGGCCAGCTCATGGAGCACGACAAGGACGTCGCCGCGGTCGTCGTGGGCTTCGACCGCAACGTGAACTACTACAAGATCCAGTACGCCACGCTGTGCATCCGCGAGAACCCGGGGTGCGAGTTCATCGCCACCAACATGGACGCCGTCACGCACCTGACGGACGCGCAGGAGTGGGCCGGCAACGGGTCGATGGTGGGCGCCATCAAGGGGTCGACGAAGCGCGAGCCCACCGTCGTGGGCAAGCCCGCGCCGTTCATGCTGGACTACATCGCGAACAAGTTCGACATCCGCAAGGACCAGATCTGCATGGTGGGCGACCGCCTGGACACCGACATCCTCTTCGGGAAGGACGGAGGGCTCCGGACGCTGCTGGTGCTCTCGGGCGTGACCACCGAGGAGACGCTCAAGTCGCCCGAAAACGACATCCACCCCGACTTCTACACCTCCAAGCTCGGAGACCTGCTCACGCTGAACAACGTCGAGGCGTAAACGCAAAGAGGCGGAGAGGCGGAGAGGCGGAGGGGCGGAGCGCCGAACGCGACGTACTACGCGAGAATACTATCGCGCGAACGACGCGACACGTTTTTATACGAAAGTATTTTTACGAAGACGTCTTAGTATTTCGCTTTCGCGCGTTTCTTCGAATCCCTAGATTGGCTATGCTGGAGCTACGGTACTAGACTCTTTTCCCCA
>Ga0181561_10001835_pt1 | contig 18885 bp, 18 predicted proteins | sample 011ome_19_FD_133760 | JGI IMG/M metagenome (GOLD analysis project Ga0181561, IMG submission 133760) | Coastal salt marsh microbial communities from the Groves Creek Marsh, Skidaway Island, Georgia - 011510BT metaG (megahit assembly) | ecosystem: Environmental > Aquatic > Marine > Intertidal...
AGGACGTGACCGCGATGGATGAGGTGTTCCGCGCGTTTCGATCCGCGGACGCGCTCAACTCGAGCTTCGTCGCGCGCAAGGACGCCGCCGCGGCGTCTTCCTCCGCGCTCACGGACCGCGAACGCGCGCGGAGGAAGCCGCTGGACGACCTGAGGATCGATTTCGACGCGCTGGACCGGTTCTACGACGCGGTGCGAACGATGTTCGGCTCGGCCCTCGACGGTGCGCTATACGACCTCATTCATTCCATTCGCGAGCGCCTCGAACTCGACGCGTCGGGTCTCTCTCGCAGCCGCGGGAAGACGAATTGGGAGCGCCTAGGGCTATCGCTGACGCGATTGATACTGATGGTCATGCGGTACCTCTCCACGTGCGACGACTTGGACCACGTCCTAGAGGACATGCTGAGCTGTTGTTACGAGCTGGCGGCGACGCTGGACCCCCCCGGGATCCGATGTTTAACCGCGCAGCTCCGAGGGCTCGACCGCGGCCGGTTCGAGGCGCTCGCGCAGACGACGCAGCAGTTCGTGACCGTGAGGGTGTACGAGAGAGCGAGCGCGGAGGACGGGCACGACGACGGCGGGACGTTGGAGCACGCGGTGAGGTTCCTCGCGATGCTCTACGACGCCAACGCCGCGTCGGTCGACGACGACGACGACGACGACGACGACGACGCGGATCTCAGACTCGGACTCGGACTCGAACTCGACGCCGCCGCGGACGCCGCCGCCGCCGCCTGGGACTGGACGCGCGGCGTGCATCTGCCGCACGCCTACTTTTACAACGACGCGGTGAACGACGAGGCGTTCTTCGACGTGAAGGACGACTACCGACGGTGGAAAAATCCGGAGTGGCGCGCGTCGAAGTTTGCTTTTTCGTTTTGCGCCGTCGCGCCGTTCGCGTTCGATCCCGCGACCAAGGCGCGAATCTTGACCCAGGAGAGTAGGATGCTGATGACGAGCGAGTTTGAGGAGGCGATGATGCGGAGCGTCTTCTCCGGGTCGCGCGATTCGCCGTTTCTCGTCGTCAGGGTGCGGAGGGATACCTTGGTCCAGGACGTGTTGGCGCAAATTTCGAGCAAACGCGAGAGAGATCTCCGCAAGCCTCTGAAGGTGGCGTTCGTAGGCGAGCAAGGCGTGGACGAGGGCGGCGTCGCGAAGGAGTTCTTCCAGCTCTTCGTCCGTCGAGTGTTCGACCCGTCGTTCGGGATGTTCGCGCACGACGACGAGACGCGGACGTTCTGGTTCGCCCCCGAGGCGGACGATTTGGGGCTCGAGGACGTGGAGTTCGAGCTCATCGGCATCGTCATCGGCCTGGCGATTTATAACGAGCACATCCTCGACTTTCGGTTCCCGATGACCATCTACAGGAAGCTGCTGGGCCAGACGCCGAGCATGCGGGACTTGAGGGAGGTGAACCCGTGGCGGCACCAGGGTTTCGCGAAGCTTTTAAAGGCGCGAACGGCGGAGGAGGTGGACGCGTTTGGGTTGACGTTTACCGCGACGAAAATCGTCTTCGGCGACGAGGTCGTCGTCGATTTGATCGAAAACGGTCGCGACGTGCCCGTCACGATCGAGAACCGCAGCGCGTACGTCAAAGCCTACGTCGAGTGGTTCTTCGTCGACGCCATCCAATATCCGTTCGACGCGTTCAAGAAAGGATTCCACAGGCTGTGCGGCGGCCCCGTGATTCATTTTTTCCGCCCCGAGGAGCTCGAACAGCTCGTGTGCGGGTGCGCGCACTTCGACTTCAACGCGCTGGAAGCGGCGACGCGATACGAAGACGGCTACGCGAAGGATGATCCGACGATGCGAATGTTCTGGAGAGTCGTCCACGCCATGACCGAGACGCAGAAGCGGCGGCTGTTGTTTTTCGCCACCGGAAGCGACCGCGCGCCCATCGACGGGTTGGGCGCGTTGCCGTTCGTCATCAGGCGCGTTCTATCTTACACTGGTGCTCATACGACCGCGTTCGCGTGGTGAACGCCGTTCCTTAAGGACTTTCTCTCCCGGCGTTTCTCTCCGCCCATCCCTCGCGTTCAATCTCCGCCCGCGTTGCCTTTCAACTCCGCTTCTGACGCCTTTGAACTCCACCCCGACTTCGCTTTGTATGGAACGACCCTCAGCAAGAACGGCACGGAGGACCACCGGCTGCCGACCGCGCACACGTGCTTCAATCACTTGCTCTTGCCGGAGTACAAGGACGAGGGGACGCTGAGGGCGCGGTTGACGCAGGCGATAGAGAACGCGGAGGGGTTCGGGTTGCAATGAGTAGTCGAGTTGTTGTTAGCGGAGAGGGCGACGACTGACGAGAGTCTTTAGCTATTACGAGTAGCGGCGACGAAATTTTTTAGCGAGCGAGCACACAGAACGCGAGAAGCACACTGCGAGCGCGAGCTCTCGAGATCTCGCGAGCGACGCGCCCAGCTCGCGTCGCGGCCACTCCGATCGGCGCCTCGGCACGATGAGCGACTCCGAGGACATCGTCGCGACCGGGAAGGCCCGCTCCAAGCGCGTCATGTCCGACAGCGACGACGACTCCGACGCGCCGAGCCGCAAGCGCGCGGTGCGTCCGCGATCCGCCCGCCCGTCGATCGATCACGACGCGATTCCCCCACGCGAGGCCGCGACCGATCAACCCTAAATCCTCCTCGTCTCGTCTGACGCCCCCGCCCTCCCCCGCCTCTCCGTCCCCCCAGGCCTCGGACGACGACTCCGACGGCGACGCGGAGGACCCGAACGACCCGTACGGCGACGGCTTCGGCGACGATCTCATGGGCGACGATGACGATCGCGACCGCCTTCTCGCCATGACGGAGCTCGAGCGCGAGGAGACGCTCGCGGATCGTCGCGACGCGCGCGCGAAGATCCAAGACCGCAAGCGAATCATTCAGATGGCGAAAGAGAAGAAAGCGCGCGACAGCGGCGCGCTGAAGAAGAAGTTCAAGCCCTCGGACGCGACCGCGGGGAGGAAGAGCGGCCGCGTCGCCGGCGCCGACGCGCGCGAGCCGTCCAAGACGAAGAAGGCTTTGGAGGACATCGCGAAGAAAAAACGCGCCGCGATGGATCGCCGGGTCGACGACGACGACGACGACGACGACAGCGACGACTACGACAGCGACGAGCTCGAGGACGAGGATCTCACCGGGATCTTGCCGACGCGAGAGAAGGCGTCCTCGCGCGCGCGCGGCAGGGCGCGCGCGGGCGCGTCGGACGACGAGTACTCGGACGACGACGAGGAAGACGACGGCGGCGACCGCGTCCCCGCCGCGGAGGCGCAGATACGAAAGATCATCCTCAAGCGCGAGACCCTGGAGAAGTGGGTCACCGAGCCGTACTTCGAGCAGTGCGCGCCGAAGTGCATGGTGCGCATAGGCATCGAGAGGAACCGCGAGACGGGGGAGAACAAGTACGTCGTGGCGGAGATTGTGGACGTCGCGGAGGGGAAACACGGGAATTACGTCTTGGGGGAGTACTCGTACGGGCACCACCCTCAAAATAAGGAGCCGCCGAAGAAGACGGGGAAGTGGTTGATATTGAGGTACGGCGACGCGTCGACGGACCGCGCGTTCAGCATCGACAAGGTGTCCAACGCGGAGGTGACCGCGGGGGAGTACGTGAAGTGGTGCAAAAAGATGGAGGAGTCCGGGCGGCGGATGCCGCAGCTTCGGGACGTCGCCGCCGCGGAGGAGAACATCAAGTTCGCTTCGAGTTACCGGTACACGAGCGAGGACGTGCAGAAGATGATCCAGAAGAAGAGGGAAGGACGGGACGGCCTCGCTCCGAACCTCGCGATGGAGAAGGAGACCATACGACGGCTGATCGCGCGCGCCAAGGCTGAGGGCGACGACGAGGCGGTCGAGACGCTCACGGCGCGACTCGAGGTGGTCATGGAGACGCTCACCAAGCAGTTAGACAAGGGCGGAAGGCAAGCGACGATGGCGAACATCAACAAGCGGAACAACCAGCTGAACGACGCGAATCTGTCGCGAATCGCATCGGAGCAAATCGCGCGCGCGGCGAGCGGCGCGCCTGATAAATCCGCGGACGATCCGTTCTCGCGTCGTAAGACGAAAGCGGCGACGTATTACACGATCAACCGCGACGCGGAGGCGGCGGCGGCGGCGGCGGCGGCGGCGGGCGCGAAGACGGACGATGACGCGAACGCGAAGACGGACGACGCGAAGGTGGGGAAGAAGGGCCCGGGGAGCGGACTCAGAACCGCCGCCGGCCCGGACTTGCGCTCGCACGCGGTCGTGACCGCGGCGAAGCTCAGCGCGCTCGTCGCCGCGCACTCGGGGGTCACGCTCAAGGGCGTGGAGCCGTCGCTCGCGGCGGCGCCGGACCCGACGACGCGCGCGGGCGTCTCCGTCGGGCTGTTGCCGGCGTTGCGGAGGGGGCTCATCAGCGGCGCGGGGTTGACGCGGGGGACCAACGCGATGAAGCCGACGGGGCGGACGTACTCGATCCAGGAGTACCAGGCGCGGCAGGGCATCGAGCAGGAGTGATGATAAGCGCGACTGCGTAGTCGAAATTCGATTCGTTTCATCGCCGCGAGAAGAGCGTTTGTTACGAGGGCGCTTCCGCGCGCCGCGCGACCGGTTTCGACCCCGCGGAAATTTTCCCGTTTTGCTTTTCGACCGACCAAGTTATCGATCAAATCGATCGGGGGTTTCCGATTAGAAATGTTGAAAGGGATTTTTTCATCGCAAGAGCCGATCAAATGGACCTTTGGAGCTCCAAGGGTCCAAACGGCACCTCTTCTCGCCCGCGAAACGGCGACTCGGCGCCTTCAACGACCGCTCCGCTCCGCGCGTCGTCGCCGCATTCGCGCGCGCGCGACCACGCGGTCGACGCCGTCCGCGAACCCTCTCGCGCGCCCGCGCCCGCGCGCGACATGACGTGCGCGCTGACGCTCGCGGCCGCGGCGCCGCGCGTCGCGGCGACGGCGTCCCCGCTCGCGGCCGCGTCGTCGTCGCGGCGTCGTCGCCTCGGCGCGACGACGACCGACGCCGCCGCCGCCGCCGTCCGTCGCCGCCGCCCCGCGCGCCGCCGCGCCGCCGCCGCCGCCGCCGCCGCCGCGAGCGACGACGACGACTCGCACTACTACTCCGGCGACGCGAGAGGCCCGAACGCGGTGGAGGACGTCGTCGAGCTCTACCTCGCGAGGGCGCGCGCGACCGCCGCCGATTCCGATCCGTCCTCGATCGTCGATCCCGACGACGACGGTCCGCCGCGCGGCAGAGGGAAGGGAAGGGTCTACCTCATCGGCACCGGCCCGGGCGACCCCGGACTCCTCACCCTGAAGGCGTTCCACCTCATGCAGACCGCGGACGTCGTCCTGTACGACCGCCTCGTCGCGCCCGCGATCCTCGACATGGTCCACGCGGACGCGAGGATGCTCTACGTCGGGAAGCAAGCCGGGTTTCACACGCGCACGCAAGACGAGATCGAGGCGATGCTCCTCGGGTTCGCGGAGGTGGGCGCGACGGTCGTCCGCCTGAAAGGCGGCGACCCGCTCGTGTTCGGCCGCGGCGGCGAGGAGATGGAGGCGCTCATGGCCAGAGGCCACGCCGTGAGCATCGTCCCGGGCGTCACCGCCGCCGCGGGCGTCGGCTCCGAGCTCGGGATCCCGTTGACGCACCGAGGCGCCGCGACGTCCGTGCGACTGCTCACCGGTCACCTGAGAGAGGGCGCGGCGAAGGAGGCGGCGTCCGGGGAGGGGAACGCGGTCGCGGACCCGATCGACTTCGCCGTCACCGCCGCGGATCTGGACACGACGCTGGTCGTGTACATGGGATTGGGGACGCTGCCGAGTTTGGCGGGGAAGGTGCGTTCTCATCACGCTGGTCCCCATACGACCGCGTTCGCGTGGTGAACGCCGTTCCTAATTTTCCGGCGCATCTCTCCGCCCACACCTCGCTTTCAACGCCCGCCCTCGACGCCTTTCAACTCCATCTGACGCCTTTGAACTCCACCCCGACATTAGCTGATCGCGTCCGGGTTTCCGCCGGAGACGCCCGCGGTGGCGGTGGAGCGCGGGACGACGCCGCGGGAGAGGCGCGTGTTCTCCGCGCTCGGCGAGCTCCCGGACGCGGTGCTCGAGTGCGAGCTGAAGTCGCCGACGCTCATCATCATCGGGAAGACGGTCGCGCTGTCGCCTCGGTGGCCGTGGAAGGCGGGCGAAAAAGCGGCGGAGGGGGGGGGGACGTTCGTCCTTCAGGAGGGGCTCGCGGAGGAGGACACCGCGGCGTGGTTCGAGCGCGACGGCGCGACGGTGAGGAAGCTTCGAGCGAGGGGTAACGCGGAGAGGAAGGCGGCGGCCGCGGGGGGGGAGAGCGCGCGATAGACTCATCTCAACACTCCTCTACGACTATTAATAAAGATCCTATGGTACGTTACACGACAAACGCGCCTTCGATGTTCGTGACGTGGAACTCCGTGCGCTTCGGGACGACCGCGGGGGAGTAATACGCCGGCCCGACGACGTCGTCGACGTCCGATCGCGCGATCCGGTCCGTCTCGCTCGCGAACGGCGAGCGGAACGCGGCGCGTCGCGACGCCGTCGTCGGCGCGTAGTGCCCCGGTCCGGGCGTCGGCGGCGTCGGCGACGTCGACGCGCGCTCGGGTCGCAACGGACCCCACCCGGGGTAGTAGCACCGGTCGCGATTCGCACGTCCTCCGCTCGGGTCCGCGACGTCGATCGCGCCGGGTTTGGGCGCGTACTGTCCAGGTCCCGGGGTCGGCGCGTCGGCGTCGGCGTCGGCGCCGAGCGCGGCGGCGACGACGCGGTTGAGATTCCTCGCTCTCGTCGTCGTCGTCGTCGCCGCCGCCGCCGCCGCCGCCGCCGCCGCCGCCGCGTCGTTCCCCCCTACCCCTCGCGGCGTGAACGCCGACACCGCGGTGTCGTACGCGTCCGGCCCCGGCGTCGACGCGGCGTCCGCCGCGGCGCGTCCGCCGCCGAACCTCGACGCTCGGTCCTTGAACGCGGCGGTGCGATCCCTCTCGCGCGCCGGCGCCGGCCGCGTCCGCGGCTCCGGCTTCTCCCTCGCGCTCGCGCGCGCGTACCCCGTCCTCGGCGGCGCGGTCGCGGTCGCGGTCGCGAACGAGCTCGTCGCCGCGCGCTTCCGGTACCCCCCGCCCGCCCGTCGCGGCGTCGACGGCGCGACGCTCGAGCGCGCGACGTCGTAGGACCCCACCCCGGGCGTCCGGAAGTATTCGTCGGGGCGCTGCGTCGAGATGCGCCGCGCGCCGCTCGTGAACCCGTTCCCGAACCCCTTCACGCCGCACCCCTCGCCGCTTCGCTTCGACATCGTCCCCGCGCTGATCCCCGCGTACTCCCCCGGGCCGGGGACGTCCATCGTCGGGTCGCCGTGGCTCGCGCGCCTCGGCGTCGCGCTCCCGAAACCGTCCGGGGTCGGGTTGACGTACGGGACGCGCTCTGCTCGGGTCGACGGTATCGACGGCGCGGACCTGGCGATAACGCGCTCGACGGGGGACGGAGGCGAGCGCGGAGGGGTGCCGCCGCGGGAGGAAGACATCGCGACCTCGCAGGCTCCGCGCGGAGGGACGCGACGGATGGCAGTGCGGGAATGAATGAATCGTCGTCGTAAACCGCGCCCGCACCCGCCAGAAAAATTCCGGCGATCGATCCGATCGACGGGTCGCGCAAACCCGGGCGCCCCCCTCCCGCCGGGCCATTCCTCCCCCGCGTCCGCACGCCCACCCCACGGCGCGCGCGACGCGAACGCGAACGCTAACACCCCACCGTTCACGAAGATGGCGGAGGAGGACACGACCGTGAAGGAGCCCCTCGACCTGATCCGCCTGTCCCTCGACGAGCGCGTCTACGTCAAGCTGCGGGGCGACAGAGAGATTCGGGGGAAGCTGCACGCGTACGACCAGCACCTGAACATGATCTTGGGCGACGTCGAGGAGACGATCACGACCGTGGAGATCGACGACGAGACGTACGAGGAGATCGTCAAGGTGCGCGCGGCGTCTTCGGAGCGCGACGGCGTTCGGCGGGCGGCGCGCGACGGCCATCGATCGACGCGTCTCGTCGACCGGCGTCGGTTCGAATCGAATTCGATCTAGGTTTTTTTTCTCGCTCGCTCGCTCGCTCGCTCGCAGTCGTCGATCGTCCTCCGGCTCGGGCCTCCCCGCGCTGACTCGACGCTTATTATCCTCCCCGTCCGTGTTTCCGATCGCTCGCAGACGACGAAACGGGCGGTGCGGTATCTCTTCGTGCGCGGCGACGCGGTGACCTTGGTATCGCCTCCCTTGCGCACGTGACCGAGGGGGCGGGGGGGTCGCGCGCGGGCGCTCGTCGCGAGAAAACCAAACGGCGGAACGAATCCAAACGGACGGCGGGGACGTCTCGGACGACGCGCGACGCGCGCTCACTTAGCACGGGAAAGGAACGTAGGAGGTAGTCGTTCTCGCATGATCATCAGAGGGTGTTAGTATCGTTACAACCCCCCGCCGCGCGCGTCGCGTCGCGTCGCGCGCCGCCCGACGAGGTGACTTACATCCATCCGTCACAACTTCCCCACGACGGACTCGACGAAGATGTTCAGCGACTCCGGGTCCCGTCGCTCGCTCCCGAGCTTGACGTACCCAGCCCTGCCCTCCGGGAACAGCAGCACGGTCGGGAACGACGCGAGAGACAGGCACTCCTTGCTCCACTCCTTCTCGTCGCCGTCCGCGCGGAACTTGACCACGTCCACGCCCTTGGCGCCGAGCGCCGCCGCCGCCGACTCGTACCCGCCCTCCATCGCCTGGCAAAACGGACACCACGGCGCGTACAGCACCGCGAGCGTCGTCTTCGCGTGCGCGTCCTCGCCGCGCAGCGCGTCGATCCCCGCGCGGTCGAGCGCCCGCACGGACCCGTCCACGAAGATGTCCTCCTCCGTCGCCTCCCTCGCGTCCTGCTTCGCCTGCGGGTGGAGTTGAAAGGCGTCAGAAGCGGAGTTGAAAGGCATCGCGGTCGGGGATTGAAAGCGAGGGACCCTGGGCGGAGAGAGACGCCGGGCAAAGTCCTTAAGAAACGGCGTTCACCACGCGAACGCGGTCGTATGGGGACCGGCGTGAGGAGAACGAACGCGCCTTGTCCTCCGCGGAGACGTTGCCGCTGTGAAGACCGCACTCTTTCATCGCGCCGTCCTCCCACCACCACCTCCCCTCGCGCTCCTGCTGCCCCGGCAGCACCGCGCGCGTGCACGGCGCGCACCCGATGGAGACGTACCCCATCTCGTGCAGCTTGTTCACGGGCGTGCCCATCACGCGTAAGAAGTCCCACACCTCTGAGGGTCGTTCCATTTCAAAGCGAACGTCGGGGTGGAGTTCAAAGGCGTCAGTCGGAGTTGAAAGGCGTCGAGGGCGGGCGTTGAAACCGAGGGGTGGACGGATATAGACGCCGACAAACGTCCTTAAGGATCGGCGTTCACCACGCCAACGCGGTCGTACGGGGACCAGTGTGAGAAGAACGCACCTTGCGACGTCGCGTTGGTGAGCGGGTTGAATTTCACGAGCGACCCGGCGCCGCCGCTCGCGCCCTCGAACACCGGGTCGATCTGCACCGCGGGGACGGCCATTCGCGTCCCGGGGCTCTGGTCCTTCCGCTGCCCGGTGACCCACGCGTTGAGGGTTTTCAGCTTCTTGCGCAGCGGTTGGACTTTCCGAACGCCGCAGCACTCCTTGTGGCCGTCCTCGTAGAAGGAGAACATGCCCTTCTCGTTCACGAGCTCCACGACCGCGTCCTCGTCCGGGAACGTGAACTCGATCTTGATCCCGAAGTGCTTCTCAACGTCGTCGAAGAGCTGGTACGTCTCCGGGTTCAGCCGACCCGTGTCCAGGGAGAAGACGCGGAAGGGTCGGCCCGTGAGCGACGCGTATTGGATCAGCGCGACGTCCTCCGCGCCGCTGAACGCGATGGCGAGCGTGTCGCCGAAAATCTCGAGCGCGCGGTCCAGAATCGCGATCGTCGTGGCGTCTTGGAACTCCGCGTCGAGCTTCTCCCAGTCGATGGACGTCGTCGCGGACTCCGCGGCGGGCGCGGCGGCGGGCGCGACGGCGCGGCGCGAGGAGGCGTTCTTCTTCGCGGAAATCTTCTTCGCGGCGGAGCTTCCGCGCGTTCGTCGGCGCGCGGACGCGTCCGCGACGGCGGCGCGCGTCGTCGCGAGAGGCGACGTCATCGTGCACGAGGTCATGGCGTTCGCGGTCGAGTCGTGGCGACGATCGATGAGAAGGAAACGCGGGACGAGCGCGTCGCGGAGTGCGGACGGCGCGATAGATAAAGACGCTCTTAGGGTATCGAGACCTGGTGAGCCGGAGCGAGACGCCGGCCGCGGCTGGTTTGACCGGTGGTCATCGGTGAACGAGATGGCGCGACCCGATCGATCGCGATCGATGAAAGCTTTATTAGCGGTGGAGGGGGTTCGACGACTCCCGCGACCTCAGAAACCTGATGAGAAATCGCCGCGCGCCGCCGCGATGATCGCCCTGCGTGGCCTGTGCCGCCGCGCCCTCGGCGCGGCCGCGCACGTCTCGTGGACGTCCGCGGCGCCGCCCGCGTCGCGCCCGTCGTTCTTCCACGCCTCCGCGGCCGCGGCCGCCGCGCGCGACCCCAAACAGATGCCCGTGATCAGAGAGGGCGCGAAGATCACCCCGAAACCGCGTGGGATCGAGCCCCCGCCCACCGCCGCGGAGTATAACGCGAAGACGCAACCTAACTTCGGGAGCGGCGGCGGCGGGATGTCGCCGTTCACGCCCACGTCGCAGCTGAGGAAGCGCAAGACGTACCAGAAGCGCATGAAGTTTCTCATGCAGACGCTCGAGGTTGAAAAGATGCGCGAGATCGCGAAAACCTCGCCGGTGGTCCCGTTCCGCCCCGGGGACGTCATCCGCGTCAAGGTGGAGGTCTTAGAGAACAGAAGGAGAGCGAACGACTTCATCGGGATATGCATCGCGCGAGTCAACCGCGGGATGGGGAGCAGTTTCACGCTGAGGAGCGTGGTGGCGAATCAGCCCATCGAGCGAACGTTTCCGACGTACTCGCCGACGATCAAAGAGTTTGAGATCATCGAACGCAGGAAGGTGCGCCGGGCGAAGCTGTATTACCTGCGGGATAAGCCGCTGCGGTACAGCCGGTTCGAGGGGATGTGAGGAGAAAGGAGTGCGCACGACGACCACGCGATCGTGGACGTGTAGGTATGACGCGCGATAGGCGCTCAAAGAGTTGGAATCATCTCGACGAGGTTTCTTCTATACACTGGTCCCCATACGACCGCGTTCGCGTGGTGAACGCCGTTCCTTAAGGACTTTGCCCGGCGTGTCTCTCCGCCCACCCCTCGCTTTATGACGCGTCATCGCTCAAACGAATGAACGCGTTCTCGACGGGACGCGACGACGCGCTCGTTAAGAATCAGATGTCTTTCTGTCGTCACAAAATTCAATAACCAACATAGCTCGTCGTCGAGTGCGGGCTTTCAATCAACCGCCGCGCATCTCGTCGACAAACCGCTACTAGATCAACCTCGCGGCCGTGAACGTCGTAGACGTCTTCAACCAACCGACCGCTCAACCGTGCTCAACCGTTCCTTCAACGTGAAAACTCAAAAGCGTTCAACAACTCGCCTCGCTTGCTCTGATGTACCCCTCGAGCGCGCCCAACGTGCGCGCGCTCTCCTGTTCGTATAACTGTTCGTATAGTAGTAGTAGTAGTAGTGTATCACGCGCGCGCTCACCACGCGCTCGACGCCGCGCCGTTCGCGGCGCCGCTCTTCGCGGACGACGAATCGTATCCCCCCGCGTCGGCGTAGCTGCCGATGCGCAGCCGCTCGAAATTGAGGAGATCCTCCGCGGACGAGTACCCGTACCCGCCCGCTCCCCCCCCCGTCATCGCGGCAGCCGTCGCGGCGGGGTCAAACGCCGCCGCGGACGCAGAGATCGACGACGCCGCCATCGCGCCGCCGCCGACGCCGCCGCCGACGCCGCTCCACGTCCGCTGCCGCTCGAGGACGCGTTGCAGCTCCTCCTGCCGCCGCCGCAGCGTCGACAACTGCGCCTCCGTCTGCTGCGCGCTGACGCGCGCCGCCGCCTGCGCCGCCGCGGTCGCCGCCGCGGCGATGACCGCCGCGTCCGGCGCGCTGCCCGGACCGTTCGCGCCGTACTGCGACGCCGCCGCGATCGCCGCGGCGGCGATCGCGGGGTCGTACGCGTGCGGCGGCGGCGGGTCGCCCGGCGGCGGCCGCGGCGGCGGCGGGCCGCCGTAACCGCCAGGCCCCGCGTACGGCGCGTACAGTCCGTTCAGTCCGTTCAGTCCGTTGAAACCACCGTTGATCGGCAGCAGAGGCGCGCCCACGCCCGGCGCTCGGACGCCCCCGAGCGCTGCGGCTTGCGGCGCCGCGCTCTTGGGCGGCGGCTGGTAGGAGAACTCCACGCCTCGGATCCGCTGCAGGCGTTGGACGAACTCGCCGCGTCGTTTCCCTTCGCAGAGCTCTTTGTACCGCTCCACAGCCTGGTGAATGATCTCCGACGCCGCGGCGACTTCGCTCGTGGATCCTTGCACGCGGAAGATGCGCGTCGGGCGGTGATAGCCCCCGGGTTGGGGCTGCTGCGTCCACGACTGAATCGTCGCGCCCGTCGCGTTTGTGATTTCGCGCACGCTCGCGCCGCTCGCGCCGATGACGAAGCCGGCGGCGAGGAGCGTCACGCACAGCTGCGCGCCGCCGGTCGGGAGCCACTCGACGTTCACCACGGCCTGGTCTTCTTCCTCGACGCCCTCGCCCGCGCGTCGAGGGCCGGACGGGCCTTTGCGGAGCGCGGCCCCGCCGTTCGCCGCCGCCGCCGCCGCCGCCGCAGCCGCGGCAGCCGCCGCCGCCGCAGCCTGCTGCTGCTGCTGCTGCTGCTGCTGGAGCAGCAACAGAGCGAGGTTGGCGTTCACGTCGGGCGGCGGGCCGGGAGGGGGCACGCCGAGGAGCGCGGCGGCGGCGGTCAACGCCGCGGCGTCGCCGACGACCGGCGCGCCGCCGCCGCCGCCGCCGCCGCCGCCGTTCGCGTCCGCCGCCGACGCCGCCGACGGCGGCGAGCCGCGCCCGCCGCTGAGCCTCCCGACGGACGACCCGACGGAACCGTACGGCGACGCGAGCGCGGACGACGGCGCCGCGCGCGCGCCGACGCCGGGCGGGAAAGCGACGAACGGCGCCGACGCCGCGCCGACGCCGACGCCGACGCCCGCGCCCGCGACGCCCGGGCTCTCGTCGTCGTCGAGAATGTCCTCGGGGAGCGGCACGGGCGGGGGCGGCGACGGCGACGGCGACGGCGACGGCGACGTCCCGAGGTCGATCGCGCCGCTCGCGGGGTGCGTCTGCGAGGAGAAGACGGGGGAGGAGGGGCGGTGAGCGATCGCGCGATGGACGGAACGGGCGAGGCGGGGGAGGCGGCCGGGAAGGGACGCGCGCGGAGGGAGGATCGTGATTCGCGAAGCGACGCTCGGAGGATCTTCGCGCCGATTCGCTCGTCCACTCGCGAGGAAACAATTCGAAGCGAGATTCGCGCGCGAGATTCGACGCCGGGGACGCGTCGCGCCGCGCACCTTTTCGCCCCCTCCAACGCGCGCGTCGCGAAGAACGCCGCCTAGACCGCCGTCTCCGCCGAGTCCGTGCCACGCCGAGCCCTGTCGCGCGTCGCGAGGGGGGAGCGTCAGGACGTGCGAGCCGTTTTTATCCTCGCCGCGGGGAAAAGCGTAAACGGAGCGACGAAAAGAGCGAGGTGCCGAGGAGGTGCCGCCGCTGGACGCACGCCGCGCGAGGGATCTCGCCGGCGGTCGGGGACGACGCGACGCGAGCGCCCGTCTCGCGATCGCGCGGCCGACTGACCGCGCGTCGTGTACAGCGCGTCGGCGAGCGATGGGGGACGCACCGTCTCCGCGTCCGGCGCGAGCGCGCGTTCGCCGGCGCGAGCCACGCCGCGAGGGTGGTCATTAAATCCCTCCATCGCCGGCGACGCCCTTCGCTCCGGCGACGCGCGCTCTCCGCCGACGCGATCGCCGCCCGTCGCCGCGGTCTCGCCGTCGTCATCGAGCACCCCCACGGGGAGCCACGCGTTCGGGAGCTCACCGAGGGTCACGTCCGCGACGCCCCCCGCGGGCGCGTCCGCCTCCTCCTCCGCGCGCCGCATCTCTGCCTCCTCGGCGCGCTGTCGGGCGCTTGTTACTCGCGAAAGCGATCGCCGGTCGATTCGATCGATCGCCGATGAAACGTCGCCGGTCAGGCTGCTGCTCAAAGGGTCGAACCGTTTAACTTCGGTAAGATCGGTGACCCGATATCCAACCAAGCGCCGGTTCGAGTTCGCTGCATTTGGCAACGACGCGCGCGACGCACTCGCGGCGACGCGCGCGAGGATGACGGACGCCTCGGACGACGACGACGCGACGTCGTCGGAGATATCGTCTCTGTTCCACGGCGGCGACTCCGGAGAGGCGACGTCGCCGCCGTCGCCGATCCCGCGCGCGGACGCGGACGCCGATCTCGCCGATCTCGCGTCGTCGACGAGCGCGCGCGCGTCGTCGTCGTCGTCGTCGTCGTCCGCGTCGCTCGAAGCGGCTCAACACTCGTCGCCGTCCGCGCGCTCCGTCGCCTCGACCGCCGCGCCGAGCGCGGAGGAGATCGCGTCGCTGACGCGCGCGCTCGAGCGCGTCGGCGCCGCGGACGGCGACGGCGACGGCGACGGCGAGAGGCTCGCGCGGCCGTCGCGCGTCGTCGCGCCGGCGGCGCGCCTCTCCGTCTCGCCGTCATCGGCCGTTTCGAGATCGAGCGACGCGCGCGCCTCGACGCGCCCGCCGCGACGCGCGCGATCCTCCTCGGTCTCGGTCTCCTCGTCGTCCGCGCCACCTCGGACGATCGCGTCGACCGCGGACCCCGGCGCGCTCGCGCTCGCGTCCTTCGGCGAGCGCGGCGGTGCCGGCGCGCTGATGACCGCGGCGAGCGAGGAGACGCGCGCGTGGCGACGCGCGTCCCCGATCGTCCGCCGATGGCTCGAAGAGAAGGAGCGCAAGGCCGCGTCGCTCGCGCGGCTCAAGACGCGACGCGCGCGCGCGGACGTGAGCTGGATCGTGAACCGACGGAAGCACCAGATGGCTATCTTCCGCAGAGACCGCGCGAACGACGAGCGCGAGGCGCGCAGGGAGCTCGTCGCCGCGCGGTCGGACGGCGCGCTCGCGCTTCTTCTCGGGCGACCCGATCCGTCTCTCTCTCCGTCGTCGCCCTCGCCGCGGCGTCGTCCGCGCGACGACGCCGACGCCGACGCCGACGTGACCGCCGCGTCGATGATCTCCGCGCTCGCGCTCGCGCCGTCGCTCCCGCTCCCTTCTCGACGCCCGCCCGCGGGCGCGCCCCCCGCGAGGGACATCACGCGCCGCCACCACTCGCCGCCGCCGTCGCCGACGAAGACGCGCCGAGCGCCCGGCGTGGCGTTGCCGTGGACGCGCCTCGCGCCGCCGGCGCCAAAGACGCGGACGAAGCAGACGAGCGTGTGGATCGAGCCCGGGCGGTTCGTGACGACGACGACGGTGGTGACGACGACGACGAAGCGCTCGGGTAGCGCGCTGCTCCCGCGGTGGTCCACGGCGTCGAGCGACGGGTCCGTGCCGTTCGAGGCGGTGGCGGGGAGATACACGGGGTCGGACAACTACGCGGACTACATATGACGACTCTCGAGCGAACGACGACTGAATCTCGAGACCCTCGCGAATATTAAGGTTACCAACCTTATTACGCCAACTTCTGTTTGTCATCACACTACGACGACGGACGACGCGTCGTCCTCGCCAAAAATCTTTACCCTCAACCTTAATAATTACCCTGCATCATCAAGCCCGCGAACCGAACCACGCGCGCGCGGCGAGCCCCGGGAGCGCTCGCAGCTTCTCCCCCGTCGTCGTGTACGCGCGCCGCGTGATGTTATCGTACCCGTTCGCGCGGACCTTATTCAGCAGCGCGCCGTATATCTCCCCCGCCGCGGTCACCGGCAGCCGCGCCGCCGGGGGGAGCATCTTGATCCCCACCCTCGCGCGCGCGAAGTGCGCCTCCGCCCTCTTATTAGGGTCGAGGGTCCATACGAAGCGACGAACGTCGGGGTGGAGTTGAAAGGCGTCAGAAGCGGAGTTGAAAGGCGTCGAGGCGTGTCGGGATTGTGAGCGAGGGGTGATGGGCGGAGAGATGCGCCGCCAGGAAGAAAAGTCCTTAAGGATCGGCGTTCACAACGCCGACGCGGTCGTATGGGGACCGGTGCGAGGAGAACGAACGCGCCTGAATCTCGCCCTCTATCAGCGTCGCGTACCGCGCGTCCACCGACCCGTCCACCGCGTTCACCACCGCGCCGGAGAGGATCTCCTCCGCGGTTAACCCCGCGGCGTGCACCGCGTCCAGGGGCAGGTAGAGCCTTCCCCGCTTCGCGTCCTCGCCGACGTCTCGCAGCACGTTGACGAGCTGCAACGCGATCCCGAGCTCGACGCCGGGGGGAATCGCGTCGTCCAAGCCGTACCCCTCCGCGACGCCCATGACCGGGAGCGTCATCAGGCCCACGGTGCCGGCGACGTCGTAGCAGTACTCGCGGAGCGACGGCCAGTCCGCGAACGTCCGCGGCGGAAATGGCGGCGGCGCGGCGGCGTCGTCGTCGCCGCCGGCGTCTGAGGGCCGTTCTTACAAGCGAATGTCGGGTTGGAGTTCAAAGGCGTCAGTTGGAGTTGAAAGGCGTCGAGGGCGGGGATTGAAAGGGAGGGGTGGGCGGAGAGATGCGCCGGGCAAAGTCCTTAAGGATCGGCGTTCACCACGCGAACGCGGTCGTATGGGGACCAGTGTATAGAACGCACCTGATGACGGGACCACCGCGGGGAGGTCGGAGCGCATGCCGGCGATCATGTCCAGGAACGGCTCGGGGGACATCCCGTCGGTCGCGCGTATCGTGTCCGCGAGCGCGATCGTCTCCGGGGAGGACGACGTCGAACCTGAAGACGACGGAGGCGATGACGCGCCGTCGCCGCCGTCGTCGTCGTCGAAGAGCGCGCGGAGGCGGCGCTCGATGGCGTCGAGCTCGCGCCTCGCGTCGGCCGGCGATCGCGTCTCCGCGCCGTCGACGACCTCGTCCAGGGCGCGGCACCACGCGTATATCGCCCGCACGCGCTCGCGCTGCGTCGGGCGCATCAGCGCCGTCGCGAAGTAGAACGTCGCGGAGGAGGCGCGCGTCGCCGCCGCGCACGCGTCGTACGCCGCGGCGACGGCGGCGTCGTCGATCGACGACGACGACGACGACGACGACGACGACGCGCGCGCGGACGAGGCGCGACGCGCGGACGCGCGCGCGGCGATGGAGCGCGACGGAGCGCGTCGCGGCGCGGCCGTCGTCGCCGCGAGCGCCGTCGCCGAGGACGCCATGACGACCGCCTGCCGCGCGCTTCTCGAAGTGGATAACGGAGCGCGAACTTCCCGTCCTGTCGTTTTTACTGTCCTGGCACCCCCTCGGACGCGACGACATTGACGGGGCGACGACGACGCAGAGGCGACCGCGCGGGGTCTGCGCCGCGACGCCGCATGGACCGATTCGCGTTCCTCGCCGCGCAGCCGTGGCTGTACCCGACGCGGCGCGAGGACGCGCGCGAGGACGCGCGCGAGGACGACGACGCGACGAACGACGGACGCGATGAGCAGGGTGCCATCAATTCCGACGCGCGGGACGGCGGACGCCATCGTAGTCTCCTCCCGCCGCGCCTCGTCCTCGAGACGTCCCTCCCCGCGCGGACGATACACGACGGCGTCTGCAGCTTCCACTTCAGCGAGGAGCAGTACCTCCCGCCGTCGTCTCCGCGATCGATGACGAGCGGCGACGCCGGCGGCGCCGCGTCGACGACCGTCGCCGTCGTCGGCGCCGCGACCGCGGACGCCATCCACATGGCGTTTTCGGCGACGAGAGACCTCCCGGACATGGCGCAGTTCCGATGCGTCCTCCGCGCGAGGGAGGTCCGCGACGCGTCGCGCGACAGCGACGGCAGCGCCGTCGCGCGCGAGGCGTCGCCCGACGCGGACGGCGGCGCGCGGAGGAGGACGAGGGCGTGGCTGGAGCTCCGCGTGGACGGGAGAGCGTACGCGATGGACGTGTCTCAGGTGCGTTATTCTATACAAAAGTTTTTCACCCACCGCCCGGTTTCAACATTTGATCGCGTCTCATTTCAACTGACCGGTGAACTTTTTTTGCTCAGGCGCGGCACGTCGCGCGAGGGCCGCCGCCGCCGTCGCCGGCGACGCCGTCGCCGGCGAGGGCGAGGGCGAGGGCGACCGCGACCGCGACCGCGACCGCAACGCGGCCGTACGTCAGCGTACTGTTCACACACGTCACGCTGAACTTGTACGACGACGACGGCGCGGCGCGAGCGACGGAGACGGAGCGTCTGAGGGAGACGATCGAGGCGTACAGAGCCGCCGCGTTCGACGCGTTTCGACGCGACGGGTCCCTCGACGCGGCGAGCGGCGACTCGCCGGCGCCGGGCGGGTCGCTCGAGAATTTCGAGCGGGGAGAAGAGCGACGCGGCGGCGGCGCGTCGTCGCGCGACCGCGAGCGCGCGATGCGCGGCGTCTACGCCGCCGTCGCGACGCGGCCGCGCGACGCGGCGCGCGCGACGGTCGCCGCCGCGGGCGCCAAACGCGGGCGCCGCGGCGCGGCGGCGAGCGACACGGACGACGACGACGACGACGACGACGACGAGCTATCGTCCGAGGAGCTCGTCCCGTTGTGCGGCGGCGTCGAAATCGAGAATCGTTGGTGTCGTCGTCGCGGCGTTTTCCGCGGCGGCGCGCCCAGCAGCGGGATCGGCGGGTTGGGCCACGCGGAT
>Ga0181561_10001846_pt1 | contig 18817 bp, 13 predicted proteins | sample 011ome_19_FD_133760 | JGI IMG/M metagenome (GOLD analysis project Ga0181561, IMG submission 133760) | Coastal salt marsh microbial communities from the Groves Creek Marsh, Skidaway Island, Georgia - 011510BT metaG (megahit assembly) | ecosystem: Environmental > Aquatic > Marine > Intertidal...
CGCAACGTCGAACCATCTTTAAACTTAAACGCCTTGCTCACCACGCGGTCGTACGACCCTGTGGTTGACGTTGACTTTTTTTTCGGTGCGTCATCTGTGTCCCCAGCCCCGCTCGTCATCGTCGTCGTCGTCGTCGTCGTCGTCGTCGTCGTCGTCCTACGAGTGCGGCGCGCTCGCCTCCGATGCGCGAACGCAGGAGTAACTGAATGACAACCAAACACGCACACGTGGACGACACCCTAGGGCTTAGGATTGTCGTATTCAGCACCATGTTTGTCTATGTACAATGTGTATCACGGTGACCAATCACGACCGCAATGGAGCCCCGCCAGCGCAGTGTGGATGCGCCAGGGCGACGACGGGAGACCTGTCCTGTCTGCTGCTGTGACGACACGCGCGCACGACACACGCGGACGCTGGTATCGGCGCTGCTGGACGACGACGATGACGACGACGACGATGACGACACGTCAACGACCACACGGACAACGACGAGGACGACGACAGCGATCGACCGCACGGTCCGCGTCTGCTGTCTCCGCCGCCATCGCCGTCGTCGCGGTGTTCGTGGCGAGCACCGATGGAGTTCCGGGCGCGCACGGGGCTAGGGTGTTGATGCAGAGTGCGATGGGGACTGGTGCGATGGGGGGCTCGACGTCGACCTATGCACCCAGATCGACGTATGGCGATCGAATGGTGGACCAAGTCGCGGCGACGCCGATGACGCGGTCGATGATTTCGACGATGGATTCGGCGTCGTCGACGAGGCCAACCGAGTTCGGCGAACGCTTGACGGCGGACGGCGGCAACGCAGACGCCAATACTGTTGATCGCATGATGATGAATCCTGCATCGTCGTTAGATACGACGGCGTCTTCGTTTTCGACAGCATCAATGACGACGGCGGCGACGATTGGTGGTGGAGAAATGAGTGAAGAGGCGCGACCGATGTCGACGACGACCGCGACCACCATGGTAGATGATTCAGACTCCACGGTCACCGACGCCGCGGGCATACAAGAAGTGCAAGACGCCGATGCGACTTTCGAAGAAACGGCGAAAGAACAAGCTGAAGACGAAAATACGGAGATTTCCTTTGCGGATGTCGTCGCGTTCCGTCTCAAAGAGTTGAAGATGGAGTCTAGCGATAAACAAAAGTTGTGGCTTGAAAAGGCGCGTAAGGCGCATGAACTCGAAGGCGCGGCGAGTTTCACTGAAGACGAAGAAGTATGCGGCCGCGCTGGTCCGCTGGCGGTGTATACGATTTGGAATCACGTCGTGGAGGAAGTTCGCGAAGCCATCGTGGACTTCATGACTGCTTCTGAGACAGAGTCAGAGTCCCCGCATTCTTTACTCGCGCTTCGCACGAAAACTGCGCGCGTGGTCAAGGCGTATGACATCAAATTTGGAGGAAGAGGCGAAGAACTCCGCCAGTGCATTGGAAACTATTACGTTCGTCGTCGTGTGCATGAAGTCATGGAACATCTCGAGGCGACGAAAGAAGCGCGCGGCGAGGTCATCAAAGCTCTCAATGCGGAAGAGAGTAACGCGGAGCAGATTCGTATCGGGCGCGTTGCCCAGCGACTTAAGAAGGTTGTCATGAGTCAAATCGCACCAGTCGAAAAATTTGACAAGGATGACAACGTCGGAGGGACGTCGCTCGTGTTGGCGTTGAACTGTCGAGCAAAGCACCCGACGCGCCTTTTGGCTGCAGTTGCGCACGCATTGCGCGCGCGTTTCGCACTTGGCCCTACTGATTTTACATTAGTTGTCGGTCGCAACTCAGTTGAAGATGAATTGATGACCCTTTTCCAAAAGCCTGCGAGCGACTACATCACTGCGCGCGGCAGCGAGTCTAGTGGCTCGGCTCGCGTCAAGTCGCCCGAAGAAGTGTGTCCAGATCTCCCCGGTATCGAGGGTCCACCTGAGCCCGAGCTTTCTCCCATGGAGAAGGCCATGCGCGACGCCGAAAACCATGTCCTTCTCGAACACCAAGGCTCGAATGATCCCACGAATCCCCAACATTTGGATGCTGGCGCGTCGCTCGGCATGGGTGGGACGCTCCCGGGCATGCCACAAATGTTCAACGGGAAAAACAATAACGTCCAAGCGTCTGGCGATAGCGCGCGCTTGCAAGCACGCGCGCATTTCGGCTTGAACGATAATACTATCGGAACGCACAATACCGACCACTTGCGATCGAGAGCTGATATGCGCCAACAATCGTACGACGAGAGCGCGTCGCGAGGACCGGTCGGTTTCAACGCCATGCCTGCGCTTCAAGACCCTCTGGCGGGGTATTTGCAGCAGCCAGCGCGACCGAACGCTTACAACACCTATTAACTTCACCATATGTGTATATGTAATATTATTCAGTGCGTTGGTTGAAAAGAATGTCTGTCTATTAAAAATAATGTGCGATGGCGCGCGACTTACGTTACGTCGCCGCCGAAGCGTATCCTTGCGATTCCGCTTCCTTCTTCTTTTTTGCCATTTCGCGCACGGCTGGAAGAGCACCAGGTGGCGTACCAGTCTTACCAATGTTATATACACACGCATACGGCGCAACGAGCGCGCTCGCATCGACTATTTCACACGCCTTGCGAATGGTATCTTCCGCCGCTTGCACCTTGGAGACATCCGACGCGCACGGCCCCAAACTCACGCGAGCGATGTGCGTAAATCTGTGCTCAGTCTCATCGCGCTTCGAACATGTCGCGACCTCGAATAAAGATGCATCTTGGAAAGACCCAGAGCCTACGATTGCTTCAGCGTTTGTGATACCAAGGGTATCCATCCACGCGTCGACGCTCGGCGCGTTTGTCATCTTCACGCCGATAAACATCACCACGTTTGATTCGTCAAATCCAAAAACCGGCGCCTCCTTACCACTAGACACTATTTCTTGCCTCTTGACATACGTTTGTGCGAGTGACGATCGCGTGTCGGTGTTACTCGGCGCGTACGTTGCGATTTCTCGACACGCCAACGCGTGCTCGGTTTGGTTCAAGTGCCCCATTTCAATCGAGTCGCCCAAATCCTCGAATGCGTCCCAAACATCTTCCGCACGAACGTCATCAAACAGCACGTAGTTGAAGCACGAGTTTCCTTCTTTGGAATCAATTCGCTGCTCGGCGTCACGCAAGGCGTAGTGAAAATGAGAGCTCACGAAATTTGGGTGCGCCCGCGCGACTTCAACCACGTGCAACGCGCCTTCGAGAAACCCTTTAAAGATTGGCGTCGGCGCCTCCAACGTGTCGTACACGTGAAACACCACCGTACCATCGTACATAATCTTCGTCGTCGTCATCTTCAACTCTCTACTATTGTCGTCGTCGTCGTCGTCGTCGTCGTCGCGTGCATCGTTTTCCCTCGCACCCGCGCGCGTGCGCCCCATCGCCCGTCCCACCCTCGTCCTCGTCACCCCATCGTTCGCCCACCGTCGCGTCGTCGTCGTCGTCGTCGTCGTCGCCCCTACTCGCGCGCAGTGCATCATCACCGTGCAACGTGTTACACTCTGTCTCTACGCCGTCTCTACGTCACGTTCCACGCGTCGCGCGCTGGCGTCACCCCACCCCCAGACCCCTCTCACGTGGGTCCTCGCGCACTCCTAGGCTCGACCGTGTAAATGGCTTAAACCCTTAGGGTTTAGTCGGTCGAGGCTCGCTACTGACGGATGGTGCGCTGTGGTGCGTGCTCTCCACGCGTGCGCCGCACGGCGACGGCACACGTCGACGCGCGCACGCACACGCACACGCACACGATCGAATGTACGCCGCCGCGAACGCCATGCACGCGCGACACGCGTTCGTGCACGCCAACACCGCGGTCGTCGATGGGCGACGACGACGCCAACGGCGAGGGATGGCGACGACGACGATGACGATGGGTGCGACGTCGCAGGAGGATGCGTTTGCGTTCGCACCGCGACGGGAGATTGCGCAAGTGAGCGCGAGAAAGGTTGTCGTGGAACAACCCAAGGCGAAGAGTGCGGTGCCCATGCCCGTGGTGCTCGGCGCGGGCGCGATCGCGGCGGCGGCGATCGCACTCAAGGCGACGAAGAAGACGGCGAAGAAGCAGCGTAAAATCGTGATCGCGGGCGCGCCGGCGAGCGGTAAGGGTACGCAGTGCGAGATGATTGTCAAGAAGTTTGGCATCACGCACATCTCTGCGGGTGATTTATTGCGAGCGGCTGTGGCCGAAGGCACTCCGGCTGGTAAACAAGCGAAGGAGTTCATGGATCGCGGCGACTTGGTGCCAAACGAAGTCGTCGTCACCATGGTCAAGGACCGCTTATCTCAGCCGGATTGCGCCAAGGGTTGGTTGTTGGATGGCTACCCGCGCAGTGAAGAGCAAGCGCAGGCGTTGCAGGAGAGTGGAATCGAGCCGGATTTGTTCTTGTTGCTCGATGTACCGGATGAAATTCTAATTGACCGCGTCGTCGGCCGACGCTTGGATCCGGTTGACGGAACTATTTATCACATGACGTTCTTCCCGCCGCCGACGCCGGAAATCGCCGCGCGATTGACGCAAAGAAGCGACGACACGGAAGAAAAGGCGGCGAACCGCTTGGCGGTGCACCACCGCAACGTTGATGCCGTCGTGGGCAAGTATTCCAACATTATCAAAAACATCGACGGTAACCGCGCCAAGGGTGACGTGTTCAACGACATCGAGCGCCTCATCAAGGCTATGTAATTCCGTTCGTGTTGTTTGGGATTTGATGTTTTGCTCTCTGTCACATTGTTTAGCTTGCAAATTACAACATCTTTCGTTCGTTCTTACCATATCATCACGCTGGCGATTCGCTCGATGTGCTCTTTAGTTTTCTACTGCTGTTGCTACGAAGAAGAACCGCGTACAAAGTCGACACCTTTTTGAATACTTTGTACTAGCTCGGGCATCATGGCGTCTAACGCGCGCTTTTCGAACGTGCTTAGCGGTCCCGTACCTGCCACGCGTTCGACACCTTGTTTACCGAGCAAGACTTTGGTGGCGAAATACGGCGCCTTTGTGACGTCGCTTTCGACGTACGCGCACGCCCACACGCCTGATTCACCACTCAAACCTCGTAAACACGCATCCGCAAATTCTGCAGCTGCGGCAGCCATGGATAACGTCGCACTTCCTGCACCTCCTTTTGCCTCGACGACCTCAGTGCCGCCGTTTTGAATTCGCGTCGTAAGCGCCTCGATTTCGCTCGACGAAAACGAGCACTTGGGCGACGTTTGTGAAAGCAAAGGTAGAATAGTAGTCCCAGCGTGACCACCAATGACGGGAACATCAACGGATTGAGGATTATCAAAACCTTTTGCTTGAGCCACGAATGTTTTCGCGCGCATGACATCGAGCGTCGTGACTCCACACAGGCGTCTCTTGTCGTAGCATCCCGCCTTCTTAAACACCTCCGCTGCAATCGGCACGGTGGAGTTCACCGGATTGGATATTATGTTCACCATCGCGTTCGGACAACTTCGTGCAATAGCTTCACATAGCGTTCGCACGATTCCCGCATTGACGCCAAACAAATCATCGCGCGACATACCAGGTTTGCGCGGCACCCCGGCGGGAATAATCACCAAGTCGCACCCTGTCAAACATGCGTCGATCTCGGCGTCACCCACATATCCGCGCACCACCGCTCGCGTGTTGACATGTGAAACATCCACCGCAACGCCTCGCACCACTGGGGCGACGTCGTACAAACGTAACTCCCCTACGCGCGCATTCTGTTTCATAAACGCCGATAAACTTTGACCAATCCCCCCAGCGGCGCCGAGCACGGCGACCGTAAAGTCGCTCCCGGCGCCGCCCACGGCGGAGGCGCCGAAGAGCCAATCCATGAATGACGGTGCGCGAGGGTTGACGTGCGCGTGCAGCGCTCCCACGCGTCGACGGGCGGCGTCGGGACCTCCACTCATCGTCGCGTGTGCGTGGACGATTGTAACGAACTTTGGAGCGGCGCACGGCTTGACATCGCGCCGCCGACGCCCGCGCGCGTGTATGTATTGCGTGTGTCGTGTAGGGTTGTAGGGTGAACATAGAATACACAGACGCCGCATGCGTCCGTGTGGTGCCGTCGCTATTTCCGGCGTTGCCGTCGCCGGAGCAGCGAGCAGCGCCACGCGTGGTCGCGCACTTTATGGTCGTCCTCGTCACTTTGGCCACCGTCGCGCGACCGCGTGGCGCGCACATCGCGATGACGTCGCCGATGACGATGAGCGCACATCATGGGAAATGTCATCCACGTCGACAGTTCGCGTGCGCTTCATCGACGGTGCGACTGGTGAGATGATTCACGTTCGCTCGCGCGTAGGGAGAAACGTCTTGATGCTCGCAGACGAAGTTGGCGCGCTCGATGTCGACGCCGACGACGAATTTTGCCTTGAAGGACGTTGCGGGACGTGTTCGATGGAGAAAATCAATTGCGACAGTGGCTTTACAGAAGATGTCATCCTGGCGTGTCGGACTTGTGTTGAAGAAGGGTCAGACGCGGCGTATCGAATAAACCGCAACGTTCGTTTGGGCGACTCAACTTGGATGAATGGATGAACCTAGAATGCGCTATACTATTTTACAATTATTTAGAACCCAGGCTCGGCTTCGTCGTCATCATCGGGATAGAGTTCATCGACCGTTGCAGAGATGCGCTTCATCTGTTTCGCGAACAGCTGGCGGCGTTCCTCGAGCATTCGCTGCTTTTCGACGCGCGACTTTGTTTGATTGACATACTTCGCCATTTTCGGTTTTGGCTTACCGAAGAACACGACATTCAAGCGCTGGAATGGACGCAACGCAACAACCTGAGCGTCGCTTTGGATGAGTTCCTCGTCCACCGTCTTCTCGTCAATGTAAGTCACAGCCACTACTCGAACAAGATTGCGCACTCGATAACAAAACTTTGCAGAAATTTGTGCTCGCAAGTCTGCAACCGTGAGTGCCGTAAGCGTGACTTCTCTCGTTGCTGCATCACCCACAGCGCGTACCAACAGAATCTTCGATGCCACTTTGCTTTGTGCCGCTCGTAGTTTGGCTGTCAACGTCCCATCAAGTAGTACTTTGTTGAGCTCGAGATCCGCAAGCAACCGCTCGTCCAACTCGTATGGAAACATAGTGCCAGGAATGGTTTTGGACTTTGCGATACGAATTCTCGTCTTAAGTAGATATCCATGCATTGAGTCTACGGTGAGGGTAACACGAGCTCGATAGCTGTCGAATGTAGAGACATCAGTGTATGTAATGTGCGTAACTTGTGTTCTGTGAAATCCACTCGCCACAACCTGTTGTTGTCCAACTTCGCGCTTGAGTTTGAGAAACCTTAGCAAGGTATTTATGCACACTTTATGGCGCATCGTAGCCGTGCTTTCGATAAACCCACCATACCTGTTCGTGTACAGGTTGTGTAAGAACACGCACACCGCGAACAACGTGCACCACATGCCAAAACTCATCACAATCCAGACAATGGGAAGATTCCAAATCAACGGGTAACGTATTTTCTTCGTGATGAATGATACGCTCTCAGGGATGGACCATGCGCCGACAAAACGATCGATAAAACGAAACCCAAATAAACCAGCATATAACCACGTCAACAACCACGATGTCTGCCTGACGTTCTCATGTTCCATGTACTCTCGTGTGACCTCCAGTGCAGTCTTTGTGTTGTCTATGATGCGGTGGCGCCGGTTGCGCGTCAACTCCATCGCCCCTCTCTCCAAAGTGCGCAACAAATCTTCATTTGCTTTCAGATTCATCACACAACCATGAATACGAACTCGGATAGAATCTGATAGCGAATTGATGTCTAGTGCATGGTGCAATCGCTTTGATGACTTCGTGTTCAAGGCGTAGTAATTTGTGTTGCCGTAAATCGGTTCGCTCGGCTCATCTGTCTCGCCAAACACAATGACTGGTGTATCGCACGCGAGCTCCATGTGCCGAACTGCCTCACCAAGACGATATACATCGGTGGTCATGTTCGCCAGTCGCATCTGACATTGACGGAGCATATGTGGCGTTTCGTGCACACGCGTCAAGTCCTTTTCAATCTTCTGCAACGCGGTGGTGATTGTTTCAAGTTTACGAAAGAGATTGAAAGAAAAAGCTTCTCGTCCACGTAACATGACGTAAGACACCAACAGTGTTTCGTGCTTTGTGCACTCTGGTCCCGCAAATATGACGCCATTTTCACCAAATATAATCACATCGTTATCCGTGACATCCAAAGCGTGCTGTGTATCGCCGATGAGCTGTCGGATTTCTGCCTCCACCGAGTCACCATCCAAGTAATGATGTGCACTGAGTTTGGGCGTGATCGTCTCAGCCATATAAAAGCAAAACTTTTGACGATTCTTGACATCACCGTCGTACACGGTGCTTAAGATGTTTCGCTGATACACCGTCATTAGCCCCTCCGTAAGCGTCGATGAATCTACTTGAATATCTGCAATAACACGCGAAAGCCAATCAAACGAAATGTCGTTGAGAATCTTCGTCATCACTGATTCGATTTTCACTCCACACAGTAAATCCCCTTCACGCGAATACCTCAGTCCAAACGATTCAAGTTGCGTAATACCAGGAGCTTCAGGATACTCAACCTCTGCCTCCATGTTGCAAAACTGCGCGGGGTTTGCCGAGCAAATCGAAATCTTTGTCAAACCTGCCGGAACCTCTAAACACGTATCCGTGCTCGCAGAGTCTACTTGTGTGCTGTAGTAACCACCTTTGTTGCGGTCTTCTACACCAAGTGAGTTTGTGAGTTCCATAATTTGAGCACAACTTGTTGGGATCCAATCGCCAACCAACACGATGACGCGGCTCAATGAAAGTTGCACATCCACGTCTGCATCAATAACGCTACTCATACCTCGCAGTGTTTCCGATGCACGATACGCGTTACTAGACAGTGGTATAGAGTTCTTCATGTATGTTCTACATATGTATGGCGAACACACGTAAGACACGTCCTCCGAATCTGTCACGGTGCTGTCAATGTTGAATCCAGCCTGAGAGACGAGCTTGAATGTTTTCGACGCAGAATCATAAGCAACTTCAAGAAGTTCACCTTGTGGGTCGTACATGAACTCATCGCACATGTCCATGTCTTCTTGTGATAATGAACCGAGTTGCAAGCGATCAATACCTTGTTTCGATAACTGGTATGCCATAACTGAGCGCCCGTCGTGACTTTTCATACGCAATGAGCGAATCAAACCAGTTTCTACTAGATCATCCAAATTATCGCGAGCTTCTTGTGATATGTTCAGCATCATCCGACTTCCACTGACAACTTCAGAGCATGGCGCGTAATCATAGCCGAAAACTCCATGGATAACGGCTTCGTACACTAGAACCATCAAGTGAATGTAACGCACCCAGCGCTCTTTTTGCGTCACCTTCTCTGCTAATCGACTATGTTTGCTGATCAAGTATAAGAGCTTGTAATGCTCGGTTGTCAACGTATCCACCATGGATGACTTGAAAAGTTGACCTTTGAGCTTCTCTGTCTCGACTTCATCCTTTGACTCTGCGATGGATCGATCGAACCATCGAATCGAATACCCCTTGTCTGGAGGTCGAAAAGCGTCAACGGTGATGAAATCGTGATTCAGTTTGTAAGTAATGCGCTTAAACTCGTCATCGTGCGCGTTAAACGCTGCATTCTCTGCCGTATGTCCAATGACAAATAGGTACGCATGCGTCATCCCGTGCAACAACGCCTCCTTTGCCATTTGTGTCATTTTAAAACGCCGTAAAACATCTGGCATCCGCAAATGTGCTGCCCGCGTGTACGTGCTCGCTCGGCGTTCTACGACACAACATATACCAACGCACAACTGGCGAGGATTCGCGCCGTGCCACCACTTTGGGATTTCACTACACAAACAATATTTGAACATGCTGTCAAACGCGTTAACGGTTGCCTCTGTGCCGTCAACGCTCGCCCCAGGACTCGAGTTCCACGAAAATGTCACGCGACCAGCGAGTTTATTTTCAAAGTACACCGCATCATAATAGGCGAACAGTCCGTCGACGTCGGCCCATTCTAACGCACTGACATCCGCGATGGCGTTTGTTTGTCTGGCGTGGCGCACGCTCCCGAGCGCCTTTTTCCACGACTTCATGGCTTTGCTCTCGCCGCTATTCGAATCATCGAAAAAAGACGCGCGGCTCTCCAAAACCCCTCTTTTCATATCTTCCTCATTGATTCTCCCGTGTGGTTGCGTCTTTCGCCGACTTTCTCGTTGCTCGCGCATTTCTCTGCGCACATCCTCCGCGCGTGCCGACGTCGACACCGCTCCGCCGCGCATCGTCATCGCCTTTGCCCCCTCCACGTCCGCGCTGAACTCATCGTTTTCATTCGCTTTCGCTTTCGCGCGCTGTACGACATCTCGAAACATCTCGACCGCGTCAGGCGCGCGTTATCACTCCGCGGCCTTTTTCTTTGTCACCACCGCTGAATGAACGTGTTTGCGCGTCGTCACGACGTCGACGACGGCGATTCAACGTACGCCGCGTGCACACCTACGCGCGCGCGCGTATCTGTCTATCTATCTATCTATCTGTATCCCCGTCGCGTCGCTCCCCTCGCACGTCCTCGTCGCCCTCGCGCGCTCCGTCGCGGTGTCAGGATGGTCAAGTCTCAACAGTCACTTTGCCATCCTCGGATGTCCATCGGTGTCGTCGGTCCATCTGTCCATGTGAACGCACCATGGGGTGTGCGCGTTGGAGGACGACAGAGCGTGACGCGACGCCACGCACGGGGCGACGACGAACACGAGGGTGAAGGTGAGATTGAACAATATCCGTGTGCGTGCGCAGAGCACGTCGTCGTCGTCGTCGTCGTCGTCGTCGTCGTCGTCGGCCTACGCGTGGCACGCGCGGTGGTGCGCGCGCGCGTGTGACTCGAACAGACACTCGAGGAAGGAGAGAAGGATTTGATTCGTGCGTGCGAGGGACGAAGGAGGCGACGGGGTGTGATGACAGCGATGACGATGGTTGAGGTGGATATCGAGGCCGTGGCTAAGGCGTACGCGGGGGTGATTGGTGAGCCTCCGAGCGTGCCGCTGGGTGACGACGCGCGCGCGTGGCGAGCGTTTCACGACGAAGTGACGAGGTACGTCACGCGGGCGCTGGATTTTGAGAAGATGGACGCCGTTGAGCATAAACGGGTCGAAGATTTAGATGCGATTGGTACCCGCGTGGCGACACTCGGGCGATACTTTGCGTCTCAAACTTCTCGGGTTGAGGATGGTTTGGGCGCGCGCGCGTCCCTCGGCGTCCCTCGGATGTATGGCGAAACCGTGATGGAGGCGTTCAACTTGAAGCTCAAGGAGTTATCTCGTGCATTTAAAGTCGTCCGGGGTGACGTTAAACATCTACAATGGTCTCCTCCGAGCAAGTTCGAGCGTCGAACGATAAAGTATTGGGTAGATGAACGGGACGTCGTCCCGTTGCAAGTGGCGTTGCTCAAGCATTTACCAATCTTGGAGTTTCATGGAGACGATGCGGATGCGAATCAAGACAACTCGCTGATAACTTCGGTATACTTGGAGAATGCATCATTTGAAGCATACCACGCGCGTTTGCATCGCGAACAAGGCGCGACGCTCGTTCGATGTCGCTGGTATGGCGGAGGCGACCCAGTAAATGTGTTTCTTGAACGCAAAACGCATCACGAGTCCTGGTCTACTGAAAAGAGTGTCAAAGAGCGGTGTAGAGTCACACGAGACGACGCGGTAATGTTGGTCAGTGGTTCAAAGCCCACAAATATTGCAGGTGACGAAAATTTGGCGCGAGAAATCTACGAGCGCGAAATTGACGCGCGACGGATGTCCGCGTGTCTCATGACGCGCTATCGTCGAGTGGCGTTTCAACGCGATGAAAGCAACGAAATTCGAATTTCGCTCGACACAGAGTTACGATGGCAAGACGTGCGCACATTAGGATCATGTGCAATTGCTCGTCCCCTTGATGACTCCCGCGCGCATGTGTTCCGTTATGCTGTCCTGGAAATCAAGCTCGCATACGCTGACGAAGCGCCTCCGGGATGGCTCGACGCCATCGTGCGCTCATTCGACGTCGTCGAAGTGTACAAGTTCTCCAAGTATCAGCACGGATGCGCGCTTTTATACCCCAACGCACTGCAGAAATTCCCACATTGGTATGGTTGCGATGCTGTCGTCGTTAACGTTCCCAAGGCCCAGCAGCACGACGTCGACATGGGAGAGCGCTCTGAGTCGTCTTCTTCGTTCAACGAACTTGTGCGTGCTGCGGTGGCGACCATTAAAACATGTCGTCGAAGCGACACCAAAAGTGTGGATGCGAGCACGACGCTGATGCGCGGAGATGCACCTTCACGCCTTCGTCACGTCCCAGTCAAAGTTGAGCCCAAAACATTTTTCGCCAACGAACGCACGCTATTGCAATGGCTGTCGATGTCCATTCTATTGCTATTTTTGGCGCTCGGGTTACTCTCTATGGAGCGAGGCGCCGCTGCTGTTATCCCGAGCACCGCTCCAACCGGTACTTCATTCAACACACTCCCGAGTGCGATATGCGGCTTAATTCTGGCGCCAATTTCTATTCTCTTCATGCTCTACGCGCTGTGGACGTACATCATTCGAGCCAGACGCATCGCTCGCCGCGAGCCAAGCGCACGCTACGATGACATGTATGGCCCCGTCGCCTTGGTCGCTCTTCTTGTCATCATTGCCATCGCCACGGTGACACTTACCTCTGCATCGATTGATTGGCGTAACATGTGAAATAAAAGAAAGGAATAAAACGTTTCATCAAATTTCCAAATTACAACTTAAGCGCGCGCGAAACACGAATCGACTAATAACTGTTTCTTAACCCACGGAGCCTTCGAGCTTGAGACTCATGAGTTGGTTCACCTCAGCGGCAAATTCTAAGGGAAGTTCATTGAAAACTTCTCGGCAGAATCCAGAGATGATAACGCCGACAGCTTCTTCTGGGTCGATGCCGCGCTGCTGAAAGTAAAACAATTGGTCCTCGCCAATCTTCGAAGTACTCGCCTCGTGCTCGACGCGAGAACTTGGCTCCTTGACTTGAATGTACGGATACGTATTTGCTCCAGCCTTATCGCCGATGAGCATTGAATCGCACTGAGAGTAGTTGCGCGCGCCAGTCGCGTTGGGACCAACTTGCACTAAACCTCTGTACACATTCTTACTCTTACCCGCACTGATACCCTTGCTGACGATGCGGCTTCGGGTGTTCTTACCGATGTGGATCATTTTGCTTCCTGTATCGGCTTGCTGTGCGTTATTTGTTAACGCAACAGAGTAAAATTCACCGACAGAGTTGTCGCCAGCCAACACGACGGACGGGTACTTCCAAGTAATCGACGAGCCAGTTTCGACTTGAGTCCAAGAAATCTTCGAATTGTCACCCTTGCACAAACCGCGCTTGGTGACGAAATTGTAAATACCCCCTTTGCCATTCTCATCACCTGCATACCAGTTTTGCACGGTCGAGTACTTGACCTCGGCGTTCTTTCCCGTGGAAATCTCCACCACTGCGGCGTGGAGCTGATTATCGTCGTACGCCGGCGCCGTGCATCCTTCCAAGTAGCTCACGTACGAATCATCTTCAGCCACAATCAACGTGCGCTCAAATTGCCCGCTCGATTCGGCGTTGATACGGAAATACGTGGACAACTCCATGGGCGAGTGCACGCCCTTCGGAATGTACACAAACGACCCGTCGCTAAACACGGCGCTGTTCAGCGCGGTGAAATAGTTATCCGCGACGGGTACGACAGAACCAAGGTGAGCTTTCACCAACTCTGGATACTCATGTACCGCTTCGGAGATGGAGCAGAAAATCACTCCAGCCTTCAACAAGTCCGCCTTGAACGTCGTCCCGATGGACACCGAGTCAAACACGGCGTCCACCGCAACGTTACTCAAGCGCTTTTGCTCATTCAAAGGAATACCGAGCTTGTCAAATGTCGCTAATAACTCTGGATCAACTTCATCCAAGGACTTTTTCTTTTCCATGGACTTTGGTGCGGAGTAATACGACGTTCCTTGATAGTCAATCTTCGGATACCGATTGTCGCTCCAGTCCGGCTCCTCCATCGTGAGCCACTTGCGGTACGCTTTCAATCGGAATTCAAGCATCCACTCGGGTTCGTTCTTCTTCGATGAAATTAATCGCACGACATCCTCGGATAACCCAGCGGGAATGGTTTCGCTCTCCACGTCTGTAGAAAATCCCCACTTGTAGGGCTTGTTCAGCATTTCCTGAATCTTATCAACCTCTTCCTCCTTGGCATCCTTCACCACGGGTGCCGACGCCGACGCTGACGCGCCCCCATCGCTCACCGCACGCGTCATCATCTTCACCGCGCGCGTCGTCGCTCGCCCTCGACTCACACGCGAGGACGACGCCGCGCCGCGCGCCGCATCGGCGTTCGGCGCAGCAGCCGCCCGCGACAAGGGGTGCCCTCGTCCTCGCGCCGTCGTCGTCGTCGTCGCGCGACGCATCGCCGAAGACGACGACGTCGAGGTGGACATCGTCACTGAAGTCATCATCTCTCTCGCTCTCTCTCGCGCGCGTGCGTGTGACGAGGGTGACGTCCATGGCGGTGGTCGTCACGTCATCGAGGGGTGCATTGGCTGGCTAAACCCCACCGGCTTCGCTTAGGTGGCTGGCGGGCGAGCGCGCAGGACGAGGGAGGATGACGACGAAGCGCGTGATTTAAAGGTTTTCGCGATTGCATGGGTGTGATATTTCATATCCTTCTAATGTTCTATAATGTTTTTTTTTCCGTGTGCCGTGACGTCGGGTCCCGGGAAGCAGTTCCTTGCGCTACTGCGCCTCAGACTCGTCAGAGGAGTCGGCTTTTTTGGACTGAGAGCACAGACTCATCATGCTTCCTTTCCGTTCCTTGGGTTTGCTGTCAAGCGATAACAGAGATGTTTGCTCCATCATCTGCATCTTTGCCAGAGCCTCAATGCGTTTCTTCTCTTTGGCCATCTTTTGCTGTTCTTCAATGGGCAAATCAGATCCATCGTCGCAGAACTTGGAGTCGCTCCCGGCGCTACCCAACGAGCGCTGCGAACTCGTGCGGCTCATGGTAAGATCCTCGGTCTGGAGTTGAGACACCTGCGATGCCACAGGCATCACGTGAGTCTCAACCGCCCCTTGCGTCGCAAACTGCTCGACCGCGAACTGCTGCGGTTGCTGCGGTTGCTGCGGTTGTTGCTGCTGCTGCTGCTGCTGCTGCAGCGCTGGCGCTGGCGGCAACGGCGCGGCTGTTTGCGCCATCAAAGGATGCGGTGGTAATCCCGGATTCAAGTTGCTCGCACTTATACTGGCGCTCAGTCGCGTCACCGGTTTCGTTGTCTGCGCTGCGGGTGCGTGTAAAGTGCGAGCAGCCGATTCAGAGTCTGACCCAGACTGAAGTAAAGCCATCTTACTCGCCGTGCGTTCCAGACGCTTCTTTTGAAGAGAGCGCAATTTTTGCTGACGTTCTGTGGTGTGGCGCTGTCGCATCTCAGCTTCTTCCTGCTGTTGCTGCAGCTCTAACTCCTCGAGAAGACGAAGTTCTTCGAGCTCTTCGTGCTCCTCTTCATGAGCGTATGAACCGGCATCAGAAGTCGCCGCACTGGAAGTGACCGTATCCGCCACCGATCCATCGTCAATGATGCGTTGCACATCCTGCATAAGTGCCTCAGAATAGTTTGGCTGCGCGTTCGCGATCGGCGCGCGCGGCGGCTTGCCTATGTCAGCTTGTTCCACCATGGACGCCGCCGCGACAACTGATGGCGGCACCGACATCGGTCTCGACGGCGACCCTGTGGCTTGGTGTAAAACTTGAGGCGGCGACTGGTCACCCGGCGTCGACCCTCCGCTGTACGCCGTGACGCCCTCTTGTTTGATAGCTCCGAACGCACTCTGCGATCGCGTGATAATCTGCTCACGCTGGTGTGCATCGACGAACGGTGTCGTCGAAGTAGAGATTATACTATCATCGAGCGCCACAGCTCGAAGTTTCGCACCTTCACCCAAAGATTCGTTTGAAGGCGCTCGCACGAGCGTCTCTGAGCTCACCGCAGATGAGAGCAACGTACTCGCCAACTTGACGGTATCTTCGCCATTTCGCACAACTTTACCTTCCGGGCTAGATCCACCACTTGATTCCGCACTGTGTCGTCTACTCGTCGGATCAATCTCACAAAAACCTCGCTTCTCATCCCACAAGTATTTCACCTCCTTTTCTATCTCGCGCTCAATGGTGATGATGGCTGTCGTTTCGAGGCCTAGTTCCTGCACCATCTCTGCTGCCACCGAGTGCGCGCTGTCCGTGTCCGTATTGAATGGGAACTCTACAGTTCGATTATGACCGCTCGCATCGGCAATACGCAGACGCAAACGAAGCGAATCGTCCTCCAAGAATAAACCCTTGACGCGTACATCCAACGACGCCCCTCGCTTGTGTGTCGGCGGCTCCAACGTATCCGCCTCTGAGTACACACGAACAATTTTTCTACCATTTTCAGGGTGTTCCTGACCTTGTGTTGGTCGCAACGCCTCTTCTTCATCGTCATCCAACTGCGCCGGTCGTGGCACTTCTGGTTCTTCTTCTACGACGGCGCGCGGCACCATGGATTTCTTTGCTTGCGTCTTATCCAACCAAGGATGCGCCAAGAGGTCTTTCGCCGTAGGTCGCTGATCATGCGGGGCGATTGCGAGAGTAATAAACTCGTAAATCTTATCGCCCTTCTCCTTGATCTTCTCTAAAGCAGCCGGCGGAATACCACTAGATACGCGCTTGTAAATTTGCGCGGGATTCTTGCACTCATTGTACGGGCACTCAAACGTCACGAGCTCAATAAGACACATACCAAATGAGTAAATGTCGACGCGCTCGTCGTAATCCTCCTCGTAAAGCTCCGGTGCCATGAATTCCGGCGTACCAATAACGCTATGCGTGCGCTGATGATCGAGCATCGCGGCCAATCCCAAGTCACCAATTTTAATCTCGCCGGCGTTGCCGTTGACAAAAATGTTGTCACACTTCAAGTCCCGGTGCACGATTGGAGGCTCGTGAGAGTGCAAATAGTCTAGCCCTCGTAAGATTTGACGCGCCCAACTTTTAACAGCTCGCATATCAAGGTTATTCTTGAAACGCGCCGCGTACTTGTTCAGCGTCCCGGCGCACGCCTCGGTTATAAAGTTTACGCTCACCTCTCCAGTCTTCTCCGACGTCGTGTTCCACGAGTGGTAAAATTTCAACACATTCTTGTGATCGAGACGTTTTAAAATTTCTACCTCCGAAAGTAACCGCTGCTTCTCCGCTGCTGGTAACCCATGCACTTTCACTTGATTCCACGCCACATCCATACCTTCTTCTTCGTCAAACGCCTTGTATACATTCTTGTACGTGCCTCGACCGAGAAGCTCTGTGGTGCGACCAAATCGACCAGTGGGATCCCATTCCACAAATTTTGTCGTCTCCTCTTGCTCTTCCTCCTCTTCTTCTACGTCTTCTTTTTCCACTTGTTCTTCCGTCGCCGCGACGATAGTTTCGGTTTCCTCCGCGCCGTTGACTTCCTCCGCGCGCGCGCGCTCCACCCGCTCTCCGTTCGCGACGAGCTCCTCACCCCCAGGCTTCGTCGGCGGCGGTGAATCTCCAGGGGAATTATCTATACCCTCACTCACTTGCGTCTCCTCGTCCCTCATCACCGCAAAATGATGGGCCGTTGCCGCGGCGTTCACACCGTCCGCCATGACGGCTGCGTTCTCCAGCGTCGACGTCTCGACGCGTTGGTCGCGCGCGAGCGTTCAAAAATCCAACCCCACACGCTTCCCTACGCGCGCGCGTGCCACCAGACCTCACACAAGCCAGAGACTAAAATCCGTTTTCAATCCTCACACGTTGGCGACGACTTAACAACACATCGTCCGCGCCCTGCGTGCGTAATTCTCCCCCTAATTCGTTCAAACGGGGCTTGGTGTTTGGGTGTTCCCTGAGGTTGTGATTGGTCAAATGAGTCCCTCTGGTCTCGTTCGAGACGCGGGGGAATAATCCCACGCGCACGCGCACGCGCGACGTTCGGTGAGGCACGCGCGCGGTCGGAAACGACGACGAAAGTTTTCGTCCACGTCCTCGTCGCGTGTCTACCACCCTTTCAGCGCTCTCACGCACTCACCACGCGCTCGAGAGGTGCAATGTTCGCGAGATCCCGCGCCGCGACCCGTTCAACGCCGACGATTTGTGAAGGACGACGCCGATGACGACGCACGACGCGAGCGACGCGCGATGCCACGTCTACGGGCGACGGGCGGCGAGATTCGCACCACACACGCGTGAACGGGATTATCCTCCGCACCCAACGCACGCGCGCGCGTCTGCCGCGCGCCGCGTCGACGATGCGTCGACGATGCGTCGCCCGCGCCGTCCTCGCGACGTCGCGACGTCGCGACCGAGATCGATCGATCGCATCGCATCGACCCCGCGCGCGCGCCTTTCGACCGCCCTCGCGCGCGCTTTCGATGATCGATCGAATGCGAATCCATCGATCGTCTACCCGCGATCGGCCCCCGACCCGCCGAGCGGCGGCCGGCCAGCGGCGGCGCCCGTGGCGCACGGGACGATCGTGCGCCACACGCGGTCGGGGCAGGAGTCCTCGTACTGGGCGCGTGCGAACCCCTATGTACCTAAGCCCTAACAAACATCACCACGCGCGCCATCCCATCCATGGTCATACGTATGACCTGATCACGATTGGTCACGGAAGACCTTTGGGGCATCGACGACGACCCCACCACACCG
>Ga0181561_10001849_pt1 | contig 18802 bp, 18 predicted proteins | sample 011ome_19_FD_133760 | JGI IMG/M metagenome (GOLD analysis project Ga0181561, IMG submission 133760) | Coastal salt marsh microbial communities from the Groves Creek Marsh, Skidaway Island, Georgia - 011510BT metaG (megahit assembly) | ecosystem: Environmental > Aquatic > Marine > Intertidal...
CGGCGATCGATCATCGATGCGCTTTTCTCTTCTTTTCGAAACCCGAGTCTCTTTCGTGAACGACGGAAAGGGCGGCGGCGACGCGGCGCGCGGAGCGACGCGGCGGCGGCGCGAGGAGGCGGCGGGAGCGCGCGGGCGCGAAGGCGCGCACCTCGGCGCGTTTCGTCCTCGCAGCGACGGCGACGCCTTCGCGCGCCGCTTGCGCGCTTTCGCGTCGCCCGCCGTCATCGTCCTCCGCGTCGTCCTCCGCGTCGACGACGGCTACCGAACCCCCCCGCGCGAATGAAAAAAGCGACCGACGCGCTCGACGCCTCCGGGGCTCGCGGTTTCGAGCCCGCGCGGCGACGGCGCCGGGGTCGCGTCCGCGCGCCCCCGAGGTCGCGATCCGACGGCGCGCGCGAGTTCGCTCGCGCGGGTCCGCGTCGGCGCGCTACGCTATGGCGGGGGGAATGGGTTCGCGACGAGGTTAACTTGGAACCGAGGTTTTATCCCTTTCGCTGGCGCGCGCGCGCGGTCAAACCGTCAAAAAGCCAGCAAAAAGCGCGCGACGACCGATCATCGCGATCGCGATCGTCGCTGTCGGCAGGGGGGAACAGAGATCTGGCAGCGCGGGTCCCTCCCTCCTCCCCACACCGAGCGCGCGCGGCGGAAGGCGACGCCACCGCGATCGCGCGCGTCCCGGACATCGCGCGCACGGATCAGCCGCGGCGTCGATCGTCGCGCGCGTCTTCGTCGTCGTCGTCGGAGCGACGGCCGCGTCCCACGAGGAGGGTCGGCGTTTGAAAACCACCCATCGTCATGGCGTCGTTCAATTTCGGCGCGGCCGCCGCGCCCACGCCCGGCGCGGCCGCCGCGCCGTCGACGCCGCTGTTCGGCGGCGGCGGCATATTCGGCGGCGCCGCCACCCCGACCACCGGCGGCAACATCTTCGGCGGCGCCGCGCCGGGCACCGCGCCCGCGACGGGAGGGTTCGGAGGAGGCGCGCCGACGACGCCGTCGCTGTTCGGTCCCGCGCCGGGGACCGCGCCCGCGACGGGCGGGTTCGGAGGAGGCGCGGCGACGCCGTCGCTGTTCGGCGGCGTCCCGCAGCAGCAGCAGCAGCCGCAGCCGCAGCCGCAATCGCAGCCGCAGCCGCAGTACCCGCAGAGCGCGCCGCGGCGGTACGACTCGCTCCTGGACGGCGACGCCGCGCGCGGAGACCGCTACGGGCGCTTCGCGATCGACCCAGATCCGCGCGGCCCGGACGCGTCGTCGGTAGATCCGTACTACGACCGCCGCGGCGCTCGCGGGCCCGCGTCGGCGTCGCGACCCTTCGCGCCGATGCTGTTCCGCTCCTCCCCGAGCGACCGCCGAGGAGACCCGCGCGGTCACGACGGGGGGGACCCGTACGCGTATTCGCGCGGAGGAGGAGGAGGAGGATACTACCCCGAAGTTTCTCCGTACTCCGGATACCACGGCGACCGCGGCGGCGCCACCCCGGGCGACGGGTGGGGAAGCCGCCGGCGGAGCGCGGGTCGAGGCGGTTACAATACCGCCGGAGGGGGCCAGGGGTATTTCTCCGGCGGCGTCGGCGGCGGGACGCTGCACACGCCGTCCACGCGCGGGTTGCTCTTCTCTGGGAACACCCCGAGCGGCGCGAGCGGCGGGACGGCGCGTCGAGTGTTCGGCGGACGAGGTGAGACTGGTTCCCATACGACCCCGTTCGCGTGGTGCACGCCGTTCCTTGAGGACTTTTTTTCCCGTCGTCACTCTTCACCCGCGCTTCCCTTTCAACGTACGTTTGACCGGTAAGACGTTCGACTGACCGATCGCTTCACAGGCTCCTCCGCGAAGGGCGACGGCGCGGGCGGCGACGGCGCGTCGCCGAAGGACGACGGGCACGTGGGGACGCCGTGGTCGAAGGGGCGGCGCAGAAGCCCGCGTCTTCACGCGAGCGCCGCCGACGCCGCGCACACGCCGCCGCAGGGTGTTACGGCGGACATCGGGAACGACTGCTGGGTCACCGTCTTCGGCTTCGCGCCCGAGAAGGTGACGTCGGCGTTGCGAGAGTTTCAGAGGGACGGCGACGTCGTCTTCTTCGACGCGTTCGACGACGGAGAGAAGGCTTCCAGCGCCGCGAACTGGACGCACGTCAGGTTCGCGACGAAGGAGGGCGCGCGCAGGGCGCTGCTGAGGAACGGCACGATGGCGGGCGGGAGCATCGTGGGGGTGAAGCCGCTGGACGACGCGACGCGGGCGATCGTCGAGGCGCGGCACGGCGGCGTCGGGCTCGCGAGCGGCGGCGGCGGCGGCGGGAGCGTCGTGCGGCCGAGCGGCGGCGCGGCGGCGAGCGCGCGGCCGCACAGGGTCGCGCCGACGCGCGAGGGCGTGTCGCTGCAGCCGCGGAGGAGTTTCTGGGGGAAGGTTGTTGAGTTCATCTTCGGGATGTGACGCGACGACGACGACGACGACGACGACGACGCGCGCGAGAAGCGTGTCTGACGTGTTCGTTGATAAAATGTTTAGTAGCGACGAATAAACGCGAGCGCCCGAGCGCCGCTCTCGCTACAACAGCCCGTCCTTCGCGAGCTTCTCCAGCGCCAAGTTCGCGGTCACTATCGACGGCACCATCATGTCCCCCCCCCTCATCAACTCCCTCAGCCTCTCCACGCTCACGCGCTCCGTCGTCATCGAAAACTCCTCCGCGTCCCTCGCGTGCGCCGTCGCCGCGTCCGCCGCCGATAGCGCCGTCGCGTCCACGGCGAGAAACGGCTTGAACCGGTTCGCGCACCACTTGCTCTCCAAGAACCCCGGGTGCCCGCCGCTCTCGACGTTCGCCTCGCCGATGTCGTCGCCCTTCACCAGGCACTCCACGACGCGCTCACCGTCCAGGCGCGCTTCCTCCGCGAGCTCCGCGACGGCGGCGTCGCGAAGCGTCGCGTGCCGCGTCGGATCGAACCCACCCGTGGGGAGCGAGACGCAGCGTCCGTTCGTGCCCTGGCAGTACTCCGACACGATCGTCACGGTCGCGTCCGCGCTGTGGAACGGAAAGACGACCGCGAACTTGAAGTCGTTGCGAGGGTGGCCGACGACGTCGTACGAGACGCGCGTCGAGACGGCGGAGGGAGGATCGGCGTCCGACGACGTGTACGACGCGCGTCGGTCGAACTCGACGACGCGGTCGAACACGGTGAGGTAGCGGCTGTGCGCCGCGGTCTCGGACACGATCTTCCCCATCGCGCGCTCGCGGTCGCGCGTGCCCGTTGGGAGCCTGGGTTCGAGATCGCCGGAGGAGGAGGAGGAGGACGCGGCGCGGCGATCGGCGGGGACGCGGGGACGCCCTCCTCGCGAAGCGGTCGCGCCGCGACGCCGCGACGACGACGACGACGACGCGACGGGAGCGCCGTGCGTGAGGCGCGCGCGATGGAGGACGACGCGCGCGGAGACGAGGCCGCGGAGCGCCGCGCACGCGGGCATGCACCACCGGGGCGCGCGAGGCGTCCGCGCGTCGCGGTGTGGCGCCGGCGCGACGCGCGCGCGAACAGAATCTCGTCGATCGATCGAAGTGCCAAAAGTCGCGACTGCTCGAGGCGCGATATGAGGTAACCCTACCGCATCAGAACACATGGCGCTCCGCCGGACCCTCGCCGCGGCCGCGACCGTCTGGTCGAACCCGCGCGCATCGCGCGCGGTCTTCGCGCGCGGGCTCGCGGGAAGCGTCGAGAAGTTCAAGGAAGGTCCCCCGGTCCAGAGCAAGCGCCCGGCGTACGTCGACGGCGTGGACACCCCGCACACGGCCAAGTGGATGGTGCGCTACTATACACTGGTCCCCATACGACCGCGTTCGCGTGGTGAACGCCGATCCTTAAGGACTTTTGCCGTCGTGTCTCTCCGCCCATCCCTCGCTTTCAATCCCCGCCTGAAAAGCGCCGCTCGGCTCGATCACCGCGCGTCGCGTCGTCGTCCGCGCGCGCGCGTCCGCGATCGCGCTCGCGCCGCCGCCCCGCACGCGACGACGGTTTTGAACCCTGAACCGTGAACCCTGACCCCACGCCCGTAACCCCACGATCGATCGCATCGCAGGAGGACGAAACCAAGCGGCCGCCGTCGGAGATGATCGCGGAGGTGCCCCCCATTCCCATCCACGCGGACCGCGTTTCGTGCGCCACCAAGGGCGCGTGTCACGATCTGTACGGCGAACGGATGGGCCTCGGCGCGCCGAACACGTACTACCAGCTCAACAGCACGACGCCGGAGAACCCGGTGAAGTGCAAGTACTGCGGACTGCGGTTCTACGGCGTGCACTGACGGAGAGACCGCCCCGCCCCCGGGGGGGTTCCCCGCGCGGGACGGAGCGGAGGGACCGGAGGGATAGCCTCGTGAGGCCCTCGGCCCGGCTCGCGCGTGTACATCAATCAATCACTACGATCTGTTCGACTGATTCGACGAACGCTCACTCCCACCACTCGCGCTCGCGCGTCTCCGCGCGCTTCTTCTTGTCCTCCTCCGCGCGCGCGTCCGTCGCCGCGAAGAGCGCGGCGAGGTCGCCCGTCGTCACCGCGGCGCCCGGGGGCAGCGGCGGCTCGATCGCGTTTGGTATTTTTTGGTTTTTCGGCGCTTCGTCTCTCGGCGCGGCCGCCGGCTCCTCCCCGCGCGCGGACGCTTCGACGTCGTCGTCTTCTTCCCGCCGCGAAGTGCGTCTCCGCGTCGTCGTCGCCGCCGGACTCGTTCGGAGCGGTGGCGTCCTACTCGGTATCCGCGGCGGCGGCGGTTCGGCCGCGTTCGCCTCCGCTTTCTCCGCCGCCTCCGCTTTCTTCGCTTCCTCCGCTTTCTCCGCCGCCGCCTCCTCCTCCTTCCGCCTCGCCGCCTCGACGCCCGCGCGCGCGCGTTCCAACAACTCGCGCTCCATCCCGCGCAGCGCGATGCCTTGCGCGCGAACCGCCAACTCCGCGGCGCGATCGTCGCCGTCCATCCCCGTCGCCTTCAACAGCGACGGCGCCGCGAGCGCGAGCGCGGAGAGGCGGTCGTCGTCCGCGCCGAGAAGGGAGCCCAGCGTGGGGGGGTCCCTGAGGTGCGTCTCGAGCGCGACGAGCGCGTCCGAGACGTCGCTCGCGTCTTTCGCGTGCGCCCAGAAGAACGTGTTAGACTTCCCCGCGCCGCCGCCGAGGGTGAGGAAGAACGCTCTGCCGCTCGCGTCGTTCCATACGAGCGATGATATCGGGGTGGGGTTCATAGGCGTCAGTTGGAGTTGAAAGGCATCGCGGGCGGGTATTGAAAGCGAGGTGTGGGCGGAGAGAGACGACGGGAAAAGTCCTTAAGGATCGGCGTTCACCACGCCGACGGGGTCGTATGGGAACCAGTGTGAACATGAACGCGCCTGCCGCTCGCGTCGTTCTTCAAAGGGTGCGTGATGGAAGGCCGCGCGAGCTTGGACTCGCACGTCGACCCGTCGTCGTCGTCGTCGTCATCGAAAAACGGCGAAGACGTGGACGTTACGCCGTCTCTTTCGCGTTTCCCACGCGTTTCACCACTCGACGCCGCCGCCGACGCGCGGCCGCGGTCGCGCCGCGCCGCCGCTCGAAACCGCGCGGCGCGTTTGGCGTTGATCACGCACAGCGACGCGCTCTCCGGGTCGTTCCATACGAGCGATGATATCGGGGTGGAGTTAAAAGGCGTCAGTTGATGGAGTTGTGAGGCGCCGAGGGCGGGTATTGAAAGCGAGGGACCCTGGGCGGAGAGATACGCCGGCAAAAGTCCTCAAGGATCGGCGTTCACCACGCCGACGCGGTCGTATGGGAACCAGTGTATCGATAGAACGCGCCTCCGTCGCGAACTCCCCGCGCCGCGACTTCTTCTCGTACGTCAGTCGCAGCGACCCGTCGAGGTCGAGCCACAGGCACACGCTCGCGCTCACGCCGATCGCGCTCGAGTCCGGGACGAGCCTGCACTTCCCGCGCATTCGGCTCGGTGACTCGCCGAAGCACTGGAGCATCTTCCCCGCGCCAATTCGGACGAGCGGCGCGTCGAGCGCTCGCAGCGCGCGCGGAAGCAAGCCGCCGTCCACGACGAGCGGGATGCGCTCTCTGTGTATCGTCGTCGCGGGGGGACGCGGACCCGGACTCGGCGGCGCGACGACGTCGCGGCGTCGGCGCGGCGGCGGAGTTTGACGCGTCGGACCACCCGCGTCGCGGTCGTCCGTCAGCGCGACGGCGACGTCTACGTTCACGTTGAGCAGGTCGCCGAGCGCGTTCTTCGCGTCGAGGCGTTCGCGCGCGACGCCCTCGGGCGCGTCCTCCCTCGCGTGCTGCCCGCCGCACGCGCCGGGGCCGGAGACCATGACGACGCCGCCGGCGTCGCGGCGCAAGCCTGAGAGGTCGGACACTCCGCGCGTCGGGTCGCTCGCGGCGGCGTCCGCGGCGTCGCGATCGCTGATGAGATCGTGGTGCGTTACCTCTTCGCCTTCTTCTTCTTCTCCGCGGTCGTCGTCGTCGTCGTCGCTCGGGGACGACGCGTCGTCTTCGCCGTCTCCGATCGCGCGCTCGTCCTCGTCCTCGCCGCGCCATCGCAGGACGCAGTGCGCGTCGGCGTCGTCGTCGGGCGATAGCATCGCGATCGCGACGGCCACGGCGACAGCTCGCGCGCGCGGCGCGGTGTCCTCGGACGTTCCGAGCGTTTTTTCCCGCGGCTCGGAGAAGCGAAGCGCGACAAGACGCGACCGCCACCGGCGGGGCCTCCGTCCACGTCACGAGGGCACCGCCCCCCTCGACGTCACTCCGCCTCGCGCGCTTCTCACCACGCACGCGCGCGGTCTCGATCGAGTCCGGACGATCGTAAACGCCTTCACGATGCGGCGCGCGAGCGGCGCCGTCGCGCGGTCGCTCGCGCGACGCGGCGTCGGCGTCGGCGTCGGCGTCGCCGCGCGCGCGTCCCATCGCGCGATGGGGGCGCCCCCCCTCGCGTCGTCGTTCGCGCAACAAAACGCGGGTTTCCCCGCGCCCGCGACGCCTTCGCGTCTCTCTCCCCCCGCCGCCGCCCCGTCGCGGGCGCCGCGCGGGTTCGCGTCCACGCCCGCGAAGACCGCGTCCGCCGCGACCGACGCGTCATCATCGTCCATCACCGCGGACGACATCGAGATGAAGGGCGTCCAGATGCGAGGCCGCCCCATGTACCTCGACATGCAATCGACGACGCCCGTGGATCCGCGCGTTCTCGACGCGATGATGCCCTACCTCGTCGAACAGTACGGCAACCCGCACTCGCGGACGCACATGTACGGCTGGGAGGCGGAGGACGCGATCGAGGCGGCGCGTGCCGACGTCGCGAAGGCGATCGGCGCGAACGCGAAGGAGATCATCGTCACGAGCGGCGCGACGGAGAGCAACAACCTGGCGATCGTGGCGCGTTTTGTGCACTGGTCCCCATCCGACCCCGTCCGCGCGGTGAACGCCGTTCCTTAAGGACTTTCGCCGGCGTGTCTCTGCGCCCACCCCGCGCTTTCAATCCCCGACACACCTCGATGCCTTTCAACTCCGCTTCTGACGCCTTTCAACTCCACCCCGACGTTCGCTCGTATGGACCCTCGACCCTAATCAAGGGCGTCGCGAATTTCTACTCGGGGAAGAAGAAGCACGTCATCACGACGCAGACGGACCACAAGTGCGTGCTGGACTCGTGCCGGTGGCTGCAGCAGCGCGGGTGGGACGTGACGTACTTGCCCGTGAAGTCGAACGGTTTGATCGACCTCGAGGAGCTGCGCGGCGCGATCCGCGACGACACCGCGATCGTCTCGGTGATGGCGGTGAACAACGAGATCGGCGTCGTGCAGCCGTTGAAGGCGATCGGCGAGCTGTGCCGCGAGCGCAAGGTGTTCTTTCACACGGACGCCGCGCAGGCGGTGGGGAAGATCCCGATCGACGTCGAGGACATGAAGATCGACCTGCTCTCGATCAGCGGGCACAAGGTGTACGGCCCGAAGGGCGTCGGCGCCATCTACGTGCGGCGGCGGCCTCGCGTGAGAATGGAGCCGCTCATCAGCGGCGGCGGCCAAGAGCGCGGGCTGCGCTCCGGCACGCTCCCGACGCCGCTCGTCGTCGGGCTCGGAAAGGCGTGCGCGGTCGCGTTGGAGGAGATGGAGCACGATCGCCAGCACGCGACGAGGCTGTCGAGGCGACTGATCGACGGCATCAGGCGCGTTCTCCTTACGCTGGTTCCCACGCGGCCGCGTCCGCGCGGTGAACGCCGATCCTTGAGGATTTTTCCCGGCGTCTCCCTGCCTCTCTCCGCCATCACCCCTCGCTTTCAATCCCGACGCACCTCGACGCCTTTCAACTCCGCTTCTGACGCCTTTCAACTCCACCCCGATATCATCGCTCGTATGGACGATCACCCTCAGCGCGAAATGCCAAAACGTCCAGCTCAACGGCGACGCGGACGCGCGGTATCCGGGCAACGTGAACATGTCGTTCGCGTACGTCGAGGGCGAGTCTCTACTCATGGGCCTGAAAGAGATCGCCGTCAGCAGCGGCAGCGCGTGCACGTCCGCGAGCTTGGAGCCGAGTTACGTCTTGAGAGCGCTCGGCGTGGACGAAGAGATGGCGCACACGTCGATTCGGTACGGCGTCGGGCGGTTCACGACGGAGGAGGAGGTGGACCGAGCGGTGGAGCTGACGGTGGAGCACGTGGCGAAGCTGCGGGAGATGAGCCCGCTGTGGGAGATGGTTCAGGAGGGGATCGACCTGAAGAGCATCCAGTGGAGTCAGCACTAGAGTCGGCATACGTTGCAGTCCGGACTATCATCGCTTCTGTCGTTTGTTTGATGACCTAAGGTTACGCTACAGTACGCGCGTTCTTCTATCTTCTAGCTACTAGACGTCGCTCACGCGCCGACCGTCGCGACGGGGACGTCGCCGGCGTCTCCCGCGCTCCCGCCGCCGCCCTTCCCCTTCCCCTTCCCCTTCCCCCGCCGGGTCGGTCGTTTCCCGCGCGGCGCGCCCTCGCGCCTCTCGGGAGCACGAGGGGGGCCGGGGACGCGAGCGTCACTCTTCGCCGGCGGCGCCGCCGCCGCCGCCTCGTCCGCCGCGTTCTTCTCATCGCTCCCTCCCTCTCCGCCCGGCGGTTGATACCCCGGCGCGGATTCGTCCACCTTGGACGCGTCGCGCGTCAGCGCGATCGACGCGACCGTCACCGCGCGCGGTCGGTTCGGTCTCGTCGCGGTCGCGGTCTCGTCCTCTCCCTCGCCGTCGTCGTCGCCGCCGTCGTCGTCGTCGTCCGCCGTCGCGCCGTTCCCCGTCGTCGACGAGGACTCGAACGTCTGAGGGTCGTTCCATACGAGCGAACGTCGGGGTGGAGTTGAAAGGCGTCAGTTGGAGTTGAAAGGCGCCGAGGGCGGGGATTGAAAGCGAGGGGTGGGCGTAGAGACACGCCGGGAAAAGTCCTTAAGGAACGGCGTTCACCACGCCGACGCGGTCGTATGGGAACCAGTGCGAACATGAACGCACCTGATGGAGGCCCGGGACGCGGCGCTTCACGATCTCGACGCACGCGATCGCTTTGTTGATCGCGCGCCCCGCGGCGGTGACGACCACGACGACGCCGTCGTCGCCGTTCGCGTCCTGCGACGACGTGGCGCGCGCGCGGGGAGGGAAGACGGGGTCGGCGGGGGACGAGACGAGTCGACTCGACGACGGCGGGACGGGAGAAGATGAATGAATGACATCGTCCGACGCGAGGGCGGGGCGCACCGCGAAGACGCCGAGGAGATGCGACACGACGTCGCGCATCTTCCCCCGCGAGCGCACCCTGACCTCGCGCCGCGCGGGGTCCGCGGACGCGCCCGTCATCGCGGCGGGTGCGGAGAGAGCGCGGCCACGAGAGTGGGAGCGCGAGCGATGATCAGACGCGGCATCAGAAAGCGCGGACTGCAGCAGCCAGGCATGGCAGCGCGCGGTGATGCGGTGCCGACACTTGACTTTCGTCGACGCCGCCCGGAGTCGTCGCGTCCGAGCCGTTGACATCGTCGACGTGTCGATAGTACCCTAACGCTATCGCGGCGCGGCCGCCGCCTAATGCACGACATCACTACGCCGCTACGCCGCTATTGGTCGCTCGTCGTCCGCGTCGAGCTCGACGACGCGCGCGCGAAACACCCCCAGTCGCGCGGCGCGCCACACCCCGCGCGCGCCGCCCGTGGCGAACGCGTCGAGATACGCGTCCATCTCCTCCGCGCTGAAGTGCGCCGCGCGCTCAAACGCGGGGCGATCCGCGTCCAACGCGACGACGCACGCGGAGGCGTTCGCGATCGCGCTCGTCGCGGCGACGTTTCGCGCGCGTCGCCACGCCGCCGTCGCCGCCGTCGCCGCGGTGAACGGCGCGACGACAAACGCGGGCTCCGCCGCGCCGCCCGCGCACCGATCGCCCCCTAACGCGCGAAGCAGCGCGCTCGGGTCCGCGCCCGCGAGGTCGACGACGCGAATGCCCTTCAGCTCGTCCGCGTCGCCGAACACGTCGTACCGCGCGCTGTCCATCCGCCGCCGTCGCCAACGCTCGAACGTTCGAGCGTTCGTCGAGCCGCCGCCGCCGCCGCCGCCGTCGTCGTCGTCGTCGTCGTCGTCGTCGTCGAACGACCGCACGAGGAGCGCGCGCGGGGGCGGGTACGTCCGATAGAACACCGCGATCATCGAGCTCGCGCCCTCTTCGTCGCGCGCGCGCGCGTATATCCGCGAGAGCGCGGCCGTCGCGGGGACGACGCCGCCCTGATGCGCGACGGCGAAGAGAAGGAATCCGACGGCGTTGAAGACGATCCACGCGGCGATGATCGCGACGACGCGTCCGCGTCCGCGTCCGCGCGAATCGCACAACGCCGGCGCGGTCAACGCGACCGCGGGCACCAGCGCGGGAAGCAGAAAGCGCGGCTCTTGGTGCGGCGCGGTGGACAGGAGGATGATCGGGAGCCAGAACATCCACGCGAGCGCGCGCGCGAGTCGCCGCCGACCGGCGGCGGCGGCGTCGCCGTTTTTTCCACAGCCGCCGCCGCCGCCGCCGCCGCCGCGCCGCGCGAGCGCGCGCGCGTACATCACGACCGTCATCGGCCCGAACAGCAGCGGCGCGCTCACCACGACGTGCGACCATCGCGGGTGCGTCCCGTGCGTCGCCAAGTTCGTCGGATCCAGGTTATACCGCAGCGCGTTCAGAGGCGTCAAGACGACGCCGCCGACGCCGACGCCGCCGATTCTGCCGAGATGATACAGCGTGTCGACGTACGCGAGCCCGCACGACGCGGCGAGGAACGACGCGATCCCGACGACGCCGACGACGACGACGCCGAGCGACGACGGTCGACGTTCCGTCTTCCCCGCCACCGCCGCGGACGACAGCAGCGCCGCGCCGAGCGGCGCGGCGAACGCGACGCACGTGAACCGCGCGAACGTCCCAACCGCTGTCAGCGCGCCGAGCGCGCCCGCGGCGCGCGTCGACCGGCCGCGGTCGCGCCCGTCGACGATCGCGCGCGTCGTCGCGAGCACCGCGAGCGCGACGACGGTCGTCTCGGCGGCGTTGCTGAACGTCCGGAGCTGCAGCGCGAGCGTCGGCCAGGACGACGCGAGCGCCGCGCGCGCGCGCGTTCCCGCCGCTCGCGCGCCGCGCTCCACCTCCTCCTCCTCCTCCTCCAGCGCGCCGCCGCCGCCGCGTCCTCCTCCTCCTCCTCCGCGAGCGAGCGCTCTCGCGGCGGATGCGACCGCGGCGTCGAGCGCGAACGACGTCGCGAGCATCCACGCCCGCGGCGCGAGGAACACGGCGCGAGGGGACAGCGCCGCGCCCGGGTCCCACCGCCATCGCTTCTCGCACGTCGCTCCACCGCTCCATCGCTCCGCCGCGGCCGCCGCGGCCGCGAGGACGCCGTATCGCCCCCCGCTCGCGCTCGACGCGCTCGCGGATGCGCGCATCATCGCGAGCGCGAGCGCGCGAAGGAGATCACGCGCCCTCCACGTCGCCCACGCGGCGCCTCTCAGGACGCCGAACGCGACGCCCGCGGTGAGCGACGTCGACGCGAGCGATCGCGGTGAACGCGAGGCGGAGGTGAACTCCCACGGCGAGATCGCGCGGACGCGGAGCACGTCCGACGCGGCGACTTCCACGGACTGGTGGTACTCGTCCGGGTGGACGTACCCGGTCGTGAACGTCGCGGCGAGTCGGAGGAGGACGAGGAGGGCGTAGAGGACGCGCCACGAGAGAGACGAGAGAGACGGCGACGACGGCGACGACGGCGACGACGGCGACGGCGACGACGCCTCGTCCTTCTTCTCCTCTTTCTCGTCGTCCGTCGCCGCCGCCGCCGCCGCGACGACGCGTTTCTTCGCCGCGACGACGCGTTTCTTCGACGGGCGCGGCGACGTCGACCGAGGCATCCTTCGCCGCGCGCGCGCGCGGACGCGCGCGGCCGAGTGCCGCCGCGCCGGGCGGGCGCCGCGGGTTCGTCGTGACTTTCTCGCGCGACGACGATTAAACTAACATTCTCCTGACAAACTCGAGGAGGGCATCAGGGCGTAGGGTTACGGTGGCTTCATCACTCCGTCGCTTCGCGCGGGCCATGGCGCCCCCTCCTCCCCCCGTCGAGCCCGTCCGCCTGACGATCGCGCTCGTGGGCCAGACCGGGAACGGCAAGTCCGCGACGGGCAACTCCCTCCTCGGCCGAGACGCGTTCGTCGCCAAGCGCTCGCTCGCGTCCGTCACGGAGCGATGCGAGAAGCACGTCGCGCTGCTCGACGCGAACGACGACCCGCTGCCGCCGCCGCTCGCGCTCGACGGCGCGGTCCCAGCCCCGCCGCCGCCGGACGCGACGACGCCGTCCACCATCTTGCGCGTGATCGACACCCCCGGGACGTGCGACAGCGGCGCGCTGCTGGAAGATAACCTGCGGCGGATCTCGGACTTCCTCGCGTCGACGACGGAGGTGGACGGCGGCGTCGACGCGCTCGTGTTCGTTCTCAGCGCGGCGAATCGGTTCACGCAGGAGGAGGCGGACGCGATGGAGCGCCTCGTCGCGCGGCTCGGCGAGGGCGTGCTGCGGCACACGATCTGCGTCTTCACGCGAGGCGAGGAGCTCGCGCGAGAGGAGACGGACGCGCTGGAATTCATCGAGTCGGCGCCGGCGACGCTGAAGCAGTTGCTGCGACGCTTCGGCGACGGCGGCGACGACGCGCCGCTGCCGATACTCGTGGAGAACTTCCCGTCCCCGGCGTGCGGGCGATCGCGCGCGGAGACCGCGGCCGCGCCGCTCCTCGCGGCGGTGCGCGAGGTGCGCAGAGCGCGCGAAGGGAGGCGGTACGAGCCCGCCGACGCGGTGAAAGCCGCGCGCGCCGCCGCGAACGATCCCGCCACCGCCGCGCTCGCGATGCTCGACAAGCTCAAACAGCGCATGGCCGCGGGGCCGCTCGGGCAGGACGAGATGATGAAGAACGCGGCGATGCAGGCGTTCGACGACTTGCAGGCGCAGTTCGCCGCGCGCGCGGCGACGGGCGGGCCGGGGGGGGGACCGCACGCGTTCGCGACGGCGTTTCTCGAGGCGACGAAAGAGTCGGCGAACGACGCGGCGTCCAAGCCGAGGCCGAATCGCGCGCTCAAGCGCTACGCCGCGGCCGCGGTAACGAAGTCTGGCGCGTTCGCGCCACTTCCTGTGATGATCGGGACCGAGGTCGAAGGCGGCGGCGGCGCGCCGTGGGTCGAGGTCGAAGGCGGCGCGGACGTCGCGGAGGCTTCGGGGACGCTGCGGTGCGTCTCCGCCGCGGACGACGGCGGTGGCGGCGCGGGCGGGACGCTCAATTTCTACGGCGAAGGCCGCGCCTCGCGCGCGAGGCTCGCCGGGAACATATCGCTCGTCGGCGGCGAGGTCTCCGTGTCGTGCTACGCGAGCGTGGACGACAGCGCGCTGCCGGACACGGAGCGCTACGCGCCGATACTGACGCTGCGATCGCCGCTCTTCGTTGACGGGACCAAGGGCAACGGCGGGTGCTTCTACTGCCCGAAGGCGAAGCTCTGCGACGACGATTGGCTCGCGGAGGGGGTGTACAAGTGCGAGTTACGCGACGCGTACGACCCGGACGCGCCGTGCATACGCGCGACGCTGCACTGCGACGGCGGCGCGATGCTCGGGCGCGTGCCGCGCGTTCGGATCGCGTGCGAGGAAGGGACGAAGCTGGAGGTGCGAGGCGGTGAGATCTCGCTGCGGGACTGCGAGATGCGTTGGCGGCGCGCGGTGCCCACGGAGAGCGAGTCGAGAGCGCGGACGACCGCGATGGAGGACCGCGAGGCCGCGCGAGAGGCGCGCCCGGAGGCGGTGAAGAACGCGGAGGCGGAGCGCGCGTTGCTGTTGGACGAGCACTTCCGGAGGGCGAACCTCGCGGCGGAGGCGGCGGAGGCTGCGGGCGAGCCGTTCGACGATCCGCTGGTTCGGACGCACGACGATTCGCTCGACGAACCGCCGCCGGAGCGCGGCGCCGCGCTGATCTTCGAGGGCGGCGTGTTAGACATCTCCCCGGAGATCTCGTTCGGGTTTACGCGAGCGGACGCGGGCGTGAAGTTCGAGCCCGGCGGCGCGTGGCCGTGGAGCGAGCGGCGACTTTGAACTAACAACACGACAGTTGCTCGCGCGCACTCGGAAGGCGCATCGCACGCTCGACGCCGTCCCTCCCGCTCCGTTCTGCCGCGCGATAACGCGCATGTACGGCCGCGGCGGCGGCGGAGGGCGCGGCGGCGGCCGCGGCCGCGGCGGCGCCGGAGCGTACTACAAGGCCAAGTACGGCGGCGGCGGGCGCGGCGGCGGCCGCGGCGGCGGCGGCGGCCGCGGAGCAGATCTCGACGATCTCGGGGGCTCGTCGCACCGCGAGCAGGCGCAGCACGCACCGCGCGGCCCTCGCGGCACCAGCGCCGACCTCGCCGCCACCCTGCGCCGCATCGACGGCAAGCCGTACGGGGCGTACCGCGACATCCTCGGCGCGTGGGACTTCGGCGGCGGCGCCTTCGCGCTCGTCGTCGACCGCGTTCAGTCCGATCTCTTCGCGCCTCCGAGCCGCGCGCGCGCGATCGTCCCGGCCGCGGTCGCGCGGTTCCCGCCCGAGCTGCGCGCCACGCCGACGCGCCGCGTCGCCCTCGCTGACTTCCTCGCGCGCCGCTTCCACGCGCTCGTCACGCTCGGCGGCCTCGACCGGCGGCGCGGCGACGCGGGCGGCGGATGGTCCTCCGCGAAGGGCGGCGAGCTCGGCGTGGACCCGCCCGGTCAGGTACGTTCTTACACTGGTCCCCATACGACCCCGTCCGCGTGGTGAACGCCGTTTCTTAAGGACTTTTCCCGGCGCATCTCTCCGCCCATCCCACGGTTTCAATACCCGCCCTCGACGCCTTTCGACTCCATCTGACGCCTTTCGACTCCACCCCGACGTTCGCTCGTACGGAACGACCCTCAGCACGTCCTCGCGCGCACGTCGGTGCTCGTGAACGAGGCTGGCGACGTGGAGGGCCGCTTCACGGTCGCGCTCCCCGCGGCCGGGCGGTCGATCCAAGGCGCGTGGGCGGCGCGCGTGCTCGTGGAGGCGCTCCCGGGGGTGGTGGAGTCGGCGCTGACGTATTTCGGCGGCGTCGACGCGGCGGCGGCGACGCGACACGCGGAGAGCGTCGAGGACCAGCGATCGCTCCGCGCGCAGATCCGCGCCGCCGGGCTCGTCGCGTTCGTGCGCGACGGCGCGATATTGCCTCGGTCGGCGGGGAACGCGGACACGCCGATGACGGGCGAGGGCGTGGTCGCGTTCCGGTCGCCGGAGAGCTTGCGCGCGGCGTTCGACCTTCCCAACTCGGGTGCGTTCTCACCGCGCACGCGTACGGAAGTACTGTATTTCACGCGTCGCGTCGCTCGGTGTCAACGCTCGATCGCGTCTTCTTTCGACTGACCGATGAACATCACACAACTTATACGCATGAAATGGACCTCATCAGGCTCAGTGACCGGCATGGCGATCAGAGCCGGCGTCACACTCGTCGTCGGCGGCGGCTTCCACGGCAAGTCGACGCTCCTCCGAGCCCTCGAGCTCGGGTGCTACGACCACGTCCCCGGCGACGGCCGCGAGTTCGTCGTCTGCGATCCCACCGCGGTGAAGATCCGCGCCGAAGACGGCCGCGGCGTCGAGCGCGTCGACATCTCGCCGTTCATCTCGAACCTGCCGTTCGGCAAGCGCACGGACGCGTTCTCGACGCCCGACGCCTCGGGGTCGACCTCGCAGGCGGCGAACATCATGGAAGCGCTCGAGGTCGGGTGCGAGGTGTTGCTGATCGACGAGGACACGGCGGCGACAAACTTCATGATACGGAGCGCGGAGATGCGAAGACTGGTGTCGCCGGAGAAGGAGCCGATCACGCCGTTCATCGCCAAGGTGCGGGCGCTCGCGGACGTCGGCCCGGATCCAGATGTTACGGGTCCGGGTCCGGGTCCGGGTCCGGGCGACGGCGCGTCGGGTGTTACTCCCCCGACGGGTGTTACTCCCCGGCGGGTGTCGAGCGTCCTCGTGCTCGGCGGCTCGGGCGATTACTTCGCGGTCGCGGACACCGTGATATGCATGGAGAACTACGCGCCGCGGGACGTCACCGCGGAGGCGGCGGCGATCGCGAGGGACGCGTTCCCTCCCGGGACGATTCACGTCGACGAACGCTTCGGGAAGGTCGCGGCTCGCGTGCCGGACCCCTCGAGCGTCGACGCCGGAGCGCGCCCCCCCAAGGTGCCGACGACGGAGACGATCCTGTGGGGCGACGACCAGCGCGAGATCCGGCTCGGCGCGGTGGAGCAGCTGTGCGAGCGCGGGCAGACGCGGTTCATCGCGGAGGCGCTCGCGGCGATGGCGAGGACGGGGTGCGTCGACGGCGGGCGGACGACGGCGGAGGCGCTCGACGCTTTGGAGGCGCTGATCGCGGGGGGCGACGGGATGGACGCGGTAGGGGGCACGAGAGGGGACCTGGCGCTGCCGCGGAGGTTCGAGATCGCGGCGGCGCTCAATCGCCTGCGCGGGGTGCGGATGACGCAGCGCGGCAGAAGCGCGCGTAGTTAACAACCTAACTTTACCAAACGCCGCTACGCGTGCGGTGCGATGTTCTGCTTCGACGTGTCCCTGTCCACGCCGTCGTCCAACCCCTCGCTCCCGATCATCGACCCGCCGTGTATCTTCTTGCTGTGCTTCGCTCTCACGCGCTCGCGGTGTGCCTCGTACCCGGGCGTCGACTCCACCGCGTCCGAAGACATCCGCGTGCGGTGCAGCGATAACGTCGTCAACGACGCGCAGCCTTCGAACACCTCGCGCGGTATCGCCATCGCGCTCGTGTCGTCCAGGTTCAGCAGCGCGAGCCGTCTCAGCGCGCCGAGGGTGGATGGAACGGTCGTAATCCGTGCGTTACGCGACGCGTCGAGCTCCTCCAACTGCTCGCAATCGCCGAGCGCGTCCGGAAGGTCCGCCAGATCGTTCCTCGAGACGTTCAGCCGACGCAGCGATCGCAGCGCGCCCATCCCCGCCGGGAGCGCCGCGACGCGGTTGCCCGCGAGCGACAGCGTCGCGAGCTTCGTCAGCGCGCTCAGCCCGGCCGCGAGCTCGTCGCGCGTCACCTCGCGAGGGAACAGCGACGGGCCTATTCGGTTGTCGTCGAGCGTGAGTGTTTTCAGATGGACGCACGCGCACAGCTCCACGGGGATCGCCGTCAGGTCGTTCCTCGCGAGCGTCAGGCGCTGCAAGTTTACGAGCGTCGCGATCGACGACGGCAGCCGCGCGATCCTGTTGCACGACGCGTCCACGTTCTTCGCCGCGGTCGCGATCGCGGCGTCGCCGAAGAGCTTCGGTGGGAGCTCCCTCAGTCCCGCGTCGCGGAGACCGACGATGCCCGTGTTCCTCCACGCGTTCTCTCGCGCGCTCGCGTTCCGTCGAACGTTCTGCTTGGGCGACTTGGACGACTTGGACGTCGACGCGGCCCCGAGGTCGCGGTACATTCCCTTCTCTTTCGAGCCGCAGATCCCCATGACGACGACGAGACGCCACCTCGGCGTGCGCGTACGGTACTGATGAAATGAAATGAAAACTCTCGACGAATATTTTGTCTTCATCTGAACACGTTCAAACGCCCGCCTCCTCCCTCCTCTCCCTCACTTCTCGTCGCGCTCCGCCCCGCCGCGCGCGGTCCACGCGGCGCCGCCGACGACGACGACGACGACGTTGACGACTCCGACGGCGGCGGCGGCGGGCGCGATGTCCCGCGCGTCGGACCAAGAGAAGATCTCGCGAACGGTCCACGTCGGCGGCATCCGCGGCCTGGACAACGGCGAGATCACCGAGCGCGACGTCGCGGAGTTCTTCTCGCAGCAAGGGCCCGTCGTCGCCGTGCGCGTGCACGCTCGCAGCGCGTGGGTCGAGTTCGCGGACGACGCGTCCACGATGGCGGCGCTCAACCTCGACGGCGTGACGACGGGCGGGCACAACCTGCGCGTCAACCGAAGCAAGACGGCGATCAACACGAACGCGCTGCTGGAGAGGACGCGCGAGGCGTCCATCGCGGCCGCGCGCGCGGTGACCGGCGTCGCACCCGTCGCACCCGGGCACCCGGGCACCCGGGAGGCGGCGGCGTACGCGGCGTACTACGCGCAGCAGCAGCAGCAGCAGCAGCAGCAGCAGTCGGTCTTAGTGCAGGGGGCGCCGTACGTTCCGGAGCAGGCGCCGGCGCCGGCTGGATATCTGCAGACGGGACCGCAGATGGGATACGCGCAACAGACGGGGTACGGGTACGGATACGCGCACGGGTACGGGTA
>Ga0181561_10001854_pt1 | contig 18778 bp, 9 predicted proteins | sample 011ome_19_FD_133760 | JGI IMG/M metagenome (GOLD analysis project Ga0181561, IMG submission 133760) | Coastal salt marsh microbial communities from the Groves Creek Marsh, Skidaway Island, Georgia - 011510BT metaG (megahit assembly) | ecosystem: Environmental > Aquatic > Marine > Intertidal zone...
AACCTGGACACCGGCATGCTCCTCGCGTACGGCGCCGGCAACTACATCTACTGCGCCACCGTGCACATGTTCTCGCAGGGGAGCAAGTCCATCGAGGTCGAGATCAAGAAGCTGCTGGTGTTCATCATCGGCGCCGTCGCCATCGGGCTGATCCTCCTGGATCACGAACACTGCGTCGCCGACGGCGCCGACGCCGCCGCCGACCCGCACGCCGGACACGGACACTGAGACGAAACGCCGCCGTCGCCGCGCCGTCCTTCTGAATAAGGGGAAATCGCGCACTCCGTACAGAACGATGATCCCTCACGTGCCTGTTATTGCCTGTTAATAATATGAATAACGTGTTTTCGCGAACTCCGGACCCTGACTCGCGCGCATCCTCACCGCCGCCACTTGATGTCCCCGAACATCTCCTCCAGCTCGGCGAGGAGCAACAGCCTGTCGCCGTAAGAGGTGATGCCCAGCACATTCTTGAATTTCTCGTGGTACTTCTCGTCCGCGGGGTTGTGGAACCCGATCTCCTCGTGGAACTTCGCCAGGGACTTGCCCCACAGGCGCGCGCCCGCGAAGGCTTCAGCGTACTCGCCCAGACCCACGTCCGCGAGCCACACCGCCACGGCGTCTGCGCTCGCCGGCGCGTCCGCCGAGGCTTTTCTCGCCGCGCCATTCTTATTACCGCTCCGGGAGGCGTCGGCGGACGGCGCCGGCGGCGCGGGCGGCGCCGCGGGCGCGGTGCCGTTGGCGCCGCTCGCCGGCCTTTCGGTCTGCTGCACCTTTCTCACCTCTCCCACCAGGCCGGGCAAGCTGGCCTGCATTTCGTCCATGGTGTGCATGTTGTAGTACAGCTTGCTCCCCATGATGATCCCGAGCCAGCCGTCGGCGGAGTAGTTCTTCTCGAGCATCACCGGGATCATCGGTTTCTTTTTCGTGTACGCGTACTCCGCCTCCGTGCGGCACGCCTGCGACTCCTTGTACCGGTGCGTGACGCACATGATGATGGCGTCGCTCTGCTCAATGGCGATCGCCATCGCCTCCAGCGTGCTCCCCATCATGCGGTCGACGTCCATCCACACCGTGAATCCCTGCGCCATGAGCTCGTCGCGCAGGCGCAACACCTGGCTCTGCATGCGCCACTCGTACGAAAGCATCACCTGCCCGGTTGCGTTTTTAACCGTGCCCTCGCCGTTCATACGCGCCAGCGTCTCGTCCGAAACCTCCGCCACCTCTGCGCCAGCCTGCTCGCCTTTGATCATCCACAGCGCGCCTTTGGCTTTCCGTTTCGTGTCGTCCGACCCCGCCCTGCGCGCCTCCTCCAGCGCGTCCACCACGCCTGGTTCCAGGTTCACCCGCTCTCGAATTGCCTCGTCGAAAGCGAGGTTCCAGAGCCCGGTCGCCGCCCAGAACTGCGCGGCGTCCGAGGACGAGTGCGGCTCCTGCGGTTCCTGCAGCGCCCTGACCAGCAAGGGTAACGCCCCCGCGTCCGCGATGCGCGCCTTATTCGCGTCGTTCGTCGCCAGGTTCGCGATGCTCTTCGCCACCTTGTGCGACTCGAAAAGAAAACCGTCCAAGCGCGCGTCGTCCAGCGCCGCGCGCAGGGTGTCGACGATCTCCTCGACCACCGTCGGGTCGGCTTCCATGCGCACGTCGCCCTCCTCCTTTCCCACAAGGTTCGCCAGCGCGCAGGCGGCATTGATGCGCACGACGCGTCGCTCTGACTGCAACAGCTCGAGCATGATCTCCACCGCGCCGGAGGCCATCAGCAGCTTGTGCTGCGCGCTGTTGTGCGACAAGTCGCGCACGGTGGCGCTGAGGTGGTCCTCGGCGGAGGCGCCGTTGAAATCCGCGCACGACACCGCGCACGAACGCGTCTTTCGCGCCTCCGCTTCCGTTTCGGGTTTAGGGTTTGCGCCGTCGTCGACGTCGCACGGCGGGAGTAGCAGTCGGTTCAGGATCACGGGCACGAGCCTGCTCTTCGCCATCAGCCGGTGCACGTCGTCGTTCCGACACGCGAGCGTCGAGACGAGCGCGGCGGCGGCGCACGTCGTCTCGCCCGCGGCGCCGCCTTCGTCGGCGAAGGCGTTCTTGATGGCGTCCATCGCGCCGAGCTTCGCCACCTTGGCGCACATCTGCGCGTTGCGCTCGCACAGCGCCTGCAGCGCGTACGCGGCGTGAACGCTCCCGAGCTCGAACATCAGCAGCAGGTCATGCAGGACCTCGCCGTCCGCCGCGACTTTGCTCTGCGCGCGGGGCAACTGCACGTCCCCGGTTTCGATCTTGAGCGTAAGGTACTGCCGCACCCACTCGGCCGCCTCGGTCGCGTCCGCGGACGGGGAAGACGCAGAACCCGTCTCGATGGATCGCGCCCACTGTCCCAGCGCGCGCTTCACCGACGCGATCTGCGCGTCGTGGCTCGACTCCTTGCCGACGACATCCAGGTCGTACTTCACGGTGGGGGCGTCGGGGATAACTCTCGCCGACTCGGCGGAGGCGGGGACGCGAACGCGATCGAGGCGGCCGCACGCGCGCGCGCGCCCATTCAGACGAAGGGCGCGAGCCGCGATGACCCGGGGGGGGGTCGCGCGCGCGGCCGACGCCATCATCGCGGCGAGCCGGCTGACGTCACCCGAGCGCCGAATCGTATGGCGAAAGAATTGTCCCCGAAGTATACGAAGTTCGGCCGGACGCCGAAGGCCAGACTGCCGTGTGTTGCACCCTCGTCTCGCATCCGGCATCCCCGGCCGAAAAATATCTTCCGGGGTCTTCGAGACTAAAGCGCCATCGTGCTGACGAGGAGCGCATTCTCGCGCACGCGGACCGCAACACCGAGCACTTCCCGCGCGTGACCGAGAGTTCACACGTAAGGTACGTCCGCGGCACGCGGCGGGGTCCGACCCCTCTTCGTTCGCCCCACCGCCCGTCGCCCGCGTCGATTCTCGAAAAGACGCGCCGCCGTGCGAGGCGGTCACACGTGGCAAAAAGCGCAATCACGAGGAGGCATTCAACAACGCGCCCCTCCCTTCGCCGCCTCCCTCCCTTCTTCTCCTGACCCTCGCACCTCCTCCGCTTCCGTGGCCTCGACTCCTCCCCGCCGCGTTTCTCCGCGCGCAGCCAGACCCCGCTTCACTCGTCGACCACCGCGCGATGGAGCTCGCGCCGACGGACGCCCCCACGCCGGAGGCGACCGGCGTGAAAAAATCAGCCAAGATCTGGTACACGCTGACTGACGAGGCGCCGGCGCTCGCGACGCGCGCGTTCCTGCCGATCGTGCGCCGGTTCCTCGCGCCGAGCGGCGTCGCCGTAGAGGCAGCAGACATCTCCCTCGCCAGCCGCGTGCTCGCCGCGTTCCCGGACAGGCTCGCGCCCTCGCAGAGGCGGCCGGATGTCCTGGCGGCGCTCGGCGAGATCGCGAAGACGCCGCGCGCGAACATCGTCAAGCTGCCCAACGTCTCGGCGTCCGTGCCGCAGCTCGAGGCGGTCATCGCCGAGCTCAACGCCAAGGGCTTCGACGTGCCGCCTTTGCCCAAGGGCGACGCGTTGTCCGACGCGGAGAAGGAGACCAAGGCGCGGTACGCCAAGGTGCTGGGTTCGGCGGTGAACCCGGTGCTGCGCGAAGGCAACTCGGACCGCCGCGTCGCCGCGCCCGTCAAGGCGTACGCGCGCGCGCACCCGCACAAGATGGGCGCTTGGTCCGGCGACTCCGCGACGCGTGTCGTTTCCATGCCCTCCGGGGACTTTTACGGCTCGGAAAAAACCTCCGTGATGCGACACGCGGGGTACCTGCGCGTCGAGCTGCACCCCGCGAGCGGCGGGGACGCGACGGTGCTCAAGGAGAAGACGCCCGTTGAGGCGCTGGAGACGGTGGACGCCGCGCGCATGTCCATCGCGGACCTCGACTCGTTCATCGAGCGCGAACTCGCTGAGGCGGCTTCCAACGACCTGATGGTCTCGCTGCACCTCAAGGCGACCATGATGAAGGTGAGCGACCCCGTGCTTTTTGGGCGCGTCGTGTCGGTGTACTTCCGCGACGCCTTCGAGCGGCACGGAGCCGCGCTCGCGGACGCCGGCGCGAACCCCGAGAACGGCCTGGGCGCGGTCCTCGAGGCGGTGGGCAAAATCGCCGACGTCCAGAAACGCGAGCGCATCCTCGCGGACATCGACGCCTGCTACGCGCGGCCTGACCGCCCGCGCGTCGCGATGGTGGATTCGGACCGCGGGATCACCAACTTCCACGTCCCCTCGGACGTGATCATCGACGCGTCGATGCCGGCGATGATCCGCGAGGGCGGGCAGATGTGGAACGCGGACGGGAAACTGGAGGACGTCAAGTGCCTGATCCCCGACCGCTCGTACGCGGGCGTGTACCAGGCGTGCGTCGAGGACTGCAAGAAGCACGGCGCGTTCGACGTGGCCACCATGGGCAGCGTCGCCAACGTCGGGCTGATGGCGCGCAAGGCGGAGGAGTACGGGAGCCACGACAAAACCTTCCGCGCTTCAGAGGATGGCGTCGTGAAGACCTTCTTCGTCTCGGACGAGGGCGCGCGGGAACGTGTACCAGTCTTCGAGCACGAGGTCAAGGCTGGCGACCTGTGGCGCATGTGCCAGACCAAGGAAGCCGCCGTGCGCGACTGGGTGCGGCTGGCCGTGACCCGCGCGCGCCTCTCGGAGTCGCCGGCTGTGTTTTGGCTGGATCCCGCGCGCGCGCACGACGCGGCGCTGACGGAGAAGGTGCGCGGCTACCTCGCGTCGGACCACCCCGAGGCGCTCGCCGCGACGCTCGCGGACGGAGAGAAGCTGGTGGACATCAAGGCTCCCGTCGCGGCGATCGAGCACGCCATGTCGCGCGCGCGCGCCGGGAAGGATTCCGTGAGCGTCACCGGAAACGTGCTCCGCGACTACCTCACCGACTTGTTCCCCATCATCGAGCTGGGCACGTCCGCGAAGATGCTCTCCATCGTGCCCCTGCTCGCGGGCGGCGGGCTGTTTGAGACCGGCGCCGGCGGCTCCGCGCCGAAGCACGTGCAGCAGTTCGCCGAGGAGGGCCACCTGCGCTGGGACTCGCTGGGCGAGTACCTGGCGCTGGCGGTGTCGCTGGACGATCTGGCGCTCAAGACGCGCAACCCGAAGATCAAGATCCTGGCCAAGGGCCTCACGAGCGCCACGGGCAAGCTCCTGGAGCAGAACAAAAGCCCGAGCCGCAAGGTGCGCGAGATCGACAACCGCGCCTCCGGGTTCTACGTCGCCATGTGGTGGGCGGAGGCGGTGGCGCGGTCGTTGCCCGCGTTCAAGCCCTTGGCGGCGGCGCTCAAGGCGAACGAAGCCGCCATCGTCGCCGAGCTGGTGGAGGAGTGCCAGGGCGCGCCCGTGGACCTCGGCGGGTACTGGCTCCCGGACGAGCGCAAGTGCGTGGACGCCATGCGCCCCAGCAAGACGTTCAACGCGCTCATCGACGAGCCCGTGATGATGTCCGCGCTGGACACCCCCGGATCGAAGACCGTGGACAGCATCTACGCGGCGATCGACGCCAACCTGCGCGTCGTGCGCCGCAAGCTCGGCGGCAAGCCGCTGACGCTGGCGGAGAAAATCGTGTACGGGCACCTCGACGACGCCGAGGGATCGCCCGCGCCCGAGCGCGGCGTTTCCTACCTCAAGCTGCGCCCCGACCGCGTCGCCATGCAGGACGCGACCGCGCAGATGGCCATCCTGCAGTTCATCTCCTCCGGCTTGCCCAAGACGGCGGTGCCCACCACGATCCACTGCGACCACCTGATCGCCGCCGAGTCGGGCGACGTGGAGGACCTGGGCAACGCCAAGAAGGAAAACGCCGAGGTGTACGACTTTTTGTCCTCGTGCGCGGACAAGTACGGCATGGGGTACTGGAAACCCGGCGCGGGGATCATCCACCAGACCGTGCTCGAGAACTACGCGTTCCCGGGTGGGCTCATGATCGGCACGGACTCGCACACGCCCAACGCGGGCGGGCTCGGGATGTGCGCCGTCGGCGTCGGCGGCGCCGACGCCGTGGACGTCATGGCGTCGCTGCCGTGGGAGCTCAAGGCGCCCAAGGTGATCGGCGTCAACCTGAGCGGGCGCCTCTCGAACTGGACCTCGCCCAAGGACATCATCCTGAAGGTGGCTGATATTCTGACCGTCTCCGGCGGCACGGGCGCCATCATCGAGTACTTCGGCGAGGGCGTGGACACGATGAGCGCCACCGGCATGGCCACCATCTGCAACATGGGCGCCGAGATCGGCGCCACCACCTCCGTCTTCGCGCTCTCCGAGCGCCAGCTGGAGTACCTGCGCGAGACTGGTCGCGGCGAGGTGGCGAAGCTCGCCGAGCTGAACCGCGCGAACCTCGTGCCGGACGCCGGGTGCGAGTACGACCGCGTCGTGGACATCGACCTCGACGCGCTCGCGCCGCACATCAACGGGCCGTACACGCCCGACCTGTGCACGCCCGTCTCGCAGCTCAAGGCGCGGGCGGAGCAGGAGGGGTGGCCCGTGGACATCTCCAGCGCGCTCATCGGATCCTGCACCAACTCCTCGTACGAGGACATGGCGAAGTGCTCGAACCTGACGCAGCAGGCGCTCGCGGCCGGGCTGACGTACAAGGTACCCTTCTACGTCACGCCCGGCTCGCGCGCCGTGCAGGTGAACATCGAGAAGGACGGGTTCGTGGACGTGTTCGAGCGCGCCGGCGCGACGGTGTTGGCGAAAGCCTGCGGCCCGTGCATCGGCCAGTGGAAACGGCAGATGCCCCCGGGCGTGAAGAACACCATCGTGACGTCGTACAACCGGAACTTCGCGAAGCGCAACGACGGCAACCCGGACACGCACGCGTTCGTCACCTCGCCGGAGCTCGTCACGATGCTGGCGTTCGCCGGCCGCCTGGACTTCAACCCGTACGAGGACACGCTGCCCACGCCGGACGGCGGAGCGTTTAAATTTGAAGTCCCCGCCGGGTGCCCCGCGATCCCGCCGAGCGGCTGGGACATCGACGACTCCATCTTTCAAGCCCCGAAGCCGGCGGATTCGGCGGCGGAGGTGCAGATCAAGGTGGACCCGTCCTCCAAGCGCCTGCAGCTGCTCGAGCCGTTCAAGAAGTGGAGCGGTGAGGACTACGCGGGGTGCCCGATCCTGATCAAGGCGCTCGGGAAGTGCACCACGGACCACATCTCCATGGCGGGCCCGTGGCTCAAGTTCCGCGGGCACCTCACGAACATCTCCGAGAATTGCCTCATCGGCGCCGTGAACGCGGAGACGGGCAAGACCAACGCCGTCGCGAACGTGTTCACCGGCGAGATCGGCAAGGTCCCGGAAATCGCCGCGCAGTACCGCGACGTCGCGAAGAAGCCCTGGGTGGTGGTGGGCGACAAGAACTACGGCGAGGGGTCTTCCCGCGAGCACGCCGCGCTCGAGCCGCGGTTCCTCGGCGGCGTCGCCGTCATCGTTCGATCCTTCGCGCGCATCCACGAGACCAACCTGAAGAAGCAGGGCATGCTCCCGCTGACGTTCGCGGACCCCGCGGACTACGACAAGGTGTGCGGCGAGGGCATGCTCCTGGACATCGTGAACCTGCCCCCAAAGCCTGGAGAGCGGCTCGCGGTGGTCGCGCGCGACGCCGCCACCGGCGAGACGATGCACGAGTTCGCCGTCGACCACACGTTCAACGACGAGCAGATCGAGTGGTTCAAGTGGGGCAGCGCCCTGAACTACATGAAGATGGTCAACGCCAGCAGCGTGCGCAGCGGCGTCGCGTGAGCCGAGCGACACGAAAGCCGAGCGAGAGAGACGAGAGGATGCGCATGTACATAGATACGCTCGCGATCGATCGCGCGTCGTCCAAGTAGCTACCTGTAGATGATTTTGCCTCGATGGAATCATGAGCACCGGGTTCGGTCTTGTCGATGGCTCGCGATGCTCGCTTCACCGGCGGTGCGCGAGCGCCGAGCGCGCTGTCGTCTAAAAAAATTCGCACAAAAAATGCTTTTTCGTCGCGCGAAAAAATATCCAAACGCGAGAAGCTCCATCGATCATACCACACGCGCTCGTCGTACCCACCGACACGTCCTCCACCCCATGTTCGCCACAGCTCAGTCTCTCCGCGCTACTCCCCTCGCTGCGCCCAAGCGCGGCGGCGGCGCGCGCCGCGCCGCGCGCGCCGTGCGCCCCGTCCGCACGCAGGCCAAGAAAGCCGAGGATGTTGAACATCCTCCGATGACGGAACCTCTGTCGGTGTCGCGTCGTGTGCTCGGCCTGTCCTCCGTGCTCGGCGCCGCCTCGCTGACCACCGACCTGGTCTTCCCTACCCCCGCGGAGGCCAAGAAGATCGTCTCCGGCTACACCCCGCTCGAGGGATTCGACGTGCGTCCCCTACCCCCGTCCGAAGGCGCCGATCGAGTCGGTCAACAATCGATCGAACGCATAACGAGAGCGAATCATTCGCGCGCGAATCGCGTCGGACGATGGACGTTTTTGCCAGTTGGCGACGTCGTGTGACGCGAAAAGCGAAAAGCGTTTCGCGCGACGGCGCGTCGTCTCGACGTCGCTGACCGAACCCCCACCGAACCTCTCCCGTCGCGATGCACGCGCAGGTGACGTACGTGTACCACAAGACCGGCACGATGGGCGCGGACGACTGGTACAAGAACGCGTTCAAACCCTTCCTGGACGGCGGCCTGCACAGCGGCGAGGTGGGCGGCCCCGTGACGGGCGCGGCGTTTAAAACCGTCTTCAACGTGGTGGTGCTGCGCGGCCGCGAGGCGGAGAATGAGACGGTGGCTGTTTTTTTCGTCCACCCCAAGGCATCCACGGACGCCATCGCCAAGTTCTTCGACGACAAGAACCCGTTCTGGCAGACCGGCCGGGACGAGGGATGGCTGCTCGGCCCGATCACCAACTTCAAGACCTCGCCCTTCCTGGTTCGCGGGCCCGACCCGAAAACCGGATACCCGCCGACGTGGAAGAAGGGAAACGGCGTCCTCGTGGCGACGAGCGGGTTGAAGATCGACAAGGACGACTGGATCCCCGGGTTCACCTCCCCCGACTCCGACAAGCTGCACGACGGTGCCGGCATCTACACCTCCGTCGCCTCCACCGTCAACAAGGGCTCCGAGTACAACAGCCCCTTCAAGGCTGTGCAGATTGCGCACGTGTTCAAGAACATCAAGCAGGCGGACGCGTTCAACGCGTACATCGAAGCCAAGCAGCCGCCCTTCGACGCCGTCGCCGAGATCACCGACAACTTCCAGGCGCAGACGTACGAGGTCATCTCGGACACGGAATTCCCCGAGTACTTTCCCCAGGCGTGAGAGAGACGATGGGCGTCGGTCAGCCTCGCGTCAGCCGCCGCGCGCGCGCGTTCGTAGCTACCGTACTAATAAGCGCGAGCTTTTTTATGCCAAAAAGTGCAAACAATCGTGCACACGAATCGCTCCCCGGCAAAATTCCCCGCGGAAAACCCGCTTTTTGCGGCGCTTTTTCCAGACCGCCGACGCGCGAGGTGCGTGGCGACGCGCTCGAACTCCGCGTTCGACGCGCGGTTTCGGGTCGTCGCGCCGCGGCCGACTCGCAGGGGCTCTTCGCGCGCGGAGGAGCGCGATGTTCCAGATCGCGCGCCTCGAGGACCCGAACGTCAAGATTCTCCCCGAGAATCTCGGCAAGCCTCGGCTGACGGCCGTGACGCAGGTGATCGAGTCCCTGTACGTGGACAAGGTGGTGAAGGACCTGGGGTTGGTGGTGACTTTGTACGAGATCGTGAGCATCGAGGGCGGCACGGTGTACCCCGGCGAGGGCAGCGCGCACTTCCACGTGGTGTTCAAGGTGGTGGTGTTCCGCCCGTTCGTGGGGGAGGTGCTGGAGGGCGTGTTGATTCGCGCGGACCGCAAAGGGCTGTACGTGCGACTCGGGTTCTTCAACGACGTGTTCATCCCCGAACACATGCTCCAGGAACCGTCCGCGTTCGACGCCGAGGAGCAGCTGTGGGTGTGGAACTACCAGAACGAGCGCATGTTCATGGACCTCAAAGAGCCCGTGCGGTTCAGGTGCAGCGCCGTGCGCTTCCCGGAGCAGCCGAGAAACGCAAAGGCGCTCGACGGAAACTCGGCGCTGCTCGGGAGGACGCCCGAGGGCGCCTTCGCGCCCATGGTAATCGTCGGGGACGTCAACGCGGACGGACTGGGCCTCACCAGCTGGTGGCAGAAGTAGGCGTCCACGCCGACGAACCGGTATCGGGTGCTTCGCGCGTGACCGCGACGGCTGAAGGACGGGTCATCGGCTTTGTTTTAACGGTGTGTTCGTACTACGTAAAAGTACTTTCGAAAGTAAAACGTGTCTGGATAGTACGTACAAGGTACTAGATAAGAGTAATACGGCGGAACGGTACCGCGCGAGCCCGCGCGTTTCGCTCTGAGGCGCGTCATTCGCGGCTCATGCCGTCGGGAGGCTCGCGTCTGAAACGCGAATCGAAACGATCCGGCCGTCTCGAACTGGCCGTACGCGCGCTACGCCTCGCCCGCCTCCGCCGCTTTCTTCGCCGCCGCCGCCTTCTCCTGCTGCGCCTTGATCTGGTCCATGGCGCTCGTGAGCATCTCGTTCTTCTTGCCCTTGCCGAGCGCAGGCATAGCCTGCATCAGGCGCAATTCAGCCTTGACCGTGCCGAACTCGCCGAACGCCTTCGGGTCCCACGCCAGCGCCGAGCGCGCCACGGCGCTCACCGCCGTCGGGTCCGGGCCGCGCGGCGGCCCGCGCTGCACGCGGACGCCAAACTCGAGCGCCTCGTCGCTCAGGATCGGCAACAGTTTCAGGTGCTTCCGCTTGGCGAACGAGGTGAGGATCGCGGCGCGCTCGGCGACGACCGTGTCTAAGTCGCCGCCCGCCTCGACGGAGATGTCCCCGAGCGGTAACCACGCGCCGAGAGACGCAACGGCGGACGCGCCCGCTTCGTCGGGCTTCATCCCGAGCGCCGCAGCGACCTCCTCGTTCTCGGCGGACTTCACGACCCGCGCGCCCTCCGGAGATGTCTCCGCCGGAGGCGCCGGCGATCCGCCCGCTTCCGACTTCACCTTCCTTGCGAACAGGAAGTACTCCTCCGTGGGCTCGTCCGCGCCGAACGCGTGGTTGATGGGCCCGCGGTCGGCGGTGGGTTTCGGGGCGGCTTTAGCAACCTTCTCCTTGCTTTTGACGGTCGCCTGGTACGGATCCGAGGCGGCGTTCCGGTACTTAGAGCCCTTTCCCTTTGCGCGGACGGCGGTGTTCACCCGCCTCGGCGCGCGCGAGCCGCTGCGCCGGGAAAGCGCGAGGTCGCGGCTCGAGGCGGCGCCCGCGAACGCGGACGCGAGACGCGCTGACATCTGAGCGGACATGTCAGTGGATGCGCTTTTCGTTGGGTTATCCGAAAGCGCACGAGCGGCGAGCTTTCGGTCGAGCAGCGGTGCGCGGCGCCGAACCGGGGCTTGCGGCTGCCTGGCTGACGGATGAGGTCGAACGTGCTCGAGCACGTATCCACGGGTCGGTCAGTGCTCGACGATGCGCGCGTTGGAGTGGCGGTCGGAGAGGAGCGGCTCCGTCGGCGCCGCACCGATACTAATGTATTTCATCAGTCGCGAGTCTCACGTCGGCGCCGAACACGAAAACTCCGAGACTTTCGCGCTCTCCACCGCCTCACTGCTGCGGCGCGCCGCGTCGGCCGGGTCTGGGGACGACCGCGCGTTTCGAGGCAGGCGCGATGGGTAATCCAGAGTGGGAGATCATCCCCGACGACGTGCTCGTCCCCCGCCGCACCGCGCGCCGGCACCGCGTCGTCGCCAGCGACGTGCAGGTGTTCGGTCGGCAGCGACGAACCAACGCCGCCGACATTCGCCCGGGCGACGCGCGCGGCGCGAGGACCGCGGTGTCGGCGGCTGAAGCCGGTCCGAGCAAGAAACGCGCGCACGCTCCCTCTGTGATCCACGCGCGCGGCGAGGCGCGCGCTCGCGCGGGGCGCGATGTTTCCTGCGATGCGCCCACCGCCGCGAAGGCGGGCGCGGACGAGCCGCCCGCGCACCCCGCCGCGCGTTCGGGCGTTTCGTCCGAGGCGAAGAAGACGACGAGCGCCTTCTCCGAGACGCCGCGACGCGTTTGTCTTCGCCGAGAGACGCCACACCTCGAGCGGGAGCGGGAGCCAATCTCGCACGGCGCGCTCGCCGCGATGGACGAAGGCATGGCGCGCGCGCACAAGGCGAACCGTAAGCGCGCCCGGGACGCGCAGACGCTCTTGCGCCGCGCGGTGGCCGTTCGCGACGTCAAGTTTTTCAATCGCCTGATTCGCGATTTCGGCAACGACAAGCAGCTCGGGTTCGCGGAGGAGGCGTTCAAGCGCGTGCGCGAGTGCGACGGCCTCGAGCGGAACGTGTACAGCCACACGAACATGCTCAACGCGTGCGTGCGGGTGGGCGAGCTGGAGAAAGCGAGGCGGGTGTGGGAAAACATGCTCGCCGAAAACGTCGAGCCCAACGAGGTGACGTACACGGTGTTCGTCAAGGGCTTGGCGCAGAGCGGTTGCCTGGACGAGGCGATGGAGCTCATCGAGACGCTCTGTGCGGAAGGCTCGACCGTGGCCCCGAACGTTCGGACGTTCAGCACGCTGCTGCGCAACTGCGTGCGGCACGCGGACGGCGTCAACGCCGACCGGTGTTTCGAGGCGATGCGCGGCGCGGGGGTCGCGCCGGACGCCGCGTCGTTCGAGTACCTCGTCAAGACGAAGTGCGCGGCGTTCGACGCGCGCGGCGCCTGGGCGGCGCACGCGGAGATGGAGCGCGAGTACCTGGACGCGACGCCGCAGGCGCTCGCCGCGCTCGCCACGGTGTCCTCCATCACGGGTGACGTCGCGAGCGCCGAGAAGGCGTGCGTCATGGCGAAAGCCGCCATCGAGGCGAACGGCGCCGGCGTCGTGGCGCCGTCGGGTCCCGATGGCGCGCGCGGAGACAGCCTGTTCAGTTCGCGGATGGACGACGACGAGGACCGCGCGGAGAACGACGACGAGCCGACGGCGCGTACTTCTTCGTTCGGGGACCAAAACCGTTCCGACGACGGAACCGTGAGCGAGAGCGTTCGCGCGTTCCTGCGGCTGCGCAACAGCGACGCCGCCAGGCAGGTGGCGGACGTGGAGGCGTTCCTGGCGCGTGGAGACGCGTTCGTGGCGGCGGCGGCAGCGGACGTGCGCGCCGGCCACGCGAGCGCGTCCTCTCCCGTGAAAGTTGTGGAGGGCGAAGGGCCGGTTCTGGATTTCCGGAAGCTGTTCGGCGGCGGAGCGGGATCCGCGAAGGAACGGCCCCCGCGCCCCGTGAAGCTGGAGGTGTGCAGCGGCATGGGCGACTGGGTGGTTTCGCGAGCCGCCGCCGACGCGCGAAGTGCGAACTGGCTCGCCATCGAGATGCGCCGCAACCGCGTGCGCATGACGTGGGCCAAGGGCGTGCGCGCGCGGCTGGACAACCTGGCGTTGCTTCGCGGCATGGCGCACGAGATGCTCTCCTCCCGCGTCCCGGAGGACTCGCTCAGCGAAATCTACGTCAACTACCCCGACCCGCCGGAGTGGGTGGGGAGCACGCAGTGCCTGGTGGACGCGGCGTTTCTGCTCGAAGCGCACCGCGCGCTGGCGCGGGGCGGAGGCGTCCTGACGCTGGTGACGGACGACGCGGGGTACGCGATGCGGATGTGCCGCGAGCTGTCCCGGCGGCCGGACCTGTTCGCGCCCGCCGCCGAGGACGGGAAGCCGTTCGTCTCCGGCGTCCCGGAGGGGTACGGCGGCTCGTACTTCGACGAGATGTGGAAGAACGGGCGCCAGACGGACCGGTACTACATGCGCTACCGCGCGGAGAAGTGACGCGAGAAGGGACGAGAGTACGCGAGAGTAGCTACTCTCGAGTACTCTCGAGCGAGTTTTTTCTGGGTCACTTCTCGCGAGCGTATCCATCGCGTAAAAGAACAAACCGCCGCGGAACAGTCACGCGAAAAACGTCGTTCGCCGCGCCTCCGGCCACGCCTCCACGGCAGTCCCGGAATGCGCCTTCCCGTCGCCGGACCGCGCCACGTCGCGCGCCTCGTCCATGCGCCGCGCGGCTTCGCGGAACCGCGCCGCCAAGACCTCCTCTGCGTCCCGCCCGATTTCGTCCGAGCGCAAACGCTGGCTCTCCGCCGCGTCGCGCGCCGCGTCGTTCGCGGCGTCGCGCCGCGCGACGTCCTCGCCCGTCTCGCGCATTTCCTCCGTCAGCACGAGCCGCCCCGTGAGGTGCTCCGAGAACCCGGCCGCAGTGAGCTCCTCCCGCGAGAACGGGTCCAGCCGCTCGAAGTGCGCGGCGAGCGTGTGCGCGGACGCGGGGGTGAGGACGCCGTGGAACGCGCACGCGCAAGCCTCGGCGGCGCCGTTCACGGCGAAGTGCGCGGCGGCGGAGGAGAAGGCCACCGTGTCCCCCGGCCGGGCGTGCACGACGCACAGCTCCGGCGTACGCTCCAGGATGGCGCGCTCGGGTTCCGTAAGCGCGCGGTGCGTGGGGACGGTGAGCAAAGATTCGTCCTCCTCGTCATCGTCGTCGTCGTCGTCGTCGTCCCCTGGCCTCGCCCGGCGCAGGAGCTCGTCGCTCGGCTCGCCCCAGGGCGCGGCGGCGAGCATTTTCGAGCCGCGCATCACGTGGCACAGCTCGATCTGCGCGACGATGTCGTGGTGCGGGGGCGTGCCGCTTCCCGCGTCGCCCACGAAAACCGTCGCGCGCGCCTCTCGCCACACCGTCGCCGCGGCGAACGCGGCGCCCGGCTCGCGGAACTCCGCGGCGGACTCAGCCGCGCCGCCGGTCTTTTTAGTCTGGAGGCCGCCGGCGACGTGCTCGGCGCGCATTTCCACCGCGTACAGACGCTCGACGTTCGGCGCTTTGGACTGAAACGTCACCTCGATCGGTCGCGGCGCGTCGAACGCGGCGTCGATATCCTCGAACGACGCGTCGGAGCACGACGTCGTCTCGGCCGACTCGGCGAGCCGCATCGACCGAAACGTCATCCCGGCGACGACGCCGTTTCGCGCCGCGACGGAACCGTCCTCCACCTCCCACACCTGCGCCCCCGTGCCTTCGTCCCAGTCGTACGGCGCGAAGCCCAGGCCGAGCGGTCCGTCGGGGAAACGAACCGTCGCGACCCGGTCGGAGACGGCGTCCAGCGCGGCGTCCAGCCCGGCGGCGCCGCCCGCGTCCCCGAGGTTGGAGCGGCCGCGGCTCGGGATTTCGCCGGTGACTCGTCCCGGGGTCGCCGCGAGGACGGCGGACGCGCGCGTCGACGATGGGAACGCGTCGTCCCCGACCCCGGCGTCGCGGAGCGCGCCGCTCGCCGCCGCGCGGAGCGCGGCGACGGCGTCCACGCCGCGGAACGCCTCGGCGAAGGCGCGGAAACTGCAGTTTCCGGAAACTGGCCCGACGCCGGGCCCGGCGCCGCGCAGGCGCCACGCGCCGTGCGGGAAGAGCACCGGCGTCGGGAACGCGGAGAGCCGCGCGAGTTCCAGGAAGTAGCCCCCGTCGACGCACACCAGGGCGTCCGCGCCGGATACCCCTCCGTTCGCGTCGAGGGCGTTTATGATGTGTCGCGGCCACGAAGGCGCGGCGCGGCGCGCCGACCATTTTCCAGTGTCTTCGCGCGCGTACATCCGGCGGCTCCCGAGGTCCTCGTCGAACAGCGCGAGTGCGACGAGCGCCGCGCCGTCGAACGCGTCGAGCGCGGGGACGTTTTTCGTGTCGCGCTTGGCGCTTCGAAAACGCCACGAGAGCGCGGTCTTATTAGAATCGCCGCCCTCGCCCGCGCCGCCGACGCGCTCGAGCTCTCCGGCGACGAAGCCGCCCGCCTCGGACGGCTCGGGGCGGTCGCGGAGCAGCACGGTGAACCGCGCGCCGCATCCGTGGAACGCCAGGAAGCGCAGGCGAAGGGCGCCCTTCGCCTCCGCGGTTCCGGCCGCGCCGAACGCGTACGTCGGGCCGTGCGACGCGCGTTCGCGGGGAAGTCGAGTCACGCCCTGGGGAGGTGGCGCGTCGTCTTCGCGCGACGAGGCATCCGAGGCTGACGAAAAAACGCGCTGCGAAGACGTGCGCCATCCTCGGCGGCTGGGACACGAAGCGGAGCGGCCGCGGGGTGCCACGCCCACGCGGGGCTTCGCGACGCGCGCGAGCGATGCGGTCACCGCCCGCATGGCCTCGCACGCGCCGCGCGACGGAATCGGCGCGTTCGAAGCGCGGCGGCGAGTGCGGCACGGACTTCCGTTGTTAACCCTTTTACGTAGGGGGTCCTCTCCTCACAACGCGAAAAGCGTTTTTCGAGGCTCGACGAACGAGCCGGAACCCGGGCGACGTTCGCGCCAGACGACGTTTCGTCGCGGGAAGCGTGTTGCGTGTAGCCTAGTACTATGCCAGGTGTGTTACGATAATAAAGAGCATCGAATACTAACACGCCTTTACGTTTCCTGTGGCAAAACAAACGGTCCTATCCTATATGTGTTCACGCGGCGCACGGCGCCGGGTTGAGCACGACCCGCGCCGTCTTAAACCCCTTCGCCTCGCACGCCTCTTTGACTCTTTCCCACTGGTCGTTTCCGTCCGGACACAGCACGACCGCCGCGCCTCCCGAGCCCGTGAACTTGGACCCCGCGCCGAACTGGCGCGGGGTCATGACCATATCGATGTTCCTCGCCCCCAGCGCCTCGTCGCCGAACATCGCGCGCCGCAGATCGAAGTTCTCGTTCATCAAGGCCACGAGCGTCGCCGTTCGCGTCGCCGCGGAGGATTCGGCGTCGTCGAGATTCGCGCCAGTTAGCGCGTCGCGCGCCTCGGCGGCGATATTCGCAATCTTCGCCATCGTCTCGCGCACGAACGCGTCGCCGTTTTCCCACCTCCGCTTGACGTCCGCGTGCGTCGCGCCGCTATCGCTGCCCTCGTCCCCCCACACGAGCATGAGCTCGGGGAACGCGGACGTGTTGAGCCGCTCGTACCGCCCGGCGCCGGTGGCGGCGACGCGCGTCTCGTCCGAAAAGTCCATGGAGACGGCGCCCTCGTACGTCTGGATGACGCGATCCTGCAACCCGGCGTTTATGCCCAGGTCGCGCTCGCACTGCAGCACCAGAAACGGCTGGTCCTCCAGCGGCACGCGCGCGTCGTAGTGCTTCATCAGGCACCGCAGGCCGGCGACGATGATGGACGACGACCCGGACAAGCCGGCGCGTTTCGGGATGCCGGTGCTGTACTTGAGCGTGAACCCCTGCGCGTGCAGCGGGATGTCGCGCTCGGCGCAGTAGGCGTGGAAGCGGACGCAGAGCGCGCGCAGAAGGCGCACGCCGCCGTAGTGGCCGTGCGCCTTGGTGTGCTCCGCCAGCGCGGTGAGCGAGTCGAAGGCGTTCCAGTCGCACGGCCCGGGCTCGAAGGAGACGCGCGAGCTGAAGCACTGCTGGTCCGGCACGAGGGTCACCTCGGAGAAAAAGTTTTGAATGGAGACGGAGATCGTCCGGCCGAAGTACCCATCGCTGGGGTTGCCGAACAGACCGATGCGCGCGTACGCGCGCTCGGTGATCACGCCGACCGCCGCGTCGTCGATGCCCATCGCCGAGGAGGGGTCGTCTGTGGCGGGTGAGTCGAGGGGGCGCGAGAGAAGTGTGCGCTTGTGACAAGACGTCGAAACGATATTTTCATTTTTTCGCGAAATAAAGAATTTCCCGCGAGAAACACGTCAGCGTTTGGGAGGATGGCGCCGACGCCAAAGCCACGACTTTCTTGGGCGCACCATGGCGCAGGACGCGGCGGACGTCGAGCCCGTGGAGGAGGAGCTCTGTCGGTACTGTTTCGAGGGCGAGGATGATGAGGCCGGCGAGCTGCTCCGCGACATCTGCGCGTGCGCGGGAGGACAGAGGTGCGTGCATCTGAGCTGCTTGCGCCGCTGGCAGCGCATGGTTCTCGTCAGTCAGCCGACGCACCCCGCGTTTTACCAGGACGATTTGCGGCACCACCGGTGCAACGTCTGCGCGTCCCCGTTCAACATTCCCCCGCCGACTCGGCACGAGCTCATGGCGAGCTTCACCGGCGCCGAGATCGCGGCGCTCATCTCCGAGGGCTGCGTCATCGGAAGCCACAGGGACTTCGACGCGCAGTTGTCCCAGCAGCTGCGAACGATGGACCCGCTGCGGCGCCTCGTGTCCGGGTACAAACACTGGATCGGGGGCGTGTACTTGATCACGTCCGTCACCCCGGACGAAGGCGAGCTGGAGGTCCCGATGCGCAGCGCGAACGTCCTGAACGCCATTCGAGCGAAACTCACGCAAACCTCTGACCTGAGCCTGGACGTCGGCGGGCGCCGCGTGCGGCTCGTCAACAAAGGCGACCTGGCGGGCGCCGCCGCGGACAGAGACAGCCTTCGCGTCGCTCTGGAGCGCCTCGAGGCGCCGGCGACCATCTTCATGGCCACGGGGGACGATCCCGACTACGGCGCCGACCACGTCGTGGCGGTGAACTTGGCCAGGAGGATCCGCCCCCCTAAGACGGTCGTCGACGAGGCGGAGGACGGGGACAGAGGTGAGGAGGAGAAAGACGATGACGTCGCCGCGAGAGCGGCGGCGAACGCGAACGCCGGAACCGCCGAAACCGCCGAAACCGCCGAAATCGACGCCGCCGACGCCACCGCCGACACCGCCGACACCGCGCCGCCGCCTGTTCGAGCCGAGAGCGGTGACGACGACGATATCGACGATGACGACGATGACGACGACTCGCTCGAGACGATCATG
>Ga0181561_10001863_pt1 | contig 18729 bp, 9 predicted proteins | sample 011ome_19_FD_133760 | JGI IMG/M metagenome (GOLD analysis project Ga0181561, IMG submission 133760) | Coastal salt marsh microbial communities from the Groves Creek Marsh, Skidaway Island, Georgia - 011510BT metaG (megahit assembly) | ecosystem: Environmental > Aquatic > Marine > Intertidal zone...
GTCGACGCCGCGAGGAAACGGCGGTGACGAACGCGCGGCTGACTTTTCGCACGACGGCTCGCCCCAGAAACAGGCGCGCGGCGCGCCGGCGCCGCGCATGAACCCCGCGGAGGCGCGCGCGCACCTCGACCGCGTGGCGCTCTCGCGTGAGAAGCGCGACAAGATTGTGCGCCACTTTGCCGGCGCGCAGCGGCTGTATTCGGAGATTCGAGGTCGTAACGGCGGGTTCGAGCGCGGCGGCGCGACGACGACGTCGAGAAAAAGCGCGCGCGACGACCTCGAGCGTTTCGGTACCGTTCTCGACTCGTTCGCGAGCAAAAGCCGCCTTCGCGTGGTGGGCGAGCTGCGCCACGCCGACCTGCTGTCGTCCGCGCCGAGCGCCTCCATCGTGTCGTCCATCGAGTTTGACAACGAGAAGCGGATCTTCGCCACGGCGGGCGTGTCGAAGCGCATCCAGTTCTTCGACTTCCGGGACGTCTGTTCGGGACGTTCTCACGGCGGGGTCGCGGGCGACACGCACGAGACGCACCTCGCGACGCACGCCATCAGCACGCGCTCGAAGCTGTCGTGCTTGTCGTACAACGCGTTCGTCACGAGCCGCGTGGCGAGCTCGGATTACGAAGGCGTCGTCACGGTGTGGGACGCCGAGACGAAAACGGCGGTGTGCGAATTCGAGGAGCACGACAAGCGCGCCTGGACGGTGGACTTCTGCCGTGCGGACGCCAAGTTACTGGCCAGCGGCTCGGACGACGGCAGAGTCAAGGTGTGGTCCACGGACGCGGAGGCGTCGGTGCTGGAGCTGGACGTGCGCGCCAACGTGTGCTGCGCGCGCTTCGGGCCAAACGACGCGCGCGCGCTCGCCGTGGGGTGCGCGGACCACCGCGTGCACCTGTTCGACCTGCGGTACCCGGCCGAGGCGGTCGCGGTGCTCTCCGGACACAGGAGGGCCACGTCGTACGTGCGCTTTCTGAGCTCCGGGAACGAGCTCGTCTCCGCGTCCACGGACAGCACCATGTGCGTCTGGGACGTGCGCGCGCGCGCCATCCGCGAGGCGGCGGCGCGCGCGCCGGGCGCGGGGCCCGCGGCGGGGCTGAAGCCGGCGCGCGTGCTGGAGGGGCACGTCAACGAGAAGAACTTCGTCGGTTTGAGCGTCGGCGGCGGCGACCTGATCGCGTGCGGATCGGAGACCAACGAGGTGTTCGTGTACCACAAGTCCTTCGACCGGCCGATGGTGAAGTACGGCTTCGACGACGAGAGCGAGCGCGGCGGCGGAGCGGAGCGCGGCGGCGGGCGCGGCGGCGGGCGCGGCGGCAGACGCGGCGGCGGACGCGGCGGCGAAGGCGACGACGAGTCCGGGGGACCGACCATGCCCGCGCACTTCATCAGCGCGACGTGCTGGCGCGGCGAGGAAGACACGCTGCTCGTCGCGAACAGCAGCGGGTCGATCAAGGCGTTGCGGTTGGTGGAGGCGTGATGACGGCGTGATGACGGTTTCATTCTTTTTCACCAAGAATTATGTAGTCTACTAAAAAAAAGCACTCGCGCCCGTCCCGCCGCGTTCGTCGAGAGGCGCCTCGAGGCTACTCGCCCCCTCGCCGCATGCGGAACTTCCGCCGCAGGTCGCGCACGATGGTCGAGTCCTCGATCCACCGCGCGGCGGATTCCTCACCCGCCTCGCCGCCGCCGACGCTGAGCCCGCGCGACTCCAGCCACGCCTTATACGGGCGCAGGCGGAGCCTGGTTGCGTCCAGCGAGGGGCCGAGCGCGGCGAGGAGCGCGAAGCGCACATCGTCGGCGTCGCGAATGTCGAGCACCGTCGCGGCGAGCATGCCGCCTCCCACCACGCCGGCGCCCGCGAGGAGCGACCCGTAGAACAACGCGCGCGTCCCCGCGACGAGAGCTTTGTCCGCGACGGCTTTCGTTTTTCGCATCGCCGCCGACTCCTCCGGCAACAGCGCTCGCGCTTTGTTCGCCCGCATCTCGTCGAGCCCCCCCCAGACCGCCCCTCGAGCGGAAGGGACGCGATACGTCCCCGCGATGCTCCGATCGCGGCCGTGGCCTCCCTTCGTGGACATCGGTGGCATCTGGCTCCCGACGCGGAGCCGCATTCCCCTCATCGGCGCGCTCACGCGCGCCTCCTGCGCGTGAATCTCCGCGAGCTTAGTGTCCGAAATGGGGAAGAGCTCCGTCGGACCTTCCAGAAGACGCCCGACGTCGTGTTCCTTTATCGCGCCTTCCCGGATACGCCGCCGCCGGTACGCGGACAGGTCATCCTCCTGCTCGGACTTGAAGTAGCTCCCCTCCCGGGCCGAGAGCAGGCCCTTGAGGATGCTCATCGCCCCCGCAGCCGCGCGGGGGGAGAGTGATGAACGACACGTGTTTTTTCAATCTGACGTCGTCGTGTACCGACTCTCTGCGCGCCAAAAAAACGAATGTTACGTACTCAACACCACTTCGCCGTTCTTCCTCTCCCTCCCGTCGACGCACGCGCTGGACACGTGGACGCAACGCTACGATCCCTTACATACTCCGAGGTTCTCCTCTCACCCGCCTACCGCGTCTGCTCCTCTGCGCCCTCCTCGAAACGTTTCCAGAGGTAGATGGCGAAAACGCTGGCGAGCGACGTGACTTGCGCCGCGACCACGGGCGAGGGAATCGGCGACGGCGCCATCGCGTCTGCGAAATCGATCCCCAAAACAACCTCGCACGATGCCACGGCGACGACGATCACGTCGCCCCATGGCTTACCCGTCGCGAGCCCGAACGACGCCGCCGGGCCCAGGAACGCCCACCCCGCCGTGACCGCCTGTAACAATGGAGACAGTTCAGCGAAGGACGAGGTGCCGCACGCCGAAGAGATCGGCCCCTGCCCGAGCAGGTCGGGGAAGTGCAGCGCACCGCCCGCGGCGTAAAGCACGGTCATCACCTTGCGGAAGCGCCCGAGAGCGTCCGCGGAGTCCTCGGGCACCAGCGAAGGGAGCTCGGCGCGGACGGCAGACGAGCCGCGCGCCTTGTGATGACATCCAGCACCTCTGACTGAAGGTGCGCGAAATCTCACGGCACCCGCGACGCTCGCCGTGCGCCTGCAGGAGAACGTCGACGGACGCGCGGCGTGCGAGGCGGAGACGCCGGAGCACATGGTGACACGCGCCATGTTCGAGTGGTCGTGCGCCTCGCAGGTGGGAAACGCCGTGAGACCTCTGGAGGTGTGCCTATGTAAAACTGACTCGCCCGAGAAAACTGAGCGACGACTTTTTGTCTCGTAAAACTCAGAACGCTCTCGCTCCTGATCCGCACCAGTCGCTTCCGCGCTTCGGGTGGCCACCATGCCCGATGGTCCCCCCCTCGGCGACTTCAAGGGGCATGCGCGTGATGCGCTGCACCTGAGCGCGGCCAAAATTTGGGCGGTGAAAGCGCTCGGGGACCTGCCGGAGTCGGAGTGGGCGCCTCCTAAACGTCGCCCTCGCCGGTTCAACGTCGCGTTCACGCTGGTGGGGAGCGCCAATTTGGACGCCGAGACGCACGGCGAGAACGTCTCCGAGCAGCTCGAACCGCCGCGGATGCGCCGAGCGGGCGTGCCGTTCGAGGTGCGCGGCGCGACGACCGCGTCGACGCGACGACGCGACGGCAGCGACGCCCGCCTCGTTCCGATTCGCGCGCGATCCGCGACGAATTCCTCGCGCGCTCGTGCCGGATTCGGCAACGCGCCTCCTCGAAAAAGGAGCGCCCGCGACGCCGCGCGCCCGAGACGCCGCGCGCCCGCGCCCTCTTCTCTTTCCCGACGTCTGACCCATCGCCCGCCCTCGACCTGCTTTCGTGCCTCACCCCGACGCGACCTCGACGCGACAGGTGGAGGCGACGGACGCCATGTCTCTCGAAGAGCTCAAGACGGCGGCGATGGCGGCTCTGTACGGCCCCCTCGCCAAGGGCGCGGAGAAGGAACGGTGGCGACGCGTCGAGGTGACGCCCACCGACGCCGACGCCAAGAGCGAGGACTCGTGGGCGTCCGAGAAGGAACAGAAGGAGGACACGCCGATGGACGCGACGCCCGTGGTGGAGTACGTGGGCGTCGCGGATATAAAGCTCGAACGCGCGCGACCGGAGCACGACCCGCTCGTGCCCGCCTCCGGCGCGCCGAGGGAGGAGGTGAACGACGCCGCCGCGTGGGCCGCCGTCGCCGCCGCGAGTCCGGAGCCGTGCGAGGTGGCCCGGCGCGAGACGCTGCGCGCGCTGGCGCGGCGCGCGAGGCTGTGGTGCTCGAGCGGCGGCGAGCCCGAAGGGGAGGACGGCGGAGACGAAGCGCGCGCGAGGGTCATGACGAAGGCGGACGTCGAGGCTGCCGCGCACGGCCTGTGGGAGATGGCGACGGACGCGCGCGCGCGGGGCGCGGAGGATTTCCACGACGCCCCCGAGGCGTTCGACGCGGTCGTCGGGCTGATGGAGGCGGACGAGTGTATCGTGACGCCGGCGGCGAGGCGGTACGCGCTGGCGGCGGCTTGGAGTCTCGCGGTTTCCGCGCGCGGGCGCGCCGGCTTACTCGCCGCCGAGGGGTTCAAGGGCGCGGACGACGGCGACGGCGGGAGCGGCGCGGTGGTCGCGTCGGTCACCGCGCTGCTGGACGCGGCGAGCGCGGCGCTGGAGCGGCTCGAGGCCGAGGAGGCTAAGAAAGCCGCCGACGCGCCCGCGGCGCGGGCTCCCGCGGAGGAGGAAGATACGCGCGCGGGCGAGAGCGTCGGAGGAGACGCCCCGGAGGAAGCGTCCGTCGCGCGGGCGGAGCCGCCGACGGCGGAGGCGGCGTCCTCCGCGTCCGCCGGGGAGACGAGCGCGGGCGGAGACGCGTCGTCCGCCGAGCCGGCGTCCGCCGAGCCGGTTTCGAGCGCATCCTCCGACGCCGTCGCGCTCTTCGAGCACGCCGTCGGCGCCGTCGGCGTCCTGGCGGTGGATAAGGCGTTCCGCGCCGCGTACGCGCGCCGCGACCCGTCCTTCGCCGCGCTCGTCAAGGCGTGCGGTGCCTCGAGCGCCGCGGCGGGAGGCACGGCGCTCGCGGAGACGTGCGCCGGCCTCCGCGCCACGGCGGCGCGCGCGCTCGCCTCGACGTTGATCCGCGACGGCGACTGCCGCAAGCGCGCGATCAAATCCGGCGGGTTCGGCGCGCTCGTCGCGCTCGCGGCGGATGCCGGGAACGACGACGTGCGCCGCGCGGCGTCGGAGACGGTCGCGTCGTTCGCGCGCGAGCCCCGCGTTCTCTCCAAGGTCAAGACGCTGGACGCGGACGTCAGGACGTGCGCGCGCGCGATGGGGAGGTGCCTGGCGGCGGCGGAGCCGGGCTCGGCGGACCCGGCTCGAAAATCGTCCCGCGTCGCCAAGGATACCGCGCGCGCGGTGTGCGCGTCCATGGCGGGCATGCTCCGCGCGCTGGCGCGCCGCGCGGCGAGCGCGCGGAAGCGCGCCGCCGCGGACGGCGACCCCGCCGCGTTCGCGGCTGCGACCAAGCCCGTGAGCGACGGCGTGCTCTCGCAGGTGGTGACGCACGCGCACGCCGTCTCGACGACGAGTTCAAACCGCGCCGTGTTTGGCGAGATGCACGCGGCGGCGTCCTTCGGCGCGCTGGCGGCTCTCGCCGAGGACCGCGCGTCGTGCGCGCGCGTCGTGCGACTGGGCGACCGCCCGCGCACGCCGCCTCCGTTCACCGAGGCGGAGCTGGAGGCGTTCCAGCTGGAGGCGTTCCAGGCGCGCAAGGAGGGGCGCGAGTACGCGCCGCCCGTGCGCGTGAAGGCGGCGTGGGACCCGTCGCTGAGCGTCGTGGAGACGTGCAAGAAGACGCTCGCGCGCGGGGGCAAGAGAGGCGGAGCGCCGGACGAGGGGTGCGCGCGCGTCGCCGCCGCCGCCGTGCTGGCGCACGTCCTGGAGCACGAGCGGGAAGACAGCGACGACGTGCCGGAGGACGCGCGGGATGTCGAGCGCGCGCTCGAGGGCGAGCACCGCGCGTTCCTCGCCGCCGAGGGCGCGACGGCGGCGCTCCTCGCGTCGGCGGAGCGCGGCGCGTCGGCGGCGTGGCGCGCGCCGCTCGCGGAGACGACGGCGGCGGCGCTGATGTACCTGGCGACGCCGCTCGAGGAGACGTGCCCGCGCGCGCCGGAGGAGCTCAGGAGGCTCGCCGAGCTCGCCGTGCGACCTGTGCGATCGGACGTCGCCGACGCCGACGCCGACGGCGCGCAGACGGGGGTCTCCGCGCAGTTTTTGGCGGCGGCGGTGTGGTCGATCGCGCGGTCGCCGCTCGGGCGAGCGTCTCTGCTGCGCGCCTCGCCCGAGCTCATCGCGTCGCTGGTCGCCGCCGGGTCCGCGCTCGTGCCCATGGCGCGCGAAGCCGCCGAGGCCGGAACGGGCGCCGGCGGCGAGGAAGCCCGGCCGGACGCGGACGCGGACGCGGACGCGGACGCGGACGCGGACGCGGACGCGGACCCGCGCGTCGTCGCGCTGGAGTTTCTGGTGGCCGCCGTCTGGCTCCTGACGTACGGCGACGCCGACCCCGCGCTCGAGCACGGCGAGGTGTACGACGCGGCGGAGGACGGCGCGTGCTACTGGACCGTCGCGCGCAAGCGCGCGCCGACGCTCGCGGAGGCGGCGACGGACGCCGCGTGGGCCGGCGCCGCGAGCGGGAGCCGCGGCGCGCCGAGCCCCGAGGACCTGAGGGTGGCTGAGGCGCGCGCACGCGCCGAGGAGGCGCGCGAGCGCGTGGGTCGCATGCGCGCGATCGAGCGGAAGGGCGACTCGCCGCCCATGACCAGCAAGGAGGCGGAATCCGCCGCGGTGCTGGCGGAGAACGCCGTGTTGGACGCCGAGGCGGCGGCGAGAGACGCCGCCGCGACGCACGCCGCGACCGCGCGCGGGAAACGACTGGCCATCCTCACCTTTCTCAGGGACGTCGCGGCGTTGCCTGCGTCGCGGCGCGTCGCGCGCGCGCGCATCGCCGCCGTCGGCGCCGGCTGGAACGCGTGCGCGAGGTCGCCCGAGGCCCGGCGCGAGGCCATGGAGCTCGGTTTTTTCGACGCCCTCGAGGCGTGCGCGCTGCAGGGCGGCGCGGCGGCCACCACCGCGTGCGTCCTCGCGGCGTACGACGCCATGGAGGCGATGGTCGGGTCGTACGACGACGTCTGCGCGTTCGCGGGCGGCCCGAAGCGACTGGCGCGCGTCGCCGCGCTCTTCGCGAAATCCCCCGTCCCGCTCGAGCGCGAGCGCGGCGCGCGCGCGCTGGCGTTCATCACGTCGTCGCGCTTCGCGGACCGCGCGGACGCCGCGGCGACCAAGGCGGCGCTGCTGGCGGGCGGCGCCGTCGCGTCGCTGCTGGCGATGCTGTGCCCCGAGGAGGAGCCGGAGCCGGAGCCCATGGACGAGGACGACGACACGGAGGACGACGACGCGGACGACTCGGGACCCGAGGAGGCTCCAAGCGCTCCGAGCTCCAAGCGCTCCGACGCCTCCGAGAGCTCCGGCGCGCGTTCGCGGAACGAAATCGCGCGCTCGACGGAGACGTTCGCCGCCGCCGCGCTTTTGAACGTCTCGTCCCTGCCCGCGGCGCAGATCGCGCTCGCGAAGCGCGGCCTCTACACGCTGCTCAAGACGAACGCGAGCGCGATGACGTCGCGGACGTCGCGCGCCGTCGGCGGCGGCGCGGTTAACGGAGGCGACTTGGTCGCGGGGTGCATCCACAACGTCGCCGGGCACCCCGCCAACCGCACGCGCTTGTACAGGCTGGAGCTCCGCGCCAAGGCCATGGAGCGCGTGCTGCACAACCGCAGGTCCGCGAAGCACGTGGGGCACGAGGCGCGGCGGGCGGCGCGCCTGGTGGGCGACGCGCACGAGAGAGCCGCCGAGACCAAGACGACGTTCGAGAAGGTGACGCGGCGCCGGAGGCGCGTCGCACGCGCCTCCGGCGCGCCGGAAGAGGGGACGGCGCTTCCGGCGCGCGACGACGCGCTGGCCGCGAACGCGGCGGCGAACACGGAGGACCCCGGAGGACGCGTCACGGTCCCGGCGGCGGCGCCGGCGGACGCGCCGGGTCTTCCCTCGGAGGACCCGGAGGACGCGGCGGCGGCGGCGGGCCCGGCGGCGCCGGCGCGCGACTCCGGCTCCGAGTCCGACTGGTCCTCGTCCGACGCCGAGGAGGACGCGCGCGCGACCGCGAGCGCGGCGTCGGTCGATCGCGGCGCGATCCGCGCCGGCGACTTCCCGCGCGCGCAGGCTGACGACGACTGGCTCGAGGGCATGATGACCCGCTACGCCGCGAGCGAAGCTGGGGAATCGGCGCGGAGGGCGCCGTCCGCGTCGCGCTCGGAGGACGCCGTCTTCGCGGACGGCTTGGCGTTGCTGGCGCACTCGATGCGCGCGCCGCTGCGGCGCGTGTGGGCCACGCCCGCGCGCGCGCCGGACGCGCGCGTGACGGGCGACCCGGGCTGGACGGCGAACCGCGGCGCGACGCGCGTGGTGATGGCGGACCCGCCGCGGGGCGCCCCGCGGGGCGGCGCGCGCTGGCGACCGCCCGTGCGCGAGTACCGCGAGCGCGGCGCGACGCGCGTCGAGGAAGAGGAGGAGATTTTTGTCGAGACACCAGCAGAGGCGAGCCGCGGCGGCTTCGTCGAGCCGGCGGTGTCGCGTCTGTTGACGGCGACCATCCCCGCGGACGCGACGGCGCGCCTGGAAGGCAAAGCCGCGTCCGTCGCGGCGGAGGTTGCGTTCGGCGCGCCCGTCGCGTTCGGAGGCTTGGGAAGCGACGCCGCCGGCTCGGGGCTGGCGGGAAGCCTGCGCGCGCCTGACCCCTCGCTCCCCGTCGCGCGCGCGTCGTTCGCGACGCGCCGAGCGTCGCAGCCGTCGCAAGGCGCGCCGCCGGAAGACGCGCCCGCGGAGAACCGCGCCGCCGCCGCGGACGCCGCGGACGCCGCGGACGCCGCGGACGCGCCTCCCGCTTTGAGCGACGACGAAGCCGCCGCGAAGCCGCCGACGGACCCCGCGTCCGCCGCGGCGGCCGCCGCCGCGGCGGACGAGGGAACGACGCGCACGACGCGCGGCGACGCGCTGACCCCCGTGTCTCTGGAAGTGTCTCTGGAAGTCGTCCTGGAGCCGTGCGACCGGCGTCGCGTGGTGTCGTTCGGCGCGGCGCGCGACGGCGCGTCTGAAACAAAACAAAACGCGCGCGTCGCGCGTCTCTCCGTGTTTGAGCACACGCCGGGCGCGCGCGCGCACCTGGACGCGGGCATCCCCGCGTACCGCCTGCCGAACGGCAAGCGCGCGTTTTACTACCACGCGGGGGGGGACGTGGTGGGCGAGTGCGCCGTGGCGCCACCTTCGTTGCCGGCGCGGCCGACCACGCTACGCCTGGCGCGGCGCGGATCGACGAATGGCATGCCCGCGTCGTCCGGCGCGCTCCGAATCGCGGCGGAGCGCCTCTTTCCGGAGGCGTTCCGCCCGGCGCCCGCGCTGTGCGCGCCGCCGCGCGCGCACACGCTGGCGGTGGCGGACGCGCGCGACGTGTCGCGCCTCTCGGCGTTCGGGGACGTGCGCCCGCGCGCGCCCGTCTTCTTCGCCACGGAGGTTCTGACGCGCCGCGCGGAGGAGGAGCACCTGGCGCGCGCCGCGCTGCTCAAGAAGGCCGCGACGTTCGACGGCTCGAAAAAGGGGAGCGCCAAAATGCGACGGGGCGTGTCGTTCGCGGCGGAGCCGGAGCCCGGCGGCGACGACGCGTCGTCGGACGCCGCCGACGCCGCGGACGCGCGCGAGGCGTTCGACCCGAGGCGGCACTCCGTGTTCGCGACGCGCGTGGGCACGGCGGACGCGCGCGACGTGTTCGACCGCGACGCCGCGTACGACGCCGCCTTCGACGCCGACTGGCGCGCCTGGACCGAGCCGTCCGCGCGCGGCGGCGTGTTCCTCGACGTTCGGCTGCGACGCGTCGAGGCGGCGGGGCGCGCCGCGGGTGAGATGCGCGAGCCGGGCCGCGACCCGGCGGCGGAGTTGCGCGCGGTGGCGCGCGCGTACTACGATGAGTTCGCGCGCGCGCACAGGTATTTCGCGGCGTCGTACGGGGAGCCCTCCTTCCCGTCCTCGGCGGACGCCGCCGCCTCCGCGCCGGTGGCGATGCCCCGCGCCGCCTTCGACGCGTTCGCGACGAAGTGCGGCTTTGCGCGGACGCGCACCGCGTGCACGGCGGCGCACGTCGCGGCGTTTTACGAGACCGTCGCGGGGTCGGCGTCGGCGCCGCTGGCGCGCGCGCAGTTCCTCGAGCTGCTCGTGCGCGTCGCCGACGCCAAGTACGCCAAGAGCGGCGCGCACCACTCGCTGGCGCGCGCGCTGGAGGCGCTGGCAGAGACGGACGTGCTCCCGCGCGCCGGCGCCGAGGCGCTGGCGGACCCCGACGCGTTCCGCGAACGGAGGCTGTACGTCGAGGCGACGGATGACGTCTTCCGCGGCGACGTCCTGGCGGACGACATGGAGGATGAGGAGGCGCGTCTGGAGGCCAAGTTCGACACGGACACGGGCGCGCGGCTGGACGTCGCCGCGCCCGCCTCCGCGCGCTGGCGCGCGCTCGGCGCGCTGTTCGGCGCGCTCGCCGGGCCCGCCGGGCGCGTCGCGTTCGGGGCGTTCGCGGCGTCGCTGGCGATGGCGGGCGTGCTCGAGCGCGCGGTTTCAGAAACGGAAACGGTTTCAGAAACGGAAACGGTTTCGGAAACGGTCTCGAAACAGAAGAGGCTCTCCCTCTGCGACGCGCGGCGCATCTTCGTCGCGTCGCAGATGCGCGTCGTGCGCGCCGAGCCGCCGCGCGACGCGACGCTCGCGTTCGAGGACTGGCTCGAGGCGCTGGCGCGCGTCGCCGACGCGGCGCCGCCCCCCTTTCGAGACGAGGACGCGCGCGACGCCGGCGACGCCGCGCGTGGCGCGTCCTCCGCGGCGGACCCCTCGGAGGCGGTTCCTCCTCCGGAGGAGGAACCACACGCGATCGACGGCGATGGCTCGGGCGACCCGGAGATGCCGACGGAGGAAGAGGCGTTCGCGGCGCGCGCGCTGGCGTCCAAGTTGGACGGCTTCCTGGAGCACGTGCTTCGGCGCGCGTGGCGCGCCGCGGGCGAGGACGCGGAGGCGTACGACGCCGAGCGGGCGGCGGAGGCGCTGAAAGGGCTGACGCTGTGACGTAAAACGTAAAACGTAAAACGCGGTACGCACGACGTGTGGTACGGCGGCGTGTTCGTAGCTACCGAGGTACAGACGTTCCGGACGCGGTACGACGCGCGCTAGCTTCTAGCGGTACAAAAACATGACTGTTTTACAACGACGCGCGCGCTTTTCACTAAAAAAAAAAGCCGCGCCCTAAATCTTCGTGAACCGCGCCGATCGATCGACGCGCCTGCCTTTCCCCTTGCCCGCGGGCTTCTTCTCGTCCTTCTTCGCGTCAGTCGCGCTCTCGGTGCCGCCGGAGCCGCCGCCGTCGACGCTCGCGGTGCGCCGGGGCGGCCCCAGCGCGAAGGCGCCGACGGGCACGTCCATCACCCGTTTGCTCGTTTGCCCGACCACCGCGAAGGACCCGCCCATGGTGCCCTTCAGCCGCCGCAGCGGCGCCTGGCTGGTGTACTCGAAGTGCGCGCCCTTTTCCAGGATGGGCTGGAACCCCACCACGCCGGTGCCCCGCACCTCCTCCACGCGCCCCTCCTCGTCCTGGATCCGCCAGTGCCGCGACACGACCTGCACGGGCTCGTCACACGAGAGGTTGGTGATGGAGACGGTGTACGAAAACACGAAGCTGGACTCGGCGGGGCTGGACATCTCGGGAACCAGCGCGCTTCGCACGGCGACGCGCACGCCCTCGGTGGTCACGCAGCTCGCCGTGTCCGCGGCCATGCCCTCGAGCAGCGCCGCGCGACGCCGGAGCAGCGCGTGCGCGGCGACGGCGTCGTCCAGGCGCGCCCCGGTTTTCGTTTCGAGCGCACCATCCACGTCGGACGGGGACGTGGAAGGCGCGTCCCGGAAGGCGTCGCGGATCAGCGCGTCGACGGCGTGCCTCGAGCCGAGCGCGAGCGCGGCTTTGTACCCGGGGAGAATCTCGCGCAGACGCGCGCACTCCGTCTGGAGGGGGGACAGAGGGACGTCAGGTTCGCGCGTTCGTCTTTCGTCCCCGACGGCGAGCGAGATCCCGGGCGGGTTTCGCGCGAGCCTTGTTGAACTGCGAGGGGGGTCGGGGGCGCACCTCGGGGAACACGTCCACGGTACCGTGGCGCTGAATCTGCGCATCGATCCGTCTGCCGCTCCGCAGCAAGCCGCGATACAGCACACGGCCGAGAGAGAGGGTCATGGCGCCGGTCGCGCGCGCGAGAGTGACGTCGTGGCTGCCTCGTCATCAGCCGAGTCGTTTGGCGTTCGCGAGAAAATTTGATTGACTTTTCACTGCCAGTCTCGTTTTCTCGGTGCTGGGAGGAAGTCAACGATCGCGGCGCGCGGCTCGCACTGTGCGAGCGCGGTCGGAGGCGCGTGGTCTCTCCGCACGGTACCGTGGCGCGGCGCTCGGGTGAGGAGGTGTTGTGGTCATGGGTTTCATCACCCCCACGCACGCCTGGGAGGAGACGGACGCGGAGGTGACTGTTCGCGTGGACATCAAAGGCGTCCCGCGATCGTCCCTCGACGTCTTCGCCTCGAGCTGCTACCTGAAGGTGAACGCGCCGCCGTACCTCTTCTCGTGCGACCTGGAGGGCGAGATCGACGACGCGGCGTGCGTGGCCACCGTGGACGCCGCGGGCGTCGCGTTCCGGTGTCCGAAGCTGGTTCCGGGGACCACCTGGGGACGGCTCCGGCGAGAAACCGGCGGGCCGTCCCCGGAGGCGCGCGCGGCGACGGCGGAGCGGCGGCGCGCGTCCGTGGAGGCGGCGCACGCGCGGGTCACCGCCGAGAAGAAGGCCGCGTCGGAGAGAAAGGCGCAGGTGGACAAGGCGTACCTGGAGAAGCAGTGGGCGCTGGAGCGGACGCGCCGCGAGACCATCGAGCGGAGGCAGGAGGAGGAGATGGCGGAGGAGCGCGAGCGGCTTCGGCGGTGGCAAGAGGAGGGCGACGCGCGCGCCGCCGCCGGCGTCCTCTCGTACGACAGCGGCGAGGATGTCGAGTACGACAGCGACGACGACGCCGAGACGCGCGCGGCGAAGCAGAAACGCACGAGGGTCGCGCGCGAGCGCGAGTTCGCGGACGCCATCCTCACGCCCGACGCCGTCGCCGCCGCCGAGCGCGAAAACGGCGCGACGGTTCAAACGCTCGCCGTGCCCGACGCGGCGCTGGAGAAGATGCTCGTCGCCGACGACGGCGACGACGAAGACGCCGAGACCGCGCGGCGCTCGAAGCGCGCCGCCGAGGCCAAAGCCAAGGCCACCGCGAGGGCCCGGGCGGACGCGGCCGCGGCTCGCTCGGCGGAACGGGCGCGGAGCGTCCCCCCCCCGCGCGCGGCGACGCGCGCGGAGGTTGGCTTCACCAAACTTGAGACGGACCACATGCCGGCGCGCGCGTCTCGCGAACGCGAGATTCGCGAATGGAAACGGTCCCAATCGAGCGGCGACGCTCGAGGTTCCAGAACCGAAACCGAGCGTCTCGACGTGACCGAGCGCGAGCCCGTGTTCCTAAAAGACAAAGGCGACGCGTTCTTCAAGGCGGGCGACCACCGGAGCGCGCTGGAAGCGTACGCGCGCGCCGCCGACGCCGAGCGCGCCGCGCCGCACCCGGACGGCGTCTTGATCAAGATTCTCGCCAACCGCGCGGCGTGTCTGCTTCGCGCGGGGCACCACGACGCCGCCGCCGAGGACTGCGCGGAGGCGCTCGCGATGCTGCACGCGGAGAGCACGGACGAGGACAAAGGCGCGGTGTGGCCGCCCGACAAGCAGAGGGCGATGCGGTTCAAGCTGCTCGTGAGGCGCGCCGAAGCGCGCGCCGGCGCCGGCGACGCGGCGGCGGCGGCGGAGGACTTGGCGTCGGCGGCGCCGCTCGCGCCCGACGACGACGCGCGCGCGAAGATCGACGCGGACTTGGAGGAGGCGCGCGCGTGCCTGGTGCCTCTGGACGCGGTCGCCGCGCGCGAGCGCGGCGACGCCAGGTACCGCGCGGGGGACGTGCGGGGCGCCGCGAGCGCGTACGACGCCGCGTTGGCCATGCCTTTTCGCGTCTCCGCCGGCGAAGACGCGGCGCCTTCAACAGCCGCGGCGGAGCGCGCGTCGCTCTTCGCCAACCGCGCGGCGTGCCACTTGTCTCTGTCCGACCACGGCGCCGCGCACGACGACTGCGAGGAGGGGCTGGACGCGCTGCTGCAGGGTGCGCCGTTCCACGCGGACGCCGCGCGCGCGCGCGAGGTGGCGACGCACCCCGAGCGAAGCCGCGTCGGCGGCGAGGGCGCGCGCGCCGCGCTCGCCAAGCTCGTGCACCGCCGCGCCGCCGCCGCCGCGCACCTGCGCCGGTTCGAGGACGCCGCGCTGGATTACGAAGCCGCGTCCGCGCTCGCGACGGACACGGCGAGCAGAGAGGCGCTCGAGCGCGACGCGGAGACGGTGCGCGCGGCGGGGAGGGGGGAGGTGAGCGGCGTTTAAGCCGGAAGCGCGCGACGGGGGCGGTTCCTCGATTTCTTTTTACAATCGTGAAAAATCCCTCGCGTTTTCGTTCTCTGTCTCCGTCGATTCGGCAAAACGCGATTTCCGACGGTTCAACCACACAGCGGCGATTTCCTTCGGCGGCTTCTGTGAGCCACCTGATGCGAGAAAAGGAGAAATCGAGCCGCGGACGCGCCGTTGCGACTCGGTTTTTTTCCGCGCCAGCGGGCGCGTTCGGTACTTCTCATCGGCGTCGTGCACGCGCACCAACACGCGAGTTTTCCACCATGGGGCTCACGTTCACCAAGCTTTTCAACAAGCTCTTCTCCAAGAAGGAGATGCGCATCCTGATGGTACGCGCCGGGGGCGTTTTCCGACCACTTTCCAACGGCGGACGGCAAAAATTTGGAATCCGTTCACGCGCGTGTGATCGCTGAAACCCCGTCCTCCTTTTCCTCTCATCCACCCAGGTTGGTCTCGATGCCGCGGGTAAGACCACCATCCTGTACAAGCTCAAGCTTGGCGAGATCGTCACCACCATCCCCACCATCGGTAAGTCCTCCCCGCACTGCGATCCATCTCCCGCGTCGAGCTCGGCGCTCGAGATCCGGCGTCCAAATTTGCCGCGTCGCGCGTCACACGTTTCGAAGCGACGTCGCGGTCGCACGGGTGCCGATGACTGACCACGACCCCTCCGCCCTGTACGCGATCGTCCGCAGGTTTCAACGTCGAGACCGTCGAGTACAAGAACATTTCGTTCACCGTGTGGGATGTCGGTGGCCAGGACAAGGTACGCGCGTGCGATCGACCACCGCCCCCCTCGCGCTTTCGGCGTGGCGCGTGCCTTTCGAACGAGCGCGTTTCGACCGGCGAGCCGCGGCGAGATCGATCAACCCGCGGCTTCAAAAGGTCCTGTCAGGAATTTTTTTCGCGAAACACGGCGTCCTGACCTTTGCGCCCTCTTTCGTCCCGCCGTCTCTCCGCGCGACACACAGATTCGCCCTCTGTGGAGGCACTACTTCCAGAACACCCAGGGTTTGATCTTCGTCGTGGACTCCAACGACCGAGACCGCGTGTCGGAGGCTCGGGACGAGCTGCACCGCATGTTGAACGAGGATGAGCTGCGCGACGCCGTGCTGCTCGTGTTCGCGAACAAGCAGGATCTGCCCAACGCCATGACCGCCGCGGAGATCACCGACAAGCTCGGGCTGCACTCCATCCGCCAGAGGCACTGGTTCATCCAGTCCACCTGCGCCACCTCCGGCGAGGGCTTGTACGAGGGGTTGGACTGGCTCGCCACCAACATCGCCAACGCGGGCAAGTGAACGCGCGCGGCGGGGGAGGTTTGGGAGCGACGAAGGCGAGCGCCGGCGCGGTTTATGCACCGAACGGGCGCGACCGGTGGGTGTGGCATCGGAAAAAAACGACGCGCGCGGAGGTGTGCCGCCGGGACCGGGAGGCGCGCGCGTGGCGCGCGCGCGTGAGTGGCGAACAGTAGTTTTAGGAGACTCCGCAGCGAGGAGTGAGTGGAACTGATCGAATGAGCGTTTTGATTGCGACTCGACGTGTTGTCGTACGATGAGCCTTGGGCTAGGCGGCGCCCCGCGCCGCCGCGCCGTCCGCGGCCGCCTTCAACAGCGCCTCCTTCGCGATCCTGTGGCTCCCCTTGCCCATCGTCGAGGACAACGACGCGCCCTTCAGGTAGTTGGTCGCCGAAGGCGCGCCCTTCACGTTGCGCGGGCGCAGATCGGCGATCACCGCCATGAACGCGTTTACGTTCTCCTCCAGCTTCTCGTCGTCGAAACTGTTTTTGCCGACGCTCGCGTGCACGATGGCGTTTTTATCCGCGCGGAACTCGACCCGCCCCGCCTTCATCGCACTCACGGCCGCGGTGATGTCCTGCGTCAGCGTGCCCACCTTCGGGTTGGGCATCATCCCGCGCGGGCCCAGCACGCGCGCCACCGCCGCGAGCTTGGGCATGATGGCGGGATGCGCGACGGCTTTGTCGAAGTCTATGGCGCCCGCGCCCCCGGCTTTGATCTCGTTGATGAGCTCCTCCCCCCCCACGACGTCCGCGCCCGCGGCGCGCGCTTCGTCCGCGTGCTCGCCCTCAGCGAACACGCACACGCGCACGGTCTTCCCCGTGCCGTGCGGCAGGTTCGCCGCGCCGCGCACGATCATGTCCGAGCGCTTGGGGTCCACCCCCAGGCGCACCGCGATGTCGATCGTCTCGTCGAACTTCCCCTTCGCGCCAGCCTTGACCGCGGCGACCGCCTGCGCCACGCTCAGCGTCGCCCCTCCAGACGGAACAGCGGTCTCCTCGGTGGCCACCGCGCCGTCCACGCCCAGCACGACCCGGCGGGGGGGGGGAGGGGGAGACCCGCTCGGCTCCGCGAAAGACACGCGTCGCGACGCGATCGCCTCACCGCCCGCCCCGGCGTCCGGCGCGGTCGCGGTCGCGGCGCGGGTCGCATCGGTCCTGAACGCGCGCAGGTACGCGAGCGCCGCCGGCGCCGCGCGCGGCGCCAGCGGCGCGGCGCAGCTCCTAAGCCCCCGTCGCAACGCCATCGCGCGCGCGCAGAAAACCTACGGCGAGAGCGCAGACGCGCTCGTCTCAAAACTCCACGAGCGGCGCGACACGATCGAGAGAGACTCCGCGAAATGAGACAGACACTTCACACTTCCTGACTTCTCACAAACGACATGAGAGCTTGCTTGTCACGAGAGATGGATGGATGGATAAAAAAACACTTCACTCGGTCGCCGCGCGCTTCTCATCCTGCGCCGACGAACGCGAACCCCTCGCTCGCCGAGGGCGACGCGCTGGCCCTCCGTTCGGACGCGACGAGGTTCCGCAGGTTCCCGCCCGACCGCCCGCGGAACAGCGCGCTCTTGCCGTACCCCGCGCGCGGCGGCGAGTCGAACGCGCCGCGCTCCTTGGCGACGACGGTTTTCCGAATCGCCGCGCGCGCCGACGCCGCGTCGCCGACGCGCCTTTCGTTTCCGGCGCCGCCGGGAACTCGCGCGTCCGCCTCCTCCGCCGCCGCCGCGGAGGTCTCGCGCGCGACCGCTCGCGAGCCGCTCACGAACCGCGGGGGTACCAGCGCCACGGCGTCGGACGCGATGCCGGCGTTGACGTGCCTGACGAGCAGGTTCCGTAGCGTCCGCCGCCCCGAGCCGTCGGCGTCGAGCGCGTCCTCCTCGCCGGCGAAGGCGTCGGCCAAATCGCCGCGGTCGCGGGGACCGTCGTCGCACCCCGTGTCGCTCGCCACCGAGCACCCGTCGTCGTCGTTCGTCTCCGCGAGCGCGTTCGTCGGTGTCTCTCGATCGGTCTCGGGTCCGGAAAACAGACGCGCGTTCGCGACGGCAGCCATGCACCGCGCGTTCAGGGCGCCGGCGACGTTCGGGCAGACGTCGGCGCCGAGGCGGTTCGCCTCTTCCAGGCGCAACTCAGACTCGCGCGCCCGCCTTTCGTCGCCTTCCGGGCCCTCAGCCTGCGGTCGCGCGGCCTCGCCGTCGGCGGCGACGACGGACGCCGAGCGCGGCGGCGTCTTGAACACAGCGCCCTCCGCCACGTCTCGGCCCTGCTCCACCTCGCTCTCCGACTCCGCAATCGAACGCTTTTGCACTTTCGTCGGCGCGAGGAACGTGCCGCAGTGGCGCCGCGCCGCGAGTTTCTCGAGTTTCCTTTTCAGGTTGTTTTGCGCCGCGCGTTTCGCCTCCGCGCGCTGCAGCCTGGGGGTCGACGCCTCGCCCTCGCCCTCGCGCAGGACCATGTGCGTGGCATCGCTCGCGCCGCTCGCGAACCCCGTCGCGGTGCTCCTGCCGGAGAACGTGCGCTCCGCCGTGGAGGGGGGGTGCAGGTCCAGCAACCGCGCGCTCGCCGACACGCCACGGATCTCGTCCGCGGGTGTTTCTTTCGCGACGACGTCGTTCGGGCCCAATTTTCGATGTGTAGCCTGCGCGTGGTCCGGCCCGGCCACGGCCAGTTGCGCGACCTCTTCCACGGCGCTGCGCGTCGAGGCGCGCGACGAACGCCGATGTGAGGGACCCGGGGGGTTCATCGTGCTGCGGGGACGACGAGGGAGGGGCGTGTCGTGTCAGCGCGCGCGTCGAAACACCCGAAACA
>Ga0181561_10001870_pt1 | contig 18687 bp, 19 predicted proteins | sample 011ome_19_FD_133760 | JGI IMG/M metagenome (GOLD analysis project Ga0181561, IMG submission 133760) | Coastal salt marsh microbial communities from the Groves Creek Marsh, Skidaway Island, Georgia - 011510BT metaG (megahit assembly) | ecosystem: Environmental > Aquatic > Marine > Intertidal...
CAGCATTTACCATTTGGCCTTCACCAAAAGCTATTTCAACCCCTCGGGGGTTCAAAACATACAATTCGGTAAAGATTTTTTTTTGATTGAGGGAAAATTTGAAAAGGATGGAAAGGAAGAGAAAATCAATTGTAGCCTTAAAAAAGGACAAAAAAAAAACATCAAAAGGAACGGCAAGGCTTATTTAAAAATTGCCGATCATATTGGATTAATCCCCCTTGTTATCATCTCCCCTGCCGATCGGGATTTAATTATTGAGGGAAGTAGCACCCGAAGAAAATTTATCGATGGAGTCATTGGTCAGACCGATAAGGAATATTTACAAAATCTGACCGACTACAATAAAATTCTTGCCCAGCGCAATGCACTCTTAAAATTTTTTGCAAAAAACCGCACATTCGACGGGGATACATTGGCAATATACAATCACCAAATGAGTGGTTTGTCTAAGCCCATCTTTGAAAAAAGAAAAGCTTTTTTGGAGGTATTTATTCCCATTTTTACAAGGAGATACCAAAGCATTAGTGGAGGGGTGGAAGAAGTGGGCATAAGCTATCACTCAGATTTGACTGAAAATAATCTATCTGATCTACTGGATCAAAACTTGGAAAAAGATAAATTGTTGCAGTATTCCACTGTAGGAATTCACAAGGACGACTTGGATTTGTTGCTTTCGGGAGTGCCAATTAAAAAATTTGGTAGCCAGGGGCAACAGAAAACTTTTTTAATCGCGCTAAAATTAGCACAGTTCGATTTTATAAAAGACAAGTTCGGAATGAATCCCATTGTATTGTTAGATGACATATTCGATAAGTTGGATCAAGACCGCGTTACCCAAACCATCCAATTGTTTGACAATGAAAGTTTGGGGCAAATCTTTATCTCTGACACACACGAGGACAGAATCACAGCTGCCCTGGAAAAGAGTTCCATGCCTTACGAAATTTTTAACATCGGAGGATGACCATGTACAGAGTTTTTTTGGTTGTATTACTTATGATGTTCTGGGGATGTAAAAATGATATAAATCCTTCTGAGCTTCATTTGCTCAATGGTTATTGGAAAATCGAATTCATCACCCACAACAACGAAACTTTTTATCCCAAAGGGGAAGCTCAACTATTGGATTTTTATGAGTTTGATCAGCAGGGGGGTGTAAGAAAAAAAGTACAACCAAAATGGGACAATACCTACTCAGTTACCAATGACCAAAATCAATTCAAACTACTATTGGAAGAAAAAGCCTGTTATCTTCAATTCAGGACGTTATGGGATGAATGGAGAGAGCGCATCATTGCAGTAGATGAAAAAAAACTTATATTGGAACATCAAGAAAAAAGATACCATTACACTCGTTATCAAAATACGAATCGATAGATGAAATCCTCAAAAAGAAAATTCGAGCCACAAAGCCTTAAGCAGGTCCTGGACCACATTGTGGAGGATAAAGCCCTAAATGCGGGAATTAACAATACCCGTGTCAATGCGCTTTGGTATGAATTGATGGGAGCTCATATGACCAGCTATACGGATAAAATTATGCTTAAAGGAAATACTCTTTTTGTCTCCCTAAACAACGCAGCACTTAGAGAAGAATTGAGTTATGGCAAAGAAAAGATCATCAAGATGATGAACGACGAATTGGGTAAAGTCCTAATCGAAAAAATAATACTGCGTTAAAACATTTCTCTGCTGGAGAAATGAAAAGCACCTTCAATGGCGGCATTTTCATCACTATCAGAGCCGTGAACAGCATTCTCCCCTACCGAAGTGGCAAATTGGTTGCGAAGGGTACCCTCTGCAGCTTCCTCTGGGTTGGTTGCTCCAATCAGTGTTCGGAAATCGTCCACTGCATTTTCCTTTTCCAATATGGCTGCCACGATAGGTCCTCTGCTCATAAAAGCAACCAACTCCCCAAAAAAAGGGCGTTCTTTATGCACCGCATAAAATAATTCAGCATCCCGTTTTGACATTTGTGTCATTTTCATACTGACAATTCTAAATCCAGAAGCATTAATTTTGTTGAGGATTGCACCGATATGACCCTTTTCTACAGCGTCCGGCTTAATCATGGTAAAAGTTCTTTTGGAAGACATAGCTTTTTTTTGTGCTGCAAATTTAAGAAAATTGTGATTTTTTAATCCCTAAATGTTTAAATCTATTTTTGAACTCTCACTAAAATCATAAGCGCCAAATTTTGGTATCTTTGAATGCATGGATAATCATAAGCTTGACGCATTCAAAGAACTGCTGGGTACCCTAAAAAAAATAGTGATCATACCACACAAAAATCCCGATGGCGATGCATTGGGGAGTTGTTTGGCACTTCAGTTGTTTTTAACCAAATCAGCACACACCGCAGTAGTGATCAGTCCAAACGAATATCCTGAGTTCTTGTGTTGGATGCCCAACCAAGAGGAAATCATCAAATTTTCCAAATCACCCGATCAATCGCATCTTTTGATCAATGATGCAGATATTGTATTCACAATGGATTTTAATCAATTGAATAGAATTGATTATATGTCCTCCATTGTCTCCAATTGTCCAGCAAAAAAAGTGATGATTGACCATCACGAAAATCCTGGTGATTATGCGGCTTTGACCTACTCAGACTCAGAAAGGGGATCCACTTGTGAGATGGTTTTTGAACTCATTTATGCCTTGGATGCCTCTTTGATTGATGCCTCCATTGCCACTTGTCTCTACACCGGTATGATGACCGATTCTGGATCTTTTCGATTCCCCTCTACAACTGCCAGAACCCACCAAATCATTTCGATTCTCATTGAAAAAGGAGCTCAACCCCATACCATTCATCAAAAAATCTATGATACCTTCTCTTTTGATAGGCTTAAGTTGTTGGGCACTACTTTGAACAACATGAAAAAAATAGAGGGTCTTCCTGTGGTCTACATGACCCTCTCACAAAAAGAATTGGATGACAATCAATTCAAAAAAGGAGATACAGAAGGGTTTGTCAACTACGGCTTAAGTCTCTTGGGAATAAGATTAGCCGTGATTATGATTGAAAACACATCAGAAAAAATCATAAAAATGTCTTTTCGTTCCAAAGGGACTTTCGATGTAAATCAATTCGCAAAAAAGTACTTCAATGGCGGGGGGCATATCAACGCCGCTGGAGGAATTTCCTCCACATCACTTGAAAATACGGTTACTCAATTAAGAAATTCGATTGAAAATGAGAAGAGTCAATTTGATGTTTAAAAGCTGTGTTTTTTTGTTTGCTATTGGCACAATCAGTTGTCAAAGCCCAGAACCCAGACGCCCGATCAACAAAAATAAACGGGTGTTTCTAATGGAATCTGCTAAGAGAAATAAGAACATTATTGCTATTGAACAATCTTTGTTTCAACAAGTAATCAATAAAGAAAAACACCTGCTTTTCAGTATGACACCACAAGGGTTTCACTATGCCCATCTGAAAAAGAGCTCCCAAATCAATCCACTTCCCAAAAAAGGGGATCGTGTTACATTCAAATATCGGATAGAAGACTTGAGTGGAAACTTACTTTATGATGAAAAAGATCTGGGAAATATCAGCTTTTTTATCGATCAAGAGGATTTGATCCCCGCTTTGAGAGAGGGATTAAAATATTTAAGGAGTGGCGAAATTGGTCTATTTCTGTTTCCTTCATACCTTTGCTACGGCTATCAAGGGGACGGTGACAAAGTGGGCATCAATCAGCCCCTACGATTTACCATAGAACTTTTAAAACTTGAAAAAAACTAAACGCTTTAAGATGAAAAAAAACAATTTACTCGGTCTCATTTTGGTCCTATTAATCACAGCATGCGATCAGGAATATCCCAACTTAGACAACGGTATCTATGCCAATATTGAAACCAATAAGGGAATCATTATGCTAGAATTGGCAATGGATAAAACCCCAATTACAGTTGCAAATTTTGTTTCCTTGGCAGAGGGCAACAACCCAAAAGTTGAAGAGCGTTTTTCCGGTAAAAAATACTACGACGGAATTCTATTCCACCGAGTTATAAAAGATTTTATGATTCAGGGAGGAGACCCCACCGCCACAGGTTCGGGTGGCCCTGGCTATCAATTTGACGATGAATTCACAGACCTGGCACACAGCGGACCGGGAATACTCTCAATGGCCAACGCTGGCCCAGGGACCAATGGAAGTCAGTTTTTTATCACCCATAAAGAAACCCCCTGGCTCAATGGAAAACATACCGTTTTTGGAAAAGTCGTTGAGGGACAGTCAGTCGTGGACAGCATCGCGCAGAATGACACCATACTCAAGCTATCCATCATCCGAAAGGGTGGAGCAGCCAAAAAGTTTGATGCCCCTAAAATTTTCTCTGATTACTTTGAAAATAAGATCATCGCAGATCGCGAAAAAGCTGAAAAAGAAGCCGTGATCGCCAAAGCCACTCAAGAAAAATTCGAAGGCCAAAAATCCAAAGCCAAAACCACCGACTCCGGATTGCAATATTTGATCACCGAAAAAGGAAATGGTCCAAAAGTAACCACTACCAATCTTGTTAGTACACACTATGCGGTTTACTTTTCAGATGGTGTTTTGTTGGAAACCAGTAAGCTGGAAATCGCTGAGGCCCTCAACAGAGTAGACCCCAACCGAAAAGCCGCCAACGCCTATCAACCCATCAGCGCTGATGTCAATCCCGATGCAGGGATGATTCCTGGGTTTAAGGAAGGACTGAGGCTGTTAAATGTAGGGGACAAAGCCACTCTATTTTTACCCTACAATCTGGCCTACGGTGAAAATGGAAACCGAGCCATTCCCCCGCGTTCCGATTTAATTTTTGAGGTAGAGATCCTTGAATTGATCGAAAACTAACACCCTCCAGCAATGGAAATGTAAAATATAAGCATGAAGATTCAATCAACCACAGTGGTTTGGGTTTCCGCTATACCCCTGTGGTTACTGATTGACTTTGCACAAAAAAACCCTAAAATTGTCGAAGAATACTACAGCGGGTTACTCTACCCTATTTTCTTTGACTTACACCAAACTTTTTTGCAATGGATACCCTTTTCGATAGGGGATTTACTCTATTTAGCACTCGCCCTCTTTTTTTTCTTGAAGGCGATTAAAAAAATACCTTATTGGAGGGTCAAACCCATTCAAATTATTCGAGATTTTGGTGCCTTGATGATACTACTGCTTTGGTTGTTTCATCTGAGTTGGGGCTTCAACTATCAACGACTTCCTCTAAACGAACAACTCAAAACATCTATTAAATATAGTGAGCAAGATTTGGAATACCGTTTGGACCAGATCATTGAAAAATCGAACCATTGGCACCAACAACTGGCTCCCGCGGACAGCCAGGCCGTAACTTTTCCCTTTTCAAGCAAACAAATCAATGATATCGTCGTATTGCATCACCCGCTTGGTCAAGAAAGTATTACTCCCTTTTCAAACGTAAAAAAATCAATTTGGAGTCTTCCCTTGTCCTATATGGGATATGCAGGCTACTTGAATCCATTTACCTTGGAATCTCAGGTAAACGCAAAAATGCCTGTCTTAAGTTTGATCACCACATCCCTGCACGAAATGGCCCATCAATTGGGCTACGCCTCCGAAAAAGAAGCCAATTTCATTGCCTATCTCTCCGCCATTCATTCCGATAATCCTTACGTTCAATTTGCCGGAAATACCTTTGCTTTTCGATATCTCTTCTCCGAACTCTATCGCTTGGATGCCGACAAAGCAAATGAAAAAATAAAAAAACTGCGTCCTGGCATCCTCAAAAATCTCCGAGAAATCAACAATTTTTGGAAACAATACGACAATCCCTTTGAAGTTGTTTTTGATAAAACTTATGACCGTTATCTCAAGGCCAATGGTCAAAAAAGTGGTCTCCAGAGTTACAATGAAATGGTAGGTTTGGTCATCAATCATCACAAAAAACATCATTGAGAATGGAAAAACTATAGCCTCCAACTTATAACTTTGTAAAAAAACAGATTTGAAATTCATCAGCAGCAAGCAAAACCCACTCATCAAAAAACTAACACTTTTGATGAACAAATCCAGGGAACGAAAAAAAGAAAATCTTTTTGTAGTTGGAGGACAACGTGAGCTGTCCCGAGCATTGGAAATGGGCTACAAGGTTGATGCCCTTTTTTACAAGGAAGGTACTGACGAAAGTATCGTTTTGAAAAGCACGGAGAACACTTTTGAATTGAGTAACAAATTATTTGAACAAATCAGTATGCGATCGGGATCGGAGGAAGTAATCGCTATCATGGAATCCATACCCCATCGGATCGAAGACTTAACAACCCATACTGATCAGCGGATATTGGTCTTAGAATCTCCTGAAAAACCAGGAAATATCGGTGCCTTATTGCGAACTGCTGCTGCCGCAGACTGGGATGCGGTCATCATCGCCAACCCCAGAACAGATTTATACCACCCCCAGATCATCAGAAACAGTATGGGAGGAGTGTTTTCCATTCCCATCGCCTGCGATGACACAGTAAATGTAATTTCATTTTTGAAAAAAAATGATTTCAACATCATCGCAGCCGCACTGCACAGCAGTGCCAAACACTTCAAAAGGATTAAATATTCCACTCCCATGGCCTTGGTCATGGGTACAGAGGACAATGGCCTTGAACCGCTCTGGATGAAAGAGGCGCATCAGACCGTCAAAATTCCTGTAAAATTTCCTATTGATTCACTCAATCTCTCCGTTTCGGCAGGGATTTTGATGTATCACTATGGAAATCAATGATTTTGTCGAATTAAAAGTTTCAAGTACCTTTATATTACCGATGATCGTAAGTGAAAAAATAGAGAATAAGGAGATTGCAAAACAGTACAAAGAATTGCTTCGAATCAGCTATCAGACCCTGTCTGGAGATGATAAAAAATTAATTCGTTCTGCTTTTGACACCGCTGTTCATGCCCATCGAAACCAAAGGCGTAAATCAGGGGAGCCCTATATCCATCACCCGATCAGTGTGGCCAAAATTGTTGCACAGGAAATAGGACTCGATGCCACTTCCATTGCTGCTGCGCTGCTCCACGATGTGGTGGAGGATACGGAATACAATTTCGAAGATCTTGAAAAACTCTTTGGCCCTGGGGTAGCAAAAATTGTGGAGGGATTGACCAAAATCTCCAAACTCAGCAAGGAAAGCAATGTATCCCTGCAAGCAGAAAACTTCAGAAAACTATTGCTGACCCTCAATGATGATATTCGGGTGATCATTATTAAGATTGCCGACCGACTGCACAACATGCAAACCATGGATGCAATGCCGGAGGATAAACAACAGAAAATTGCCTCTGAAACCCTCTATATTTACGCCCCTTTGGCGCACAGAATTGGCCTTTACAACATCAAAAATGAACTGGAGGACCTCAGCTTTAAATATACCGAACCCAACCGGTATGAATCCATCAAGAACAACATTGAAGACAGCAAAGAGGAGCAAAACCAATACATAAAATCATTTTCTGAGATCGTTCAATTTGCCCTTGCCGAAGAAGGCTTGGAATACCAAATCAAAGGAAGGAGCAAATCTATTTTTTCCATCAACAGGAAAATGACCACTCAAAATATCCCTTTCCAGAAAGTTTTTGACAAATTTGCGATCAGGATCATCTACAATGCTACCCATAGAAATGAAAAATTTTTGGCATGGAAGATCTACTCTATAGTCACCGATCATTTTACCCCCAACCCAACCCGATTGAGAGATTGGATTACTTCGCCCAAATCGAATGGATATGAAGCACTTCACATCACTGTGATGGGACCTGAAAGCAAGTGGGTTGAGGTTCAAATCCGCTCGGAAAGGATGAACGAAATAGCCGAAAAAGGCTATGCTGCACATCACAAGTACAAACAAGGAGAACAAAAAGATATCGGAATTGATTCTTGGTTGGATAAGCTTCAAGAGGTGTTGGAGAGCAATACAGAAAACCCTGTTGATTTTGTCGAAAACTTTAAGCTCAGTCTTTACTCCAAAGAGATATTTGTTTTCACTCCCGATGGCGAAATCAAATCCCTCCCCAAAGGTTCCACGGCTTTGGATTTTGCATTTAACATTCATACCGAGGTTGGAATGAAAACGCGAGGAGCTAGGGTCAATGGTAAACTTGTTCCCCTAAGCAGAACCCTAAAAAGTGGAGAGCATGTTGAAATTATAACTTCCGAGAGCATTAAGCCTACGGCCAACTGGTTGGATTTTGTTCAGACTTCGAGGGCCAAATCCAAAATCAGATCATTGCTCAACGAAGAGAAGAAAAAAATTGCCGAGGATGGCCGAGAAAGTTTGAGAAGAAAACTCAAGCAACTCAAAATTACGCTCAACGACAAAACCACAGCACATATGTTGCGCTACTTCAATCTCAACAGCAGTTTGGATTTGTTCTACCGTATTGGCCTGGGAACCATTGAAAACAAACAGTTAAAAGCATTCTCTAACGATTTCAATAGCACTTTTCTCAACTTCTTCAAAAAGCGTATTCGAAAACAAAATCCCGTATACAAAAAAGAAGCTCAGGAAAAAATCACCCAAAGATTCGATACCCTTGTTTTTGGAAAACAAAAAGAAAGTCTTAAACATGGACTTGCACCATGTTGTAACGCAATCCCTGGAGACCCGGTTTTTGGTTTCATTACCATCAATGATGGGGTAAAAGTCCACAAAAAAGATTGTCCCAATGCCCTTTCCCTGCAATCCAATTTCGCTTATAGAATCATCAATGCCAAATGGGTTGACTCCTCATCCGAAGATTTTTCTGCCACCCTTAAACTTTCAGGCATAGACAATATGGGCATTGTCAGCGAAGTAACTCAATCCATCTCTAAACTCATGAGTGTAAATATCAACAAAATCAGTTTTGATAGCGAGGATGGAATTTTTAATGGTTTGATCAGTGTGAGTGTTAAAAACAAAACCATTCTCAACAAATTGGTAAAACATCTTAAAAAAGTAAATGGAGTAGATAAAGTACTTCGGGAATGATTTAAAAACTATATTTGCGGCAAATGGAAACAAAAAAATCTAATCAGGAAATCGTCAAGGAGGTTTTTGTTAATTTTTTAAATAAGCATGCCCACCGAAAAACACCAGAACGTTTTGCTATTTTGTACGAAATATATGACAGTGATGAACACTTCGATATCGAATCATTGTACATCACTATGAAAAATAAAAATTACAGGGTCAGTAGAGCAACCCTTTACAACACCATCGAACTTTTATTAGAGTGTGGTTTGGTCAGAAAACATCAATTTGGTAAAAATCAGGCTCAGTACGAAAAATCTTATTTTGACAAACAACACGATCATATAATTTTAACCGACTCTGGGGAGGTGAAAGAGTTTTGCGATCCTCGAATCCAAAACATAAAAAAAACCATCGAGGAAATTTTTGATATTGAAATCCACAACCATTCTCTTTATTTTTACGGAACAAAAAAAAAGAGTAAATCAATAATCTGATATGTCGGTAGACTTATTGTTAGGCCTCCAATGGGGAGATGAAGGCAAGGGTAAAATCGTTGATGTTCTCTCTAAATCTTATGATATCATCGCCCGATTTCAAGGCGGTCCCAACGCTGGACATACGCTCGAATTTGAGGGAATAAAACACGTTTTACATACCATTCCTTCGGGAATTTTTCATCCCAGCGCTATTAATCTTATCGGAAATGGCGTGGTCATTGATCCTGTCATTTTTGAGAGAGAATTAAGTAATCTTGAACCCTACAAAATTGATTTTTCCAGCAAATTACTTATCTCGAAAAAAGCACATTTGATTCTACCTACGCACCGACTGCTGGATGCAGCCTCTGAATCCTCCAAAGGAAAGGCAAAAATCGGATCTACACTGAAAGGTATTGGTCCTACTTATATGGACAAAACTGGTAGAAACGGCATCCGTGTTGGAGATATTTTGACCAAAGACTGGAGGGAACGCTACAATACATTGACCCAAAAACACCTTCGGATGCTCAATTTCTACAATGTCGAGTTAGACTTTGACTTAGAAAAATTAGAGCGTGAATTTTTTAATTCCATAAAGACCTTAAAAAAATGTCAAATTGTGGACAGTGAAAACTACATTCACCACGCACAAGCCACTGGCAAAAAAATACTTGCTGAGGGGGCACAAGGTTCTTTGCTGGATGTTGACTTTGGAACCTACCCTTTTGTCACCTCCTCCACCACCACTGCAGCGGGTGCCTGTACCGGTTTAGGGGTAGCGCCCAATAAAATCAAAGAAGTTTTTGGAATATTCAAAGCTTACACCACCCGTGTGGGCAGTGGCCCATTCCCTACAGAATTATTTGATACTGTGGGCGAGCGCATTGCTAAAGTAGGGCATGAATTTGGTGCCACTACTGGGCGCGCGCGCAGATGCGGGTGGATTGATCTTGTTGCACTAAAATATGCCATCAACATTAATGGAGTTACCCAACTGATGATGATGAAGGGTGATGTTCTTTCAGGTATTGATACCATCAAAGTTTGCAATCAATACAAAACAGAACAAGAATTGATCGATCATCTGCCCTACGATATCAATGATAAATCGTTGACCCCCGAATACATTGAATTCCCAGGTTGGGAAGAAGACCTTACCCAGATAAATGCTGCGGATCAATTCCCCAAAAATTTCGTTGATTATATAGATTTTCTAGAAAAAGAACTCAATACCCCCATAAAAATTGTCTCTGTGGGACCAGACAGAAAACAAACCATTTTTAGGTAGTCATCATTAGATCCTAGGATATTTAATTGCTGTGAAAAAAATCATACCCCTTTTTGTTTTCATGCTATTGGTTGTATTTCCAGCTACAAGCGTCTTGGCTCAGGAGACACCCAAGATTATTGAGATCATTCAAGCAGGGGGATCCACCCAAGACCAATTCAATTTTCCTGGTGCTAATATTTTGGTAAAAAAAGAAGGTATCAGGGTCCATCTTTTCCATGAGGGAGCGTTAATAAAGTCTGATATTTCCTATTTCTATCCCAAGCAGAATTTCTTTAAAGCAAATGGAAATGTCATAATGACTCAAGGAGATACTCTAAAAATGGCTTGCGATCAAATTGAATACAATGGAAACACTAAATTGGCCAAAGCATGGGGGAAAGTAGTATTGGAAAGACCCGATATGGTTTTGAAGACCGACACCCTCTATTTGGATCGCAATAAAAATAAGGCCTTTTACAATTCTTTTGGAACCATCGTCGATGAAAAAAGAAAACTAACCAGTATCAGAGGTATCTATTTTATGGATGAAAAAAAATACCGATTCATTTCCAAGGTAAAGATTGAAGACCCTCAATATGAACTGCGTTCCCAGCAATTGGATTACTATACAGAAAGAGACAAAGCTTTCTTTTACGGCAAAACAACCATCGTCGGTGAAGACTACGATATTTACTGTGAAAAAGGAGCTTATGATACCCAACTACAAAAAGGGAACTTCCAAAAAAATGCAGTTATTTTTTACGACAATAAAGAAATCAGGGGGGACAGTCTCTACTTTGAAAAGGAAAAAGATTACGCAGCCGCAACGAATCACATCAGCATCATTGACACCCTCAACCAATCAGTCATCAATGGTCATTATGGAGAAATATTTAAAGCCAAAGATTCGGCCATTATCACACGAAGAGCAATGGCAATCAATATCATTGACCAAGATTCCCTCTACATTCATGCCGACACTTTGTTGGCAACCGGACCCCAAGAAAAAAAAATACTCATAGGTTATTATGATGTTAGGATTTTCAAGAAAGACCTAAGAGGAAAGTCCGACTCGCTTCACTTGGATCAAAGTACTGGTTTGATAAAAATGCTAAAACTTCCACTGAGTCGAAAACAAAATCAAATTTTCACCATCAGTCAAAAAAATGCCAGAAACCCCGTTCTTTGGTTTGGAAAAAGTCAGATGTCTGGAGACAAAATTTTTCTCACCTCCGATATCAATACAAAAAAATTGGATTCCCTAAAGATCATTGGAAACAGCTGGATCATCGAAAAAGATTCACTCAGTGATAGCGGTTTCAACCAAATCAAAGGCGGGGTGTTGGATGGATTATTTGAAGAAGGAGCGCTTCGAGAAATTGAAGTTAGCAAAAATACAGAAGTAATTTACTACATGTATTCGGATGAGGACAATGAATTGATCGGTATTGACCAGACCACATGCAGTCGTTTAAAAATGCTAACGGAAAACAACGAAATTAAAGACATTACCTTTTATGTAAGCCCTGACGGTAATTTGTTCCCCGAAAAAGATTTACCAATAAACGACCGAAAACTAGAGGGGTTTATTTGGAGAGATGAAGAAAGGCCCAAAACCATACTGGAGCTATTCAGCGAGGAAGACAACCAGTTTCAGCCTATAGAAATCAAGGAGATGATTATTCCGGAAGGGTTTTTGGAAAAGAAGGATGAATAAATGATAGAGGACTTTTTAAAATATCAAGCCAAAACAACTCCTTATCCCCTCGGCTTGGAAATTGAGCGTGCGCAAGGAAGCTATATTTATGATACTCAGGGGAAATCCTATTTGGATTTTGTAGCGGGCGTCTCAGCCCTTCCTTTGGGTCACTCCCACCCCAAGGTCGTTCGTGCTCTGCAAGACCAGATTGAAAAATACATGCACGTGATGGTCTATGGTGAATTTGCACAAGCCCCAGCGGTGGCACTCTGCAAAAAATTGGTTCACCTCCTCCCCAAAGAACATGAAGTAGTCTATCTAACCAACTCAGGGACCGAGGCCATTGAGGGTGCTTTGAAGTTGGCCAAAAGAGCAACGCAAAGAACTGGACTCATCGCAGCTCACAATTCCTATCATGGTAGCACCCACGGAGCTTTAAGCCTTTTGGGTTTTGAACAACAAAAAAAAGCCTACCGTCCTCTACTGCCTGGGGTGAAATTCCTGAATTTCAACGAAAAGAGAGATTTGGATCAAATTGATGCATCCACCGCTGGTGTTTTATTGGAGACCATACAAGGTGGAGCTGGATTTATCTTACCCAAAGACGATTATTTGAAAGCAATAAAAAAAAGATGTGAAGCAGTAGGTGCTTTACTGCTATTGGACGAAATTCAACCTGGCTTTGGTCGTACGGGTAAAATGTTTGGTTTTGAAAATTTTGGAATAGCCCCTGATATAGTGGTAATGGGAAAAGCACTAGGGGGTGGTCTTCCCATTGGTGCATTCTCCGCCTCCAGAGCACTGATGGAAAAGCTAGAAGACCAACCTAAATTAGGACACATCACAACTTTTGGCGGAAATCCCGTAGTGGCTTCAGCCGCTTTAACTACCATTGATGAAATCATCAATGAGAATTTGATGGGTCAAATCCCTGAGAAAGAAAAAATCTTCAGAAAAAACCTACAACATCCAAAAATCAAACAGATTCGAGGGAAAGGATTGATGCTGGCCCCCCTATTCGAAAATCCCGAAATCCCCAATTTTTTGGTCCATCGGTGCATAGAAAAAGGACTTTTATTGTTTTGGTTATTGTGGGAAAAAAAAGCGATTAGAATCTCACCTCCACTGAACATTAGCAAAGAAGAAATTGAATTGGGTTGTGGAATCATTCGAGAGTGTTTGAACGAAATCTAATCCATGTTAATATATTTGTTGAAAACAAAGCGATAGTCTTTCCACACCCTAACAATTCTTCAATAATTTTATTTAAAGATATAGATCCATATGTTCGATAGTTTATCGGAGGACTTCAACCCCTCATTGTCCAAGTTTGAGCAAATGCTTAAAACCAATCAACTCCTCTTTTTTGATGCCATTGAATTTGAAGATATTATCCACCATTACATTGATTTTGCTCAATTCTCACTGGCTAAAAAAGCCATAAAAATGGGCAGAGAGCAACACCCCCAAAATGTAGAACTGATGTTGCTAAACAGTGAGATTCTGCTGATCGATGGTGCCTATGAAGCCGCTGAGAAATTACTCATGGAAATAGAAAGACTTTCCCCTCGACATGAAGAAATTTTCTTACAAAGAGCGAATATTTACTCCAAGAAGAGGGATCACCTTACTGCGATTGGCTTACTCGAAAAAGCCTTGGATATAACAGAGGAACCCGAAGAAATATGGAATCTTTTGGGAATGGAATACCTCTTTTTGGAGGAATACAACCAAGCCAAAAGCTTTTTCTATAAGTGCGTTAAAGAAAATGAAATGGATTACCAGTCCCTCTATAATTTACTGTATTGCTTTGAGCAGTTAGAGGAAAACAATGATGCCATCAGTACGCTCAATGAGCTTTTAGAACAAAACCCTTACAGTGAAATAGCTTGGCACCAATTGGGTAAATTATACGTCAAAATCAACAAGCCCCAAGAGGCACTATCGGCCTTTGAATTTGCCATCATCAGTGATGACTCCTTTACCGGTGCCTACATAGAAAAGGGTAAATTGCTTGAAAATATGGGAAGAATCAACGAGGCCATTCACGAATATGAATTCTCTCTCAACTTCAATGACCCCAATGCTTTTGTGAATCACAGGATCGGAAGGTGTCATCAAAAATTAGGGAATGACCAGCTGGCCTTACAGTATTATAAAGAATCGATCAAGCTCGAACCCAATCATGAGAACAGCTGGTTGTCCATTATTGATTATTTTATTGATAATCAGGTATTTAAAAAGGCCCAGCATTATGCAAAAAAGTCATTACAAGCCAATGCAGACAGTAAAGAATTGTGGAAGAAAAGTGCTCATCTCCACAAGCTAATCGATGATCACCAAGAAACAGCATTGGGATGCAAAAGAGCGATTGATCTGGGAGACAATGACCTCGAGACTTGGCTCTTGTGGATGGATGCATTGATATTGTCCCGTGATTGGAAAAAAGCAGCTGAAGTGGCTCATTTGGCAATGCAATTCCACCGTAAAAATCCCAACCTGATGTATCGATTGGCTGGATGTAAAATTAAGCTGGGTAACAAAACTGAAGCACAAACTATCTACGATCAAATTGAGGATGAAATCCACATTCCAAAAAACATAAATTATTTGTTTCCGGAATTGTAGAAAATCCAATCCTAGGCGCTGGTGATCTTTTAATTCGGTTTTTCGCTATATATTGTGCTAAATTTCGAATTTTGAAACATATCCCCTCAAAAAAAATCATGCTTTTCTTTAAGGGAGTGGCCATGGGTATAGCAGATTTAATGCCCGGTGTCTCAGGGGGAACCATTGCGCTTTTAATGGGGGTCTACAAAGAACTGGTAGAGTCCATTGATTCCATCAATCTAAATAACCTAAAACTCCTAAAGAATGATGGATTCACTAGCTTTTGGAAGGCCATTAACGGTAATTTTCTCAGCCTACTCTTCCTGGGGATTATCACTGCTATTTTTACCTTCTCTTTTGCCATCGATTATCTAATGACCCACCACCCCATCCCTTTGTGGTCATTCTTTTTCGGTTTGTTGCTAGCAACGATAATAGCTCTTAAAAATTCACTGAGCCAGTGGAGTCCTTTCAACTTTTTGTCAATGCTACTGAGTGCTGTACTGTCTTTTTTTGTTACACAAATTACCCCTAGCAATACTGAAATTGGAATGGTTTACCTCTTCATTTCAGGATTTTTCGGCATCATTGCGATGATCTTACCAGGAATATCTGGAGCCTATATTCTATTGATTCTAGGGGCCTACAGTACCGTAATAGGGCTTATTAAAGATACCCTTAGGGGGTTGACGAACTTTCAAATAGACTTATTGATCCCCACGCTGACTCAGCTTATGGTATTTGTATTGGGAATTTTGACTGGATTGAAGATTTTTTCTTCTGTCCTAAAGTGGTTATTCAAGCACAAGCACGACACAACCATGGCTGTACTCATTGGATTGATGATTGGAGCATTACACAAAATATGGCCATGGCAGGAGAAGTTTGATCTGGTATTAACTAACAGCACCAAAACCATCTTACTCCCTTTATCCCCATTGGAATATCCAGGAGACCCACAATTTTTGAGCGCCTTATTCTTTTTTGCAGTGGGGATGGGTTTGGTATTCCTATTGGAGAGAAACAAAAAAATAATAGCCCCAAAATGAATCAAAATAAAAAAACTCTTACTGAAGACTTAATTCTTATTTTGAAGGGAATTGCCATGGGAGCTGCCAATAAAGTTCCAGGGGTATCGGGAGGTATCGTGGCTTTTGTCACTGGATTTTATGAAGAATTGATCTATTCCCTTCAGAAAATCAACCTCAAAGCCTTTAAAATCCTCATTAAAAGAGGATGGAAACCTTTTTATCAATACACCAATGGTCGTTTTTTAGTATTGCTTTTTTCGGGGGTTATCATCAGCTATTTCAGTATTTCATTGATCTTGGATTATCTCATTAAAAACTTTGAATTACAAGTTTTAGGTGTGTTTTTTGGTATGATTCTCGCTTCGTTATACTTTGTTTACTTCCAGGTAGAAAAATGGAATTTAAAAACCTTCCTTTTTTTTCTAATGGGGCTGTCCATTGGATTGATCATCATGTTCACCAAACCCTCTACCGAAAACGAAAACTTACTCTTCGTACTTTTTTGTGGCATCATCAGCGTGTCTGGAATGACACTTCCTGGATTGTCTGGGTCTTTTTTATTGCTATTACTAGGAAACTATTCCCTTTTATTGGTCGATACTGTTAATGCCATTTATTTCACACTTACGGATTTTACAAGATTCGATTTTCAATTCGTTCATGACCCCTCACGAATGAAATTACTGCAATTGGCAATGGTTTTCACCCTTGGATCTATCATTGGCTTGGTCGTGTTTTCTAACCTTCTCAGTTATGTATTGAAATACCACAAGAAAGTTACATTGGCCACCATCATTGGTTTTATAGCAGGTTCACTTGGAGTAATATGGCCTTGGAGGGAAAAAAGTTTTAAAATGGATGAATTGGGTCAAATTCAATACAACCAAGTAGGAAATCCTATTATTGAATCTTATGAATATTTTTTTCCAAACCTTCTCAAGTTCGAATTTTGGTTCATCACAATATTTATAATTTTAGGGGTATTGATCGTTACTTTATTAGAAAAATATGGAATCCAAAAAAAAGAGCATTAAACGCTATGGCCTAATTGGAAAGAATATAGAATACTCCTTTTCTAGAGCTTACTTTAAACAAAAATTCGAGAACGAAAACTTGAATGACTGCAGCTATGAGAATTTCGATTTGGAAAATATCAAATTACTTCCTGAAGTTTTAAAGCTGGAACATATTTCAGGGCTGAATGTTACCATTCCCTACAAAAGGGAAGTGCTGCCTTTTTTGGATACCCTCTCTCCTGCAGCACAAAAAATAAATTCGGTTAATACGATAAAGTTTGAGCCAGATGGGAGCATTAGCGGTCACAACACGGATGTTTATGGATTCCAAAAATCCCTTTTTGAGCGGGTTGCCAACCCTCCAAAAAAAGCTCTCATCATAGGCACAGGGGGTGCATCCTCTGCCATTGCATATGTATTGGAACAATATGGCATTGAATTTTCTTACGTCTCGAGAAACGAAGGTGCCAATACCTATCAATACCATGCCTTGGATGATCAAATAATCCGTGAACACCTTTTGATTATCAATGCATCTCCTGTGGGAACATTTCCAAATATTAATCAAGCGCCAGATCTTCCCTATCAAGCGCTTACAAATAATCACATCCTCTATGATCTCATTTATAATCCTTTAGAAACAAAATTCCTTAAAGAAGGAAAGAAAAGAAATTGTACCATCTCCAATGGATTAAAAATGCTCGAATATCAAGCGGAAAAATCTTGGGAGATTTGGAATCAATAGTATGACATCTATTTTTTTCGTAAATTTTAACATATTTTAGTGTAAAATACCTGATATGGCCAAAAAAACAGATAAAGCCAATGATCCTCAGGAAGGAGCAAAGGTTGATTTATCTCAATCTATTAACTCTACTGAAGGTGACTCCGATGAAAATTTAATCCAAGACAAGCAAGCTTCGGAGGAAAAGTCATCGGAGAATGACGAAACCAACCCTAAGGAATCTCCTTCTGAAGTGACCGAAGACTATAGTAAGTTCAGTTTTGATGAATTATTGGTTGAACTTCAGAAAAGAACCAAAACCGAACAGTGGTTCAGCAATGCAAAAAATATACAGGAAATCATTCAAGCTTTCGAACTAAAGTTCAAAGCAGAAATTCAAGAGAAAAAAGAAGCCTTTATCAATGAAGGGGGAAATGAAATAGATTTTTTCTTTAGACCAGAGTACAAAAATAAGTTCGATCAGTTAACTAGGGATTACAAAAAAAACAAGAGAGCTTATTTTCAAGAGAGGGAACAAACCCAAAAACTAAATCTAGATCGTAGATTATAAATCATTGAGAGTATCAAGGAACTTATCAATGTTGACGAAAACATCAATACGATTTACAAAAAATTTAAAAACCTTCAAGAAAGTTGGCATAAAACGGGCCCTGTACCCCGTTCGCAAAGCAACAATATATGGCAAACCTACAAACATCACACTGAAATATTTTATGATTTTCTTCATCTGAATCGTGAGTTAAGAGATTTGGACTTCAAACACAACTATGAAGAGAAAGTTAAGATCATAGAACAGGCGGAGGCATTGTCAAAAATTACTGACGTGCTCAAGGCCTCAAGAGATCTCAATACCC
>Ga0181561_10001878_pt1 | contig 18639 bp, 15 predicted proteins | sample 011ome_19_FD_133760 | JGI IMG/M metagenome (GOLD analysis project Ga0181561, IMG submission 133760) | Coastal salt marsh microbial communities from the Groves Creek Marsh, Skidaway Island, Georgia - 011510BT metaG (megahit assembly) | ecosystem: Environmental > Aquatic > Marine > Intertidal...
AAAAGCCGCGTCAAAAGAATCCGCCTCCGCCCCGCGGCGGCGGTCCCAGGTCCGGCGGCCCGCGACCGCGTCCGCGCGCGGGAGGCCATCCCGGAGGAGGGAACCCCCTACCCCCTCTTCCCGGCGGGAACCCGCGGCCGCCCGGGACGGGCCCGCCGGGCCAAGAGGGGTGGAATCCGTCCGGGACCCCGCCGAACGCGGCGTCTGGATTTTCGGGGAAGCCGCGCGTCGGGTCGTTTTCGTACCCGAAGCGCCCGGGCGCGAACTCGGGGATATCCGGCGGGCCGTACGGGTCGAAGCGAGCGCCGAAAGGCGGTCGCGAGCCTTCGAAGCCGCGCTCTGTTCGACCGTCTGTTCGACCGTCTGTTCGATCGAGATCGTCGGCAGTCTGACACGGTTCCCTTTCTCCATCGTCTCGCGCGGTCGCGTCGTCTCGCGTCGCGTCGCGTCGTTCTTTTCTTCGCGTCAGGGCGAGACGAACGAAGAGTTTCTCCTCGGCGAGCGCGACGAGCGCGTCGACGTCGCGGAGCGCGCCCGCCGGGTCAGTCGACGCGAGGCTCGCGTCGACGTGCTGCGCCAGAGACACCTGGAGGGTCGCGGTTTCTTTTTTCGGCCTTCCCCTTCCCGCGGAGCCGCCGCTCCGACGAACGACGCTGACGCTCACCGCGCACGCGTCGCCGACGGCGAGCGAAGTCACCGTCACCTCGCGCACGTCGTCTTCGGACGACGACGACGTTTCGTCTCGGACGAGCCGTGCGCTTCGGTGCGTCGTCTCGGGGACGTACCTGAACGCGTGCGTGTCCTCCCACGCGTCCCAGCCGTCCAGCGGGTCCGCCGAGGGGTCCGAGGGCGCGGCCGCGGCGCTCGGGTCCTTCGCCCGGGGACCCGCGGCCACCAGCCTGAACCCAGCCGATGTTGTCGCCGCGTGGACCGCGAACGCGAGCACATCTGCGGCGTGGCGGCAACGCGGGCGGGACGCGCGGAGCACCGCGAGGGTCGCCGCGGGGGTCGCCATCGGCGAGGAAGACACGGAGGGGGCTCGTCGACGCGCACGAGAGCTCCTGCGCCGCCGCCTCGGAGCCAGGCGTGCCCTCGGTTGTGGGAGGTGTGGGCCAAAAGTCACCAACGTGGTGGTGGCCACGAAACTCTCGACGACGAGACGACCCGCACCGCCGAGAAATCAGTCACAGACTGGCTTCGCTGTTGACGCGAGAGGTCGGGATCGCCCTCGCATCCCTTCGGTCGCACCCCGGGCTCACAGCGAGACGCGCGGTTTGACCGACGCAACGCCGACGCGAGCCCACCGCGCCGGATATCTCACGCACCGTAGATTCGTGACGCCTCCCCGGGTTCCGCCGCGGATTCGGGCGCGGCCACACCCGCCAGGATCGGTTTAGGGATCGTTCAGCCGCGAGAGTGGACCGCCAACGCAGTCGTATCTGAACGATCCAGACGCACGTGAAACCTCTCACGCCTTAAAATGGGTATCATCGGCGACACCCCGCAGTACCCCGTCGTGGACAGAGCGCCCACCGTGGCGACCGTCGGTGCGTCTCCTCTCGAGCCTCACCGCGCCGCGCTGTCGCCCACCCCCCGATCCCCCGTTTTCCCGTCTTCGCGGCCATCCGCTGACCGACGCACCCGCACCGATGAACCCCCGATCGCGACGACGCGTCCCGATCGACGTTCCCTTTCACGTTTCGTCGCGACCGACTTTTTTGGTTTTCGCCCGCGCAGTCGCCAACTTCAACGCCACCGACTACCGCGACTGGGCGTGCCTCACCGCGGCCTCGCTCCCGGTCGGGTACATGTCCGGCGCGCTGAGCGGCCCGAGCGTGCGCGTGCCCGCGATGGTCACCGGGGGCATCATCGGCGGACTCGGGGGGTTGATGTGGGCCATGCAGTCCTCGTCGGGGCGGCTCATGGGTTTCCTTCCCAACGACGCCGAGGCGAAGCGCGCGCGCTAGGCGAGGCGAGTCGAGTCGCTTCCGAGACCCACCGCGCGGACTACACCGGCGGTGTCACAGAACACGAACGCGCGCGCTTAGATACGTGTTACGTCGTGATGAAAAGTAACGACGATCCTACTAGATTCGCGAAAACGACTCGTCTACGACTCGTCTACGCGCGGGACGCTCGCTTTTGAGATCGCCGGGGAGGCTCACAGCCTCCCCGTGTCCACGCCTATCGACCGCTTGAGCAGCTCGTACGTGGCGTAGGTGATGCTCACCCCCGGGACCACCTTGGCGTACTCCGGTATGATCCCGCGGTAGAACCCCACGAAGCCCTCCTTGGCCCAGACGTGCGCGAACGTCGACACAATGCCCACCCGCGCGCCCCCGGGGCTTCCGGAGACGCGCTTCACCATCTGCAGCCGCCGGCGCACCAGGTCCAGCGGGTACGTCGCCGTCGCGCTCACCACCGCCGCGCTCGAGCCGCACACCAGGCTCACCGCCCAATTGGGCAACACAAACGATCCGTCGTTCCGCGCGTTCACTGCGGTCGCGTGCTCCGCGGCGAGCCGCCGGAACGTCTCGTACGCCGCGAAGTTGATGGCCAGGTTCGGGCCGACGCCCGTCAGCGTCGGGGCGAGGCCGCGGTACAAACCGCGCACGCCCTCGTCCCGCCCAATCACGAACAGCGCGTTCACGAGCCCGTCGTAGTGCCTCGTGGTGGTCTGCGCGGCGAGCCGCGTGCGTACGAGGTCCAGGGGGTACGTCAACGCGCACGCGATCATGCCCGCGCTCCCGCCCGCCAAGAGGCGGCGGGAGACGTCCCACCCCAAACCGACGCCGCCGCGCGGTTGGTTTTCGTCGTTTTCGGAATCCGTCGTCGTCGTCGTCTCGGCGCCCCGCCCGGCGTCTGTCCCGCGCCGTTTCGATTCCCCGCCCTGCTTCGCGCCGTTCGCCGTCTTCACGTACGCGCCCTCCCCCTCCAGCCAGTCCATGATGTTCTCGTACGCGTAGAAGTTGATGGAAGAGTACGGCAAACGGTGGAGCACGGTCACGCCGTTGCCTTTCCACAGCGCTCGCACACCCTCTTCACGCGCGATCTTAGACAACGCGCGGAGTATGCCCTGGTTCGCCCCCGGGACCCAGCCGGGGACCTGGCCGGTGCTCTGCAGCTGCCGCAGGATGGTGATGCGCGCGAGGGGGGCGGTGCACGACTTGCTGAACGCGCCGGCGACGCCGCCGCACAGCAGGAGCTTCGTGGTGGTTGGGATCTCCGGAGCGACCGATCCGAGGCTGCCGATCGATCGCGCGGCGTGCGAAACGCCGCTGGTGGACGCATCCCCCACCGCTTGGCGCCACCACGCCGGAGGGGGAGGGCCGTCCGAACCGGGAGGTGAGCTCATGACGTGCCTCACGCGCTGCAGCCTCCCAGTGACTCTCCTCGCGGACGCACGACCGACGCGACGGTTCGCGCGCGTTTTTATGTGTTTGAACCCGAGAGGCAGTGCCGCCTTATGGCGGTGCCAACTGGCGTCTGGCGAGATGAACTATTGTTGTGCGTTGGAGCCACACCTCGACGAGCAGACCGATACGCGCCCGGAACCATGCGGCGACCGGGTGCGTCCCGCGTCGCGCTTCTCGCGGCGTTTCTTTCTGTGCTCGCGCTCGCGGAGGCCGCCGCGCCCGCTCGGCTGGCGGACGTGGACGTCGACGCGGACGCGTCGTCGGATGCCAAGAAATCAGACTCGGCACCCCCGCCGGATGAGTCGCTGGTGCAGGGCTTGATCCAGGCCGGGTTCCCGCGCGCGCGCGCGGAGGCTGCGCTGCGCGCGGTGGGCGAAGATGACTGCTGCGAGCCCCAGAAGCGGTGGCTGTTCGAGCAGACCCGGGGTCCCGGCGCGGGTCCGAAAACCGAGAAGACGAAGATGAGCGCGAGTTGCCACGCGAGCGAGTCTACGGATTACGACGGCTACGCCGTGACTTGGGGCTCCGCGAACGTACAAGCCAGCCCTGAGGCGTGTTGCGAGAGCTGCCGCGCGTACGAGCCGCGAGCGCCCGATTTCTTCCCGTGCAACGTCTGGGTGTTTTGTCCGAAACCGGGGGGGTGCTTCGCCCCCGCCGCCGGCGAGTTCGGTCACGGGCAGTGCTGGCTCAAGTACCAGGAAGCGCCAAATAGCCCGCACGTCAACGCGCGCGGCGCGTACTCGGAGGAATACCGACGGGCGCACCCCACGGCGCCGGAAACGGTGGACTGGGTCGCGGGTGTTTTGGTGCCGGAGAACGAGACCGTGAGCAACGGCACGTGGTCGAGCAGAAGTCACTGGAGAAGGTAGAGAGGAGACGAAGACGAACGATAGTGACCTCTCCGGGGGTTTTTTTTTCGCGAATCGTTGTCGGATCAGAAAAACCGAACGTCACGCGACGATCCCCGAAGACGCGGCGGCTTCTAGAATGCGCGCCGCGGCTTTGACCGCGCCTCGCGGGTCTTCCCGGTGGGACATCAGTAGGCCCTGCAATGCCGCCATCGACGAAACCGCGGGGTGGTCCCGAGACGCGAGCCTCGGGTCGGTCGCCGCCGCCGCGAACGCCTCCGCCCACGCGCGTTTTTCGTCGCTCCGGTCGCGTTCGTTCTCCAGCAGCTCTTTTGCGAAGGCCCCCGCGTTTTTTTCATCATCCGCCTCCGCCTTTTCTGTGCAACTGTGTCTTTTCTCGTCGTCGAGGCCGTAGAAGTGCCTGAACAGCGCCTTCGCCTGCGCTTTGTCCGGCGCCTCGAACGCCAGTCGCGTGTCGATCCTGCCCGGCCGGATCAGCGCCGGCTCCAACGCGCTCGCGTCGCGGCACGTCATGAACAGCAAGCGGCCCTCCGCGGCGCCGACGCCGTCGAGCGCGCCCAGCAAACCGCGCAACGTCACGCCGCCGCGCGCGTTCTCCCGGTTCTCCCGGACAATCTTTCGTCTCCCGTCCGTATTAATACTTCCGTCGACGGTCCATTCGCATCCGTCCGCCGAAACCCCGGCGTCGACGTCCTCCAGCAACACCACCGAGCGCCGCGCGGTGCCGCGGAGCAGCCGGTGGAAAGCCTCGTCGTCCACGCCCGCGCCGGAGAGCGGGAGCTGGTACACCGGGAGCTGCAGCTCGCCCGCAACCGCGCGCACGAGCGACGTCTTGCCCGAGCCCGGCGCGCCGTGCAGCAGGTACCCGCGGCGGTACGGGATGCCCCGCTCGGCGTACCAACGCTCGAGCCGCAGGAACGCGCGCGCGTCGTCCACGATCGCGCGCGCGGCGTCCCCTTTCAGGACCACGGACGCGACCGGCCGCGCCGGTCGGCGACCGGCGTCCACCCACTCGGGACGCGCGCCGCCGTACGCGTAAAAGCCGGAACCCGCCGCCGCGCCCGCCGCGAGGTGCGCGCCGACGCCGCCACGCGCATCCGCGCCCGCGCCGCTGCCCCCCCCCTCCCCCGCGAACGCGCCCGAACGCATCGCCGCGGCCGAGAGGGACATCGCGGTGGACGGCATGTACACCTGCGTGTGCCGCCGGGCCGTGCCCCGGCCGAGCTCGCGGCCGACGGCCAGCACCGCCTTGACGGCGGCGCGCGGGTCCCGCGAGAGCACGCGCAGCCGCAGCGTCGCGCCGCCGCGCGCGCCGAGATGCTCGCCGAGATGCTCGGCGTCCACGCCACCCTCCAGCCCGCCGAGCCCATCGTCCAGCGCGGACGCGTCGGGAGAGAAACAGGAGGCGTCCGTGCCGCTCTGCGCGGAGGACGCCAGGCCGGCGTGCCCCCTGGCGCCGGAAAGCAGCTGTTTGTACCAGCTGCCCCGCGCGCCGCCGCCGCCCATCGCGCCGAGGGCGCCGCGCCCGTCGAAGGTGGCGGCGGCGGCGGCGGAGCCCGCGGCCGAGGCCGCGACGTGCGCGTGGCCGGCCCAGACGAGCGCGCCGCCGACGCGCACGCACACGGACTGGTCGCGCGCCAGCATCGGGAGCGTGCGCAGCCCGAGCTCCAGCGGGTCGTCCGGGTCGTTCGCCCCCGTGTCCTTCGCCGCGCGCGCCCCGGCGGGGTTCACGACGAGCCGCCTCGAGGCTCTCTGCACGGCGGGCTGGCTGTGCAGCCACCTCAGCGCCGCGTGGTACTGCGGCGTGCCCGAGGGGATGTCATACGTGGTGAACACGCGGTCGTGCGCTACGCGGCGCGCGTGGCGCCCGACCCGCCACGTGAGGTTCGAGAGGAACGACGCCGTCGCCAACGCGAGGGACCCGCCTATGAAGTCGTTCGAGAGCTGACGTCTGACGTGCGTCCAGAGACTCACCACGATCGCGACCGCGCGGTACATCATGCCGACGCCCGTGAACGCGGCCGCGCACGACGCGCCGGCCGCGCACGTCTCCTCCATCGCGACGGGCGCCGTGGACTGCGTCGAGATTCGGGAATCTCGGCGTTCAAGAAACGAGTGTTATTTTTTTCGTTCACTGATTTCGACTCTCCAGACGCAGGTCGCGCGCCGCGCTCGGCGAGAGAGGCACGCGCGGTTCAGGGATGCGTCTCGCTCGCGCGGCGAGGCTCGCGCTGTTCGTCGCGTGCTTCGTCTCGCCACCGCCGAAGGCGGACGGCGCGGTGGACCTGTACGACCAGTACACGGGCCCGTTCGACCACACCCCGCCGAACGCGAGGGACGCCCAGGCGCTCCGCACCGTGCGCGCGGCTCTCGTGGACACCGCGGACGTGCTCGACCGGTGGGAGGGAGACTACCCGTGCGCGCACCCGTGGGAGTTCGTGCGCTGCGTCGGGGGGAACGAGGTGACGCACGTGGAGCTGAGTCGCCTTAACCTCGCGGGGGTGCTGGACCCCGCTGTCGGTGACATCGCGTCCCTCGAAGTGCTGGACGTGTCCTCCAACTTCATCACCGGCGCGCTCCCCGCGTCGCTCGGGAACCTGACGCGCCTGCGCGTGCTGAACGCGGCGAACAACAGGCTGGATGGCGCGGTACCACCCGAGCTCGCGAGCGCGCCCAGCCTCACGAGCGTTTCCCTGGCGCGGAACCGGTTGTCCGGCTCCGTGCCCGGCGGCCCGTGGCCGACGACGCTCACGTCGCTGGACGCGTCTGACAACCGACTCGCCGGCTCGATACCGCCGGGGCTGGTGAACGGCACGTCGCTCACATCTTTGCTCCTGCAGAACAACGCCTTGACCGGTTGGATCCCGGTCGAGCTCGGGGAGTCGACCGAGCTGCGTACGCTGCGGCTGCAGGGCAACGCGTTGTACGGCTTCGTGCCGTCGGAGCCCTGGTTGCGGATGGGAGAACTGGTGACGCTGGACCTGTCGCGGAACCGGCTCACGGGGAGCATACCCGAGACCCTCGCGTCTTTGCCCGCGCTGCGAGAGCTGTACTTGCACAACAACCAATTCATCGGGGGGACGCCGGCGGCGTTGGTCGCGAGGAACGTCACCGTGTTCGTGAGGTGAGAGGGCGTAGCGAACGCGAGGCGTCCGGCCTCGCGCGACAGCCGCGAAACAGGTACTTCATTTGGATGACTACTTTGACGCAACTTCCACGACACCCCGGTATCGTCTCTCCCGAGAAGACGTCGGGAAGGGTTCGTGGTCCCGCGTGCGCCGCGCTCCGACCCGTCACTCCGCGCGCGCGCGCCAGCCTTTCACCCCTGAAGGCGCTGACGACGGCGATGCTGCACCGCGCCTCCCTCGTCGTCGCCGCCGCCGTGACCCGCCTTCGCAGGCTCCTGTCCTCGGCGTTGTCGTGGTCGCCTCGTCTTTTGGGTTTCGGAAGACGCGCGGTCGGGGGCGCGGCGGAGTCGACGGCCGGGCCGCACGGCGCCGGCGCGTCGGATGCGGACGAGAGGTGCGGTCTCGAGCGTTGGGAGGCGGAGTTTTACCGCGACCCGCTGGATGTGCCCCAGGCGCGTCTGGTGGCGCTCGGGGCAGCGAGTCATGAGTCTAGGGTCAGCACGCAGGTCGTTTTTCGCAACGGGGTCACGGACCCGCCCGCGCGGTGCCGGCTGTTCTGGCTCGACTACCAGGGCAAGCTCGTGCGGTACAAGACGCTCGACCCGGGAGAGATGCACCGCCAGCAGACGTTCGAGACGCACCCGTGGACGTTCACCACCGTCCCCGCGCGGGGAAGCCCCGAGCCGAGGCAAAGACTCGTCGTCGACGGGTCGCCGGTGTTTTTCCCGAGGCGGCCGCGAGGCGCCGACGCAGAAGCCGTCGCGGAGGTGCGGCGTCCTCGGCTGCGCCGGTGGACGCACGACGCACACGTGCACTACCCGGAGTTCTTCAAGTGCGTGTCGCGCGCGTTCCTGCTCACGCACGCCCGGATCCGGCGCGAGCCCCCGGCGGCGCCGCCCCCCCCGCGGCGGTCGCGCCGACTGCTCGAGAAACGACTCGTGCGCCCTCCGGAGGCTACGTCCGTCCCCGGCGACGTGGGTCCCGCGTCCGCGGAGGACGACGCGAACGCGATGTTCGAGTCGTCGCTCGACAGGTCCTCGCTCGACTCCGAAAGGTCGGTCGCGGAGGATGCCGAACCGGCGCCGCCGCCGACGACCCTCGGCGACTTGCCTCCCGAGCTCGCCGCGCACGTCTTGAGCCTCGCTGCGCCGAGGTGCCCGCTGTACCGCGCGGTGGAGGACGCCGTCGCGGAGGCGAACGCGCGCGGCGCCGCCGACTTGGCGCTCGCGATCCAAACGGGGAACGACGGGGAGGCACACTGACCGTCGCCGTGACGAAACATCGCTGACGCGGATACGTATTCGGTGACACACAAAGACACCTAGACGCGGTACCGTACGCGTACGTATCGAACGCCCGTCGATTCACTTAAAAAAACGCTCTTGTCCGTCAAAACGCGGGTCCGTTCGCGAAATCCACGTCATCCTCCGCGAGCGGTTCCTCTTCCCCCTCCTCCCCCTCCTCCTCGTCGTCCTCCCCGGGCAGACTCTCTCTGTTGTCGTACTTCCAGAATCCCGTGTGGTCGCTCAGGATCTCGATCACGACGTCCGCGCACCCGCAGCGCCGGAGGTCGTCCAGCGTGATGCGCCCGGGCGTCGCCGGCTTGACCATGTCGAAAATCTCGTCGCGCACGTCCAGCATGTTGAGTTCGTAGTTCTCCGGGTCCGCCTGCCACGCGTCGTGCACGCCCTTAAGGAACGTCCAGATCTCCAGGTTCGTCAGCACGCCGCGCTCGCGCGTGTCCAGCGCGCGGAAGAAGTACGCCAGCGACGCGGGGTGCGTCTTGTTCGACCACGCGAGCGCGAAATCCAGAAACGCGTGGAAGTCCATCTCGTTCGCCGTACGCGCGCGCCGCCGCTCGATGGCGCGCGCGACAAAGGGGTCGGCTCCGGGCTTGCCTCCGGCTGTGTCTGTGGCGGTCGCGAACGCCTCGCGCGCCAGCCGCGCGTTCGCCGGGCCCTTCAGGCTGTGCGCCTCGAAGATTCGGTCCGCGAACACCGCCGTCAGGCCCTGCACGTCGCACGCGCCCTCGAAGCGCGGGTCCACCGTGTACGCGCGGAACTCCTCTCTGGACAAGCCCCCGGATTCGTCCCTGTCCAGGTCGACGAAGGCTTTTCGCACGCGGCGCGCCGAGGCGAGCGAGAACCAGTTCTTCGCGAGCCTCGGATCGTCCTCGTCCGCGGCGTGCAGCTCGTTGAAGTCCGCCAGCGCCTCGCCCGCGAGGAGGTCGGAGATGCGGCACCGCCCTCGTTTCCGCGGGTCGTGCGCGAAGGCGAACCGGCGCGTCGCGATCTCGCAGTAACGCCGCGTGAACTCGTTCGGGAGCGCGCGCAGCGCCGACATCGTCGACACCGAACGCCCGACGAACTCGAAGAGCTCGGACTCCTCCAGCCACCCGTCCGCGTCCGCGTCGTGGCACCCCAAATTGATGCGGCTCTGCGTCAGCGCGATGTGCCGCACGACGAACTCCATGAACGCGCGCCCGTCGACGCGGCCGCGCGCGTCCCGCCGGAAGCGCCCAAACGCGCGCGCGGAGAAGTAGTGCGCGACGCGGCTCGCGCCGTCGTCGACGCCCGCGACGGCGGCGCGGGCGCTCGCGGCGGGTCTCGCCGCGTCCAGGCGCGCGGCGAAGGCATCGCGCACCTCGAGAAGCTCCTCGTACGACACGCGGTTGTCGTCATCCTTCTCGTCATCCTCCGCGTCGTCGCCGTTCTCGTCGCGCCGACGCGCCACCACGCCCGCCACGCAGTGCCACAGATCCTCCAGCTCGTGATCCTCGAGCAAGCCCCGCTCCTTGTACTGGAGCGCCACCCTGTGCGCGGTGTTGCGCAGCTCCGCGGCGAGCGGCGTCGCCGCCGACTTGGGGCGGAAGAACGTGGGGATCGTCCGCCCCGCGGTCGAGGCGTCCGCCGCGGACGCGGCGCGCGCGGCGAGCAGTCTCGCGGTCTCCGCCTCCACCTCCGCCTCCAGCGCCTCGGGGGACCGCCGCGCGGACGCGGACCCCGGACCCGCCGTCTTCCCTCCGCGCGCGGGCGGGAAGGACCCCGCGAGGTTCGCCGCCCACGGCGCGAGCGCGAGCGCCTCGCGCGAGAGCTTCGGCGACGCCATCGCGGGCGTGCGTGCGCGCTCGTGTGTGTCACCGAGTCCGACGGGAATCGGGGGTACGAGCCGAAAAAGCCGAGAAAAAACGGTTTTTATCAGACGCGACAGACATGACCTACGATGGACGGACTCTCAAGAATCGGGGTCTATTTTGCCCAGTCATCAGCCAACTACCAGCTCATAGGCGAAATTCAGGGTCTGTGAACCCACGATTTCGCGAGAAAAACGCGTTTCGGAACTTTAGTCTACGGGAACTTGCATCGGGGTGTTCAGAAGTCGAGGGAGGCTACGGAGTACCTTTCCGCGGCGCGTGCCATCTCGCGTCGCGCCGAGCCTTCGACGGCACGGTCGCTGACCGGATACCTTCGCGCACAGCTTTGACGCACGCGCCGTCCGCCTCGAGAACCTCCGGCGCGTTTCGTGTCGTGCTCCCGACGCCGCGTCTCCTTCCCGCGCGCCTTCCGCGTCGTTCGTCGCAATGGCGGACCCGGAGTCGAACAAGCCGAGGCCCATCAAGAAGCAGCTGAGCTCGGGGAAGCTCCTGTTGGATGACACAGGATGGCTCGCCCCCCTGAACAAGATGGTGTGGAAGACGCCCAACGCCATGTTGTACGTCATGCTGGTCATCGGCACGGTCGTGTACTTCGCCGTGAAGCAAGGGGGCTTCTCCACGGGCTCGGTACGTGCGAACGAACGACGCGCCTCTTCGTCGCTTTCTCAGCCCGCGACTCGCGACTCCGCGCCCTCGTCGCCCCGCGCCTCTACCGCGGTCCTCCAGTCCTCTCCCGTGGACCGGAACAAACGCCGTGGACGTCCACGAGCACCGGACGTCACCGCGTCACCCCCCGAACCGCTCGCCGCGAGCGTGCCCTGACCCGTTCCCTCTTCTCGTCTCTTCGGAACTCGCGGCGAAACCGACTCTCCCTCGTTGCGCGACACGCGTCAGTTCATCGGCGCGGCGGTGGTCGAGGTGCTCCTGAGCATGGACAACATCTGCCTGTTCCACCAGATCTTCGAGCACTTCAAGGTGCCCGTGGAGGTGCGCCCCGGGCTGCTGTTCATCGGCACGCCGTTCATGGTGCTGATGCGCTTCCTGCTGTTCTTCTCCATAAAGGGCATCTACTATTCCATTCGGCCGCTCATGTTCGCCATCGGGGTCTTCTGCTGCTACCAGGGCGGCATCGTGCTGTGGATGACCCTCACCGGCCAGGAGGAGGAGGACGACGAGTTCGACGCGGAAAGCTCGGGGGTGGTGATGTGGTTCAAAGCTTTGCTGGGCGATAAGCTGGTGACCAAGTATCAGGGGAGCGCGTTTTACGTCACCATGGACGGCGCTGCGCGGTACACGCCGATGTTCCTGGTGTTGCTCGCCATCGAGGTGACGGACGTCGCGTTTTGCATCGACGGCGTGAGCACGATCTTCATGGTGGACCACTACCACGTCTTTACGCTGTTCGTGGGCGACATCATCGCCGCGTGCCTCGTGCGCGCGCTGTACCCGCAGCTCGCGGGCACGATGGAGCTCTTCCCCGACCTCAACTACTCCGTCGCCGTCGTGCTGCTGCTCGTCGGCCTGGACATGTGCTGCGGCGTGTTCGGCTTGGACTTCCCGCCCGGTTGGCTGGCGCTCTCCATGGGCGTGCTCTTCGCGCTCGGCATGATGTCGTCCGTGATGCGCGGCGTGTGCCGGGTCGCGGAGCAGGAGACCCCGGGCGACGGAGCTCTGGAGAAGAGCGCGGAGAAGACTGAGTCGTACGGCGCGGCGTGATTCGACGACTATAGATACGTATTACTTTCGACTCCGCCGCGTCGCGCGCGCGTCGCGCCATTTTTGTAACACTAGCTCTTCGTACGTAGATCGGAAACTCGCGTTCGCTCGGACCTACCCCCACGCCCCCCCCGTCTCGTGCGCCTCGGCGCCGCTCCCGGTTTCCTCGAGGAACACCTTGGCGAAGAGCGTGGCGTTGCGCGCGCCCGCGCCGCCCTCGGTGAACACCGCGACTGACGGCGAGAGCTTCCCCTTCGAGCGCAGGCGCTCCAGCCGCCTCAGCCGGCCCGGCACGTCGCACTCCGGGGTCAGCAGGCTGGGCTCGACGTCCGCCACCGCGGAGACGTCCACCTTCGGGAACGCGCGCCGCAGCGCCACCGCCGCCGCGCCCGCCGCCGACGCGTTTTCGCCGAGCAGCAGGCGCGGCTGGCCCCGCACGATCTTCTCCACGTCCGATTTCGGGAGCGCGAACCGCAGCGTGACCAGGCTCGCGGCGATGTCGCGCGGGGAAACGCGCAGCACGTCCGGCTCTTTCCAGCACATCTCCGCGACGTTGCTCCCGGGGAAGAGCGTCTGCAGCCGGAGCAGCGCGCGGGAAAGACGCTCGGGGTCGCGATACAACGACGAAACGTCGTGGTGCGCGTCGCGACGCCCGATGTCGTCCCGCGGCGCGCCCTGCGCCACGAGACGCGCGCGGTACGCCTCCTCGCGGACGCCCCTGGCGAGCCAGAACGCGTCCAGCGCCGCCTCCGCCTCGTCGTACGCGGGAGCGTCGAACGCGTGGTTCTGGTCCCGCACCAGCCGGTCGAACGCGTGCCCGCCCGAGCTTCGAACGCGCGTGCGCTTTTCCTCGCCGCGGCGCGCGGGCGGCACACGCGCGCGAGGCGCGGACGTGGACGCGGCGAGCGAACGCGCGCGGCGCACCGCGTCGCCGGGCGTCGCCGTAGCTCCCGTGAGAGACAGCATCTCTCACCCACGCCTCCCCCGCTCCGCACGGCGTGGAGTGCGGGTCGGAACGAAGGCGAATGCTGACTCACACCGGCGTGAAGAAAAAGGAGTGGTCCTGTGGTCCATCGTCAGAAGTCCGGACCTGACGTGATCGTCCATCGATGGATTTCTTCTTATGCTCTCAACGTCAACGCTCCCGCGTCGGTTCCCGCGCCACTTCTATTCGACGCGTTCGCGCCCACCACACTCCGCCCACCGCGACTACGCGACTACGCGACACGCGCCTCTTCCTCACGCGTCCGCGTATCCCCGCCATGCCGCCCTGAACTCTTCGCGGTAGGAAGAGAGCCGCGCCTTGAGGTTTGGCGAGCGCGCCGACGCGTGCGCGGCGACGAGCGACGCGAAGGCGCCGACGGCCCACGCGACGGTTGCCAACGCGGACGTTCTGTACAGCGTATACAGACTGAGCACCCCGAGCGCGCCCACCACGTTTTGCCGCTTGAACCCGCAGACGTGCACCGCCTTGACGCGCGCGTACGGGCGCTTCGGGACGCCGTCGGCGCCGGCGCCGCGGCGCATCCACGCCGCGGCGGGCGGGTAGTGCTTGCGCGCGAACCGCGCGGTGGTCTCGGAGAAGGTCTGCGCGAACGAGTCGTTGGTGATGAGCAGGGAGAAGCACGCCAGCGCGCACGCCAACAGCGCGTACGGGTTGCGCCAGAACGCCACCACGAAGCTCAGCACCAGGACGCAGAAGTAGTTGGCGCGGTAGTAGTACACGTTGCACTTGACCCGGCTCAGGAGCTTGGTCTGCGACTTGGGGGGGGTGAACTTGGCGAAGAACTCCGTGAGCGGTCGCGGGCGCGTGTTCCAGTCCACCTCGCGCAGCGCGTCCACGAGCTCGCCGGCGGTGACGTTCGCCCAGTCCATCGCGGCCGAAACGGGAGGGGTCGGCGGGGACGCGCGGCGCCGCGAGACGAAGACGCGCTTCTCGGGAAAAGAAACGACGGGTGCCGAAAGTCGTCTCGGGATGGGAAATCCGCGAGCCGCGGCGACCGACGCGACGGGCCCGAGGGGTCTTCGCGAGGCTACGCGGCGCGGCGGCGGACCCGAGGTACGCGCGCGCGCCGGTGGTCGCACGCACGATTCGCGCGCGGAAAGTGGCCGCGGTAGGAACGCTTCCTCATCACATTGACAGGTGGCTCGTTTCGATGAACCTGAAACGTCAGACGCGCATCAACGGCTCGGAGATGCGCGCATTTTTTCACGGTGAAAAAAAGTTCACCCCCTTCGCGAACGCGTCGGCTGCTATGCCGACGGAGTAGTCTACGCTATGCTACCTTCATGCTACGCGCCCCGCGTCGCCGGAGACGAGTCGGAGGTCAACGCCCGAAGTTCCGAAGACACCGTTGCTATCTTCGCCACCAGCTCGACGCACTCGGCGAACCGACGCCGCGCGCGCCGCAGCGACGGCGGCGGCATCGCTCCGAACCACGCGAGCGGCGAACGGGGAGGCGTAACGCGTCGCTCGCTCGCGTCGACGACGCCGAAGCTCGATACCTCTTCGTATGAGTGATCAGTGGTAAACGCATCTTCATCCCGCGCCGCCTTTGTCTCGGTCGATGGCATCGCCGACGTGGTCGTCAGTCTTCGGCGCAGACCGCCGAGACGTTCACCGGCGACGGCTTCGCCGCTTCGCTCGGCGGCGTCATCCCCGCGCGTTTCGAACGTCGCCACCGCGAATCGACGATGGAGCACATCCGACGCGCACGCCGCGTCGGCTGCGCTCTCGGAACGGCCCGGGGTGGCTTCACCCCGCGGCGTGCCCCCCACCGACGCGTTGTCGGACACGCGCGTCAAGACCCGCGTCGTCGCGCGCATGGTCATGTCGTACTGCGTGCGGGAGACAGGCCGGGAGTACCGCGCGGCGGCGAGCTCGAAGCACCCCTGCTTCATGCACGCCCCGAGCTCGAGCTTGAGCGCCACGAGCTCCTCGGTGAGCTCGAGGACGCGCACCAACGCGCGTTCCCGCGTCGCGCGCGGGTCCTCCTCCTCGCAGCTCATCTCGCGCGCATAAAAGGACGTCGCCGGCCGCTAGCCCGCTCGCGCGGCTCTGATGACACGAGTCTCGAGCGCGAACCCGAGCGGCACGTCGAAACTGGCGCGGAACGAGAAATCTCGCGCGGACCGCCGCCAGGTGGCGAAAAGATTCCTTGGAAAAGCGCGGTCAGATCTAGCGCGTGACCCAGTCCCTTCGGCGCTTGGTGGGTCTCAGACGCACGCCGCGATGGAGCGGGTGCGGTCGAGCATGCGTTCCGGGCTGCGGATCGTGGGTAACGCCGCGGTGGGGGTCGGCGCCGGGTCCGTGGCGCTCGTGTCCACGGCGCTTCCCGAGTCCGGAGGCGCCGTCGACCTCATCGCGGTGCAGCAGCCCGACGGCACCCTGCGGTGCTCGCCGTGGCACGTGCGCTTCGGGAAGTTCCAGGGCCTGCTGCGCGCGCGGGAGAAGCTCGTGACCATCACGGTGAACGACGAGCCCGTTCCCGAGCTCGCCATGCGGCTTGGGCGAAGCGGCGTGGCGTACTTCGTCGAGCACGCCCCGCACGACGGCGCGGGAGCCGCCGAGCCGAAGGTTCCGGAAGCGGACGCGTCGAAGCTCGCGGATGGAGACGCGAACGGCGCGTCGGACGATTCCCTGGCGCCGGACCTCCCGGACGATTCCGACGACCCCGAGGACACCTCCGACGAACACGAGCAGCAGCGTTACGACGCGTTCGACGCGGCGTCCGTCGGGAGCGAGCTTCCCGTTCGTTCGGAAGCGCGCGACGACCCCGAGCCGGGCGCGGCGAGCGGAGACGTCGAGGCCATCTCCGTCGCCGTCGCGCGGCTGGGAACCCGCGTCGACGCCTTCGCCGACCGCGGTTGCGACTCGGACGTCGCCGTCGAGCGCCTCCGACATCGCGCGGAGCGCCTGGACGCGCTCGCGGCGCCGAGCGGCAGCGCGAGCGACGAGGGGCTCGAGGAGCGGCGCCGTCCGACCGGCGACGCGAGCGCGTCGGCGTCGGGCGACGCCTTCGCCGACGGCGAGCGCCTCGCGCGGTCGCGGAGCTGCGGCGACTTTTTGTCGGCGGGCGAGACGGGCGAGATGGGGAGCTTCGCGCGCCGGGACGCGCTCAGACGTCTGGCGACGGAGTCGGCGCTGGACGCCGACGCGCGCTCGCGGAGGCGCCCGCGACGCGCGCGCCGCATAAAAAAACGGTTCACGCTGCGCCCGGCGGAGCGCGACGCGCTGCGGTCGCGCCTGCGCCCCGGGAAAAACGTCGTCGCGTTTTCGTTCGCGTCGTCGCTCTGGGGGAAGCAGACGGTCAGGGCGCACCTGTACTTGTGGAGCTGGCAGGCCAAGATCGTCGTCTCCGACGTGGACGGCACGATCACGAAGAGCGACGTCATCGGCCATCTCGCGCCGATGGTCGGCAAGGACTGGAACCACGCGGGGATCGCTTCGCTGTATAACCGCATCCGCGACAACGGGTTCGAGCTGATGTTTCTGTCGTCGCGCGCGGTGTCGCAGAGCGCGGGGACGCGGCGGTATCTGGAGAAGCTCACGCAGGACGGCGAGACGCTGACGCACGGGCCCGTGCTGCTGGCGCCGGATTCCATCTCCGCGGCGCTGTACCGCGAAGTCGTGATCCGACAGCCGCAGGTGTTCAAGATGGGCTGCCTGAACGCGATTCGCGCGTTGTTTCCCTCCGCCGCGGAGAAGGAAGACGCTTCCTCGGAGGCGTGTAACGAGTCGCCGTTCTACGCCGGGTTCGGGAACCGCGAGACGGATGCCGCGAGCTATGCGAGCGTGGGCGTGCCTCCCGGGCGGATCTTCACCATCAACCCGAAGTCGGAGGTTGTCGCGGAGACCACGAAGGCGACGCGGCGGTGGGACCTGGCGGAGATGATCGCCATGGCAAACGAGATGTTCCCGCCGGAAGCCGCGGGAGGAGGCGCGGGCTGGGCGGACGACGCGTGTTTCGGGGACGGGTCTCTGATCGGGGGCGTGCTCATCGACGACGCGTTCATAGACTCGAACTACTGGGGAAGGGGGTCGATGGACCTACCGAAGGGAGAGGCGTTGCCGTGAAGACGGGCGCGATACCTTCCGAGGTTCAATATCGGATAACTTAGAAAAAAGAAATCTGTCGTCACACGAAGAAAAAGAGATCCTCGAGATCCAAAGCCACGACTTCGCTGTCTCGCTTTCGCTCGGTCTCCGCCGCGCGCTGACTCACACTTCCTCCGCGCGAGCGCCTCTCCCGCGCGGCTCGTTCTCGCCGTCTCGCTGCCGCGCTCGCGCGATCGCGCGCGTGACCCTTCCCGCGCGACCATGGGTTCTTTGCTTCCGGGCTGGAACGCCTCCGCGGAGGCGCCGACCCCAACGCGGCGGTGGTCCGACACCGTCCGCCGTCAAGACCTCGAGACCCTGAGACGAGAGGAGCAGCGCCACCGCGAGGCGCGCGCGCGCCTCTCCGCCGCCGCCGCGGCCGCGGTGGACGCCGCCGCCGGGCGCGCGGGCGCCGCGCGCGCGTCGTTCCCCGGCCCGCGCTTCGCCGGCGAGAGCACCTTCGCCTCGCGTCGGCGAGAGGAGGCTGCGGAGTTTGGCGCGACGGAGGACTTGCTCCGGGAGATGCGCCTCGGGGCGTGGCACCGCCTGCTCTCCGACGCGCGCCGCAGCCTCGAGCCCGACCCCGGCGACGGCGAGCTCTCCGTGGACAGCGCCGTCGTTTCCGGCGTCGCCGCGACCCTGGCAGACCCGACGCGCGATTTCTTTCCCGGCGCGGACTCGGCGACTTTCGGAAACCCGCGCCGCGAGACGCGCGCGCTCGACGCGCTCGCGCTCGAACGAAGCGGCGGTCGCTTCCCGCGCGGACAGTCCCGAGGAGACGCCGAGACCGCGACGACGGAGGGTGGCACGAGGAGCTCCGAGACGAAAGGAAGGAAGACGCCGCGCGTGCGCGTGCGTCTCGAGGTGGTGGAAGACGACGACGACGACGAAAACGACGAAAACGGCGGGAAAAAGTCGACAGACCGGAGAGACGCCGGAGACGCCGACTGCGAGAGCTTTGTGCGCGTCGTCGAGGAGGCGCGACGCCGGCGCGCGGCGGCGGCGGCGGCGGCGGCCCCGGCGCGTCCATCGGGCTGGTGGGACCGAACGGAGAGCGCGCACTTGAACAGGGACGTGAGCAGGGAGGTTTAGTCCGGGTTCTCGTCGGAGTCGCGCGCGCGGGAAGAGAGACCCGCGGAGGTACGCGTTTCGTAAAAGCACAAAAAATGATGTTCTTTGCCGCTGCAGTTTTTCGACGTGTCGCTGGGCGCCCGCATCGTTGTCCCTTCCGATTGCGCGGACGGGGCGCTCGGAAAAG
>Ga0181561_10001883_pt1 | contig 18609 bp, 24 predicted proteins | sample 011ome_19_FD_133760 | JGI IMG/M metagenome (GOLD analysis project Ga0181561, IMG submission 133760) | Coastal salt marsh microbial communities from the Groves Creek Marsh, Skidaway Island, Georgia - 011510BT metaG (megahit assembly) | ecosystem: Environmental > Aquatic > Marine > Intertidal...
AAGGTTCAATGTGAATTAAATTCTTTTGAATTGCATCAGGATATAATATCAAGTTAAATTGTTCAATCAATCCTTGAATAAAATCAATTGATTTAGTAGTTGCATCCCATTGTTGAGACATATCTACTGTAACTCCTTCTGTTGAAGATGGAGCCTTATTTACGTTAAAGTAATTACTATAATTTAGAATGTTTAAGTTATTAGATGCTCCACTACCACCGGTATGTTCTATCTTAACTTGAACACCATAAGTTACACCTGCAGTATTTCCAAATTCCCAAGTTCCTTCTAAGGTTTGTAAAGGAGAACTTGATACCGTTAAATCTACTGAATTAAGAGTTTCAGTTCCACCAAAATTGTTTAACAATTGTAAGGTAACCTTTACATTAGCAGTAGCAGTTGCTGGGTTAGTAAAAGTTATTTGAGAACTAAATGAGTAATCCCCAATTATTGGAGTAGTGTATAGATAAGTTGAGGTATCGTAGTTATCACCAGGGTCTGATATCTCTGAATTGAATTGAACCAATGCAGTAGAAGCTCCACCACTTGGTGTAACACCTGCAACTAATTGGGTATCACTCTTTACTATTTGGATAGTATTAACACTTGAACCTGCAACTCCTAATCCTTCTTGTGATTTTGGTAGAACATATAATTTGTTAAAATCTTCTGTATCTAAAAACTCACTTGTATATGTAAATCCTACTTGTTCAAAGATAACATCTACCACATCTTTTAATTTGATTGCTGGTAGAAATTGTTTTGCTAACATTGGTGAGTTAGGATTATTTATTACACCATTAGCAGGATATCCATCACCTGGTCTGTAATCATTATTTAATTGAATCCTTGGTTGACCTGGAAATTGAGTTACATCATCAGTTCCATAATCAACAAGTGGATAAAATACAGACCCACTTAAAAGATTATCACTCCATGAATCTACAATAGAAGCAGAAGATATGATGTGTTCGTATTCAGACCAATCACCATCTTTTAATAATTTAGATGCCAATCTATCCTTGAATTGTATTACTGAATCAGATACTTGAACATTGTATTCTGTAAATCCATTCTTCTCACTTGTAATAACTTCTATAAGTTGTAATTGTCCTTGTAAGAGAGTTTCTCCATCTCTAATGATATATGCATCTACTGTATTGTAAAAACCTGGTATATCACTCACACCGATTTGATATGCGTGATTAAAGAACCTATTGTTTCTTTTAGTGCCGGGTAAAGTAAAAGTTTGAGAACCTATACCATAAAATTCACCTATTGATGTGTTCTCTACTGCTGACATGTTTATTCTCAATGGAATATTATCAGCAACATCTAAATCGTAGGTCTTTCCTTCAAATAAAACTCTTACTATTAATCCGTTCATTATATACTATATCTTTGGTTAGAGAACTTATATTCTATATCGTATTGGAATACTCTTTGGTTCTTAGGATTAGTTTTCCAAACATATGATGAGTTAGTTATATTAATTGGAACAAACTCAACATTTCCATTAGAGAATCCGTATTTCAATTTTGTATTGTTAATCTGTATAAACACGTTTGGTGATTCTATCAAATCCTTCACAAAGTATGCAGTATCATCAGTTAAAAATTGAGTAGAGATTACATACTTATCCATCGTCATACTTCTGTAATAATCTGTACCTCTATTCATCTGATTGTAAGTAGGAGTTGTATCAGACCATTGAATGAATGGTTTGGTAATTTCTTTTCTTTTTAAATCAGTAGTTTTTCTAACCGGTAGGTTTATACCATAATGGTCCCAAACTCCAAATGAATTTATAAATAAGAAATTAACTCTTTCGTAATTACAATCTTCTACTAAATTATATTTTGCAATCTTATCAGTATCATACTCAATTTCATATCGAACTGTATCATCCAAATCTCCTTGAGTGAATCCCATACTTAATAAGTTTTTCGGACCAGTTGGTATATAATTTAAAACTGAACCTGAATCACTTAAATCTAATACAGAAGATGTTATCAAGGTGTTACTACTATTATATAGTTTGTAGGTATATGGTGGAGCAATATCAGATGGGTCATAGATTCCCATGATTCCATAATCAGTCATAGTAACATTTCTGTTATCATCTTTTCTTTCAGAATAAAGACCTGAGTTAGGATAGTTCGTTAAAGTTGTTACAGAGGATGTAGGGTAGACATCTCCCCAATTCCATCCTACACCATTGTTTACATCTACGGTTCCTTGCCAGACACTTATAGGTGAGTTAGAACCTGTAATAGATGGGTCACCTGCTACATCGTTTCCATCATAAAGAGTTACATTTGATGTTAGTGAAGTTCCATATTCCTCACCGAAAAGAACTTCGAAATCTTTATACTCATCAGTTTTATCTAAACCAAATGAGCCACTTATAGTAAAGTAATCATATGACCATTCTAAATAATCATTCACAATACGTGCTACATCAAAGGTAGCAGTACTATTTGGATTAGGGTATTGTTTTATTCGTGTTAACAATTCACCACTCCCATTCTTTAAATCACACACATACTGATATTGTGGTTGGTTATATAAAGATGAGGTAACATTATACAATATGGGTGCATTTGCTACATTATACTTGGTGGGTTCAAAACTTATATTAATCGCCATTATACTTTTGCTCCGTTTTTCTTAAATATATCTATTATATCTTTATCTATATCTATCAACCCAGCATCTGATAATTCATCTTGTAGAGAACCCAAGGTTCTTTCTACTGCTGTTGTGATAAATGGTCTTGGTCTAAATCCTTTTTCTGCAATTGTTTTTCTTACAGGAAAAGGTAATGGACCTCCAATTACTTTTGAACGAAACTGACCTGGGTCATATAATGATTCAGGGTTTGAAGGTTGTTTAACTTTCGTTCCACTAACTCCACTATCTTGGTAGTATCCATAATCATCCATACGAATACTGAACTCATTAGTTCTTTCATCAAAGTTTACTTTAACCGAACGAGCAAGTTCACCTGTTTTCAGTAAACGTTCTTGAAGAATACCATCTACTAATGCTTCTTCTAAAACTCGTGCAGTATTCTTTAAAACTTTGTTTACTTCCTCCATAGTTTCCTTAATTGGTAGAAGAGTTCTTTACCCGCAAGACCAAAGAACCCCCCTATTAAACCTAGCACCGATGTCATTAATATATCATTCAAACTTACTGTCATCAAAGAAGTGAAAATAAATCCACCTATAAACGAGATTTTATTATCCATATCCATTATGTTGGTATATTACAGTAAGATATTCCACTTGCTGTTGATTCTAAATTAATAGTTGCAACCCATCCACTTGCCTTATCTCCGAAGGCTTCTATTAGTGGAACAATGTTAGTAAAACTCATATCAAACTCATACTGAGCAGGACCATCTAAAATAAATCCATATACATCATATATACCTTGTTCAGTATTTGATAAGGATACTCTTCTATCGTGGTCTGATATCTTTGGAACATCTAATGAATATAATTCAAATGTAAGAGTTCTAACCCTACCATCTTGTCCAGAAAGACCTTGTGATGATAATGGTCTCATAAAAAGGAGAGGATATCCCCTATTTACTACTGCATCTAAATTATCAATTGAACCGAAACCGAAACCTTTGTAATATTGGTTTTGGGTTACTGCCAACTCAAATAAATTTACTATCTCTTGAAAGTTTATCATATTATTTTCTCCAACTCATTTGTTGTAATCGTTTTCTTTCGTTCATTTCTTTTTCTTTGTTAACCTCTTCTTCTAAACTTAACCAATTCAGAACTGTAATTAAATTAACATCAGTTACAGTTTTATCACCAGTTAATCTAAGGATGCCTCCTTCTTGAGCCAAGTGATGTAAGGTTGAGAACCATCCATAGTGTTCAGCAACTGAGAGAGTTCCTTCCTCTCCTTCTTCGTCAGATTCTTGACTGACTTCTGGAAAGAGGTTTGGAAATCTTTTGAGAGTTCCATCCCTACGAACAAAAAAAATTATATGCACCCAATCCCATTGGTAACGGAAACTCCTTAAAGAGTTCTGCTCTCCACTCTCGTTTCTCTACATCGTAATCTTCTAATTCGTAGTATTTAAACAATGATTCTGCTTTACCTAAGGCATACTTCACATTACTTTTTATCTTCCATTCTAACCCATCAAACTTATTTGATTTAATTGGTCTGTATAAGATAGCAAGTAGTTCGTGCATAGAATCAACACCATTCTGTAATCTACTTTCCATATCAATGAACTCACCCACACTCATTTTGTGTATAGGTTGGAATCCATAAGTAGTGCCTTTCCACTCAAAGATTGGTAAGAAGATAGATTGTAAATCTTCTAATCTTTTGTTGAGGTCTTTATAGATTTGGAATACTGATGTTAAGGACCAGTTCTCTACTTCACTCTCATCTATGTTAGATACAGCAGAAACAATCCTAACTATTCTTTTAGTTTGAGTTAAGTGGTCAAGGGTTCCAAACTTTTGGTAATGACCTACTGTTAGAGTTTCTGGTATTTCTATCTTTAATTCTTTACTCATAATATTATCTTATACCATATTATATTTTTTATTAAGAGTTGGTATAAACGAAAAAAACCCCCACCGAATTAACGATGAGGGAACAAAAGTTGGCACAGTTTGTATTATTTATGCAACTTTTTTAAGATTGCCTAATTTGTTTGACCATAGTTCTACCAAACCATCAGTTGGATAATGAGAACTTCTATCTCTCATACCATCAAATTGTGAGTAATCTAAAGATTGGATTGCAACATGACAATCAGGTAATTCTTCATCAAAGTTAAGTAGTATGGCTTTTATATCATTTATATCATACTCACTACTAATAGTAAGTTTTGCAGTTGGATTACCCATAACTGTTCTACTACCTTTATATTCATCAATTAAAACAACATAACCACCATCACTCTTTCGTAATGACCAGTTATTAAGTTTTGAGAATACCCCAAAGATACTTTGAGCATCAATCTCACACTCAAATCTAATAGTGGCTGAATAGTAAGGAATAGTTTTGTCATTCTCTACAACTTGTAGAATAGGACCATCTTGTATCTCTGTGCCTTTAAGAATAGATTTGAGAGATGAAATAATACTTGTTAGTTCTTTGTAAGTGTAATCTTTTTGACCTCTACGAAGTTGTTTAGAATAAGTGTCACCATGTTTGTAAATACTAATTAGTTCGTATGTATCAAACATATAATCTAACTCATACTTTACACCTTTGTGTTCTACTACTTTAATCATAGTATCACCATAATTGTTAAATACAGCTGGATACTTTTGATTTACTTCTTTTAGTAATTGTTGTTTTTTGTTTTGTAATTCTACTTTTGTCATGGTTTTAAATTTTAATAGTGTTTATAGTTTTAATATCAATCTTACCTTGTAAAGATACGGAAATTAATCCGTATCTCCAAATCTGAAATGTTAAAATTTTGTTAAAGTTTTAATCTAATAAGGTCATATATGCCTTAAAGTTAGTTCTTCTAAACCAAGATTTACCCATTGATACTTTGTCTAAAGAACCAAATCCCATCATCTCAGCACCCATGATAAAATCATAGATAGATAATTCAATGTTGTTTAAATGAATACTTTGATTAGTCCAAGGATTGGTAACCGTATTACCTTTTTTGTAAATGTCACCATTAAACCAAGGTGGTGTAATATTTTTGTTGTTTGTCTTGTTTTGTTTTTTACCTCTGTTGTAACTCATAGTTTTAAATTTTAATAGTGTTTATAGTTTTAATATCAATCTTACCTTGTAAAGATACGAATAATTTTTGGTATCTCCAAACTTGAAATGTTAAAGTTTTGTTAAAGTTTTTATAAGTTATTTATTAAAGTTTTTTCTTCATCAGTCAAATTATAAGTGTCTATATCAACTCCCAACCATTGCATAAAATTCATTCTTAATTTTGCTGGAAACATATGTCCTGGAATATATCCATCTAATAGTGCACGTTTAGTCCATTCTGTTTTTGGATTTAGATAATTTTTAATATATCTATTTTTATTCATCACTCCACTATGCATAGAAGCCAGTTCTAAACAAACAAGGGCCTTATCATCATCACCATTTATTTTATGATGCATTGCTTCTTGTAAATAAGCCATATTTGTTTTTCTAATAATTTTCTTTTTAATGTTTTGCAAATTTGCCATAATTTTATATTTTAATTTTTAATTGTTGGTTAAGTATCTCTCAACCTTCTTTAACAAATATACGACAATAATTCGGTTCTACCAAACTTAAAATGTTAAAATTATGTTAAAGTTTTGTTAAAATTAATTTACAGACCCGATGTAGATTTTCTTTTGGGAAGGGTTCTGTATTCTATTCCAGTTGCATATTGCAAGAGACATCACGGTATCATCATGTGCTCCACTCATTGCAGCATACTGAACCTTACCACTTGGTAGATAACGATACTGAAACATTTGTAATTCTTTATATAAGGGATTGAATAAATTAGGTGAAGGTAATTCTAATGAACCATCTGCTATATCTGAAATCAATCTTCTAATAATATTCTCTTTACTCTGATTGGATGTTATAAAGGATTCAGTATTCTTATGCTTCTTTCTAATCATCTCATAGACAGGGTCACCAATACCATTTGCCTCTACATATAATTTACTGTTATACTTCTTGCAAAAGAAACTAACCTTATCAACGATTTCGGTGTATTCTAAGCCTCTTTCTCTCCACATCCATACAACTCTACCATTTCTATCCATTATCGTTAATACAGCGTAATCTCCTTTGGTTGCAACATCAAGACCTGCATAGGTTCTATCATTGGTTGATACCCATTGGTCTAAGATACACACTCCATCTATATTAGTAAAGACTTCACCATCTCCTTCTTGCCACTCTGCCATAAATTCTTGGTTAAAGATAGCAGGTGGTAGGGATTGTTTTTGTTCTTCTAAAAATTCTTGTGATACAAAAGGTGAGATAGAAGAAGGTGCTGTATAAGAATTATAGTTAGGTTGTCCTCCCCTTTGGAAGTAAGTATAGAACCAGTTCTTAGTTTTAGGAGTTCCTGCAATCAAACACTTATCTCCTACTGCAGTAAGTGTTGGTAGTATAGACTTATTAAATGCATCATCATCTACATCCTGTGCCTCATCTATAAAACAATACTTTACAGATAGACCTCTAATGGTTTCTGGTTTCTCTGCTGAACGAAAGTATATCCTACTACCATTGATTAAGGTAATAATCTTTTCACTCTTGTTAGCTTCCTTTACTATACCCGTTCCTTCGATGGCATCTATAATCTGTGAGAGAACCTTTACTGCCATACTATAATACGGAGAAACCCATAGAGAGATACTCTTGGGTTTGTTGATAGAATAGTATAATAACATATTGATAAGGAGTAAGGTCTTACCTATCTGTCTGCCACAAGTTAATGTGTAGAACATATCCTCCTTATCTAATATATCATTTATTATCCCCTTTTGAAAATCATAAGGTTTAAATCCTTTGTAGGTCATTAATTAAAATCAAAGTTAATACTACCTGTGGTTTCTGATTGTACTTGTTGTTTAGATGTATTTAGTTTATCGTATTCCTCATCGTTACTAATCATCTTCATCAGTGCAATCTGTAATGTAGCATTCTCTGAATTAAACCATTTGTGTTTCATCTGTGCTTTCATCTCAACTTTATTGTGATTGATTGCATCTTTTATAGTGTCTAATTTATCTAAATTTTTATTATAATAAGTTGCACGAGAACATGGTAAGAATGCTACTACCTCATCATGCCAAGTTAGTTTTTCTTTCTTGATTGCCTTAAGAGCAAGTTCTTCTAATTTCTTTTTAGAATATGCCATGGGTTATCCTTTCTTCTTAGTTACTCTCTTCTTACGAGGTTTAACAGGTACTGATTTTGCCTTAGGTTCTTCTTTCTTTAAGAACATACTCATATCCAATTCACCAACATTATCATCATCCTCCAATACTTCTGCCCGTTGTACTAATGCAAGATGTGGTAATAAAGCATGGAACCTTTCTGTGAATCTTATCTCATCTGAAAAGGTGTGACTACTAATCATATTGTTCACCTTGTTATAGGTATCCTTATCTAAACATGTACAAACGTGTTCTCCTCTACCTTCTCTTGGATTAAAGTAGTTGAAGATTTCATACATTAGTTTCCTATCCATATGTCTACTATTCTTACCTTGAAAGTTTTCTATATAGAATAATATCTTTACCTCTTGTTCTATTGTTAATTTACTCATCTTTATAACTTTTGCATGTTAATTTATTTAACCAAATTCTACGTTGCTCACATCCGCAACTCTTAAATCCTAACCATTCTACTGCTATGATATAAGACCAATAACTTCCTCTACCGAATGTTATCTTATCTATTAACCATTCTAATCTATCTCCTAAGAGTATCTTACATCCTGTTTTCATAATGACCATTTATCATTTATATTATTATCATATGTTCTTGTACCATACTTTCCATTGGCTAGTAAAGTATGAACTCTATTACGAATAACTCTACTTACTGCTGTGATAGATACTCCCCACTTCTTAGCAACTTTCTTAAATGTTCCGAGTTCTTCATAATCTTCTATGAGTTCATCTCTGTAATCTCTTAATAGATACTTTCTAATTTTTCTATTATACTTGTCTGTATTATCTCTACGAGAAAGTAGTTGTAAATTATTTATATTATTATTACGAGGATTACCATCAATGTGGTCAATCTCTAAACCTTCAGGTATTTCTCCTACAAAGTTCTGCCAAACTAATCTGTGAACATATTGTAATTTACCTAACTTACCACTACCATCGTACAATCTTACTTGTACATAACCCTTCTTAGATTGTGATGCTCTCTGTGGTTTTAGTTTTCGTTTCTTTGACCACTTTAGTGAGTAAACATCTCCTTGTTCTGTAATAGAATATTTTTCATATCCCTCAATTTCTTTTGTCATTTTAATTTTCTTTTAGTTCATTTAAATAATTTAGTACCTCTTTACGAATATACGTTCTAAGAGGATTTAATTTAATTTTGGATACTATATACTTTAATATTCTATAAACCCCATACCCAAGAGTTAATGCCCCAATAGAGGGAAGTATTCCATTAATAAGTTCCATAATCGTTTCTGTTAAAGGTTATTCTTATATTTTTTTTAATTGTATCTAAATCTTTGGCAATGTGTATCCTATTGATGTTATAGAACTTACTCATCTCTCTCTGTGATTTATTATCTATCAGATGTTTCTCTGCAATGGTTCTGTTATATACAGGTAGATTACCAATATATAATTTTACATCTTTTGCTAACTTCTCTGTATCCTCATGTATTTCTTTTACATCTTCTACTTCTTCTACCAACTCTTCGTTGATTTCCGTTGTTTTAAAAGAAGTTTTCTTGTATTGAGTATAGAATGGTGAGGTAGATGAATTAAATTGAATGTGTCCCATCCTAATAAGGTAGTGTTGTACTTTACCATCTTGTAATACCTGGTTAGTATAATCATTACCTTTTTCTAAGAAGTTTAAGATACAATCTTGTAATAAGTCTTGTGTATCTTGATGATTTCTTGTTATTGCCTTAAATTTATTTAAGATTTCAGTATAGTGTAGGTTTATATACTCTGTTATCATTTTTTACCTTTCGTTTAAGTATAAGTATAACAAAGTTTGATTTAACGTAAAAAACCCCCATAATTTTTTATGAGGGTTTGTTTTATTGTAGTTTATATTATACTACTTGTGTCCATGCTCCATTGTAGAAGTATAAGTTCGAACCTGATACTGCAAGTTCTCCAACTACTCCACTTGGTAATGGGTTCTGTGGAATCATTTTGAGAGTTTCTGTAATCTGAACTGTTCCGTTAAGGTTTACATCTACTCCAGTCAATCCACCAAGAGTTGCATTGTTTACTTCTACTTTATTTACACTATTACCATCTTTAATTACAAAAGTAGAACCTGGTGCAGTATTAGTTCCATTTACTATACCATCTCCTTGTAGAGTTAGGGTATTTGTAATTTGGGTCTTACCATTTATATTTACATCTACTGAAGTTAAACCTGCTAAAGTAGCGTTATTTACTTCTAATCTATTGGTAGAGTTACCATCTTTAGCAATAAAAGTTTGACCTGGTGCTGCATTAGTACCGTTAATTACCTCATCCCCTTGTAAAGTTAGAGTATCAGTTATCTGTGTTTTACCATTTAAGTTTATATCTACCGAAGTTAAACCAGCAAGAGTAGCATTGTTTACTTCTACTCTATTAGTTCCAGTACCATCTTCAGCAATAAAGGTTTGTTTAGGTGATGCATTTGTTCCTACTATCAAAGTATCACCACCATTTGTAAATGAACCTGTATTTTCTAAATTACCATTTATTGCAGTAGCATCATCTATTGCCACAGTTCCATCTAAAAAGGTATTACCATTTACTATTACATCAACTCCAGTAAATCCTTTTAAGAATGCATTCTGAACTGATAAGATTGGAGTTCCAGTTCCATTTTCTACTTGTAAAGTAGAACCTGGTCCATTGTTAGAACCCGATACTTCCATATTACCATTAGCATATATCTTATTATCTTGATTCACATTCAAGTTGATTGAAGCAGTTGCATCAAAGGTTATATTACCAGCACTCTTACCACCATTTGAATTAGCAGTTAGGAATACCATATTACTATCAGAATCGAATACCATTTGGTTAGCACCAAATGAACTAAGTAATGCTTGTGAATATCCTGCATCACCACCAAGATTCATTGAAATATTACCTGCTGCAACTGAATTGGTTGCAAGAACTCCACCACCATATCCTTCTGCACTCTGAACCCTTAGAACTCCATCATTTAGTAAAGTTCCATTTATCAATACATCAGCATTTGTAAATCCTCTTAGAGTTGCATTGTTTACTTGTAGTATCGGTGTTCCTGTTCCATCTTCTACTGATAAAGGATTTGCAGGACCAACATTAGTTCCTTCTATTGATGTATTACCTTCTATTGTTGTATTACCAGTTGTTAGTGTTGAACCAGATACTTCTAATCCACTTGCACCTATTGATATTGGACTATCACCTTGTCTACCACCTTCAATGGTTGATTCAATATATAATCTGTGATTACCAATTCCACTATCTTTTGGGTCAAAGAACAAGAAATGATTGTTTTCTGGAAAAGATGCAATTGCTAATCTTCCACTTCCACCTGGTTCTGGTTGAAAGTTAATCCATTTATTTGCAGTTTCATCAGAACCTGAATGGAATCTTAATGCAGACGGTTGAGGTCCTATACCATCTTCATAAAAGTTTATACTTGTTCCAAGGTTCATTTCTATTTTGCTATCGTTTGCAATAGTTTGAGTTCCTACAAAAGTATTAGAACCAGTAGTTGCAAATGAACCTGTATCTATTGTTCCACCCCCAAATGATGATGTTGCTATTGGTTGAGGTTGATTGTTTGCATCTCCTACCCATGCATATCCTGTTTGGATGTTCGGTAAGATAGCATCTAATTGGTTGATTACAATACCTTGTCCTCCTACTCCTTCTTTCTGAACTACTCCTAATAGTTGAACCACAGAGTTAGAACCACTTGGTCTTGTATCACTCCATCCTCCACCTTCACCAACATATATAATTGTTCCACCAGGATAACCTGTTGTATCAACACCCTCTATCTTACCATTTACAATACCAAGACCAGTTTGGCCTTCAGTTAAATCTTCACCAACGATATAAGTTGCTGGCATAGTTAAAGGATTACTTGCATCTGCTACATAAGCATTTCCATTATCACCAGTTGAACCTGAGATGTAAACTGGTGTTCCTTTATCTAATAGTCCTCCACTCATGTTACGAATGGTTTCATATACTGTTTCTACATACTGAAAGGATAAGTTTCCTGCTCCATCAGTTTGTAAGAATGATTTATCACCATTATCGGTATAGGTTGTATCTTCTAATACTATTTGTGATGAGGCTGATACAAGTGTTGGTTTATCACTTACTCCACTAAAAGGTACTTCATCTGCTACTTCAGCATGTGAAGCAGAGGTTGCAATTAAAGCAGTTGTTGCTGAGTTTGCAATAGATGCAGATAATGAATTAGTAGAATATGATGAAGTTACTGCATATGATGAAGTTACTATAAGTTCATCTACTACATTACCAACTCCATCTACTAAATTACCAGTATCGGTATCTTTTTGTAGTAGTTGTTGGAATGAACTACTGATTGTTTGATTTGTTAAATTGTAATTTGCCATGTTCTATGTCCTCTTATTGTGGTAAATAATTGTATCTTGAGTTAGTTATTTTTAATCCCATTTCTTTTGCAATACCTGGAACTTCATTTCTAAATACGATTGGTGATTTAAATTGTGTATCTGTATCTGGGAATATATCATCATTAACATTCTGATTGTATTCTGGAAATATAGTTGTATTGAAACATAAATAATCTACTAATCTTTCAGAAAAGTATTCTGCTTTATTCTTAACAGATTGTCTCTTCTTATCATATAATGCTATATCTGATGCTGCATTGTTCTCTCCACCTTGTGGTACAACTAAACCAGCGTTTCTTGGTCTTAGGTAGATAGTTTCTAAACTTTCGTAGTATGCCCAATATAGTAGTGAATCTTGAATGTAATCATCTACTAATGATTTATAGTTACCACTTAGTGTATTGTTATCTACATCACTAATAATTCTATCATATAATTTACTACCAAGTAAACGAGTGATATGAACTATCTGTGCTTCTCTGATTACAGACGAAATCAAATCCACATCTAATGCATTATTGATATCTGTAAATCTTTTTAGTTTTGCTTCTGATATGAGTAATGTGTTCTGCATTATACTATCCCTTTGTTTTCGTTAATGTTCAAATCAGGTGTGATTTCCTTTTTCTTTATATCTCTTTCTAAAACACTATCATCACCTGCATCTGCATCAATAGAAGTTACTACATCAGTTTCTTCACCATCCTCAAACATTCTTGTAGTTTCTACTCCAATTGGTTTATCATATCCATTACAATAGAATATTTCTTCAAATACAGAAATGATATCTGATTGTTTTGGTTTAATTACATTCTCTTGGAATAATGCTTGTGCTTCTAACATTTCTGTTCTTCCTCCCAATTGTCCTTCAGTTTTAATTCCTACTAACATTGGTGATGTAATTCTGTGTGATGTTAAAATCTTTTGTGATACCATATCATTTACAGTAGTATAGTATCCATCTGCTCCGTTCTGTGGGATTGGAGTAATAATTGGTGCTTCATCTTTATTAGCAACATCCATATAAATCAATGAACCTGCGTTATTAGAACCACCGTAAGATTGTCTTAATTGTCTTTCAATTGCTTCTCTCTCTTCATTATCTGCATCTGTAAATGTAGTAATAGAAAGTGATGGTGCAAGACCATTCTGTATGTTATTCTTGTGGAAGTTATCTATCTCAGCATCTAATGCGATGATGTTTAAACCTGCTGTGTAATCAGGTAATGGATAGTATTTCATTCCAGGTCTGTAAGGGTTAAAGTAGTAAATCTGTGAAGGAGAACTTCTATCTACCTTACTGAAACGTGGTATGTAAGTTACTTCTTCATCTTTTACTCTTAATCTACCTTTGTTTTGGAATTCACTTGATACAAAGTATCCAGGTACAATACCTCTCTCATTCATTCTATGAGAACGTAGGTAAGAAAAATCAATATGATAAACATCGGTGATTTTAGTTCTATCGTTAGACCAAATAATTTCCATTGCAAATCCACCGAAAAGGGTTCTATCCAATGCTACTTTCTTGAAGATATCATTCCAAGATTCACCATCTCTATTGGCAATATCTAATACTGATTCATCTTCAGTAGTTAAACCATCACCAACGATACCGTCTTTGATTGCGTTGATTGCAGTTCCGTGAATAGATGATTTATTATACAACTCAATTATATAAGTTGGAAAATCATTCCTCGTTCCGTAGTAAACAATCTTACCTTTATCATCCTCAAAGGTCATTGCATCTGCATAAAACTCATTCCCATACTTAGGAATAATCATCATTTTATGTTTGTTTAATTTTTTTTCCATTTTTTATCCTGTATATACGATGTAAGTTGCATCTTCGTTTGATGATATATATTTTTTCTCGTTTGGTTGAACTGAACCTGAAACGAATATTCTATCAGAGTAAACTAATGTAGAGTTTGCTATTATCACATTATAATTAACTGATTGATTCCATAATTGGGTAGTTTCACTCCATGTAGTTTGGGTTTGCGACCATACGGTTGATGCAGAACCCGTTGGTCCATACCATATTTCTAAATTATAAGTTGTACCACCAGTACCTCCTAATTCATTTAGAGTGTATTCACTTGAACCAGTTATGATTGTTTTTAAAGTTATCCAACGTGGGTTAGTTGGGTCTACATTTGATGTGTAGGTGATACCTGCTAAATCGGTATTGTTCTGTAAGGTAGGGTAAGTAATAATATTATAAACATATCCAGATTCTAAAGAACTTGTTACGAGGGGTGTATCAGTTTCTTTTTGGAAGGTTATAGTATTGAGTTGGTTTTCCTTTAAAGTAATCATATGTCTCCTTAAAATAAGTTTGGGGGGTTGTTACACCCCCCTCACTCATTAAACAATTATTGTGAAATTGTAATCCCTGTTAATACATCACCAAGAGTATCTCCTGCAACCGGAATTGCTGGGTTTGGCTCTTGTGCCGTAAATGTTAGGGTGTATCCATTAGCATCGCCAATGGCTGTTCCAGTCTGACCTTGTCCTCCATTAAGTTGAGCACCATATACTTCACCTACGTAAAAGAATTTATCTCCATCAACACCAGCGTTATTAGTTTCTACAACTAATTTTAAATCTGGGTTCTGAGCTAATACTTTCATTTGGTTACGTAATGCTGACTGCATCTTTAAGAAAACAGCATTTACTGTTGATTCGTAGAATACTGTTCCGTTTTCAGTTGAACCATTAATGGTCTCTGTGAAATCAGATGTTCCTCTTGTTAAATCAAACTGATAAAATACACCATCACCAGATATATCTGTAATCTCACCAGAGACTTCAGTTATAGTAGTTACGGAGCCAGAGAGGATATACAATGCTTTGATTCCACCTGCGTTATCTCTACATCCTAGAGAAAATCCTGCTGTAATATCACATGCCATAATTTTTATCCTTTCTTTAAATTTATATCAGTTATTATAAGTTGTTAGTTACCCAGAATTCAGGATAAGCTACTTGTACACCTAATTTAGTTACAATTCTGTGTTTCAATTGGTCACCATTGATGTCATACCACATTTGGAAGTTATCCAAATCAGATACTAAATCCGTACCAACAACGATTTGTCTTGCAGGACCAGTTACGATTCTATCAGAACCTTGTAATCCTACTGTACCTACGATTGTAAGGTTAGCAAATGGGTGTTTCATAGATAATAACGAACCTCTGTTCTCTACTGCTGCAGGGTCAAAGTGGAAGTTATTTTCTTTTCTCAATCCTACGATGTATTTTCTGAAGTTAGCAACACTCATGAATGTTGTTAAATCATCTCTATCTTGTACATCTTGGTTCAATGCTTCTAATTGAGCATCTACTTGGTCTACGATGTTAGCAGATGTTGGTACTGAAGATGAAACAAATGTTACATCAGAAGAACCTGAAGCTAATAAAGTATTTAATCCTACTGAACAATCTCCACCTGCAGTTGTTGCAGTCCAGATAAATTGGTCATTCTTCTTTTGGAAGTTAGCAACCAATTGAGAAGCGTACTCTTCCATGAAAGCATAAGTTTCAGGGTAAGAACCTTGTGGTCCTAATAACCCAATATACTTTTGGTCTAAATCTTTTAAACAAAGACCATCATAAGATGTACGAGTACATACTGTGATATCTCTTTGAGTATAAGTTACTGAACCAGATGGAGTAGATACACAAGAGTTACCATCTTGTATTACTAAATCAATCTCTTGTAAGTTGATTGGTTCTTTATATTTAATTCCTTCTTTTACTGTTACGAACTCGGTTGTTGAACCGGCCATTACAGATTTTACTAACATTTCGCCTGCTAGTTCATTGTTAAAAGCGTCTAATGCCGCTACGTTAAATCCTGACATAATATTATTCCTTTTTTAGTTTTTGTTTCTAAGTTTAACTAATCTTTCGAATTGTGCTTTCTTTTTAGCATCTGTTGGTTCGTAAGATAAGTCTGTTTTCTTAGAGAATTTGTTTGTTGTGATTGTTTTTTCAGTTGCTGGTTCTGCAGAGAATGTTTCTACTTTACCTTTAACTTCTTCGATTTGTTTGTTGAATTCTAATTTAAGTGCATCAATTTGAGTTTTAAACTCTGCTGATAACGCTTTAATTAGTTCTTCATGCATGTCAAAAGTTTCTTCGATGATTTCTTCGATGATTTCTTCCTCATCTTCCAATTTCTCTTCTGCTTCTTCAGTTGCAGTATCTGCGATTTCGGTTATTACACCTCCCTCCACTTTGATAGTAATACCACCTTCTAAATCGTGGTAACCATCAGGTGCTGGAATGTCACCATCCTCAGTCACCACTGCAATCTCACTACCGATAGCAAGTTCTTCACCTGTGTATTTCAGGTCAATACTACCATCTGCAGTTTTGATTTCGCCCATTTTGATTTCCTCCACTACATCTACGATTGTTTCTTCTACAAACGTTTCTTCAGTAACGGTTTCTTCAACTTTAGGAGCATCAACTAAATTGAAGTGTTTTTTCACTAAATCTTTTAGTTCTTTGTTCATAATTTGTTCCTTGTTAAGTTTTGATTGTTTTGATTTAGAAATTACCTTTAGCCTTTGAGTCCTCAACTACCAATGTCTCTCCATTAGTCAACTTGTATTCTCCATCAGGCAATGTTACTGCTCTTTCTCCATCTTTTAATATAAATACGACCAAGGAGTTTTCATCAATTACGATTTCAGTTCCACCTTCGGTTGTTCTGTAATAGAAAGTTTGTTTTGATTGGTTAATCATTTTATCAGCAAAGAAACCTTCTACGGACCATCCCATAACTTTTCCTTCTTTGATATATTCATCCCAAACTTTCTTGTTGTTTATTTTCATAGTTCCAAACCATGTACCTTTTGGATATTCTTTACCCATCATTGCATATGATTTATCTTTCTGTGAATCTTCTACTATCCAACTTTCTACCAATGTTACATCTTCCACATCATCATCTTCTGAATGTTCAATGTTTACACTTGATTGGTAGTTGTTGATTAGATACTTGTGTGCAATCTTCTCAATAGTATCCTTTGAGAAATAAACCCAATAATCACCATTGTATATATCGTATCTGTATATCAACTTTTCAGGTACCATAATAGGACCAACTACCATTTGTTTCTCTTTATTTAATTCAGAGAAATTAGATTCGGTAAGTGTTGGTGAATTAGGATTTCTGTTTGTGGTTGGTTTAGCATTTACTGAAGTTGCTTCATTGATACTTTCTTCAGTTTGTGTTACTTCCATTCCTTCTTCATTCTTAAACATTTTAAGAACTTGCCAGTAATGTCTACATCCGTAAGAACCTTTGTAGGTAAAGATATCATAGATACCGAACTCAGAGTTCTCACCTTGAATGGTAAGTTTGTTTATATCTTCCTTACGAAAGATAAGATTTGCTCTTCTCATTTTAGAACAGAAGGTTCTGTTCTTAGAATCCAAAGGACCTTGATAAGAGTATCTGATTTTGAATTTGCCATAATCTTCAAGAGAAGAGAGGTCAGGTTTGGAACTAATAGCGAAATCTTGTTCCCCTGCTTCTTCTATTATCCAACCTTGTTCCTCTAACTCTTCCCTGCTTTCTCCTACCGAAAGTAATTGTTCCAAGATAGCATCTTGTCTATCTTCTGGTAAATCATCAATATAATTGGTACTGATAACATCTTCAAGTAATTTATCAAAGATATATTCATCAGTAATAGTTTGTTGTGAGTTAAAATAATGGAAATTCTCTTCAATAGCTGGAGACATAACAAGTGAAATCTTATCAACTCCGCTCTCTATATCAAACTCATCAATCTCTAATTTGATTATTTTCATTTAGTATTCCTATATAGTGTACATATTATTATATACCAATTGGTATAATGGTTATCCCGCTAATGTTCTACGAGCTTGTATCTTAGCATTTGCTTCTTGAGAACTTCTCACATCACCATTCACCACATATGCTCTGATGGAGTTTTGATTTTGAAATGATGCCTCAGCAACATCTATTTGGTCTACTGCAGAACTACTTCTTGTAGTAGGAGCTCCACCACTTGTTGGTATTCTTGGAGTTGCAACAGTTGGACCACCACCAGCACCAACTCCTCTTGCCGCACTCTTAGAAGCACGTGTTGCAGATACAACTGCTGCAATGATACCAGCGGCTTGTACTGCATATGCAATAAGAAGGGGAATGTTTTGTGGGAAACCAACTGCAGCCGTTTTTGCTGCACCTGTTGCGGTTGCTACTGTTGCCTCTGATGCT